>WNGB01003905.1_pt1 | contig 24349 bp, 19 predicted proteins | sample 5400681 | NCBI WGS metagenome assembly WNGB01 (sample SAMN13153367, study PRJNA577476) | soil metagenome | isolation source: 115 cm soil or saprolite under grassland replicate 2 | place: USA:California | collected 2016-06-15
ACATCGACGACATCGGCGCCGCCGTACTGGCCCGGGACGTGGCGAAGCAGATCGAAGAAGAGCTCACCTACCCCGGCCAGATCCGCGTCACCGTGGTACGCGAATCCCGCGTCACCGAGATCGCCCGCTGACCGCCGCGCCGCAGGCCAAGACATGGTGATGGGGGTGCCCCGATCGGGACACCCCCTCCGTGAACTGCTGGCCCGGTGTGGTTACGGGGCGACACCGAGATTGCCGCCGCCAGTGAGCTCGTCGCTTAGCTTGTCGGCGGGCATCACCTTCAGCCCCTTCTTGCGGCCGCCTTCCCGCAGTCTCCGCTCCAACCAGTGGGCGAACCACGACAGGAACGCGCACATGCTGATGTAGACCGCCGCGATCACCAGGTACGTCGGCACGTACGGGAAGCCGAAGACCAGGCGGGCACCCATCTGCTTCCCGACGTACAGCAATTCGTGATAGGTGATGATGAATCCGAGAGCGGTGTCCTTGAGCAGCACCACCATCTGGCTCACGATCGACGGCAGCATCGACCGGATCGCCTGCGGTAGCAGGATCTGCGTCATCACCTGCGTCTTGCGCATCCCCAGCGCGTACGCCGCCTCCGACTGCCCCCGGGGGACGGCGTGGACGCCGGCACGGAAGATCTCCGCGAGCACCGAGCCGTTGTAGAGGGTGAGCCCGACGATCACCGCCCAGAACGCGGTGAGGTTGAAGTCGGTGCCCTTCGTGCCGTAGTACGCGAAGAACATCAGGATCAGCAGCGGGATCGCCCGGAACAGCTCCACCACGAAGGACGAAGGCGCGCGGAGGATCGCGTGGTCGCTGAGTCGTCCGGCAGCGAACACCGAGCCGAACAACAGCGCAAGCACGGCACCGATGCCGGCAGCGGTCAATGTGGCGAGCAGCCCCTCGAGCAGCTGCAGTTGGATGCTCCTGTACTGGAACTGCTGCCACTTCAGCGCGTCGAACTGGCCGGTGTCGTACAACTGGTAACCGACGTAGCCGATCAGAGACGCGATCCCGACGGTGGCGACCACGCTGATCAGCACATTGCGCCTCCGAGCACGGGGCCCGGGAATGTCATACAGCACCGCGGTCATCGCGCCACCGTCCATTTGCGCTCAAGGGCCCGCTGAGCCGCCACCATCGGCGCAATCAGGATCAGGAATCCGATCGTGATCCACAGCAGGACGTAGATCTGGTTCCCACCGCGCTCGGACATGTTTTGCCGGATCGCGCCGGCCTCCGTCACCGAGAAGCCGGCGGCGATGGTGGAGTTCTTCAGCATCGCGATCATGACACTGGTCAGTGGCGGCATAATCGCCCGGAACGCCTGCGGCAGTACGACGATGCCGAGCACCTGGCTGAAGGTCATGCCGACCGCCCGAGCGGCCTCCGCCTGCCCCGGTGACACGGTGTTCACGCCGGAGCGGACCACCTCGCAGATGAACGCCGAGGTATAGGCGATCAGAGCGACGTACGCGAAGGTGAAGAATCCATTGCGGCCGAACGTCCCGGGAAATTCAGGGAAGGCCTTTACCCAGGCGAACGCGAGGAACGCGAACACCAGGGTCAGGGGCGTGTTGCGGATCGTGTTCACGTACGCGGTCCCGAAGGCCCGCAATGCGGGGACCGGCGAGACCCGCATCGCCGCGAGAACGGTGCCCCAGATCAGGGAGCCGACGCCGGCGATGAGAAACAGGTAGAGGGTGTTGCGGAAGCCCGTCCCGAAGATGTCCAAGTTGTGGGTCAGGGTTTCCCAGAAAGCGGTCAACTGATTCATCGTGTCCTCGTACTCGAAAATCGTCGACGGGGCGGGCCAGCCCGGAATCGGGCCCTTACGACTGGTGGGCGCGCAGATCGCGCGCCCACCAGTGATGTGTCAACGTGGGTCAGGAACGCTCCTACGGGTGGAGCGATCCATGGTCAGTAGCGTTCCACCGCCGGCGGCTCCGCCGCGGCGCCGGACTTGCCGAGGGTGCCGTCGTAGATCGTCTTCCAGGTGCCATCCTTCTCGGCAGCCTCGATGATGTCGTTGATCTTGTTACGCAGCACCTTGTCGTCCTTGTTGACGCCGATGCCGTACTTCTCCTCGCTGAAGACCTTGCCGACCACCTTGAGCTGGTCAGGGGCCTGCGCGGCGTAGCCGGCCAGGATGGCGCCGTCCGTGGTGACCGCGTCGACGGCCTTGTCGAGCAGCTTGGTCACGCACTCCGAGTACGTCTGGAACTCGACGATGTTCTTCGAGTCGGTGTAGCCCTCGTCCTTGATCCGCTGGATCGAGGTGGAGCCGGTGGCCGAGCAGACCTTCTTGCCCTTGAGGTCCTGGGGGCCCTTGATCGAGTCGTCGTCCTTGCGTACCAGCAGGTCCTGACCCGAGATGAAGTACGGCCCGGCGAAGCCGACCTGCGCCTTGCGCTCGTCGGTGATCGAGTACGTGCCGACGTAGTAGTCGACCTCGCCGCCCTTGATCGCGGTCTCGCGACCCTCGGACGGGATCTCCTTGTACTCGATCTTGTCAGTGGCGACGCCGAGCTTGTTCGCGATCAGCTGCGCCATCTCGATGTCGAAACCGCAGCGGTTGCCGTCGGTGTCCTTGTAGCCGAGGTTGGGCTGGTCGGCCTTGACGCCGACGACGACCTTGCCGGCCTTCTTGATCCGGTCGAACGTGGGGCTGCCCTTGAGGGCGGCGCTCGTGTCGGGCTCGAACTTGGCGCCGGACGACTTACAGGTGTCCGGGGCGGCGCCGTCTTTGCCGTCCGTACCGCTGGGGCCGCCTTCCTTGCCACATCCGGTGAGGATGAGCGCGGCGACGCCGAGTACGGCGGCAATGGTGCGGATGCGCATCGCGTTCCTTTCGTTACGGGGTTTGCAGTTACTGAGTCGGGAAGCTGCCGGAACCAGATCAGTGGGTGAGGATCTTGGACAGGAAGTCCTTCGCCCGCTGCGACTTCGGGTTGGTGAAGAACTCCTCCGGGGTTGCCTGCTCGACGATCAGGCCCGCGTCCATGAACAGCACACGGTTGGCAGCGCGCCGGGCGAAGCCCATCTCATGGGTCACCACGAGCATCGTCATGCCGTCCCGGGCGAGTCCGATCATGACCTCCAGGACCTCGTTGATCATCTCCGGGTCGAGCGCGCTGGTGGGCTCGTCGAAGAGCATCACCTTCGGCTGCATCGCCAGCGCCCGGGCGATCGCGGCCCGCTGCTGCTGGCCGCCGGAGAGCTGGGCCGGGTACTTGTCGGCCTGGTTGGCGATGCCGACCCGCTCCAGGAGTTTCATCGCGCGGTCGCGTACCACCGCGGGTTTTTCCTTGCGGACCTTGATGGGACCGAGGGTGACGTTCTCCAGGATCGTCTTGTGCGCGAAGAGGTTGAAGGACTGGAACACCATCCCCACCTCGCTGCGCAGCTTGGCGAGGGCCCGACCTTCGCTGGGCAGCACCTGGCCGGCCAGCCGGACCTCGCCCTTGTCGATCGGCTCCAGTCGGTTGATCACCCGGCACATGGTCGACTTGCCGGAGCCCGAGGGGCCGATCACGACGATTACCTCGCCGCTCTGCACTTCCAGGTTGATGTCCTGCAGCACATGCAGCGAGCCGAACCACTTGTTGACGTCCTTGAGCACCACCAAGGGTTCGCCACCGGTGGGAGGGGTGATGAATTCTTCGGCTTCGGTCACGGTTGTATCGTCCACAGTTTCGTCCGGCCTCGTGTCTTGTTTCCGCAGAACCTGGCAGGGGCTGGCGGTGTGCCAACCGGGTCGAATTTGACTGTAAGGCGGCGTTGCCACCCTCAGTGACGATCCGCGGTCACGGAGCGGTAACACCGGCCGAGGGCGGCTCAAGACAAGCTCAGGTTACGCTCGCAGGCGAGATGAACGCACCGGTTGACACCCCGCCCCGTACCTATCAGGTGCGGACGTACGGCTGCCAGATGAACGTGCACGACTCGGAGCGGATCTCGGGCCTGCTGGAGCAGGCGGGGTACGTACCGGCCGGCTCCGGGGACGCCGACCTCGTCGTGTTCAACACCTGCGCCGTACGGGAGAACGCCGACAACCGGCTGTACGGCAACCTCGGTCACCTGGCCCCCGCGAAGGCGGCCCGCCCCGGCATGCAGATCGCCGTCGGCGGCTGCCTGGCGCAGAAGGACCGGGGCGAGATCGTACGGCGGGCTCCCTGGGTCGACGTCGTCTTCGGCACCCACAACATCGGCTCGCTGCCCACCCTGCTCGAACGCGCCCGCCACAACGCCGAAGCGGAGGTGGAGATCCTCGAGTCGCTCGAGGTGTTCCCGTCCACGTTGCCGACGCGGCGGGAGTCCACGTACTCGGGCTGGGTGTCGATCTCGGTGGGCTGCAACAACACCTGCACGTTCTGCATCGTGCCGTCGCTGCGGGGCCGCGAGAAGGACCGGCGGCCCGGTGACGTGCTCGCCGAGGTGCGTGCCCTGGTCGCCGAGGGCGTCCTGGAGGTCACCCTGCTCGGCCAGAATGTCAACTCGTACGGCGTGGAGTTCGGCGACCGGTACGCCTTCGGCAGGCTGCTGCGGGCCTGTGGCGAGCTGCAGGAAGCGGGACTGGAACGGGTGCGATTCACCTCGCCGCACCCGAAGGACTTCACCGACGACGTCATCGCGGCGATGGCGGAGACGCCGAACGTGTGTCATCAGCTGCACATGCCGCTGCAGTCCGGCTCGGACCGGGTGCTGAAGGGGATGCGGCGCTCGTACCGCAGCGAAAAGTATCTGGGCATCCTGCACAAGGTGCGTGAGGCGATGCCCGACGCGGCGATCACCACCGACATCATCGTCGGCTTCCCCGGCGAGACCGAGGCGGACTTCGCCGCGACGTTGGACGTGGTGCGGCAGGCCCGGTTCGCCGGCGCGTTCACGTTCCAGTACTCCAAGCGCCCCGGCACCCCGGCGGCCGACCTGCCCGACCAGTTGCCCAAGCAGGTGGTGCAGCAGCGGTACGAGCGCCTGGTCGCGCTGGTCGACGAGATCACGTACCAGGAGAACCAGGCCCTGGTCGGCCAGACCGTGGAAGTGCTGGTCGCCGTGGGGGAGGGACGCAAGGACGCTGCCACCGGCCGGTTGTCCGGCCGCGCCCGCGACGGCCGCCTGGTCCACTTCGCCGCGCCAGCGGCGAACGGCCAGGCCGGTCCGGGTACGCCGGACGTACGCCCCGGCGACGTGGTGCGGACGGTCGTGACGTACGGGGCGCCGCACCACCTGGTGGCGGACGGGCCGGTGCTGTCGCATCGGCGTACCCGGGCGGGGGATGCCTGGGAGGCGGGACACGCGCGGAAGACCCCTGGCGTGATGCTCGGCCTGCCCACGGTGGGTGCCCCAGCGCCTGCTGCGCCCGCCGTCGACGGTTGCCGCTAGGGGTTGACCGGCGGCGCCCAGGTGGGACGGCGGATCAGGCAGAACGGGTGACCGGCGGGGTCGGCGTACACGTTGTCGGCGGCTGACAGGACGGTGGCGCCGAGCGCCAGCACCTGTGGCCGCGCGACGGCGAGATCGTCGACCATCACGTCCAGGTGGACCTGCTGCGGGTGGTCCGGATCCGGCCAGCGAGGCGGCTGGTGGTCCGGCGCGAGCTGGAACGCCACGCCCGAGGTGGTGTCGTTCTTCGCGATCACCACCCAGTCGTCGCTACGGTACGTCACCGGCAGGCCCAACAGCTCCGAGTAGAACTCGGCGAGCGCAACCGGGTCGGGGCAGTCGATCACCACGTGGTGCAGCCGTCCGATCATGGCTCGATCCTGCCGCGACGGAGCCTCCCCGACCAGAGATCGGGGAGGCCCACAGTGTCGTTGGTCAGTGACCCAGGCTTACGGGTCGACCACGATGGTGCAGTTGTACGTGCCCGGCGGCAGGTCGCTGAGGGTCAGCGAGCCATCGCCGTTGGTGTCGGTGGTGAACTGCTGTCCGTCACAGGTGATGGTCGAGTTCGTGCCACCCGGCACCTGCGAGTCGACCGAGACCGTGATGTTGGTCAGCGGGGTGTTGTGGAACGTGACCGTCTCACCGACGTACGGGCTGTCGGAGCAGCTCGCCTTGTTGTTGACGGTGACCGTCTTGTCGGCCTCACCCTGGTATCCGGCGGGGACGGTCTCGTGGACCGTGTAGTCGCCGAACAGCAGGTTGTCGAAGCAGGCCTGACCGTTGGCGTCGGTGGTCTTCGTGACGCCGTTGACGGTGAAGTCGACTCCGGCCTGCGGGTGGTCGCCCGGTCCGTCGGCCGCGTGCTTGCGAACCTTGTCGACCAGGATCGCGCCACGCTGCCTCGGGTCGACGAATGTCAGGGTGACAGTCGTATCCGCGGTAACGGTGGCGTGCTGGTCAGCCGCACCCTCGTAGCCTGGCGGCACCACGGTCTCCACCACCCAGTACTCGCCCTGGATGACGTCGGAGATTGTGCAGGTGCCAGCGACGGTGGTGCAGGTCTTACCGGTGGCGGTGTCCTCGGCGCCTCGGGTGCCACCGATCGGTGCGTTGTCCTTGTACAGCTCGAACGTCGCCCCGTCCAATGGGTTACCGAGGTCGTCGGTCTTGATGATCTTGACATTGCCACAGTTGCTGATGTTGATGTCGGCCGGCGGGACGAAGTCCTTCAATGCCGCGGTGAACGAGTCCGACGAGCGGCTCTTCAGGTACGCCGCACCGAAGGACTCACACTTCGTCGGGTCGAACAGCGACGAGAGCCTCACGGACGCCTCACCGAACGTACGCGGGGTCAGCGAGCCGATACCGTCCGCGTCAGCTGCGGCGATGGACGAACTGTTGATGGATGCCGCCGCGTCCGTACCGCTGAGCGCGCTCTTCGTGCTCCAGCACGGCAGCTTGTTGGACGCCTCGCACTGCGAGGTCGCGCCGGTCGTCACCCACCGGGAGATCGCGATCGTCGGGTTGGTGCCGCCCTGTGAGAGGTCGTACTGGATCAGCAGGTCACCGGCGCTGCGCACCGGCGTGACACCGTTCGCCGACTTGGTCGCGACGTGGTTGAACTCGAAGTCCATGTTCGTGGTGCCGCTCGGTTCCTGGACCCGGGACCAGAACAGGTGCAGGAAGCCGCTGGCGGTGCTGCCCTCCTGGTAGACCCCGAAGAACTTCAGGTCGCTCTTGTTCGGCGGGATGCCGCCGTCGACCACTGAGGGCACCGCGGTGTCCTCCTTGGTGCCCTGGCCGAACGATTCGTCGGTCGGACCACTCGTGGTGTCCTGTTTGCGGACCTCGGTGACGTTCGCCCAGTCGAGCGACCCGGCGTCGTCGACCTTGAGGTTGGCGTCGGTGTCGATCTCGAAGTTGCTACCCGCGAGGCTCACCTCCGGGTGTGAGGCGTACGCCGCGGTGGTAAACATCCCACCGACGAGTACGCCTGCCGCACAGGCTCGTAACGCCAGCCTCCATCGTGGCGTTAGTCGAAACCGGTGCGCAGTGCTGGTCAATACCATGGCCGTCTCCCTTGCGCAGATGAACAATTGCGCAGGGATCGCGTCTACCGCCCCCAGATTTCGGTCGCCCCGTGAGACACGACCGATGCGCGGGCCGAGGAAACCGTATTCCGAGTATCGGTTACGGATGTGACGTGAACCCGACAGGTGCTCGAAGGATCGACCGAGTGGCCATGAGAGATCCGCCGAACAGCCGTCCCCGCACGTGAACAGGGCAAACACCGGGTGAACCAACGGTGGCAGAGAGATTGCCCACAGGCTCTGCTAGCCGGTTCCTTCCGCAAGCTCCAGGCTCTGCTAGCCGGTTCCTTCCGCAAGCTCCAGGAACTTGCGCTTGCCGGCGAGGGCCTCTTCGGCGGCGGCGATTCGGCGGGCGTCTCCGGCTTCCTTGGCGCGCTCCAGCCGCTGTTCCGCCTCGGCCACCTGGTTGCGCATCTGCGCCAACAGTGGACTCTCCTCCGGTGCGGTACGCCGCCACGCGGATTCCATGTTCTGGCGTACCTTCTCCTCGACCGTACGCAGGCGACGGTCCAAGGTGTGCTGCGATTCCCGGGGTACCCGACCGGTGTCGTGCCAACGGCCCTGGATCTCCCGTAGCTTCTGCTGCGCCGCCTGCGGGTCGGTCTCGACGTCGAGCGCCTCGGCCTGGGCGAGCAGCGCCTTCTTCGTCTCGAGATGGTCGCGCAGCTCGGCGTCCCGAGCGGAGAACACTTCGCTGCGGTGCGCGAAGAACGCGTCCTGCGCGGCGCGGAACCGCTCCCACAGCTTCTGCTCGGTGTCCCGGGCGGCGCGGCCGGCGGACTTCCACTCCGACATCAGCTGCTTCATCCGGGTGGCGGCCGGGCCCCAGTCGGTCGAGGTGGCCAGCTGCTCCGCCTCGGCGACCAGCGCCTCCTTCTGCGACTGCACCTCTTTGCGCTGCGCGTCGAGGGTGGCGAAGTGGCTGCCCCTGCGGCGGGAGAAGGCGTCGCGGGCAGCGGCGTACCGGCGCCACAGTTCGGTGTCGGCCTTGCGGTCACCGACCCGGATGGTCTTCCACTCGTCGAGGATTTCCCGCATCCGGTCGCCGGCCGCCTTCCACTGCGTGGACTCGGCCGCGATCTGTTCCGCCTCCACGGCGAGGGCTTCCTTGCGGGCGACGGCTTCGGCCTTCGCCTCCGCGCGCGCCGCCTTCGCCTCCTCGGCGCGCTTCTCGGCCTGGCCGGTCAGCTCGTCGATCCGGCCGGCGAGGCCGTCGAAGTCGCCGATGGCGTGCGTTTCGTCCAGCGAGGCGCGCAACCGCTTCAGGGTCTTCAGGGAATGCTGGGGATCGGCGGCGCCGCTGCCGAGGCGGGTCTGCAGCAGATCGACCTCGGTCACCAGGTCCGCGAACCGGCGGGCGAAGTGGAGCAACCCCTCCTCCGGGGTGCCCGCTTGCCACGAACCGACCTCGCGTTCCCCGGCCGCGGTCTTCACGTACACGGTGCCGTCCGCGTCGATGCGACCGTAAGCGGTCCATTCGCGGGCGTCTGTGCTCATCGATCCATCCTCGCATTCACCGGCGCGGCACCCGGCTGGCTGCCCACGCAGCGCGTCGTGACGCTCACCCGGCACATTCTCACAGGTAGCCCAGGGGGTACGTCGAGTGCCCGCCGCGCAACCGTGACCTTAGAGCCTCCACACGCTCTATGTCGCGTGTCAATAGCTACTGGCTGGTCGGGTATGTCCCACGGTGCCCAGTCGAGTGAGCCCGCACCGTTACCGTGGACACGTGCCTGCTCGTGTGGCCGCGGTGGCGGTCTGTCCCCATCCGCCACTTCTGGTGCCCGAGATCGCCAGCGGGGCCGCCCCCGAACTCGACGGCCTTCGAACCGCCTGCGACGAAGCCGTACGCCGGCTGATCGACGTCGATCCAAGCGTGGTCCTGGTGATCGGGCCCGGCGGTACGACACGTCGCTACGGACCGGGCAGCTACGGCGACTTCGCCGGGTACGGGGTGCCCCGCGTACGGGTGGGATTCGGCAGGCACAACTGCGCCGGCGCCAGCCAGCTGCCGCTCGGCCTGCTGGTGGGGGCCTGGCTGCTCGGTCGCGCCGGATGTCGCGGACTGCGGTTCGGGCATGCGGTGGCCGAGCACACGCTGACCGACGAATGCCTCGCCCTGGGACGCGACCTGGTGGTCTCGGACTCGCCGGTCGGGTTGCTGGTGATGGGGGACGGGTCGGCACGGCGTACCGAGAAAGCTCCGGGACATTACGACGAGCGGGCGGCGCGGTTCGACGAGGACGTTGCCGCGGCGCTGGCGTCGGCGGACCTGGACGCGTTGGCGAAGCTGGACCCGGGGTTGGCCGACGAGTTGCTGGTCGCCGGGCGGGCGCCGTGGCAGGTGCTGGCAGGTGCCGCCGCCGGCCGGGACTGGAGCGCCGACCTGCTCTACCACGAGGCCCCGTACGGGGTCGGATACTTCGTGGCGTCATGGACAGCGTCATGAGTCCGGTGGTCGCCATCGTCGGGCCCACCGGCACCGGGAAGTCGGCGCTCGGCGTCGCGCTGGCGAAGGCGGTCGGCGGCGAGGTGGTCAACGCCGACTCGATGCAGCTCTACCGCGGCATGGACATCGGCACCGCGAAGCTCACCGGGGCGGAGCGGAACGGCGTACCCCATCATCTGTTGGACATCTGGCCGGTGACCGAGCCGGCGAGCGTCGCGGAGTACCAGCAGCGGGCCCGGTCGGCGATCGACGAGCTGCTGGCCGCTGGGCGTACTCCGATCCTGGTCGGCGGCTCGGGACTGTACGTGCGGGCGGTGCTGGAGCGGTTCGAGTTTCCCGGCACCGATCCGGTGCTGCGGGCCCGGCTGGAGCAGGAGTTGGCCCGGGTCGGCCCGGCGCCGCTGTACGCGCGGCTGGCGGCGCTCGCCCCCGAGGCGGCGGCGCGGATCGTGCCCAGCAACGGCCGGCGGATCGTACGGGCGCTCGAGGTGGTCGAGCTGACCGGTGGTTTCACCGCCGTGCTGCCCGACCCGGAGCCGGTCTACCGGGCGGTTGAGGTCGGGCTGGACCTCGTCACCGCGATCCTGGACGAACGGTTGGCGCGCCGGGTGGACCAGATGTGGGCGGCGGGGTTCGTCGACGAGGTACGCCGGCTTTCCGCGGTCGGGCTGCGCCGTGGCCGTACGGCGAGCCGGGCGCTGGGTTACCGGCAGGTGCTGCGGTACCTCGCCGGGGAGTGCACCGAGGCCGAGGCGCGGGCCGACACGGTGCAGGCGACCCGCCGGTTCGTACGGCGGCAGCGGTCCTGGTTCCGTCGCGGCGGGCGGATCCAGTGGTTGGACGCGGCGCGGGCGGACCTGGTGGACGCGGCACTCGCGGTGGTGCGGGAAGGCGGCGCTTGATCAACTTCGCGTCGTGCCGAAACACGCTCCGGCGAGTCTCGGTGTGCCGCGTAGTTGATCATCGAGAGGCCCGGGCGTGACGGCCCTCGGGTCGGGGCCGCCGTAGGATCGGCAGGGTGGAATTCGCCAAGGGCCACGGCACCGGCAACGACTTCGTCCTGCTGCCGGATCCGGACGGTGCCCTCGACCTGACCTCTTCACTGGTACGCGCGCTCTGCGACCGGCGGCAGGGGATCGGCGGGGACGGCGTACTGCGGGTCGTCCGGGCGGCCAAGCATCCCGAGGGCGCGGCGATGGCCGGCGACGCCGAGTGGTTCATGGACTACTGGAACGCCGACGGCTCGGTCGCCGAGATGTGCGGCAACGGGAGCCGGGTGTTCGCCCGGTACCTGGTGTCCCACGGCCTGGCCCCGCCGGGCGCCTGGACCCTGGCGACCCGGGCCGGGGCGAAGGCGGTGCGGGTCGGCGACGTCGGAGACGTCACGGTCGACATGGGGCCGCCGGAGTTTCTCCGGGATTCGTTCGCCGTGGTCGCGGGCCGGCGGCTCGACGGCGTGGGCGTCTCGATGGGCAACCCGCACCTGGTCTGCGGGGTCGGGGCCGCCGACCTGGCCGCGGCCGACCTGGTGACGGCCCCGAAGTACGACCCAGCGGTGTTCCCCGACGGCGTGAACGTCGAACTGGTCACCCCGGTCGGCCGGGGACACGTACGGATGCGGGTGCACGAGCGGGGCTCCGGCGAGACCGCCTCCTGCGGTACGGGTGCCTGCGCGGTCGCCGCGGTCGCGCTGCGGGACGCGGGGGAGTCCTCCGGTGCGGTGACCGTGGACGTACCGGGCGGGCGGCTCACGGTGACGCTGGACGGGCGTACCAGCTGGCTTGCCGGACCAGCCGTGATCGTCGCCGAGGGCGCCCTGGACCAGGCGTGGTTGGACGCCGCCGGCTAGGAGATGATGACGTCGGCGGCCTCGGTGGTCGGCTCCGCGCCGGATCCCTTGGCCACCTCGCGTACCGCCTTCGCGACGGCGGGGGCGACCCGGGTGTCGAAGACGCTGGGCACGATCACGGTCGGGTTGATCTTCTCCACGCCCACCGCGTCCGCGATCGCGGTGGCCGCGGCGAGCCCCATCTCCTCGGTGTACGCCCTGGCCTGCGCGTCGAGCATGCCCCGGAACACCCCGGGAAACGCGAGTACGTTGTTGATCTGGTTCGGCTGGTCCGAGCGACCGGTGGCGACGATCGTGGCGTGCTGGCGTGCCTCGCGGGGGTCGATCTCGGGGTCCGGGTTGGCCAGCGCGAACACGATCGCGTCCTTCGCCATCGCGGCGACGTCCTCGCCGACCAGCAGGTTCGGCGCGCTCACCCCGATGAAGACGTCCGCGCCGCGCAGTGCGCCCTTCAGGTCACCGGAGTAGTTGTCCCGGTTCGTGTTGTCGGCGAGCCACTGCCAGGTCGGCGTCAGGCCGGCCATGCCGCGGTGCAGCGCGCCCTGCCGGTCGCACGCGATGACGTCGCCGATGCCCTGCTTGAGCAGCAGCTTCATGATCGCCGTACCGGCGGCTCCGGCTCCTGAGACAACGGCGCGCACCTGCGAGATGTCCTTGCCGACCACGCGCAGCGCGTTGGTGAGCGCGCCGAGCACCACGATCGCCGTACCGTGCTGGTCGTCGTGGAACACCGGGATGTCGAGGCGCTCCCGCAGCCGCTCCTCGATCTCGAAGCAGCGCGGCGCCGCGATGTCCTCCAGGTTGATCCCGCCGTACTGCGGGGCGAGGCACTGCACGATGTCGATGATCTTGTCGGTGTCCTGGGTGTCGAGCACCACCGGCCAGGCGTCCACCCCGCCGAACTGCTTGAACAGCGCCGCCTTGCCCTCCATCACGGGCAGTGCCGCGGCCGGTCCGATGTTCCCCAGCCCGAGTACGGCCGACCCGTCCGTCACCACCGCGACGGTGTTCCGCTTGATGGTCAGCCGGCGGGCGTCCTCCGGGTTCTCCGCGATCGCAAGACACACCCGCGCCACCCCCGGCGTGTACGCCCGGGACAGCTCGTCACGGGTCCGCAGGCTCACCTTCGACGCCACCTCGATCTTGCCCCCGAGGTGCAGCAGGAACGTACGGTCGGAGACCTTGCGTACCTCCACGCCGTCGATCGCCTTGAGGGCTTCGACGACCTGCTCGGCGTGCGTACTGTCCGCGGCGTCGCAGGTCAGGTCGACCACCACCCGTACGTGGTCGGAGTCCACGATGTCCAGCGCGGTGACGATCGCCCCGCTGGTGCCGACCGCGGTGGTGAGCCGGCCGATCGACGACGCGTCGGCTGGTACGGCGACCCGTACCGTGATCGAGAATCCGGCACTGGGCAGGCGGGTGGTCACGACGGTCCTCGCTTCCGGCGCTGGTTGGGCGGCTTGGCTGGGCCCGGCCTGGCTGCGCCGGCCTGGCTGGGCCGGTTGCATTCTCCCTCGTCACGGCATCCCGAGTGGCAGCGCGGGTACGCCCAGCGGCGTTTGCGGCCGCTACTGGCCGGTAGCCGCGGTCGGGACCGCGTCGGTATCGCGACATGGCCCGACGGTATTGCGGGTGCGGTAACGGCCCGATCCGTGTCAGGATCGAAGCAACATGGCAGAACCTATTCGTACCGATGGCCGGTTGGACCCCAGCGACCACGCTGACGCGGACCCCGGCATCGACCTGAATTTCGATCTCCCGTCCCGCGACGAGCCGGTGCGCGGCGAGCTGGACCTGGAGGAGCGCCTGGCGCTGCGCCGGGTCGCCGGGCTGTCCACCGAGCTCGCCGAGGTCACCGAGGTCGAGTACCGCCAACTCCGCCTGGAGCGGGTGGTGCTCGTCGGGGTCTGGACCGAGGGCAGCTTCACCGACGCCGAGCACTCCATGGCGGAGCTGGCCGCGCTCGCGGAGACCGCCGGCTCGGCCGTGCTCGAGGGCCTGGTGCAACGGCGGGTACGCCCCGACCCGGCCACGTACGTCGGCCGCGGCAAGGTCAGTGAGCTGCGCGACGTGGTGGTGGCCACCGGCGCCGACACGGTGATCTGCGACGGCGAGCTGTCACCGAGCCAGCTGCGCAACCTGGAGGAGCAGACCAAGGTCAAGGTGGTCGACCGTACGGCCCTGATCCTGGACATCTTCGCCCAGCACGCCAAGAGCAAGGAAGGTAAGGCCCAGGTCGAGCTGGCCCAGTTGCAGTACCTGGTGCCCCGGCTGCGCGGCTGGGGTCAGACGCTCTCCCGGCAGGCCGGCGGTCGGGCCGGTGGTGCCGGCGGCGGTGTCGGTCTGCGCGGTCCCGGTGAGACCAAGCTGGAGACCGATCGGCGCCGGATCCGTACCCGGATCTCCCGGTTGAAGCGTGAGATCGCCGGCATGCGTACGGTGCGCGACACCAAGCGGGCGCAGCGTCGCCGTAACGCGGTGCCGAGCGTGGCGATCGCCGGCTACACCAACGCCGGCAAGTCGAGCCTGCTCAACCGGATCACCGGCGCGGGCGTGCTGGTGGAGGACGCGCTGTTCGCCACGTTGGATCCCACGACCCGGCGTACGGAGGCCGCGGACGGCCGTACCTACACGTTGTCGGACACCGTCGGTTTCGTACGCCATCTACCGCACCAGTTGGTCGAGGCGTTCCGCTCCACTCTGGAGGAGGTGGCACAGGCCGATCTGGTGCTGCACGTCGTCGACGCCACCCATGTGGACCCCGAGTCCCAGGTGACGGCGGTACGAGAGGTGCTCGCCGAGATCGGCGCCGACCGGGTGCCGGAGCTGCTGGCGGTGAACAAGACCGACGCGGCGGATCCCGAGGAGCTGCTGCGGCTGAAACGGCTGTGGCCCGACGCGGTGTTCGTCTCGGCGCACACCGGTGCCGGCATCGACGAGCTGCGTGGCGAGGTCGAGACCAGGTTGCCGCGGCCGGCCGTCGAGGTGCACGCGCGGGTGCCGTACCACCGGGGCGATCTGGTGACGCGGGTCCACGACGAGGGCGAAGTGTTCCGTACCGAACACACCGCCGAGGGCACCACGATGCACGCGCGGGTGGACGAAGCGCTCGCCGCGGAGCTGGCGCAATTCCGGGTGGTCCCGGCCGACGTGGCGCGTGAGCGTAGGTCCTAGCCGCTCGAAGTTTGCCTGCCGGTTAATTCCCGGCAATCCGGCGGTTGCCGAGCCGCCGCGCGTCGCCCGCCGGCCGATCTCTGTCAGACTTACCCCCGTGCGCCATTCCGCCCTAGCCCCGCAGCGCGCCGGACTCGTGGTCCTGCTGACGGTTGCTGCGCTGCTCGCGCCTGCCGGGATCGCCGTCGCCGGGCCGTCGCCGTCGGTGAGCCCGTCGGCGCCTGCCGGTCCGACGCCCGGCAAGAAACTGTGCAGCATCGCGGAGCCGGCGCTTGCGGAGATCAGCGGCCTGGTCACCACCGAGAAGGGGTACGTGGCGGTCTCCGACGGCAGTCAGAGCGACAGCGCGGTACTGGAGGTCTTCGACCTCAACACCAGGTGTCAGGTGACCCAGCGGCACACCTTCCAGAAAGACCCGTACGCCCCCGAGGACCTGGCGATCACGAAGGACGGCACGCTGTGGGTCGCCGACACCGGAGACACCGACCTGGAACGGGACCGGGTCGCGCTGTGGAAGATCTCACCGGACCGTAAAACGGCGACGATCTACCGGCTGACGTATCCGGACGGGAAGCACGATGCCGAGGCCTTGCTGATGCAGCCGAACGGCAAGCCGGTGATCGTGACGAAGGACCTCGACGGCGGTGGCGTCTCCGGCATCTACGTCGCGAACAGTCCACTCAAGCCAGAGGCGTCGACACCGCTGACGAAGGCCGGCGAGTTCAAGCTGTCCAGCACCGGCACCGGCGGCAACCGGTTCGGCGTGGTGGGCCAGAAGCTGGTCACCGGTGCGACGCTCTCCCCGGACGGCAAGCGGGCGGTCGTACGGACCTATTCGGACGCGTACGAGTGGAAGGTGTCCGGCGGGAACGTGGTCGCCGCGCTGACCAAGGGCAAGCCGTTCCGTACGCCGTTGCCGGACGAGCCGCAGGGCGAGGCGATCGCCATCAGTCAGGACGGCAAGACGTACGTGACCGCCACGGAGGGTACGTCCAACGACCGGCCCCGACTGTTCAGTTATGCGCCGACACCGCCCGCGCCGAAGAAGAAGCCGCCGGCGAAGACCGCTGGGCTCGGCTGGTTCAGTTCGCTGGGGCTGCAGGACATCAAGTTGATCATCGCGCTGGTGGGCGTGGTCGGCGTCGTCCTGGTGCTGATCGGCGTGTGGGGCATCCGGCGAACCAGGAACCGGTCCTCGCCGGGTGACGGCGCCGGAATGCGACCCGGGCCCGACGGTCCGGGACCGCGGGGCCGAGGCGGCCCTCGCGAACCGGGTCCTCCCTGGAACGGGCCACGAGGCGAAGGACCGCCCGGCCGAGGCGGACCGCGCGGCGCACGCCCCCGCCCGCCGCAGGGCGCACGAAGCCATGCCGGGATCGACGAACCGACCGGCGAGCTGGGCACCGTCCCGGCCGGCCGGGCAAGGGTCGGTGGTCGCCCCGGCCCATCGCCGGCCGGCGGCGGGCCGCGGACGCGACGAGGCCCTGAGCCGCACGACGCACCCCTGCCCAGAGCCGGACGGGAACCCCGTCGAGCACCGGATCGCGACGACGATCCCGGCTACTACCCGCCACGAGGCGGCGGCTACTGGTCGTCCTGAACGCACCCGTTCCTGCTGAACGCTCCCGGTCTTGCTGAACGCGCTGGTCTTGCTGAGCGCACTGGTGTCCCGAACCGAGCCGCATGCCTCACATCCGGCGTAGCACGGCGACCACGCGCCCCAGCACCGTCGCCTCGTCGCCGGGGATCGGCTCGTACGCGGGGTTGTGCGGCAGCAGCCAGACGTGGTTGTCGCGGCGCCGGTACGTCTTGACCGTGGCCTCACCGTCGATCATCGCCGCGATGATGTCTCCGTTGGTGGCGACGGGCTGTTGCCTGACCACCACCCAGTCGTCGTCGCAGATCGCGGCGTCGACCATCGAGTCACCCTTGACCCGCAGCAGGAAGTGAGTGCCCTCACCGACCAGCTCGCGGGGCAGCGGAAACACGTCTTCGATGGCCTCCTCGGCGAGGATCGGGCCACCGGCCGCGATCCGCCCCACCACCGGGATGTACGCGGGTGTCGGATGCGCCACGGCCGTGGACTCCGACGTCGTGTCCGACTCGTCGGGGGACCGTACGTCGACGGCGCGGGACCGGTTCTTGTCCTTGCGCAGGTAGCCCTTCCGCTGCAGCACTCCGAGTTGGTACGCCACGCTGGAGGCGGACGCGAGCCCGACCGCCTCACCGATCTCGCGCACGCTCGGTGGGTATCCCCGGTGGGACACCGAATCGCGGATCACTTCCAGGATCCGCCGCTGCCGCTCGGTGAGATCGTCCTGGGCAGGGTCCGGAAACGCGGTCACCACGGACACCGGCGGGCTGGAGTCGCTCCGCGCCGGCTGCTTCGCGCTCCGCCGACTGCTGGGACGCCTGACGCTCGGCCGATCCTTGTTGGTCACTTGCACGCCTCACTTCGCTGCATGGCGCGTCCGCGCGCGATACGTACCGGGCTGGCTGGGCTTATCGACCTGGCTGGGCTTGTCGGGCTGGCTGGGTTTATCGACCTGGTGGCGTCCGTCGGCATGGCCGGAATCGCCGAACTGGCTCGCTCGCGGCGTTCAGTCACGTGCTCGTCCTCCTCGTACCGTGCCGCCGGTGATCAAGACAGTAGCCCTAGATCACCGATGAATCAAACACCTGTTCGAACGTGTCGCGTGTCGCGGAGCGGTTGTGTCATACCCGTCTGATAGATATCGTACGCACGTTCGATCGAACACTCGTTCGATGCTCGGGCGTGCGGAGCTGACGCGGATGCGTCCGACGGAGGTGCACGATGCAGGGTTCCTTGGCGATCTCGCCGGCGATGCCGCCGCGGATCGGGACGCGACGGATGTCGGTCAGCGACCGGCGTACGGAGCGGGTGCTCGGTGAGGCTCGGCCGACGGCGCACGCCTTTGGTGGGGCGAGGCGTGCGGTTCGGTTGACGCGGCGCGGCCGGGTGCTGGTCCAGCTGCTGTTGCTGGGGTTGCTGGCGGCCGTGATGGTCGCGGTACTGGGGATGGCCGCGACGGGCCAGGCGGCGCCCGACGGGGGCGGCGGCCAGTCGGAGGTGGTGGTCCAGCCGGGGGACAGCCTGTGGTCGGTGGCGGTGGAGCACGACCCGTCCCGGGATCCGGCGGCGACGATCGAGGAGATTCGCCGACTCAACCACCTGTCCGGCTACACGGTGCATCCAGGGCAGACCTTGCGGCTGCCGTAGCGGCTCTCGGCGCGCAGCCCGGGTGCGGGCGCTGCCAGCCCCGGGTGCGGGGCGCTGCCGGGCGCGGCTGCGGGAGTTGTGTCACGACCACCGCGGCGACGAGCTGGATCAGGCGGCTTCTGTGGCGTCGAGCGGCCAGGGTCTACGCTCAAGCGCCGCATCTACGAGGTGGCCCGGGTGATGTGACATGGGCACGCTTTGTGAGGTCTGAACAGGCCTCGCGTCAGTTACCGGGTGCGCTGTCGGTGCGGGCCTGCGGCACGGCTGAGAAACGCGACGTACGACACGCCGATCGGCCAGTGGAGTGCTTGCCAGACACGGATCTGCGGAATACCGTCAAACCCAACATCTAGTAGTTGCAGCCGTGTAGTTTGGCTATACATTGGGGTTGAGGACTCGGGGGATCGGGTAGCCAGCCAAGGTGTCCGGCCGGGGAGCGGCGGGGCTTTGGCGTCGGTGCACGGGCCTGGTCTGCGGGTTTGGCTGCTCAACGATGTGGTGGCCACACGGGGCATCGTCTGGGTGCACGGGGCGTTTATCGAAGGAGGGGGAGTCGCATGCGGTGTCCGTACTGTCGGCATCCGGACTCGAGAGTGGTCGACTCCCGCGAGGCCGACGACGGTCAGCTGATTCGCCGGCGGCGGGCGTGCCAGGAGTGTGGCCGGCGGTTCACCACGGTCGAGGAGGCCGTCCTCGCGGTGGTCAAGCGCAGCGGGGTCACCGAGCCGTTCAGCCGTACGAAAATCGCCTCCGGCGTACGGAAGGCGTGCCAGGGGCGGCCGGTTGACGACGACGCCATCGCGTTGATCGCGCAGCGGGTCGAGGAGACGATCCGGGCGCGCGGATCTGCGGAGGTGCCGAGTCACGAGGTCGGGCTGGCGATCCTGGGTCCGCTGCGGGAGCTCGACGAGGTGGCCTACCTGCGGTTCGCGAGCGTCTACCGCTCGTTCGAGTCGCTGGAGGACTTCGAAAGGGAGATCGACTCGCTGCGTACCAACAAAGAGCGGGTGACGGTGCACTGACGGCGAGGCGCGGCAGGGCCTGCCGCGGAGCCGGACCCGAGCGGCCGGCACATGAGGGACAGAGAGATGGCAGTGAACAGGCATAGCAGGCAGAACCGTCGTCGGGCGGTGGCGCGAGGTGCGCGAGCACAGAGGGGGACGAACATGGCGGAGGCAGTGGGCGCGTCGGGGACGAAGGCGGCGGACCCGGAGGGCGACACGGCGCCACCGGTGACGCGGAAGACCGGGCTCGCGGTCGAGCGGGTGTGGACCACCGAAGGTGTCCACCCGTACGACGAGGTGGCCTGGGAACGCCGCGACGTGGTGATGACCAACTGGCGCGACGGCACGGTCAACTTCGAGCAGCGGGGCGTGGAGTTTCCGGACTTCTGGAGTGTCAACGCGACGAACATCGTCACGTCGAAGTATTTCCGGGGCGCGGTCGGCTCGGAGCAGCGTGAGTCCAGCCTGCGGCAGCTGATCGACCGGGTGGTGAAGACGTACCGCGCGGCGGGGGAGCGGCACGGCTACTTCGCCACCTCCGACGACGCGGAGATCTTCGAGCACGAGCTGACCTGGATGCTGCTGCACCAGGTGTTCAGCTTCAACTCGCCGGTCTGGTTCAACGTCGGCACGACCTCGAAACAGCAGGTCAGCGCCTGTTTCATCCTCGCCGTGGACGACTCGATGGACTCGATCCTGGAGTGGTACAAGGAGGAGGGCCTGATCTTCAAGGGCGGCTCCGGCTCCGGGGTCAACCTGTCCCGGATCCGGGCCAGCAAGGAGCTGCTCTCCTCCGGCGGCACCGCGTCGGGCCCGGTCAGTTTCATGCGCGGCGCCGACGCGTCCGCGGGCACCATCAAGTCCGGTGGCGCCACCCGCCGCGCGGCGAAGATGGTGATCCTCGACGTCGACCACCCGGACGTCGAGGAGTTCATCGAGACCAAGGCGCGCGAAGAGGACAAGATCCGCGCGCTGCGCGACGCCGGCTTCGACATGGACCTCGGCGGCAGGGACATCGTGTCCGTGCAGTACCAGAACGCCAACAATTCGGTACGCGTCACCGACGAGTTCATGCGCGCCGTCGAGTCCCGCGGCGAGTTCAGCCTGCGGGCCCGGCAGGACGGCAGCGTGATCGACACGGTCGACGCGCACGAGCTGTTCGGCAAGATCGCCAAGGCGGCGTGGGAGTGCGCGGACCCCGGCCTGCAGTACGACGACACCATCAACGACTGGCACACCTGCCCGGAGACCGGCCGGATCACGGCGAGCAACCCGTGCTTCCCCGCAGACCAGCGGGTGGCGACCGACAAGGGTCTGATTCCCATCGGTGACCTGGTGACCCGCGCCGGGTTCGGCGAGTCGTTCGAGGTATTCACGAACGACGTCACGAACGAGGCGGACCCGTCGGACCGGATCGTCGCCACCAGGCCGACGCGCTACATGGTCACCGGCACCAACGAGATCGTCGAACTGAGGTTCAGCGACGGATCTCGGCTACGTTGCACGCCGAACCACCGGGTGTGGACGGCAAACCGCGGTTGGGTACGCGCCGACGAGCTCACCCAGCAGGACCGCGTCGTTCGCTCGATCCACCACGCGCCGCGCGCGATGGCGTCAGAGGCGTTGCCGCAGTATGCAGTCGATTCCGCTCGGGCCGCCCGTGGCCGCGCTCTCGCTGCTGTGCCGACGAAGTGGGATGACGATCTCGCGCACTACCTGGGATGGCTCGTCGGCGACGGCTGCCTCACCGATGCGGGCGCGGTAACGGTTTACGGCGGCGACTGGGAACGCGACGTGATGCTCGCTCGGCATCGCGAGCTGCTGGAGCGGACCCTTGGCTTCGCCCCGAAGCCGAGCATGCAGGCAAACGGCACCGCACAACTGCGCGCCATGCGTGGCCAGTTCCGAGCACTATTGGCTGCGCTCGGTGTCTCTAGCGGACGCGCAGCCATGAAGGAGGTACCCGAGGCGATCTTCGAGGCGCCGGAACACGCGTTGGTCGCTTTCCTGCAGGGCCTGTTCGACGCGGACGGTTGTGTGGTCAACCAGGCGTCGAATGGGACGCGCTACGTTGGCTTGGGCAGCCGGTCGGAGGAGCTGCTTCTCGGGATTCAGGACCTGCTGGCAAGTCTCGGTCTCCGCGCTCGCATCTACCGCACGGGCACCAAGACGGACAGCTTCCAATACGTGACCCGGGACGGTGACGAGCGCACATACGGCAGCGACGGACCGAGCTTCGACCTGCGTATCACCGGAAGGCACATGCGGCGGTTCGCCGATCTCATCGGCTTCTCGCACGCCGCCAAGGCCACGAAACTGGCAGAGCTGCTTGACAACGGACATTCGTTCTACGAGGTCGACGAAAGCGTTCGGCTGTTGTCACGAAGGTCCGTCGGCTTCGAGACGACCTACAACCTGACCGAGCCACGGAACCACTCGTATGTCGTTGGTGGCGTCGTCGTCGCGAACTGTTCCGAGTACATGCACCTGGACAACTCCTCGTGCAACCTCGCCTCGCTGAACCTGATGAAGTTCCTGCGCGCCGACTCGACCTTCGACGTGAAGCAGTTCGTCAAGTCGGTGGAGCTGGTGATCACCGCGATGGACATCTCGATCTGCTTCGCGGACTTCCCGACGGAGAAGATCGCCGAGACCACGCGGGCGTACCGGCAGCTCGGCATCGGGTACGCCAACCTCGGTGCGCTGCTGATGGCGACCGGGCACCCGTACGACTCGGATGCGGGTCGGTCGCTCGCGGCGGCGATCACGAGTGTGATGACCGGTGTGTCGTACCGCCGTTCGGCTGAGCTGGCCGGTGTGGTCGGGGCGTACGACGGCTACGCCCGCAACGCGGAGGCGCACCAGCGGGTGATGCGCAAGCACGCCGCGGCCAGCGACGCGGTGCGTACCCACGGACGCAATGACGCGGCGCTGCTGCGCGAGGCGTCGAAGCAGTGGCGGGACGGCATCAAGATCGGCGAGAAGCAGGGTTGGCGCAACTCGCAGGCCAGCGTGCTCGCGCCCACCGGCACCATCGGCCTGATGATGGACTGCGACACCACCGGCATCGAGCCCGACCTGGCGCTGGTGAAGTTCAAGAAGCTGGTCGGCGGCGGCTCGATGCAGATCGTCAACCAGACCGTCCCCCGCGCCCTGCGCAGCCTCGGCTACCAGGAGGAGCAGGTCGAGGCGATCATCGAGTACGTCGCCGAGCACGGCCACGTGATCGACGCACCCGGCCTGCGCGAGGAGCACTACGCGGTGTTCGACTGCGCCATGGGCGAGCGGTCGATCAAGCCGATGGGCCACGTACGGATGATGGCGGCGGTGCAGCCGTTCATCTCCGGCGCGATCTCCAAGACGGTCAACATGCCCGAGTCGGCCACCGTCGACGAGGTCGAGGAGATCTACTACGAGGGCTGGAAGCTGGGCCTCAAGGCACTCGCGATCTACCGGGACAACTGCAAGGTCGGCCAGCCGCTGTCGGTCGCCAAGCGGAAGTCCGCCGAGGTGGAGACGACGGAGGCGGCCGGCGAGGTCGTCTACAAGTCGATCCGCAAGCGGCTGCCGAAGTCGCGGCCGAGCCGTACCACCTCGTTCTCGGTGGCGGGGGCAGAGGGCTACCTCACCGCTTCCAGCTATCCGGACGACGGCCTCGGCGAGGTCTTCATGAAGATGTCCAAGCAGGGCTCCACCCTCGCCGGCGTGATGGACGCCTTCTCGATCGCGATCTCGATCGCCCTGCAGTACGGCGTCCCGCTCGAGACGTACGTGTCGAAGTTCGTCAACATGCGGTTCGAGCCCGCCGGGATGACCGACGACCCGGACATCAGGCTGGCGACCTCGGTGATGGACTACATCTTCCGGCGGCTCGCTCTGGACTACCTGCCGTACGAGCAGCGCGCCGAGCTGGGCCGAGCCGGCCACCGTCGAAGCACAGTCTGCGGCGGCGCCGAAACCGATCGTCATCACGCCGAACACGTCCGCCGACGCACCACTCTGCTTCACCTGCGGTACGAAGATGCGCCCGGCCGGCAGCTGCTACGTCTGCGAAGGCTGCGGCTCCACCTCCGGCTGCAGCTAGCGGCGGATGCGGCGTGAGCGATTCCTGATTGGAACGGCGCGGCAACATGGCACATGCCGCCCGGCTTCGCCCTGCGCCACCGTGGCTTGGTAGTGGCTCAGCCGTCGTTAAAGGTCGATCGCCAGGCGAGCGGGTTACCTGCCAATGCGGCGTCGGCTAGTCGCAGGGCCGAGACGGTCTTTAATGCGGCCCGAGAGCTGTCAATCCATGACTGCACGGTCGAGACGCCCTGGGTCCGGTACTCGACTGCCTGGACGAGGCACTCCAGCTTGTCCGCGTCGCGGGCGACGATCGCCTCGATGGTTTCGCCGGCCTCGTACTCGGCGACAGCTTCCTGGATGACACGAGCGACCTCGGGCGGGCAGTCGGCGACTTGGTCCGCTGTCACGGTTTCGTTGTCTGCTGCGTGGACGTACCGTCGTGCGACGTGAGGGAGATCCGTGGTGCGGGTCTCCTGCGTGTCGTGCAGCGTGCACAGCAGCGAGACTCGCGCTGGGTCCGCACCTTCCGTGGCGGCGAGGATCGTGCCGATGATCGCCGTACGGAACGAGTGCTCGGCGATGCTCTCCGGGTCCTTGACACCAGCGATCCACCATCCGGTGCGCTTGGCCCGCTTGAGCAGGCCGGTCTCGAAGACGAAACCGATCGGGTCGCCTGTCTCGCTAGCCATGCGCCCGCCTTCCCGGTGAAGCCGTCCCTACGTAGTCCGTAGAGCACTGAGGCTAGCTCTCGACTGGACTGGGGGCTGATCTGTCCCTCGTCTAAGAGTCGTTCGGCCCGGCTGACAAGCGCGTGTGTGGTCGCTCGATCGTCGTGTGCCAAGCCGTGGCGAGCGCTAAGCAAGGCCCAGACGCTGTGCACATTGAGGTCCACGAACGGGTGGTGCGAGTCAAGTCGGTCGACCAGATGCCGGACGAGCCGGATGCGTACTTCCAACAACATGTGCCGAATCAGACAGCATCTGGCCTGTGCGTGTGTCTGCGGCCGTACCCGTGCTCAAATCGGACTTGGGCGATCGCCTACCTGGTACGAGCCGGCAGGTTGGTGCTGGCGTCGGAGGG
>WNGB01004400.1_pt1 | contig 24343 bp, 25 predicted proteins | sample 5400681 | NCBI WGS metagenome assembly WNGB01 (sample SAMN13153367, study PRJNA577476) | soil metagenome | isolation source: 115 cm soil or saprolite under grassland replicate 2 | place: USA:California | collected 2016-06-15
TCAGTTCATTGGATGAGCCGGCGAATGACCGAACTACGCGGCGCAGCAAGAGATACAAGAGAGCCAAGATCACGACCGAACCTCCTCGAGAAGGAGGCCAGATCCTACGAACGCCCTGCTCGAGGCAATCGATCAGTGGATTGTGTGCCCTTCAGAGGCTGTTGCAGAAACCTGAAGCGACGCTACATGTTGTGGGATGGCAAAGACCGTCACCCACAACATCGTGTGTATGTGGGCGTCTGACGGCGGTTTATGCAACAGCCTCTTCAGGGATGGACATCAAGGATCTCTCGGTCCGGCTGGGCCACGAGAACGTCGCGACGACCATGAACTTGTACCAGCACATCCCAGTGGACATGGCACGCGAGAGCGCCCAGAACGTCGCCGACTACATCCTGGGTTAGCACCTAGTTAGCACAGGCCCGGCCCTGGCAACTCGGCTTCGATCCGAATCCGGCATTCACCAGCGCTGATGCCCCTCGCAGCTTCGTGCCCGGGGCCGGAACCTGTCTATCTAGGACGCGAGTTCGAATCTCCCGAATTGGTGTTCGTGCGGGCACTGGACGTGGACGCCTGACCGGAAGTGGCCGTGTGGCGCCAGAGTTCAACGTCTCGAAGCTCGGCTCTCCGATTTCTCCCGATCCATCCCCGGCTCCTACGATCTGAGTCCTGTCGATGGGGTCGAGTGGCGGTGTGCTGCCAGCTTCGGGCGCTCGAAGAAGACCCCTGGGAATCCGTGCTCTTGAGCAGCGGATTATGAGTCCGAAAACCCGCAAGCCCGTCTACCAGCAAGAACAGACCGAAGAAGCCGACGGACCAGGCCTGATGCTTCTCGTTGCTTCTCGTCGGTTCTCATCTGTTTCCAACCTCTAGGGGTACCAGTTGGGGTACCAGTAGATGGAGCCGCCGGCACCAGGGGTATGACAAGAGGAAGTTCGAGTCGATGGGCGACTCGAACCATGAGTTCATGGATCGCCCTGCGCGCAGAGTTCATCCGGGCAGCATGACCAGCAACACCTGATAGATCGATGTTGGAGGCCTTCCGGATCAGCTGGGGGAGGAACGACCACTGGAGCTGGCTCAGAGCCCACACGATCCCGGTGGGAACGGAACCGGGGAGGGGGCTACGACACCAGGTACAGGGTCGGGTAGATGAACACCCAGGCGACGTCGACGAAGTGCCAGTACTTGACGACCCCCTCGACCCCCCAGAAGTCGCCCGGGCCGAACCGGCCCTTTCGGCCCAGCCCGTAGACGACGGCGAGGCCCCCGATCCCGGTGAGCACGTGGAACGCGTGGAGGCCGATGAGGCTGAAGAAGGCGCTCCCGAACAGCGTGTCCGGGGGAAAGAACTCGATGCCTTCCTTCCACTCCAGGCCCACCCCGGCGAGGAACAGCGCCCCCAGCCCGATCGTGAAGGCGGTGTTGCGCAGGAACCGCTCCCGGTCCCCGAAGGCGATCGAGGTCTCCGCCCGGTACGCGGTGAGGCTGGAGAGGAGTAGGACGATCGAGATGGCGAAGCCGAGCGGCTGGTTCAGATCCTTCGGGCGGTCGACGCCGAGGACGAAGTACCGGGCCGAGATCACAGCCGCGAACAGGAACGACTCGGAGGCGATGAACAGCCACAGGCCCAGACGGTTGGCTCTCGCCCTCACGGCGGTCGCCACACCAGCTTCGGCGTGACCTTCCATCTACTCGCCCCCTCCTCGGAGTTGATCGATGTGCATGAAGTAGCGGAGGATGAGCCACGCCGGCGGGATGGCCAGGATCACCAGCGGGATCAGGGCGTGCCTGAGGTTCACCCCGACGACGAACTCGACCACCTCGATCACGACGAGCAAGCCGAGGACCCACAGCCCGAGCCGCATCTTGCGGGCCCCGTCTGCCGCAGGCCCCCTCATCGCTCGCCTCCCGCCACCGGCGCGGGCCGCGCGTGGGTGGCGCCCGGAACGCCGTACGGGTAGGGATCCCCCACAACCTCGGGCACCCGGGCGAAGTTCTCCCTCGGCGGGGGCGATGGCACCTGCCACTCGAGCGTGCTCGCCCCCCACGGATTGGGCTCGGCCCGCGGGCCCCGGGCCCACGACCGGACCGCGTTCCACACGAACACGAGGAAGCTCGCCCCGAGCAGGAAGGCGGCCACGCTGGTGAACAGGTTCACCCCGCCTAGCTGGGGTTGGTAGTCCTCCACCCGCCGGTTCATCCCGTTGATGCCCAGCCAGAACATCGGCAGAAACGTGAGGTTGAACCCGAGGAACATCCACCAGGCGTGGAGCTTGCCCAGGCCCTCGGAGTACATCCGGCCGGTGATCTTGGGGAACCAGTAGTAGATCCCCGCGAACAGGGCGAAGATCTCGCCGCCCACGATCGTGTAGTGGAAGTGGGCCACCACGAAGTAGGTGTCCTGGAGGTTGATGTCGGTGGCCACGTCGGCGTTGAAGATCCCGGTCACGCCCCCGATGAGGAAGTTGAACACGAAGGCCAGGGCGAACAGCATGGGCGTCTGGAGCCACAGCCGTCCCCGCCACATCGTGCCCAGGGCCGACAGGAACACCAGGCCCGTGGGGATCGAGATGAGCTCGGTGGTGATCATGAACGGGGCGGCCAGTCGCTCCCCCATCCCGCTGGTGAACATGTGGTGGGCCCAGACGACGAACGACAGGCCCACGATCCCCAGGAGCCCGGCCACCGCCAGCCGGTAGCCGAACAGGGGCTTCCGGGAGAAGTGGGCGATCACCTCCAGGGCGATGCCGAACCCCGGGAGGATCATGATGTAGACGGCGGGGTGGGAGTAGAACCAGAACAGGTGCTGGTACAGGAGCGGATTCCCCCCGCCCGCCGCGTTGTAGAACTGCATGCCGGCAACGCGGTCCAACACCACGAGCAGGAGCGAGGCGGCCACGAACTGGGTGACCAGGAGGCTGAGGATCGCCGCGGAGACGATCGACCAGGTGAAGATGGGCAGCCGGAACCAGCTCATCCCGGGCGCTCGCATCGTCGTCACGGTGGCCAGGAAGTTCAGCCCGCCGAGAATCGAGGACAGCCCGAACGTGATGAAGGCCAGGAGGAACAGCAGCTGGCCGCCCGCGTTGACCTCGGACAGCGGGGGGTACGCCGTCCACCCGCTGTCCCACCCTCCGGCGAAGGGGGCCGCCAAGAGGAGCATGGCCACCGGCGGGACCAGCCAGTAGCTGAGCGCGTTCAGCCTCGGGAACGCCATGTCCTCGGCCCCGATCTGGAGCGGGACCAGGAAGTTCCCCAGGCCCCCGATGACCGCGGCCACGGCCACCGCGATCATCAGGATCCCGTGCATGCTCATGACCACGTTGTACCGGGCGGGGGGAAGCAGTCCCGTGCCCGGCCCGGCGAGCTCGATCCGCATCACCATGGCCAGGGCTCCCGCCAGGAGGAACACGACCACGAAGGTGACCAGGTACTGGACCCCGATGACCTTGTGGTCGGTGGTGAAGCGGAGGTACCGGCGCCAGTCGGGGGTCTCCTCGCTCACCGTCTCCCGCCCGAACCACCCCCGCGCCCAGGCGTGCCACATCCCCACGCCGAGGAGCCAGCCCAGGAGCCCGAAGACGTAGCCGATCACCACGACCGACGAGTCGGCCGCCGGACGGCCCATCAGCACCCGCACCAGGGCCGTCCCGCCGGCCCCGGCTCCGAAGCCGCCGAGGCCCCATGTCAGTCCTCGCGCGACCGGCCACATGGGCTACCCCTCCTCCGTCGGGGACGGGGCCGGCGGCGGGGGCTGCGCCACGACGAACGTCCCGAACATCGAGCCGGGGTGGACGTCGCATCGGAAGAAGTACGTCCCCGCCTCCAGAGGGCCAACCCGGTACGTGCGGGCCTCGGGTCCCTCGAAGATCTCCCCCTTGAACAGGTTCTCCGTGGCGGCCTCGGTCGTGTAGATCGCTACGTTGTGCGAAATCCCCTCCCGGTTGTCGAAGACGATCGTGAACGGGGTCCCCGCGGCGACCGCCAGGCAGTCGGTGTCGAACAGGATGTCCTGGGCTGCGATAGAGAGTTCGGTCCCCGTGGGCTCGCAGGCCGGCGCGCCGCCCCGGCGCTGCTCGTCAAGCCAGGCCCGGAAGCCCGCCTCGTCGAGCACCCGGACCGGCATCGCCATCGTGGCGTGGTTGAGCCCGCACAGCTCGGCGCACTGGATGCGGAGCCCCGGGTCGGCCGGGAAGGAGCCGGTGCGGGTGGTGGTCACCCGGACCGAGGTCGTCATCCCCGGCACGGCATCCACCTTCATCCGGAACGCGGGGATCCAGAAGGAGTGGAGGACGTCGACGCTCGTCACGTCGAACCGGACCCGGGTGTCCACCGGGAGCACCAGCTCCGCGCGGCTGGTGACCCCTTCGTCGGGATAGGTGACCGTCCACGCCCACTGCGCCGCTTGAACGTGCACTACCATGTCCTCGTCGGGATCGCCCCGGATCTCCGATAGGCCCACGAGCCCCGGGTTCACGATCAGGACCACCGCCAGGGCGCTGGTGACGGCCAGCCACAGCGCATACACGGCCCGACTTCCCGCCACCGGCGGCCCGTCCTCGGCGGGCTTCCCCTTCGCCCGGTGGCGCACCACGCTCACGACCAGGACGGCGAGGACGAAAGCGAACACCGGCACGGCCAGACGCATGAGCAGGCGGAAGGCAGAATCCGACACGTCGGCCTCGCGGGCGAAGCCGCCGGGGAAGATCCGCGGGTTCCACACCGCCGCCTCGCCCACGGCGGTCAGGCCCAGCCACAGGGCAGCCGCTAGCCATCCGTCGCGCTTCATCGACCTCCGTTTCCTGCTCCACCCTCGCCCGCGCGGTCCCATACCCTGCCCAAGTTGGGAGGAACCTACGGGGGCCCACCGCGGGCGCCACAGGGGCAAGGGTCCCTGCCTTCCCAGGACCCTTGTCCCTTTGCGGCGATCGACTCGCGCTGCGAGCCTGGTGGGTCATGGAACTCGGGGCCGTGGAGCACTTGGAGGTACTGTCGCGCGATGAGTGCCTGGCCTTGATAGCGAGGGTGCCGGTCGGGCGACTCGGTGTCAGCATCCAGGCCCTGCCGGCCATCCTTCCGGTGAACTTCGCCCTGCTGGGAGACCGGATCTTCATCCGGTCGGTCCCCGATACGAAGCTCGACGCCGCGACCGCGCAGAACGTGGTCGCGTTCGAGGTCGACGGCTACGACCCCGCAGGGAGCTGGGGGTGGAGCGTGCTCGTCCGGGGTGTGGCCTCGGAGATCACAGATCCTGCGGACCTGGCGAAGGTCCGGGCCCTGCCCCTGCGGGCCTGGGGGTTTAACGACGCCGCCGACCGGTTCCTCGCCATCGAGGCGACCCTCGTCAGCGGGCGGACGTTCGGTCGCTGACTGGTCGGCGCCGGTTCGCGGAACTCGTGCTCGGGCGATCCGACGGTGGTGTCGTCCCACCCGGACCGCCACACCGACGTGGAAGGCGTGCCCGCCCGAGGGAACGGACCCGCCTGTTGCGCGAGCTCCAGCTCGTGCATGGCGCGGGTCGCTGCATCGTGCAGCTCCTCGGGCGATGCGAAGTCACCAGTGAGCACGCCGCCGGCCCAGCTCCGGACCGCATCGACGAAGTCCTGCTGGGCTGCCTCTCGGTCGACGTCCCGCGGGACGAACGCGAGGACGGGACACCGGGACTTGGCCTCCCGGTACTCCTCGTGGGTGGCGGAGATACCCGAGGGTAGGCGATCCCCGTAACGCCCGCCGAGCAGGAGCACCACGACGCCCACAGGTGGTAGCCCGAGCGCCAGACCGCCATCTCCATCACGATCTCCTCCGCGTCGGGCGACCATGCGGGCGGAGCTTCGCGGCGCCGTCCAGCATGATCGCTCGGGCGGTTCCGTCCGGGTCATCGACCACGTACAGACCTTGCCCGCCGCCGTCCCCTCCGCCGAGGGCCACCAGACGTGACCCGTCGGGCGACCATGCGGGGTCGTACAGCCGAAGTCCAGGGTCCGTGAGGCGGCGGACGACGCCAGAAGCGGGGTCCACGAGATGGACCGCCGCGTCGCCCCGCTGGAGTCTCGTGAAAGCGATCATCGTCTCGCGATGCCGCATCCGCCGCGGCCCCCCCGTTCAGGGCTTCCCGGCGGAAGAACCGTGCCCTCCGGTCCAGCACGATACCTGAAGGGTGCACCTCTGGTGAAAATGCCCTCTGCCCGCTACGCCGCCTTCACGGGTTGGAGGGTGACGTCCATAGCCCAGGGCTCGAAGTTGTCGCACGAGTTTGTTGGCATGTCGCTGTGGGTCGTGGCGGTGGACGAAGTAGTCCGCACCGAGGTCGGAGTACGGCTGGACACGATCGAGGATGTGGAAGGCGGCCACCAGGATCGAATGCCCCACGGCGACGGTCGCCCGGCTGCTCCCGCGCCGTCCCCGCAACCGGTGGTACTGGGCCGACAGGTAGGTGCCCTTGGAGCGGGAGGCCGCTCGGGCGGACTCGATGAGCGCCGTCCTGACCCACTTCGAGCCCTTGCGGGTCTTCCCGGAGCGATGCTTGCCGGCCGACTCGTTGTTGCCAGGGCACATCCCGGCCCAGGAAGCCAGGCGAGCCGAGGAGCCGAACCGCGACATGTCCACGCCGATCTCAGCGACGATGGACTCGGCGGTGCGCCGGGCCACCCCGGGGATCGTGGTGAGCAGCTCCACCTCAGCCTCGAAAGGGGCGATCACCTCCTCGATCTCGGTCGACAGATGCTCGATGGCCTCGTCCAGGAACTCCAGGTGGGAAAGGATCATCCCCACCAGCAGCGCGTGGTGGGCGCCGAAGCGTCCCGCCAGGGCGTGCTTCAACTGGGGGATCTTCGTTCGGAGCTGGCCCCGGGCGAGATCGGAGACGACGTCCGGGTCGCGGGTCCCTTGGACGAGGGCGGTGAGCATGGCCCGACCGGAGACGCCCAGGATGTCGGTGGCTACCGAGGACAGCTTCACCCCGGCGTCCTGCAGGATCTTCTCCAGTCGCTGGGCTTCTCGGGTTCGTTCCTCGATCTGGGCCTTGCGGTACCGAGTCAGGTTGCGCAGCTCCCGGATCGGCTTGGGGGGAACGAATGAGGGCCGGACCAGCCCGTGCTCGACGAGCTGGCAGATCCACTCCGCGTCCTTCACGTCGGTCTTCCGTCCGGGGACGTTTCGTAGGTGCCGGGCATTCAGCAGCCAGCACTGCAAAGCGTCCTCCAAGACGTAGTACACGCACCGCCAGTAGATCCCGGTGGACTCCATCCCGACCAGGCTCACCCGGTGCGCCGTGAGCCAGTCCCTCAACGCGAGCAGCTCGACGGTGGTGGTCCCGAACGTGTGGATCTCTTGGACCCGTTCGCCGGATGGACCCCGGGTCCGCACGCACGCGGCGACGGTGTGACGTCGAGTCCGGCGCATCGCTTGACCAGCACGTCCATGGCTCCTCCCTCCCTCGACCGACAGCGACCTGTCGTCCGGAGGAGCCTCATGTCATGGAGTCTGTGGTTCGTGCTCGCGGCAACAGTTGTGGGTGCCCGAGGCTCCCGCGTCCCACTTATTCTCGGGCTCGTTGCAGCATGCAGTCCCGACGTCGCCGGACGACCGCCTCATTTTCATCCGCTGTGGGTGGCACGCAAGGGCCCTTGAAACACTTATTGAGATCTGCCCGCTGCCCGCATACGCCTGGTGTCTTTCGATGCGGGCGGCCAACTCCACAGGTGGGGGGGTCCGCTGCGGGGGGACGAGTGGCCCGACTCGGCCGGCTCCGATTAAGGACTCGAGCCTGAGCGCCTTCCACTCAACTTGGAAGGGCCAGCTTCCGAGTGTTTACGGTCCGGGAAACCCGGCAGCTTCCACGAACCGCCGCGGCAGCCCGAAAATGGTCCACTCGAGCGGCAGCCCCGCAGACCAAGCCGGCGACGCTGGAAACCACGAACCTGCAGCTCACCGTGCCGATCGGAGTATCTGCGCCCTACACCATGAACCCATTCCCCAATGAGGGATCGAGCAGATGGATCGAGCCTGCTCCCCGATCCGCCGTTACGCGCCGAGCGCCCTGAACCCCTCGTAGACCATGAACGCCGGCCAGAGGATGGCTTTCGGAAAGATCGCCCAGATGTATTCCCAGAACGCGTCGGCCTGCTGCCAGTATTAGAACAACGCGTCGAAGATCCCGAGCCCATAGATGGCTCCGCTACCCGCGGCCGCGCCAGTGCTGCCCTTCCCCATCGCCGACCTCCTCCTCCTCCTCGTTCTTGCGCACGAGGCTATATCGAGTCCGTCCTCACACTCTGCCGATTAGAGTCCGTTCGGACCGGGTGGCTCGGTGAAGGGTTGTGGGTACGGGCGGGCCCGCTGAAACCTCGGCGTTGAACGGGGTCCGAGGGTTATTGGGGTCACGTCTCCCGGCGACACCCCTCCGCCCGTCGCCTCCTCTGCTGCGCTGGCGAGAGTCCTTGCGGACGACCGATTGAGGCAGTCTCGCTACCAGGGACGACAAGGCCGAAGTGTGCTCTGACCTGGGATTCTTCTTCGGAGCACTCCCCTCCGATTCCCACCCTTTCCCCGCCAATTGTGGCCCCAATGTGGCCCAACATCGGTCGCCAGATCAGGGTGAGACTCCTGTCGTCGTTGTCGCAGCGGACTGCGCTAGGAGGCCGGCCGCTGCCTTCACCATTGCAGGATCCGTCCCCTAACTCGGATGGAGCAATCGCTCCGACAGGGGCAGCGGGAACCCGATCGCGTAGGTCGCTGTCCTCTGGGTGTGCGGAAATCACGGACCACGCAGGAATCTCGCCGCGAGGTCGAAGAGAAACACGGCGCCCGGCGGCATCACGGGCCGAGCGCTGCCCGCCGGCTGCTCGTCGCGAGCTTCGCGCTCGCGCTTTCCGCCGCTGGGATCGCGTTCGCCGCGCGCGCCCTCCGTCCCGACGGCAGCCCCGAGGCCCTCGGTGTTGCTGCACCCGCCGACGAGGGCCCGATTCCTGACGAGACCGCGCCGATCCTCGACTTCGAAGCTGCACCGGACTGGCATGTTGTAGCAACCGACCCGTCGCTCGTCGGCAGCCTCGCTGTCCAGGCCTGGGCGTCGAACGTGCCCTTCGCCGAGGACGATGAGTCGGTGGGAGAGGCCAACTCATTCCCAGGTGGATGGCCCGACAAGACCGAGGAGGCGCTTCCTCCGGAGGGGATCATCCTCGTGGCCAACTACTCAATCGACAGCCGGAACCCGCTTCCACCCAACCGGAGCTTCCCCGACCGTGTCCTTCCGCTCACGATCGACGACCGCCCCACCACTGCGTACGAGGGACAGGACCCGGACCGAGCCTTGGCCGTAGTCAACGCGACGGTGAACGGCCGCTTGGTCAGTGTCAGGATCGTCTTCGGTACCGGGGACCCGAGCGCCGAGCTCGTCGGCGAGGCGCAGGAGGAGCTCGGCCGACTCATCGTGGCCCCGCCGCCGGAGACCGTGTCGGAGCTCGACGACTTCGGACTCCGGATGGATCTCCCTGACACGTGGCGCGGCATCCTGTTTCGCTGGCCGGTCGTCGAGCCGACGATCCACGCGGCCACAGTGCCTCTCACCGACCTCTACGACGGCTCATCGGCACGTGAGGCACTCGGTCCGGACGACCTGTTCCTCGTGTTGTCCGAGAACTACGCCAGCGCCATCCACTACGAGCCGGTGTCGCTGCCGGTCGCGATCCGGCCGGAGGACGCCTGCCCGACGTGCGAGATCCTCGACAACGGCACCTCACCGCCTCCGGGTCACGCCCTGTTCTACCGGTCCTTCGCCGTCGCCGGCCGGCAGTTCGACCTGTTCGTGGAGTTCGGGAACCCCGCTCCATCCGCCGAGCAGCTCGCCCGCGTGAACGACGTGCTCGCGAGCCTGCAAATCGATCCTCCCGACACGCCACCCTTCGTCCAGCCCTCGGTTGCGGTCCCGGTGGCCCCCGTCTCGGTCGAACTCCCCCCGGCGTGGAGCGCGAAGGACGACCCGGTGCCGGCCTCATCGGTCCCTCGGGTCGTCGCCGCCTACGGCACCTGGGACTTCCCGACGGGCGGGGACTGCGGGCCCGAGCCGGCACTGGGGGTTCTGCCCACGGACGGGGCCCTGGTCTGGGTGGCCGAGTACACGGATCCGGGCTACGCGGGTGACTTCTATTCCCCGGGTCCCGGGTTCTCGATCGATCTCCAGACGCCGCCCGCCCGGTGGGAGTGCTCCGCCGCCGCTCCGTCGCGGATGTACCTGTTTCGTGTCGCCGGCCGATACTTCGAGATCCACGTCGCGTTCGGACCCGATGCGAACGAGGACACGATTGGGCAGGCGACCGGCATCATCACAAGCCTTCGAGCCGATCCGCCGGCCTGATTGCCGTGACGGAGCCTGTTCGCCGTGTTCTGGAGATCGCCCTTCCCAGCCACGGAGGCCACCAACGTGTGGCGGTTTCACTTGATCGGCGGAGGCGGGCAGAAGGCCCGACTTGGAGGCCTCCCGCCCGGCCAGTTGGCACTGGCCGCGGGCGCCTAAGATAGCGGCAGAGGTGGTCGATGGCCGTGGCTCCGGGCCGCACCGTTCCTCGGGTCGCCCTCGTCGCGATCGTTCTGTCTTTCGCGCTCGCGGGGGCCGTGGGTATCCTCCGCACGGTCAACGCGGAACCAGTCGAGCGGGCCGCGGAAGTCGCTGGAAACGCCGCGTTCGCGATCGTGTTCGCCGCCCCCGCGTTACTCGCGCTTCTCGGTCTTCGTGATCGACCCTCCTTACTGATTGCCGCCGGTGCCCTCGACCTGGCGCTTGCGTTCGTCACGCTCATCTCGTTCATCGGGCTCGTCTTCGTGCCGCCCGCGGTGATGTTCTTCGTCGCCGCCGGGCGGATGCGGGGCGCGGCTGCTGGCGTGACGAGGTCAATCGCCGCCGTGATCGTCGCCGTGCTGGTTGGCGCCGTGGCGTTCTTCGCCCTGTTCGCGCGCGAGGACCCGATCTGCTGGGCAAGAAACCCGACGACGGGTGAGTCGTTCCGTCTGGACGCCGACCGGTTTGTTCATGGCGCATCCATCTCGATGGATAGCCGCGATCTTCCTCCGGGCGCGACCGAGGCCGGGTGCTCCAGCGACTCGATCGCGAACGCGGAAGCCGTTGCCGGGACCGCCGTCCTCGCCACGATGCTCGGAGCGGTGTGGGTCCTTTCGAGACCGCCCGGGCCTCGCGTTCGACCAGCTCGCACGATGGGCTAGCGCCTTGGTTCGGGCGCAGCTCGGCCTGCTGTGGGTGATGAGCAGCCCGGCGTCTTCGCGCGGCCTCCCGCCGACCGAGCCTCGCCGCCTATCTCGCGGTGGGCGGCCGCCCTCGGGCTTTCGGCTGCCTGCCGCTATTGCTAGAACCCGCCCGTCGTGAAGTGGAGGCCGGAGCCAGTGCACTTCGAAGCTGCGATGGCCCAGCGACTCTGGTCGTGCGTGAAGCGGAGGATTCCCACGATGCTTGTGTGGGTCGAAACCCGAACCAGCGGCTCATCCGCTTCCATGTAGCCCGCTCTCTGGAGTCGTGCGTCCGCCGGCAGTCGCCAGATGACACGCCGAGCGGCTGCACGCGGGGATTCGTGGATTGATGGCCGGTTCGTCAACCCGGCCGACACGATGCGCGACGAGGCGGCGCACTCGAGGTTCGGAGGTATCCACGCTTGACGCCGATCCTCGAACCGGATCGGCGTGACGCCAGTTGGGTCGGGCCGCTCCTCTCCTCTGAAGCACTGAACCGCCCATTCGCCGGGAGCGAGCCCGAACACGACCTCGGTCTGCGCGCCAGTTCGTAGGCCGAAGTACGCAGCCTCTCCGACGGCCAGATTCACCGGCGATCCGGAGCTGTTGGCAACCACCAGGTGAATCCCGTCGCGCTGAACATCGGCGGCGTCAGCCGAGATCAGGGTCTCGCCTTGATCGCCACACTCCACCGGCAAGACGTCGAGCCTTCCCATTGCCGGTTGGATGGAGACGCTGGAGCGGGGAAGCGCGGTTGTCCCGAGGGAGGCGTCGATCGATCGACCCACTTCGTGCGTACATCCGACCCCGACGGTCGCGGCGACCAGGAGAGCACCTGCCCGGAAGACGGCGTGCAACAGACCTCCTCTCGGCGCTCGGATCGTACACGGGAGTCATCTGGCTGAGCCCCTGGCACAGCGCCGCTAGGCCCCGTCCTCGGTCACCCCGGCCTCGGGGTCCTCCGTTACGTGCGCTCCGTCGGCTTCCGGAACGCTCGCCCCCGACCATGCGTCGAACGGTCAACACTGCGCCACAGGCCGCGGTCCTATCGTATTCGTGGATGAGCCCGCCCAGGATGTCGCGCCGACGGACCCGATCCGAGGTTCTTGTGCCCTACACCGGGCTAACGGACCAAGTCAGTCTGGGAAGAGGGGGCGACCCCGGAACCCGGGGTCGCCCACCTCCCCACACAACCCCCTCTACCAGGCCCCCATTCCAGTGGGGCCTGGCTTCGATCCGGGCCGCCTTATGCTGCGCTCCCGATCAGCCCGTGGGGGTCGAGGACGAACTTCCTGGCCGCTCCCTTGTCGAATTCCGCGTAGCCCCGGGGGGCGTCGTCCAGCGGGATCACCGTGGCGTTGACGTTGTTGGCGATCTGCACCTTGTCGTGGAGGATCGCCATCATCAGCTGGCGGTTGTACCGCTTGACCGGGCACTGTCCGGTGGTGAAGTGGAGGGACTTCGCCCATCCCAGACCGATGCGGACCTTGAGTGACCCGATCTTGGCCTCCTCGTCGATGCCGCCGGGATCGCCGGTCACGTACAGGCCGGGGATCCCGAGCCCGCCGGCCGCCCTGGTGATGGTCATGATGTCGTTCAGGACGGTGGCCGGAGCCTCGCCCGCTCCCGCCCCGTGCCCCCGGGCCTCGAAACCGACCGCGTCGACCGCTGCGTCGACCTCCGGCTCCCCCACGATCTCGGCGATCATGTCTGCAAGCGGAGCGTCGCTGGTGAGGTCGATGGTCTCGCACCCGAAGGTCCGGGCTTGGGCCAGCCGGTCGGCGTTCATGTCGCCCACGATGACCACGGCCGCCCCCAACAGGTGCGCCGAGGTGGCGGCGGCCAGCCCGACCGGGCCGGCCCCTGCGATGTACACCGTCGATCCCGTGGTAACGCCGGCCGAGAAGGCGCCGTGATAGCCAGTGGGGAAGATGTCCGAGAGCATGGCGAGGTCCCGGATCTTCTCCATGGCCTGGTCCTTGTCGGGGAACTTCAACAGGTTGAAGTCCGCGTAGGGGACCATCACGAACTCGGCCTGCCCACCGAGCCAGCCACCCATGTCCACGTAGCCGTAGGCGGCGCCGGGGCGGGCGGGGTTGACGTTCAGGCAGACGCCGGTGCTGCGCTCCATACACATCCGGCACCGGCCGCAGGCGATGTTGAATGGGACCGATACCACGTCCCCGATCTGGATGTATTCCACGTCCCGGCCCACCTCGACCACCTCGCCGGTGATCTCGTGGCCGAGGGTCTGGCCCACCGGAGCGGTGGTGCGCCCCCGCACCATGTGCTGGTCGCTCCCGCAGATGTTGGTGGCCACCGCCCTCAGGATCACGCCGTGGTCGACCCTGCGCTTCTGCTCGGCCAGCTCGAGCTCCGGATAATCGAGGTCCTCGACGGCCACCTTGGCGGGACCCTTGTACACCACCGTCTTGTTGCCACCCATGTCACCTCACCTCCGATTGCGTACTCTCCCCGGCCTCTCCAGGCACCTCGGCCCCTCGGCCCGCTATATCGGAGTCACCTCCCCCCTTCGGGCTGCCCCGCGTCCACGTCCGCAACGACCGAGGGAACCCGGTTCCCGGAGGCTGCCGCTGCCCGTTCAATATCCCCATGCGACTTCTTGGGATAGGGCCATTGGTCCCGAGGGCAGCGGGACCGCGCCGCCGCCGCAGCTCCAAACCACGCAGCAGCGTTCCGGACGGGCGGGGCTCCTCGGCCTCCGCCAGTTGCCAGTTGGATCGGATTCCGACCACGATCCATGGCAACAGACGCCCAGCGCCCATCGATTTCGGCCATCTCCTTCCCCAGACCAGGCGCATCTACGTGACGTCGGCAACCCCAGTCTGCTTAGGAGGCGCATGCTTGGGCAGTACGCCAACAGGCCTACAGATCCTGGCCCAGCAGGAGCCCGACGAGCGCGGGCGCCCAGCCCGGGAAGGACCCTGCTGATGGCGGCCATGAACAGCCGGTCGCGGCGGCGAAGACGCCAGACTCGGAGTCCTCGAGACCCTCGGCCAGCTCACCTCCCGTGGGGTGCACTTATTCGGTTCCCTGCCCTGACCAGCAGTTACGTGATTCCACGCTGTTTGCCGGCTTGCCGACGGGATGCCGTGGAGTGGACGGATTGCCAAGGGCCCCTGCGGCTACTTCGCAGAACCATCCCTGAGTGGCACTCAACCCTCGACCTCGGAAGGATCTGTGGAAACCCTGTGGAAACCCTCGACCTCAGGGGTGGAAAAGCCCGTGGAAACCCTCGACCTCGGCTTCAGACCTGGGCCACCATCTAAGCGGCTAGCGGATGTGCCCGGACCATTCGTCTCAGTGTCGCCAGCCAGGCCTGATACACGGGACCGCGTCGTTCGGCTCGACATCTCGCCCGCCTGATCCATGAATACGAAGCCGCAGCCGGCACTGTTGCATTGGCCGTTGAGCCTCAGCAAGACTCCGCCCATGAAATCTCACCGATACCCTCTTTCGCGCCCGGCGCTGCGCTCAGCCTTCGCCGGGTACCGGTTCCCGCCGGAGATCATCACCCTGGCCGTGCGCTGGTACCTGCGGTTCGGCCTCTCCTACCGGGACGTAGAGGAGCTGCTGGCCGAGCGCGGGATCGAGGTCACGATCTTCAGGTGGGTCCAACGCTTCGCGCCGGAGTTCGCCGAGGCCGCACGAGCTCGACAGCATGTGGTCGGTGATCGCTGGCATGTCGACGAGACGTACCTGAAAGTCAGGGGGACCTGGCGCTACCTGTTCCGGGCCATCGACCAGTTCGGGCAAGTCATCGGCGTCTTCCTCTCGCCGCGGCGGAACAGGGAGGCCACAAGGAGGTTCTTCGCCCAGGCGATCAGCCGGACTCGGGTCTCACCGACCGAGGTGACCACCGACCGGTACCGGGTCTACCCTCGCGTCCTGGGTGAGCTGCTCCCGGCGGCCTTCCACGACACGGAGGCCCGCGCGAACAATCCGCTCGAGACTGACCACGGGCGTCTCAAGGCCCGCCTTCGACCGATGCAAGGGCTGAAGCGTGACCGAACCGCGAGGGTGATTCTCACCGGGCACGCCTTCGTCCAGAACCTCCGCCGGGGCTTCTACGACCTCGGGACCGATGTCCGACCGACGGGTCGTCTCGCCGACGCGTTCGCCGAACTGGCCCTCGTGATCTGATACCTGCCGGGAGGGATAGGTCCGCCGCGCCCGTGCTCTAGCCAACGCAACAGTGCCGTCGGGCCTGGTCAGCCTAACCAATCTGGCGCCGAACCGAACCTATGTTCGAGGCCGATCTTTGAACATTCTTGTCAACTTCTCGTAGCAAATAGCCGACAGGTACAGTACCATGTCCGCCATGGACGCGAAACGAGATTCCGCAGCTGCGAGGATCCGATCGAGAGTGCTTCGCTCGACTGATCGGTTCTGGCATCCCACAGACTTCGACGGCCCAGCCGGCGCCGTCGATGCTGCCCTGTCACGTCTTGCCCGTGAGGGAGAGCTCCGCCGAGTCCGGCGCGGGCTATATTGGAGAGGTCGTAAGACTCTCATTGGGATGGCACCGCCTGCGCCTGAGTCCGTAGCCCGGGAGCTCGTTGGCCCATTCGGCGTTGGACCAGCGGGCATGAACGCGGCCAGCGCCCTCGGTCTCTCAACACAAATCCCCGCTCGGGCTGTCATTGCTGTCCCCACTCGCCCACCTACGGACACTCTCGCCATCCGTTTTGTTGATCGCTCTGGCCGTGAAGGTCGAGCACGCGCTCGACTGCGCCCGACCGAGGTCGCACTCCTTGAGGTTCTCGAGGATCCGATTCGCTTCATTGAACTCACCCCTGAAGAGGTGACAGAGCGTATGAGCGACCTAATAGACGAGGGCGAGCTAGATCCAGAGCGTCTGTCGAAGGCCGCCGCATCCGAACCCGCCAGGATTCGCGAGCGCCTGCGTACTCTGTTTCGCAGCGTGGGACGGGCGAACGACGCTGATGCGATCCCAGGCCGGCGCGTGCTCGGACGGACTGCTGAGATTCCCAGTCCCGCGTGATGGCAGCGGCTCTGTTTCGGGATCGTTCCGATTTCGAAGACACAATCGATGCAGCCGGTGATCGCCTTCGGATCAACTCTGCGATCGTCGAGAAGGACTACTGGGTATCACAAGTACTTCGCGCTCTCGCCCAGGAGTTTCCAGAAGACTTCGTCTTCAAAGGCGGCACGAGCTTGTCCAAAGGCTACTGCATCATTCAGCGCTTCTCGGAAGACATCGATATCCTCATTCTCCCGCGGGGGCGTGGAAGTGGCGCGCGGGACAAACTGATGAAACTGATGGGGGCGAAGGCTGGTGAAGCGGTCGGCGACCGAGATCCAGAGCGAAAGGACTCAAGCACTGGAGAGCATCGAGCCTTCGAGATCCAGTATCCGAGGAGGCGGGGCGTTACTTGGCTCCGTCCCACGATCCGACTCGAGCTCGGCATCCGAGGCGGCCCGGAGCCTCATTCATCCACCGGCCTGAAGATGCTGCTCGTCGATGCTCTTCGCGACGCTGGAATTGCTACGGCGTACGAGGATCTGGGCGAATTCAATGTTGATGTGTTGCATCCAGCTCGCACTCTGGTCGAGAAGTTGGCACTTGTGAATGAGTTGGGCGAAAGGTGCACGAATGATCCTGGCTTCGAATTCCCGTTGGCACAAGGGCGGCATTTCTACGACATCTTCATGCTTCTTGGGTCGCCCCTGGTAACCGACTTCCTTGATGACCGGCAGACATTTGCAGAGATCGTCGGGGACTGTGAGCGGGTATCGGTTGAGAACTTTGGCTCCGAGTACCGGCGCTCTCAGGACGGATATGCGTCAGGGGCGGCTTTCACATCAGACGGCAAAATCCAGGAACAGCTCGCCCGCGCACACGAATCGGCCAGGGAAATGTGTTACGGGGCGGACGCGTACCCTTCCTTCTCCGATGTTGTCACGCGCGTTCGGACAGCGCAGCATCTTCTCTAGTCCTGTAGGGGTCATGACCTGCGGATTCGCAGCGGGCGATGGAGGCGAGCCAGCTGAAGGGTGCACTTAGTCCGATCGTCGCCCTGATCAGGGGTTTCCCTCTGGCCCGTTCGGCTGGTCCGGAACCGGAGTCGTTCCCATGATGGCTGATGGATCCCTCCTGCGATCCGGAGGTGAGACATGGGGGCCGGTGTCGCCCGGACAATGTTCACGAAACAGGTGTCTCGGCCGGAGGACAGTCTGGATCCGCGATCATGGCCGCGGAGGCAGAGCAGGTCGAGCGAACTCGAAGAAAAACCTGGTCACGGGCCCGATCCGAAGTTTTCGTGCCCTATATGGTCGCTGATTCGAGCGATGCACGGATCGACAACCGCGCGAGATGCGCGGGCCCGTCGTTGACGTAAGTTGAGGTCAATCCACGCCTAGAAAGACCCGCGACCAGCAAGATCAGGGGGAACGCGGCCGGGGTCGTAGCAGTAAATCGGCCACCTCCTAGGGAAATCGAAGTCGACCACCTCGCCTGCTCGATGTCGCGGCCCAGATCGTTCGAGGAGCCGGCGATCAGCCGGACCAGACGACGCAGCAGGAGATACAGAAAGGCGAACAGCACGGAGCGAGCCTCCCACGGGGCCGATCCTACGAACGCACCGGTCACTGCAACGGTGGTTTCAGTGCCCTTCGGATATGTCCCTTCTACTTGCACCAATATGCTGGGCAGATGTCGCCCCTTTCGCCCGGTTCGGGCCAGGGCACCGAACCGAACCTCCGACGACATCGGTGACGAAATTGACTCACACCCACCTTTCGCCTAGATGACGATGAAGCCCTGGTAGGTGGCCGGACCCTCACCGATGAGCGAGAAGCTGACCGAGCCCTTTGCTCCATCAAGGCCGCCGGTGCCCTCTGTGAAGTGTTGCTCGCCCTCGATGAAGATGACTGCGAACGTCTCGAGGTCCAGCCTCCCGGAGCCCTGATACGCCCATCCGAGGGTCCCGCAGGTCGCACCGACGCATCCGACGAAGGTCTCGGTGCCGCTGACGAGAACCTCGCCCGAGACACCGTTGACGGAAACGGCCTCATCGAAGACCCCGGTGCCCGAGATGCCGCCGGCCCACGTATCAATGAGCCCGACGCACTGGAACGTGAGCAACCTCCCCGTGATCGCGAAGTTAACGCACGTCCCAGAAGACACCTCCGTGATCGTGCCGGTGACGCGCACGTTCGCTGCCTTCGCCACGTTGGTCCCAGCGAGCATGAACACAGCGAGCTGCGCCGCGATCAATATCACCCTTGCGATCCTCATGATCCTCCCCCCCTTCTGCCCGTAGAGATCCAGACCGCCTCGCCGAGAGACTTTCTTCGTTCACCATGCGTACCTCCTCCTCATCACTCCAGGTCGCAAACGTGGTTCCCCCCGTGCCCCGGGTTGTCGTTGTTCTTCTCATGTCCCTTGCCGCACGCCTCCGGCATCCCGAACAGGACATAGACGGCCCCGGCGTCCGTCCCACCGGTGTCGTTGAATCGCGCCCCCACCATCAGGTCATCGGTGTCATCGTCGGTGAGGTCTCCGGCGGGACCGACGGCGAACCCAGCGAAGTCTCCTGCCGCCTCCCCGAGCAGCTTGGTGGAGGCGGCGGAGAGACTGAGGAGCCCACTCAACCGGGCATCCTCCATGGAGAAGACGTAGACCGCCCCGGCGTCCGCCCCGGTGGCGTCGTGCCCGAAGGCCCCCACCGCCAGCTCGTCGAAGCCGTCGTCGTCCAGATCTCCGGCGATGGAGACGTCCGCACCAGCCCGGTCCCCGGCGGCCTCCCCGATGAGCTTGGCATCGGCCGTCCCCAGGCTGACCGTGCCGGTCAGGCGATTCTGGCTCCCGTAGAACACGTAGGCCGCTCCGGCGTTCAGTCCCCCGGCGTCCTCCAGGTCGGCCCCCACCACGAAATCGTCGAAGCCGTCCCGGTCCATATCCCCGGCGCCCGCGACCCCGAGCCCGGGCCGGTCGTCCGGCTCCTCGCCAACCAGGCGGGCGGCCGTCTGTGGAAGGCTGATCGTCCCGCTCAGGCGCTCCGGCGTGCCGTACAGGACGTAGGTGGCGGCCACTCCGCTCCCGCCGAACCCGGCCATCGCCGGAGCCCCGATGACCAGGTCCTCCGAGCCATCGCCGTCCAGGTCCCCGGCTCGGTCCAGCCGGAACCCGGCCAGGTCACCCGGAGCACCCACCAGCTTGGCGCCGGCCTCAGACAAGTTGATGGTCCCGGACAGGCGGTCCCCGCCCCCGTAGAAGACGTAGACGGCACCGGCCGCCGAGCCGCCGGCTGGGTCCCGGGGGGCCCCAACCACCAGGTCGGCAAACCCGTCGTCGTCCAGGTCATTGGCGGTGGCCACCGCCAGCCCGGCAAAGTCCACGTTGGACTCCCCGATCAACTTGACGTCGGCCTCCGCCAGGCTCATGGTCCCGCTCAGGCGCTCCTTCGCTCCGTAGAAGAGGTAGGCCGCTCCCGGGGCGGGGACTCCGGGCTGGGCTGGGGGAAACCGGCCCGGGGCCCCGATGACGAAGTCGTCGAACCCGTCGCCGTTCATATCCCCCACGCCGGCCCACCCCTCCCCGGCGAAGTCGCCGATCAGCTCACCGAGGAGCTTGGCGTCGGCCTGCGCGAGGTCGATCAGACCCGCCGTGAGAGGCCCGTACACCACGTAGGCCGCTCCGGCTGATGGCCCTGTCGTGCCATCAACCCAGGCCCCCACGATGACGTCGTGGAATCCGTCGCCGTCCAGGTCCCCGGCCGGAGCGACGTGGAACCCGGCCTGGCCGCCGGCCTGACCGACCAGCTTCGCGTCGGCCGCCGCCAGGCTGCTCACGCCCTGCGGGATGTTGGCGCTGGCTGGTGAGCCAGCCAGGGAGAGGCCAAGGATAAGCACCGCGGTGCTCGCCCAGCCGAGCAATCGCGCCAGCCGTTGAGATTCCCGTGATGCGTTGGTTCCCGCGACGATCATGGCCATCTCCTCCGTCCCGTTACCGTCTTCCGGTCCGACCTCTCTCATCGGCCCGTGCCGAGCCGTTGGGTCGTCCTTAGCGTCTGCTCCCTACGCAACGGTCCCTGCGTCCACCGGCTCACTGGCCTTATCCACCGTCTGTCCGGCAGGGGTCCCCGCCTGGAGATCGAGGCGACCAGAGATATGCCGGCTACTTCACCTCGATGCGCTCTCCCACGACGGTCCCGATCGCCGTGAACACTGCCTGGCCTTCGGTGTCCTTGATCGTTGACGAGAATGTCCCACGTATGCCCATCCTCGGCGCGACCTCGAGCTGGAGGGTGACATCGTCCATTCCCACGGGCACGCCAGCTGATGGAGGGGCCTGCTGGAGCAGGAATCGGAAGAAGGCGTCATAGCGTCCAAGGCCGCTCCGCTTCCAGGCGCCGTGGCCTCCGGTTTCGAGCAGCGGACCGAACGGGGAGTCGGCCAGGAACAGACGGCGGGACTCGGTGAGGGTTCCATCACTGTGGAAGCTCAGTAAGGAGGCGAACGATCCGAGTGGTGGGTCCGTTGCGGTGACGGTGGCGAACCACGAGCCGACGATGTCCTGGGTCCCGTCGGCCCGTGCGGGATCGGCGGTCGCCACGAGTGTGCCCGCCGCCGCGGCGCCTGCCGCTGAGAGCAGCTGCCTCCTGTTGAAACGTCCCTCCCCGACCATGATGCCTCCTCTCTTCTCATCTTCTCCTCCTCTTCTCCACCCCCCTAGCCGCATGAGGACTTCCGGCTCAGGTGCATTCCACCGGCGTCAGCGTCGAGCTGCCCACCAAGTGGAAACCGTTGGAGAACTTGGAATGGTTCGTCGACCATTGATGTCCCCTTGCTTCGCCGACCAGACGCCACTCGTTGCCGTCTTTCGAGCTTCTCCGGCTCCTGAAGATCCGGATAGACGCTGGCTCAGGCCGGGAACGTTGTCATGAGCAATGGGGTACTCATCTGTGGCGCGACGATCCAGCCGAGATCTGCGGGCCCCCGAGGACTCCGGGACCAACGATGGCTTGGAGCTCCTCGCGGCCCGCCACCCCCAGTTTCGAATAGGCGTGGTGGAGGTGGTTGTCCACCGTTCGGACCGACACGATCAATCGTTCGGCGATCTCCCGATTGGAGAGCCCACGGGCGGCCAGAATGGCCACCTCCCGCTCCCGAGTGGTTAGCGGCAGTGGAAGGTCGACACGGTCCAGGGCGGGCGTGCGGGCCCCCTCGCACTCGGTCGCGAGTGTCCTGGCTCGCGCCGCCCCGGCCAGGGCGCTCCCCGTCAGACCGGCGCACCCATCCGCTCGAAGGTCGTCGACACGTCCTTCAGCCCGACGGGGTCGCCTGCGGCAAGCGCGCGGGCGTGGACCGCGAACGCCGTGACGAGGGAACCGTCGATTCCCTCGGCGAGCCCGTTCAGCCGCTGCTCGACGGCTCGGGCTTCTCCCAGCCGCGCAGCGTCATGGAGCGCAATGGCCTCGAACATTCGCATGCCGCGCGAGCCCATGACGTCCGCAAGCCCCAGGGCCTCCGCCGCGCCGATCGACACCTCACCGCGAGCCACTGCTGTCCACACCCTGCCCATCCCGATGAAACCCTCGTCCATCCGGAAGGAGTCGATCCGGCGGGTCTCAGCCTCCTCGAGAGCCGAGTTCGCCGTCTCGACCTCGCCCAGGAGTGCAGCGGCATGCGCCACTTCGCCCAAGCAGGCCGTCAGGTGTCGGAACAGGTCGATCTCACGCAGGTAGGCCACAGCCTCCAGCAGCCGCGTGAGGGCCGTCCGCGGCTTTCCCCGGATCCGAAGCAAAGTCCCCAATGCGAACGCGGTTGCGGCCCGAATGGGCCCCAGGTCTTCCTCGACCGTCGACCGATAGAGCTTCTCGAGGACGGACACCCCCCCTGGCATGTCCCCACCGAAGAACCGGGCGAAGCCTAAATGCCAAGCCCACCATTCAGCTGCGAACCCGAACGGTTGGTCGAGGGATTGGGGCGCGGCGGCAGTGGCTCGCTCGGCAACCGCCAGAACCTCGTTCGTGCGGCCGGCCATGATTAGGGCCCAGCTGAGGGTCAAGGCGGCGATCGCCGTGACAGGCGGAGCGACGTCTGTTCGCTCGACCAGCGGCGAGACTAGCCGGATGGCTCCTTTTATGTCGCCTCCGAACAGCGCCATCTCGGCGCGGCAGGCGAGGAGCTCGTCCCGCCGGACCGGGTCCGTGGAGGTCCTCAGGGCGCGGAGCACCACCTCCTCGGCGGCCGGGGCCCTCCCGAGTCGCCAGAAGAGATTGCGAGCGCGATCAATCGCAAGGTGGGTCCGCTCCGCCTCGGTCGTTGATTCGGACTGCAGGGAGCCGAGCATGGCGTCGGCTTCCTCGAACCGCCCCTCGCCAGCGAGCGCCTCGCCCAGAAGGCGCCCTGCGGCATGATCGCCCCCTGCCTGCGCGGCCCGCGTGCAAGCCGTTCGGCCAGGGGATAGTCGAAGTAGGAAATGGCTCGCCCGGCCGCCTCCATCAACAACTTCGGATGGCCGGACCCTTCGCTGTCCAGCCGCCACGTAGCTACACGGAGGAGATCTTCCCTTCGTCGGGCCCCGGTGGCCTCGAGAGCCTCCGCGAGCACCTTCTTGATGTGGCGGCCGCTCGCCTTGGCGGTTCGGGCCCTGATCACTTCCCCATAGAGCGGGTGGGCCAGGCGGACCGATGCCCGGCGACCCCCGGCAGAGGTAGTGAGGAGCGAACGTCGCTCCAGACGCTCCACGTCCTCGCCACTCGTGACGGACTCGAGGAGATCGAGTTCGAGCGGCTCCCCTAGCGCGAGCAGTTCGAGGGCTTGGCGATCAACCGGGTCAAGGTGACCTAAGCGAGCCTCCACCACCTCCACCAGTCGGGGGGCGGGAGCCATGGAGCCCTTCCACCGCCATACTCTGCCTTCCCTCACCAACGTGTTCGTCTCCATCCCGCTAAGGACGAGCTCCCGAAGGAACAGGGCGTTCCCGGCGCTGGCTTGCCACAACCGGTGTAGGGCGGGACCCTACACGGGGCCCTCCAGGGCCGCTTCGACCAAGGTCTCCACCTCATCTCGCGAGAGCGGGTGTACCTCAATTCTCTCGGCCAGCCCGTTCTTCCACAGGGCCACGATCGCGTCAGTTGCCTCCTCGCCGGTCCGCACGGAGACCACAGGGAAGGCCGCGCCCGTAGCCGCCACGTGATGCACCAGAGCCGCGGAGGCCTCGTCCAGAAGATGGGCATCGTCGATCCCGAGGACTAGACGATCCTCGCCGGCCCGGGCCACCAGGGCGCTGGCGACCCTCCTCAGGAGCGCCGGGCGGCCGGGGCCGCGGACGTCCTCGGGGAGGAGGTGCGTGAGAGCGCCGAACGGGAGCGAGGCGCTAGCGTGGGTAGCAGCCGCCCACGCCGTCGACAGGCCTCGGGACCGGGCCAAATCCATGGCCTCCTGGGCGAGCCGGGTCTTCCCCACCCCGGCCTCGCCGGCCAGCACCACGCCGGCGGGCGACGGGCGAGCCATAACCTGCTCGATCAGCTCCAGCTCCGCCAGCCGCCCGACCAGCGGCCAGGTCGGAGGCACGACCGGATTATCCCCCTTGATCGCGATCGGCGCGACCTGAGCAGGGTGACCGGGTCGGTGCCCTGCCCTCACCTGGACCGGAACGCACCTCGGGCCGTTCGACTCTCCTCTCGGATCGCTTCCCTAGTAGGGCAAAAACCTCGGATCGGGCGCGTGACAAGGTCTCTCTTGAGTTTGCTCGACCTGTTCCTGAAGGCACTCGGGCATGGTCGAGCCCCTGCGGCCGTGCGCGGTTCGTACAAGGACCGGTTCGTGAATGGGTAGGTCGCGGGCGTGATCAGAGTTTATGTGCCCTTTTCAGGGTCCGAACGGAGAAGGATCGAGGCGATGACTGAAGAGGATGCCAAGGCCCGTCCCCTGCGATTCGCCTGGTACGGGCGGCTGTCCACGGAGGAGCTCCAGCAGCCCGAGCTTGCATTTCCCACGCAGCGAGCGGCTTGCGAGCGCCGCATCCATGGGATCGGGGGAATCGTGTGCGACTTCAGCGACGTTCAGTCGGGCCGATCGTCTGAGCGAGCGGGCATCGAGGGCCTTC
>WNGB01003569.1_pt1 | contig 24331 bp, 24 predicted proteins | sample 5400681 | NCBI WGS metagenome assembly WNGB01 (sample SAMN13153367, study PRJNA577476) | soil metagenome | isolation source: 115 cm soil or saprolite under grassland replicate 2 | place: USA:California | collected 2016-06-15
GGACAAATCCTGCGCCTGTCGCGGTATCGTGCCGCGCGGATCGGCGTGGACGTAAATCTGCACACCGGCCGATGGAGTTTCGAGCAAGCCGTCAAATATTTCATGGACGCGGGCGGACTCGATCGTGAAGCAGCCGAAGGCGAAGCAGCCGGGGCAGCTTCAAGTCCCACGCAAAAAATCAGCTACATCACCGGCAAATGGCAGATCATGAATCTGCTTGGTCGTTACAAAGATCGGCAGGGTGAAAATTTTCGGCTCGGTCAGTTCCACGATGATTTAGTTAAGAACGGCAGCCTGCCAATTTCGGTCATCGAATGGCTTTTGCTCGACGATCCGGGTGCGATTCAGCAAGCCACAAAATAACATCTCCCGAAGCGACCTCGCTGCATGCCGCGCCGAAGCCGCGCGAAAGGTGGAGGGATGGCAACTACTAATACGATCGCAGGACAATCGGTGTTATCCGCAAAACCGTAACTGAATCAGCACGCGGACAGCGCACTGCATTACCTTGTCTTTTCTGAAATTGGCCGTTGCCTTCGTCAAAATAAAGGGTTGCGCCGACGTGCGAGCTTTTGAGCGACTGCCGCCATGTTCCCGTCGGGAAATCTTTGGTAGCTTCTATTGCTTTTGTTTGAGCTTTCAGTTCTGCAGTCGGCGGATTGCCATTTACCATCGCTTCGGACAAAACCCTGCCATCTAGTTGCTGTGGCGGTTTGATTCCCAGAATGTGCAAGATCGTCGGACCAAGATCGACATTGCCTGTCGGCAAGTCGTCCACCTCGCTGTGGCGAAAATCCGGTCCGGCTCCGATCAACATATTATGCATGTCGAACCGGCTCAGCGTGGCGTGGGTCCCCTTTCCTGCTGCTCTTTGCCAATCGGCATCGATCGTTCCCGGAACACCGAATTGATTTTTTGAGTCGTTCCAGCGGAACGCCATGATTACGTCCGGCACACGATCACTGCTTGCCGCGCCGTAGCCTGGCGAAGGCGGGTGAATCATCGCTCGGTCGAAACCAAACGTTCCTTCCATCGGTTCCTTCGTAAAAATCACACCAGCAAAATCTGATTGCTGCAAGAATTCCACCAGACGGCGGACAAGCTTCTCATCATGTCCGATAACATAAAAAAGAACGCTACCGCCGTTTCCTGCCAACATGATCTCCCCGGGTTTGGGGTCAGCGTTGAATTCGGTCTTCGTGGTGAAACCGGCGTCCGTGAGAATTTTTCGCAAATCAACCGACCGTTCTATCGTGGAGAAACCATGATCGGAAACGACGAAGATATCTGTCGTTTCACGCGCTTTTCGTTGATCTAGCTCCGAAAGAACAGCCGCGAGATTTTCATCGGCGGATTTGATCGCAGCGAGCGCCGCTGGCGCGCCCGGCGCGGATTCATGTTGGGTAAGGTCCGGTTCCCCCAGCCAAAGAATCGAAAGAGTCGGCACACCGTCTTTCCACAAACAATCGGTCAATGCTTTCGTTGTCCAGGAGTCGTGTTGTAAATGACCAAGTGGAAGGGGACCAAGCGCGGCAGTGATGGAACGGAGAATCTCTGCCGGCAGCGATTTCCCAGCGAACAACGTCACGCTGTTGTTCGCGCTGACAGCCTCGCTGCGATCCTCGTTGTCAGACGTTGTTCGCTTCTCCCTTCGCAAGGGAGAGGGTTGGGTGAGGGTTGAGGCCTTTTTACTGACACGCATCGTCGATCCCCTCACCTTCATCCTCTCACCTTCAATAAGGGGAGAGGCGGCCCCATTGACGTTCCTGGAAAGGTCTGGAACCTGTCGATCTAGCAAGAATCCGACGGTCTTAGCAGTCGCAATTATCGTGCGTTCTCCTGCGCGCTGGACGAGCTCGGCAAGCGTGGGAACGAAAAGGTATTTTCCACCGGAGACTTCATCCCCTTTCTTCACCACTGGTGGGAGCTCGACATCAACGGTGTGATGAAGATCAATGTCCGGACGATAGACATGGTTTGCGATAAGTCCGTTCTTCGCGGGATAAACACCGGTGACTAGCGCCGTGCCATTCACCATGGTCGCACTGGGATAAACGGCGTGGTGGTTACGAAAAGTGACTCCCTCGCGCGAAAGCTTCCAAAGCGCAGGCGTATTGTGTTCGCTGACAAAATCCGGCCGCATCCCGTCCCAAACGACGACAACTACGCGGCGCGGTTGATTTGCGGGTTGCGCTCCGCACACAAGAGCGCAAAACCAGCACACACTTGCGACTGCTATTGAGAATTGCAGAAGCGGACTGACGCAGCGGCGCGTTAATGAAGCGCAGGACGGTTGAACGAAAGCTTCCATGTCGTGTCAGAATGCGTGTCAGGTGGAGACCACGCTAACGCTGCGAGAATTTTCGGATTTTCCCAAGCGCAAAATGAGACTCGCGACCCTAATCCTCACGGCAGTCCCGTTCGCTGTGGTCTATGGCGGCGAACTAATTCCGACTGCCGATGGAACCAGTTGGCGATACAACATGACAGAGGAGATCGGCAAGGGTCTCGATATTCGCAACACAAAGACAGATGCCGATGGCAAGATTCGTCTCCCGGTTTTGTATCGCATCGATGGGACGGAGAACGTTGATGGGAAAGACCTCCTAAAGTTCGAAATGCACCGCGGCGGCGCGATCACAAACACGGACCTTCTTGCTATCAACGAACAAGGAATTATTTGCTCGGCGCGGATTAATCTGGATGGCCAATTTATTAAGTTCAATCCGCCGCAAACAATGATCGCCAACCCGCTTCGTAAGGGTGCCCGCTGGGATTTCAACGGACAGGCAGGCGAACTAACAGTGCGTCAGCATTACGATGTGGTCGGGGAGGAAGATATCGAGGTGCCGGCGGGCAAATTTCACACGTTCCGTATCCATGGAGAGCAAACGTCGCCGAGCCGGATGACAATCGATCGCTGGTTCGCAAATGGCGTTGGCATCGTGAAGGATGTCACAATGATGCGCGCCGCGAATGGCGATTTGCTGGAGCGCATTTCGCTTGAGCTGACGGAACGGCCAAAAATTCTCGAGCGACCCGAAGTGAAATCTGACGCGATCCCCAAGCAGCTTTCAGTGAGCCTTGCAAAGGAGCGGTTCGGCAAACCGATGACAACTTTTTCATCAACCACATCTAAGATTTATGCGCGTTGGCAGGGACAGCGTTTGCGACAAGGCGCGAAGGTCAAAGCTGTGTGGATTGCGGAGAATATCGGCGAAGACTTTCCTCGAGATTACACGATAGACGAAGCCTCCTCTGTCGCTGAAAGCCCGAGCGCACACGGCGCGTTTACGATGGCACGACCCGAAGATGGTTGGGCACCTGGTGATTATCGCGTGGAATTCTACGTCGACGACGTTTTAGCGAACGCGCTAAAATTAAAGATTGTCGAATAAATAAGGGCGGCTTTCGAGCCGCTGCAGGGGATTTGGAAAGACGCTCCTTGATTTTCTCGAATCCAAAACAATCCGTCGTCGCATCCTAAACAGAGAAATCATATTACATGAAGAAGATTACGATTGTTTTTCTGGCGGCGTGCGTCGTGTCGACTACTGGATGCCACTGGGTCGGAATTCACGGCAACGGCCATATCAAGACGGATGAACGCCCAGTTAGCGCGTTCGCCAACATCGACATAAGAGGCGCTTTCACAGTCGACTGGCAAAGCGGAGTGCCCAGCCTGAGTATCACCACGGACGAAAATTTGCTTCCTTACGTCGACAGCAACGTTTCCGGCGACACCCTTCATTTGCGCACGCGCGAGCAGATCCGGCCAACGCATGGAATCCGGGTGGTCATCTTAAGCCCAACGCGAGCAGGGGCCAGGATCAGTGGCGCGGTCAAGCTTGCTGCGAAGCAGTTGAGCGGATCAAAATTTGCATTGGAATCGCGCGGCGCGTCGCGCGTGTCACTCGAAGGAAAAGTTGACGAACTCCTGGCGGACATGACTGGCGCAAGCGAGCTAGCGGCGAATGAATTGCAAACCAAGACCTCCGAAATCTCCACTACCGGCGCGAGCGATGCGAAGGTTGCAGTCGCTGAAACGCTGAAAGTGGTTATCACTGGCGCTGGGACAGTTAAGTACTCTGGTAATCCTGCAACCATTCAGAAACACATTAGCGGCGCTGGATCGGTTCGCCATCGCGACTGAGAGCACAAGTCGCTTATCCACGCGCACGCGCATCCTGGCGCCTGTTTCGCGATTGTGCGCCTCGGCTTTTCGCTAAAACATTCGACACTGCAAAGCGCAGTGGACTACAAATTCAACCCATCAAATGAAGCAACCGTTTGTTATTCGAATTTTGACTTGGTTCGCGGTGTTCGCCTCTCTAGGAATGTTTGTATCGATCCTGCTCGCGATTATGGACGTCGGGCCACATATCATGGGTGGTGAACGAGTCAGCCGGTCGGAATGGTTGCACATTGCGGCCCCACTTGTGGCCAGCATCGGCTGCCTTATGGCGTTGATTGCTTACGCGCTCCACGCCGGCAAAACGTGGTCGCGCCATGCAGTTATCGCGGTGTTCACCTTGATTATCCTCTATGCGTCCACGCTAGGCGCTCTGAACGTGCTTCGCCACACAATCATGTGGCGCGCCATCGCTAACGCCTCTTTCTTCGGTTCGGCTGCCGTCTGGTATTTCTACTTCAAACCAAATGTCGCTGCGTATTTTCGCGAATTAGCGAGAAGATAATAGCTGTCGATGAAAGATGTATCTGATTTGGCTGCGTTTTGCGATTGCAATCCTGTTCTCCAGTGCGACAGAAGTACCAAATGATGCGAACGAGTTCATTCATTATTGCGTTTCTGTTTCTGGCCCACGTAGCGACGGCCAGCGACGAGAGATCGATCAAGGAGCTGACCAAAGCTTTGGTCGCGCTAGCGTCCGATGTCGATCCGGCTGAAGCGCAAGCGTTGTCGGTGACGGCACACACGAAGGCGCGCAGTCTCAAAAAAGAATACCGGGTGGTTCTTAACCCGGAGTTTACGGTGTTCCTGTACAACATCGGTATGAGAAAACGCGGCTGGTGCGGGCATTGGGCACAAGATATCGGTGCAGAGTTGAAAGAACTCAAGCTCAAGACGCTCGTGCTCCACTGGGGTGAAGCTTATCCTAACACAACGAGCGAGAACAATGCCCTGGTAGTGACTGCGCAGAACCAGCGCTTCGAAGACGGAATCATCCTCGACGGCTGGCGCAGGGCTGGCCGGTTATTCTGGTGTCAGGTCAAAAAAGACGACGAATATGAAGCCGAACAGCACTACGGCCACTCTGGAATCACAATGTGGAGAGAGAACATGAAATGGAGCGCGTGGCTGCAGGAATATCAGTCGACCGAAGAGAAGCCGAAAACAGCCACCGCATCACGTTGAGCGACAAGCCGCGCTCACAAGCGGGAACTTTGCGCTAGTTGGCTGGCCTGCGGATAAGCGCTAGGGATTCTTGTGTTCGAGCGCCACAGCGAAGGGATGCAACTCTGCAGTCATTAATCCGGCCGAGACGGCGGGATCGGCTTCCATGAACGCTCGCGCGGCCGCTTCATCGGACGCCCTGAAGATCGCAATCCCAAATGTCTTGTCACCCGGCTCTTTTGTGCGTCCAGCCAGGATTAACTGACCGGATTTTATCGCTTCCTGAAATCGAGCGAAATGTCGCTCAAGCGCTCCGTTGTCTTCTTTCGTCCAGTTCTTGTCGTCGTACAAACGTGGCACGAGTCTTAGCACATAGATAAACTCTTTCGGCTTGCCAGGTTGCTGAGCCTGCGCGTCCACCGGATGGCTCATCGCGCAAATGCAAAGGAGCAACACGAATAGTTGGCAGAATCGGTGCTTCATATCGGGGTGAGTTACGTTGCGTCCTTGGCAGACTTTATGCGAGATTTGTTCACTTGAATTCTAAATTTGTTTTGGTCGGCAGCGGACTGGCGGGCGGGTTGCTCGCAGCGTACCTGGGCCGGCGAGGATATGATGTTGACCTTTACGAGCGACGCGCTGATCCACGCGAAGGCAACATAGTCGGCGGGCGTTCGATCAATCTGGCGATTTCGACCCGGGGAATTCATGCGCTCGAACGCATCGGCATCGCTGATGAAGCGTTGCAACACGCCATACCGATGCGCGGCCGGATGATTCACGATAAATCCGGCGTGCTGCATTTCACGCCCTACGATGTCGATCCCCAAAAGTGCATCAACTCGATCGGACGCGCGGCACTTAACACCACGGTCATCGAAGCGGCGCAGCGTTACCCGAACGTGCGCGTGCATTTCAATCACAAATGTGTCGATGTCGATCTCGACACGCCAACCGTCCAGTTGGAAACAGAACACGGCCAATTGGCAGTACGCAGCGACGCAGTGATCGGCGTCGACGGCGCGTTCTCAGCTGTGCGCAAATCAATGCAGCAGAAGATCGGCAATTTTCAGTACGACGAGAGTTATCTCCCACACGGCTACAAAGAATTGACCATTCCGCCCGGCCCTGATGGTTCATGGTGCATGGAGAAGAACGCTCTCCACATCTGGCCGCGAAAAAGTTTCATGATGATCGCGCTGCCGAACCCCGACGGTTCGTTTACATGCACGCTCTTTTGGGAATTTGAAGGAGCACGCAGTTTCGCCACAACGAAAACTGATGAAGATGTCCGCCAATTTTTCGAAGAAGAATTTCCCGACGCGGTGCCGCTTATGCCCACATTGCTGGAAGATTTCCGTCACAACCCTACCGGATCACTGGTGACGATTCGATGCGCGCCCTGGTTTTATGGTGACAAGGTTTGCCTTCTTGGCGATGCCGCCCATGCCGTTGTTCCGTTTTACGGCCAGGGCATGAACGCCGCATTCGAGGACTGCGTCGTACTCGACGAATGCTTGGAGAAATTTCCGGACAACCGCGCGCGTGCATTCGGTGAATATTTTTCCCGGCGCAAAGAAAACACCGATGCGCTTGCCGCCCTCGCGGTTGGAAATTTCATCGAGATGCGCGACAAGACCGCATCGAAGACGTTTCGTGTCAAAAAGAAGCTCGATCACGTGCTGGAAGCTGCGCTGCCGGGAATCTACCTGCCGCTTTATACGATCGTGACTTTTACACGAATGCCTTACGCCGTCGCAGCGAGACGCGCCCGGGTGCAGGATTTATTGGTTTACGTGAGCTTGATTGTTATTGTCGCGGTGCTGGTTGGCACAACAGTTTGGTTTGTCGCCCGCTAACTCTTTAGCCTGATATTTGAGAGCGAATAGCTTGGCTTCGCGAGCCGTAGCAACTTGCAATTCGCCTGAGCCGGATTAACAAAATCAATAATATGAGCGACACATACGTTCCAATGATCAGTTCCGGCGTTGCCGGGCCGCTTGGCGTTCTGCATCTCCCGCGGCTTTGGCAGAAGGTCTCTCTGGAGGAAAAGGGTAAACTTGCTTCCGGCTATCCCGGCGTCGGCAAAGGGTTCGATGCAATGACCCTCGCTGCGCTTGGACTCGAAGAACAAGCAGTGCGGGATTACATCAAGCAGAACAAACCGACTTATCCCCAATTTGAGGCCTGGGTGAAGAAGAATACAAAGTCTCTAAACCGGGACGCGATCGAAAAACACAACGCTGCGGTGCGTGCTTACAATCACGACGACGAAACGCGCAATGGCATTCTGAGCGCGTGCGGCATCACCGACGACGCTTCCCCTCCAAAAGACGGGGTGAGCCTAAACAATCTCGACGATTGGTACGAGTTTCACCGAGCGGTCTTGGTATAAGTTCGTTTCGGCGGTCGTAGACCGCCACTACAGGGATTTGCGATCAGCCTGCCGACGAGGCGAACGCCTGTCAACCGCTTCGCAGATTGACGCAGGCATAACGGCCATGGAGTTTTCAAGATGCCTCTGATGCAAACGAAAGACGCACCCACATTTCGCAAAACGGCTGAAACTTTTCAGGCCGACGCAAAGGCGCTGCCGCAGCGGTACTTCATCTCGCCGGATGTCTTCGCTGAGGAACAAGAGAAAATTTTCTCAAGGCAATGGGTATTAGTGGGACATCAGAGCCGAATCGCCCATGCCGGTGACTATTTCGTCTCGAAGGTCGCCAATGAAAGCTTGATCGTTATCCGCGACAAACGCGGGGAGATCCGTGGATTTTACAACGTGTGCCGCCACCGCGGAAGTCGACTCATCGAAAACACAAACGGACAATTGTCCGGTGCGATTCAGTGTCCGTATCATGCGTGGACGTACGGACTGGATGGACGATTACTCGGCGCGCCGCACATGGACGATGTCCCGGGCTTTAATAAGGGCGATTATCCGTTGCATGCGGTGAACGTCGCGTTGTGGGAAGGATTCATTTTTGTGAATTTGGCAAACTCAGGTGCCCTCACCTCAGTCCTCTCCCAAAGGGAGGGGCGAAAGCAGGACGGATTCGTTTCGTTAGAAGATTGGTTCGCGCCCTTGAACGGAAAATTTTCGCATTGGAACATGTCGATCTTGCAACCGGCGAAACGGATCGAGTACGACGTACGCGCGAACTGGAAGTTGATGTTCGAAAATTATTCGGAGTGCTATCACTGCCCCGGAGTGCATCCGCAGTTGCAGAAAATTTCACCATACGATTCCGCGGAGAACGATCTTACCGAAGGTCCATTTCTCGGTGGATTCATGCGAATCGCAAAAGGCCGTAGCCTGACCATGAGCGGCAACGCGTGCGCCTTGGGAATCGCAGACAAAGAGGAAGAGGGAGAGGAAGCGAAACACCGAGTGTTTTATTACTCGATCTTTCCGAACATGCTGCTCAGCCTGCATCCCGAATACGTGATGGTGCATCAACTCTGGCCGCAGTCGCCAGAGCGGACGCTGATTGTGTGCGATTGGCTTTTTCATCCAGACGCGTTCAGCCGAAAAGATTTCCGGCCGGAGGACGCGATTGAGTTTTGGGACATGACCAACAAACAGGATTGGCACGTTTGCGAGCTGAGTCAGCAAGGTATTTCCTCGCGCGCGTATCAACCGGGACCGTACTCTTCGCGGGAAAGTATTCCGGCGGCCTGGGACGAGTATTATCTTCGCCAGGTGCGCTGACTTAGCGCACGTACAGGCCTGCTACAACTTCGCGAGAATTTTCTTCGCGAGTAATTTCTCCTGCTCGAGAGCGGTCTTGGCCGGCACGTCGTGCATTCCGATGGTGATCAAGATGTTACCCTTCAGGACGTTCAGCATCTCGAGGCCACTCTTGTCGTAGTAGAAGATGGCCTTGTCGCCGAACCCATCGACGGGCGTTGGCTTGCCGCGCTCCGGGCCGAGCACGGAAAACATTGTCTGAGTGAGATGCGGCGGGGCTTCTCGCCCCGCGTAGAGCACATCGAACACAAGCGCCTTGTCGCCTTTCACGGCATAGTAACTCCACTCGGAATCATAGAATCCATCGCTGCCTTCCTTGTTTCTTCCCTTCGGATCTTTGACCGGAACGCCCAGAATTGCCTCGGCGTCGGCCTTGGTGACAACCGCTGATACATCGATCTTATCTCCGGCTGCAACGGAATAAACAACAACGCAAAGAAGCGCGGCGATAATAAGGTTATTTTTCATCGGACCAAATTGTCGAGACAGCGAAGAGCGTAGGCGTTTCGACGGTCGCGATCAATCCCTCAGTCGTGAACGACTCCGCCGCGTTGAAGCGTTAAATCGTTGAAACCTCGGAGGCTTGAAGCGAGCATGAACTCTATGCCGCCGCTTACGTACGCCAGTTACTTGGACCTGGAGAAACTCCTTTCGCTTCAGAAACCGCGCTCCAGTCCGCCGGAACACGATGAGACACTATTCATCATCATTCATCAAACCTACGAGCTTTGGTTCAAGCAGCTCCTGCACGAGTTTGAAAAAATAAAGCGAGACTTTTCCGGGGGCAATCTTTTCGGTGCGATCCACACCTTTAAGCGCCTGCGCACAATCATGAAGGTGCTGGTGGCGCAGGTGGACATTCTCGAAACAATGACGCCATCGTCGTTCTCAAGTTTTCGTGACCGGCTTGAAACAGCATCGGGATTTCAATCTGTGCAGTTTCGGGAAATTGAATTCGCGCTTGGATACAAACGAGCATCGACACTGGCCTACCTCAAGCCGGACTTTCCCGGCTACGATCGGCTGCAACAGTTGCTGCACGAACGCAGTGTCGTCGACCATTTCTATGATTTTCTTGCCACTCGCGGGGCACAAATTCCCACAGAGCTCAAGGACCGCGACGTCACACAGTCAAATGGACCGGATGAGCGTCTGCAGAAGGAAATCCTTCGCCTCTACAAGGATTCGCCCGAGTGCTCGATCCTGTTCGAATTGATGACCGATTTCGATGAGGGATTGCAGGAGTGGCGTTATCGCCACATCAAGCTGGTCGAGCGAACGATCGGAGCGAAGAAAGGCACCGGCGGATCACCGGGCGTCCCGTTTCTGAAAGAATCGCTGTTCAAGCCGGTTTTCCACGATTTGTGGGCGATCCGGCATGAACTATGACGCGGCGACGCGGCAAACCGATCACAGGTTGCTAGGAGACGGGGCTTATGAACATTGCCGGACTTCGTTCGATTGGCTCCGCGGTGCTGCTTGTTTTGCTCGCGGGAGCTGGCTGCAATCGCCCCAAACGAGCGTCGTCAGAGTCGAGCGCCGCGCCGACACCCCAGACGTTTCGCGTGAGCATCACTGCGCATGCGCCAGATGCATTCTACGATCCGCCGTCGGACATGTCGCGCCAGCCTGGCGCGTTACTGCGGAGCGAGCCGCTCAAAGACGTGATACTGCCAGCCGGCATCCGAGGCTGGCGCATCCTTTATGCAACCACTGTAGACGACACCACGCCAGCGACGGCGGTCGCGACAGTATTTGCGCCGACCGACCCTCCCGCAGGTCCGCGTCATATCGTAGCGTGGGAGCACGCCACGACGGGCTTGCTGCAGAAATGCATGCCGTCGCTTTTGTCGGCGACGACTAAGGGCATTCCCTGGCGCGACCGGATCGTGATGACTGGCTGGGTCGTGGTCGCGACAGATTACTCCTTCGCGGAGAAGGGTGGCCCGCATCCCTACCTGATCGGCGAAGGCGAAGCGCGCGCGACGCTCGATTCGGTTCGTGCCGCGCGGCAGATGTCCGAGCTTACGCTCGACAAACGCATGGTGGTGTGGGGTTACTCGCAGGGGGGGCACGCAGCGCTTTGGACCGGCATTGTCGTGCTGCGCTACGCGCCGGATCTCGAAATCCTCGGAGTCGCGGCAATCGCACCGGCCGCGAACATTAAGAACATTCTCGCGATGAACGTCGCGGTGGACAAGCGGTTTGGACCGTATCTCGCGCTATCGTACAGCCGGTTCTACCCTGACATCACATTCGAGCAAGCGCTTCGGCCCGCGGCGCTCGATGCTGCGCGTCAGATAGTAAACTTATGCGATTTCGTCCCGCCCGAGGATGCGGAACGCATTGAGGCACTGGCGGCGACGTTCGACGGCCCAGCATTGGCGACGAGTTCGAACAAAGCTCTTCAAGCTCGACTTGAGCAGAACGCAGCGGACGGTCCGATACAGGCTCCCGTCGTAATCGCGCAAGGTCTCTCCGACATCGTCGTACCGTCGTCTACCACCGACGCGTATGTCGAAGAGCGCTGCTCTGCTGGTCAACGACTCGAGTATTGGACATTCGCGGGACGCGACCACTTCACGATTGTCCAGCCCGGTACGCCCCTCGAGGAGCTGCTAATCAAGTGGACGACGGCGCGCTTCGCGGACGAGCCGCAAGCGAGCGGTTGCGTCCGCGAGTCTTTCTGATTGTTGCGTGGGCTCGAAAGGGCCCGGCTGTTTTGCTCAATCCAATTTCCGTTAGCCAGTTAATTTGAGCGGACAGCTGTGGACGGCCAGTATGAACTCGTAGCAGGTGAGAAAGGGTGGGTTTGAAACGATGAACCGTTTCCCGCGCCACGCTGCTTCACTTGTTTAAACGCCGATGCCAGTTTTGCCAAACTTTGTTCAATTTGCGCTTGCGACCAGGCCGCAAATCCAAAGACGAATGCCGGATCGAACTGAGCCTTGATGCAGAAGAAAGAAAGAGGCCGGGGCCGAACGCCGGTTTTCTCACAAGCATGCATGAAGAACGGTAAATCTTCCTTGCGCTGCAGCCAGGCGATGAAATGCAAACCGGCCGGCGTTACTTCCAGATCGAAATAGTCGCCCAGCCATTTTTGGAATTGTTCGATAAAGAATACGCGTCGCTGGGCATAGAGTTCGCGGATCCGTTTCACATGGCTGAGGAAAAATCCTTCGGTGATGAAACGCGCCAGGGTAGCTTGATCAATCGCTGGGGAGTGCTGGTCCATGACAGCGCGCACCTTGACGAGGGTGTCGACAAGTTTTGGCGGTGCGACCAGAAAACCGAGACGCAGCGATGGGTAAAGGATCTTGCTCATAGTGCCGGCATAAATCACCCGGCCGGCATTGTCCAAACCTTGAAGACATGGCAGCGGCGGTCCATCGAAACGAAACTCGGAATTATAATCATCCTCCAGGATGTAGCCGTCGCGCGATTCCGCGAACTCGATCAGAGCTTTCCGCCGCTTAAGGCTCATCGTCACACCGAAGGGAAACTGGTGCGACGGTGTGACGAAAATGAGTCTGGGAGAATTTTGCCGTGAGCACTTCCCGATTACCAGCCCCTCACGATCGATCGGGCGCGGGACTATTTTGGCCCCGACAAAAGCGAAGACATTACGTGCCTGATGGAAGCCGGGATCTTCGATCCATCCCACTTCGCGCTCATTGATTAACGCCAGCGCGCACGCCAGCATCGCCTGCTGCATGCCGCCCACGACTACGATTTGCTCGGGCTGACAATTGGCGCCGCGGAAGTCGCACAGGTAAGCAGCGATTGCCTTCCTTAGTTCGATGTCGCCACGGCTCGAGGCATAACGCAATAGGTGCGCTCCCTTTTTTGCCAAAACCTGCTCGCGCAAGCGTTCCCAAACAGCAATCGGGAATTCATCGACGGCCGGCAACCCCGCGACGAATATGACGGACGGCGGGCCGGCCATGCCGACATCTAGTTGTCGGCCGCTGCGACAATCGGTCATTCTGCTCACTCGTCGAGCGACACACGGCGAATGCTCGGTGCGCGCGGTCGTCGTCAGCCTCGCAGCTTTCAGAAAAGTTGCCGGTAAATGATCGGCGACAAAGATACCAGACCGTTTTCGGACTTGAAGATAGCCCTCTGCAAGCAGCTTTGAGAACGCCTGGTTTACGGTCGGTCTCGAAATCCTGAGAGTCGTAGCGACAACTCGTGAGGAAGGCACACGAGAAGCGCTTGAATCAAAACTGCCGCTCTCAAGTTCTTCTCGTATTTGACGATACAGTTGTTGGTAAAGTGGCTCGGACGACGCGCGATCCAGCCGCACCATTTCGAACGACATGACTAAACGACGCCGGCGCTGCTTTGAGACCGATGAGCCCGTGCGTCCGTATATCGCGCCATTCATTTTCACGACACGACTTTCGCATCCAGAGAATGCTTTCTCAAGATGAGATGCTGCTGTTAGTAGTGAACCTGTCCGGCTAATAAGGTAGCTGGATGCTCGATCTTTCCAGCAGGCTGTTACATCTAGCGTCCTCGGGGCTACTCATTTCGATATGCCGGCAACCCAAAAGCGGGCCCTAGGATAACACGCAAACTGGCCACATCGAAATTCGCTAACTGGACATTGTGCTTTTGCCACATCGGCGTTTTAGGAATGGAAAATTCAACTATGGAGGCAATAAACATCATGAAACCAAAACAAATATTTATCAGCATTCTGGCAGTTCTATTCGTGTTCCCATTGATGGGGACATTCGCTCAGCAAGCACCGAGCTCGGGTTCTATCGAAGTGATCATGACTTTTGATTATCCCGGGGCCGGAAATCAGACCCTCCCGCAAAAGATTAACGAAAGAGGCGACATTGTTGGCATTTACCTCGGCTCGGGCTTTTTTTCGCGCGGTTTTGTCCGGTTCAGCGACGGTAGCTTTAGCGCGCCGATCGTCGACCCTAATGATACCGTCGGTTTTACCGAAGGACGCGGCATCAATAATTCACGCACGGTGGCCGGTGACTACGTCATCAGCGATGGTACCCTTCACTCGTTCTTCCTGTCGGGCGGCACCTTCACAGAATACGATGTTCCCGGCGCGGTCCAAACCAATCTGCTTTCGGTAAACGATGCCGCTAGCTTTACCGGCGGGTTTGATCCTGACGGCAGCGGGATCTTCCAGGGGTTCGTCAGCGTTGGCGGAACCTTAACGTCATTTAGCGTCCCGGCAGCTCTCTCGACCTTTGCTTACGAGACCAATAATTCAAATGAGTTGGTGGTGGGATACTACATAGACAGCTCAGGAACCCTTCACGGCTACTACCTGGATACCAATGGGGCGCTGCACTTCCCGATCGATCCTTCGGGCTCCGTTGGAACAGTGCTGTTTGGACTTAACGATAGAAACTGGGTGGTGGGCAGATATGCGGACAGCTCAGGCGCGACTCATGGACTCTTCTTTGTCCCGCCAAACCAATTTTCCACCTTCGATTATCCCGGATCGACCTTTACATCGCTTAACGGAATCAATGACAAGGGACTTATCTGCGGTCGTTACGTCGATGCTTCCGGCATTGCTCACGGATTCCTGGCTCGCGTCAGAGGCATACCGCCGACAAATGCGGCGGGGCCGGAAATGAAGGCGTTCACTTCCCCGTCGCTGGTCACTCCACTCAACCCGTCGCCCTCGGCGTGGGGAGATGCAATGCCGGCGCGCTGAGTTGAGCATCGGGGGGCCTGCGCCGTCGGCACAGGCAACCTCGATGGTTTTAGGTTCGACAAAGCCTCCTGATCCCATGACCAGCTCCGCTCCGCTTTCTTCATATAAGTCTAGCTGTACATCAACCAGGTCCTTGACGATTTTGCGCTTACGCTCACGCACAGCCCGCATATTGATTCTCCAGTTATTCTTGGTAATGCCGAACTCCTCGCTTCTCCGAAAGTACGAAGCGACTTTGGCGCTATGGATGACGTTCTTGGTCGGAAGACAGGCAATGTTTTGGCAGGAACCTCCGACATATTTTCGTTCAATGGCTACGGTCTTCATCCCCTTTTTGGCCAGGGTCCAAGAGATGAGTTTGCCCGCCCGTCCCGCTGCCCAATACGAGGCGATCGTATTCTTCCAGGTTTAAAGGCCGAGAAGTTCGCGCGCGGTGCCGGAAAGTAATTGAGCTTTCTTTTTGGCGGAAAGGTTCATCGATTCGATGAGTTCACCCGCTTTTGTTTCACCTAACGGAAAAGGATAATCGGAACCGAGCGCAACACGTTGCACACCAAAAAGCTTGAGCAACAATGCCAGGGCGTCGGCGTCGTGCACGAGTGAATCGACATAGAACCGCGCTGGCGCGTTGCCGCGAGCAAGATACGCGCGTGGATTCGTGCTGTTCTCCACCGCAACCACGTCCGGTCGCACGTGGAATGCACGCTCGACGCGGCCAACGGTAAAGGGAAATGCGCCGCCGCCGTGGGCGAACGCGACGCGAAGCGTCGGAAAGCGGTCGAACACGCCGCCAAAAATCATCGAGCAGATGGCCAGCGAAGTCTCGGCGGGCATACCGACGAGCCAGGGCAACCAATATTTCGGCATCCGCTCTTTGCCTAGCATGTCCCACGGATGAACAAAGATAGCGGCGTCCAGTTCTTCAGCGGCGCTCCACACAGGCTGCAGAGACGCGTTGTCGAGATTCAAAATATCGATGCGACCAGAATGCGGATTTGCATCCACATGTGTGCCGATCTGCGCGCCACGCATTCCCAAGTCCCGCACGCATCGTTCCAGTTCGGCTGCGGCCAGATCGGGATCTTGCATGGGAATGGTCGCAAGTCCCGCGAACCGCTTGGGATGATCGCGAATGATCTCGGCGATGTGGTCGTTTAGCCGACGTGAGAGATCCAGGGCGTCGGCTGCTTTGGCCCAATAGCTGAACATTACCGGCACGGTGGAAAGCACCTGCATGGAAACGCCGTCGCGATCACACTCCTCGATACGTCGCTCCGGGTTCCATACGTTGTCAGTGACCTCGCGGAATACGCGATCACCGATCATCATCCGCGCACAACACGGCTTGTAATGCTCCAGTCTCGCAAAGCCGCTGCAGCCGTATTTCGCATCGAGGTCAGGCCACTCGCGCGGCAAAATGTGAGTGTGAATGTCGATTTTCACTCGCGGAATTGTAGGGCGATTCGGTGAAACGCCAATCCGGCGGCGTCTGACACAGACGCCCTACAACGATTTCATCGGCTGCGGTTTCTCGACTTTCTTGCCGCATTTCTTGCAAGTGCGGCGCGCGTTGTCATTCCAGAAATCGAGCATCGCCTGGCTGAAATGCTCGACGATATCCGCGCAATCGAAGTGAATGTCTTCCACCAGTGCGCCGCAATTTTCACAGTAGAAAATGACGTGTTCCTTTTCTCCAGGTGGGCGGCGCCGCTCGACTACCACACCGATTGTGTCCGGCGGTCGCTGGGGCGAATGCGGAACATTTGGTGGAATGAAGAATGTTTCGCCTTCTCGGATGATGTGATCCACGATGCGATCGCCTTCGCGAGTGCGCACCTTAATGTCGCCCTTGAGCTGGTAGAAGTACTCCTCCGAATCCACAAGATGAAAATCGTTCCGCGCGTTCGGTCCCTTAATGACCATCACAAAAAAATCGCGTCCGTCGTACAAATACCGATTGCTCACCGGCGGTTGAAATTTGTCGGCGTTTTGGTCGATCCATTTTTTCAGGTCAATCGGCGGTTGCACAGTCGTCATGCCCAAGAGCGTATTTGGCATGCGCGCACCGTCAAACCGAGGCGCTAGTTCGCCAGCGCGCTGTCCGAGAGATGACGATTACTTATTACCTGTTCGCGCCGGTCGACTTCAGCGTCGCGATACCCTGGGCGGCCATAAATTTTCCGATCTCGTCCGCAATCGTTCTAAGTATCAGCGGATACGATCATAACTAAATAAACCGACCGCCAGCCGGCTCAGAATCGAAGATTAACAGTTGAATCATTGGCAGACGATAGATACTATCCGCCGCTCTGTGAAAAGTGGCCGGCTTTTTCAAATTGCAGGAATCGTCTTCATCGCGTTGACCCTTTTCAGTTGCGAGGAGTATCCACCTTATGCGCCCGGCATGTATCCCCGGGCCGCTCCGGCAGGTTGGTGGGAGGATGAGGGCGCCTCCGGCTCGTCGAAAATCGTCGTGCATATCGGCGAACAGAAAGCTTACTTTTACAAGGGCAAACGTCTGGTTGGCGAAACCACTGTCTCCACAGGCAAGCCCGGTTTTTCGACCCCCCCAGGGCACTATACCGTTGTCTCGAAGGACGCTGGTCATGTCTCGACCGTCTTTGGCGATTACGTGGACGATTACGGAAACGTGGTTAAATCGAACATCGATTCACGAAAGGATTCCCGCCCGAAAGGAACCCATTTTGATGGCGCCCGGATGCCATATGCCATGTTCTTCAGAGGCGGTTATGCAATGCATCAGGGGTACGTTCCACCCTTTGCCGCGTCGCACGGTTGCATCCGCTTGCCGGGTCAAATGGCGATAAGGTTTTTTGAAAACGCTTCCGTCGGCACGCCCGTGACGGTCACAGAGTAATGCTGTAGGGGACGCTGTCAGCTTCCAGCTACAGAGATAGCCCGAAGAGTTTGTGCTAGAATGATCCAACGGCATGAACCGAAGCATTATCGATGATCAACGTACCAGCGCGGTGCAATTGGGCGCTGAGGAGCTGCAGCGTTACTCGCGCCATCTTATCATGCCTGAAGTCACAGCTGATGGACAGCGCCGCCTAAAGGCCGCGCGCGTTTTGTGCATCGGCGCCGGCGGACTCGGATCTCCTGCTGCGCTTTATCTCGCGGCAGCCGGCGTCGGAACAATCGGCATTGTCGATTTCGATGACGTCGATCTTTCGAATCTTCAGCGGCAGATACTTCATGGAACAAAGGATATTGGCCGCGGTAAAGTGGAATCGGCGCAAGACCGGCTCCGCGACATCAATCCGAAGATCGCCATCGAATTGTATCAATGCCGGTTGTCCAGCGAAAACGCCTCGGAGATTGTCTCTAAATACGACATCGTGGTGGATGGATCAGATAATTTCGCCACTCGTTATCTGTCCAACGACGTCTGCGTTTTCGAGCAAAAGCCAAATGTGTACGGCTCGGTGTTCCGATTCGAGGGGCAAACTACCGTATTTGCGCCTCATCTGGGTGGGCCATGTTACCGCTGCCTTTTTCCGGAGCCACCTCCACCGGAGTCAGTTCCGAACTGCGCGCAAGCGGGTGTGCTCGGCGTTTTGCCCGGCATAATCGGAATGTTGCAAGCGATTGAGACGATCAAACTGGTCGTCGGCATCGGGGAACCACTCATTGGGCGCCTGCTTCACTTCGATGCACTGAAAGTAAAATTTCGGGAGCTTAATCTGCGGCGCGATCCTGAATGCCCGGTTTGCGGTGAGAATCGAACAGTCTTTGCACCGATTGATTACGATCAATTTTGCGGAGCACCCGCCGATGAAACCGTGCCGGCGATATCCGTCCACGAACTAAAACGAAAGACCGAGACGCGCGAAGCATTTGAGTTAATCGATGTGCGGGAACCATTCGAATACGAAATCGCAAGGATCGATGGCGCGAAGTTAATCCCGTTAGGAGAAATCGCCGATCGGACGGACGAGCTGCAACGCGAGCAGCCGATCGTCGTGCATTGCCACAGCGGCAAGCGCAGCGCCCAAGCCGTTCGTTTGCTGCAGCAGCGCGGTTTTAGCAACGTTTACAATCTCGAGGGCGGGATCGATGCGTGGTCGGACCAGATCGATCCAACCGTACCAAAATATTGATCGCAAATATGACTGCGCGAAAGCCACGGCGCTAACGCGATACCTTCAGTACATCAGCGAGTTGTTTGGCGCTGGGAACGTCAGTCCACTGAGCTAACAGCTTCCCGTCTCGCGCAAACACGAGGACGCGAAAGGGCGCCGACTGTGCCGAGTCGTCGAGCTGTGATGACGCGCTTCCATCGAAATCAAGTACCGTGAAGATATCTTTCCGCGCGTCACGCGAAATCTTGTTCGCATCGTATCGACCCTGAAGTCGCCTCGCTGCTTCATTAACCCGGTGCTTCACCAAGGCGGTCGCAATTCTGCGGCCGATTGCGGTGTGCCTGCTGGTGAAACGGACAATTGTAATCATTCTGTAATTCGGATTGCCCAGACAAAAATCGGGCACACGCTCACCTACGACCTGCACCTTTTCTCTTTCAGCAGTCGTGGTGAGCACCAGGACGGTGACGTGTCCATCGGCCGTGGAAAGCTTGTTGCCAGCGATATCGACGAAATCGAGCGAATAGATCGCTCCGCTCGAAAGTGCGCCCGACAAAAGCGCAGCGTTAATAAAAGGCGCTATCGCTATAACGAAAAAGAATTGAAGTGCGCGCAGGTTCACAAGTAAGCAAATTGCGACGATGTCTTGCGCTGACAATCTCTGGTCTGCCTCATCCTGTTCACTCTCTCCCTTGCGCGGATCGGCGATGGTGGCCGGTGCGTGCTTATGGATCGTTCTTTGTGGTTTGACTGCGTGTGATCGCGTGGGGGGTTCGCGTTATTCTCAGTTGACGCAGGATGCAGATAGCAAATCAGCCCAGGGAGATTTTGAGCGCGCCATCAACTTGTACGAAGCCGCACTCGACGACAGTCCACGGTGCGCTGAGATCCACTACAAACTTGCCGTCCTCTATGACGACAAGCTGAACGACCCGGTCAGTGCACTGCATCATTTCAAACGCTATCTCGCGTTAAGTCCAAACGGTCCTCATGCAAACGAGGTCAAAAACTCGGTGAAACATGACGAAATTGCAGCGCTTACAGCATTGTCTGGAGATTCGGTCATCACCAGGTCGGAAGTGGCGCGGCTGCGAAACGAGAACTTGAATCTACCTAAAGAGCTCGAAGCGCGCACAGCCTCTTCACGGATCGTGTCGGAGAAATCGGCGGTAACTGGCGGAAGCTCAAAAAAAATTGCGTCGAAGAATGGTGATCGAACCTATGTTGTGCAATCGGGTGACACTCTCTTCTCTATTTCGCGAAAATTTTATAAGTCACCCAAGCATTGGAAAGAGATTCTCGACGCTAACGAGAAAAATATCCGCAACCCGAAAAAGCTGACGGTTGGTCAAACCCTGGTTATTCCGTAAGGCAAGGCAGGTAGAGAGGCCGCGGCGCACCGTCCGGAGGCCGGGGCGTGGCGTCCCTATCACCAACTTCATGTCGTTATTCCCAGCAATTCGCGTTGCCATGGTACCAGCAACGACGCTGCTCGCGTGTGGTCTGTCGCGATGGCCTCAAGCGTGCCACGCGGCGCGATGAATGATGACTCCAAGCCAAGCTCTTCGGCCGCTTCGTCGCGTCGCCACCGCAGCTCTTCCATGTGCCGGACCGTCTCAGCAGTTGGCCGAGTTCCAAACCGCCGAGGCAACACTGGCCAGTCCGATTCAGGTGCCGTCAACGCGATTCGCGCTGCTTCGCGAAATGCCTGACGCCGCCGAGACGAAAAATGTTTGTAATCAGGCACGCTCCCTGAAGCGAAACCTACTGCTGCGTTTAGAAGCTTTTCGTTCTGCAAAATGTGAAATGGCGGCCGATCCGCCATTTCCGCTTCTCTTTCCCGCCATTGCCAAAGTTCGCGAAGCACTGCTGCGGCACGCCCGCGAAGCAAGCCAGATCCGCGGATACGCCAAAATTCATCCTGCTTTCGAACACGCGTGACTGCCGCCTGCTCAACCACACGTTGACATGATTGGCGCAGCCAATCCCGGCGCTGATAACGATCCAGCTCGGCTTCCAACTTTTCGGCAAGTGGCAACAGATAACGCACATCGTTAATTGCATATTCTGCCATTCGAGCCGGCAAAGGCCGTTTCGCCCAATTCGCTTTCTGCGAACCCTTCGGGAGTTCCAAACCAAAATGTCGTTTCACCAGCGCGGCTAGACTAAACTCGCGAATACCGAGCAGACGTGCTGCAATCATTGTGTCGAAGATCTGGTGCGCGATAAAATTCAAGCCGCGCCGCAGCATTCGCAGATCGTAATCAGCGCCGTGCAGGACAATCTCTCTGGTTTCGAGTACCTGTCGCAGTGGCTCGAGATCGAGATCAGCTAGCGGATCGACAATCGAGTCGTGCTGTAGCCGGGATCGGTGATCACGGTTGCCAGAGGCAGTTTCCAAATCCCGGCCGGCATCAACGACGCCGGGTGCGGCTGGCACACTGATCTGGAGCAGACAAAGTTTCTCCCGATAGCAGTGAAGGCTGTCTGCCTCAGTGTCGATAGCGACACGATCGGCCACATCGATCTTCTTGAGCAACTCCGTCAACCGGGCATCGGTCGCAATGAGACGCGATTGCAATGACGAATGACGAATGTCTAATGACGAAGGGATGACGAAATCCGAACGATGATGAGTTCGCTTCAAGAGCTGCTTCGCCATTTGATCATTTGGGCTTCCTTGTCATTCCCTCACTTCAACCCACTCAACAGCAGCTCCGCGTTGGTCTTTGTCGCGTGCAGATTGTCAATGAGTCTTTCCATTGCTTCGAGAGGCGGAAGCGCTGCCATGGTCTTACGCAACATCAACACGCGTTCCCATTCATCCGGATGATAAAGCAACTCCTCGCGCCTCGTAGCCGAGAGCAGCGGATGGATCGCCGGATAAAGTCGCTTCTCCTGCAGCCCGCGGTCGAGATGCAACTCCATGTTCCCTGTGCCTTTAAATTCTTCGAAGATTAATTCGTCCATCCGGCTGCCAGTTTCGGTTAAGGCAGTTGCCAGCACGGTTAGACTGCCGCCTTCTTCCGCATTTCGCGCCGAGCCGAAAAATTTCTTTGGCTTGATGAGCGCCTTCGCTTCGACGCCGCCGGACATGATCCGGCCCCTGCCCGGTTCCAGGTTATTATATCCGCGAGACAGCCGCGTGATGCTGTCGAGCAACAACACCACGTCATGTTTCATTTCCACAAGACGTTTCGCACGTTCCAGGACTATCTCCGCAACCTGCACATGTCGCTGCACGCTTTCGTCAAAATTAGAATGATAAATCTGGCAATCAATTTCGCGCTCCAAATCCGTCACTTCTTCCGGCCGCTCGTCCACCAACAGCAGAATGAGTACGATTTCCGGATGATTGACCCGAATGGCTTTCGCAATTTCTTTAAGCAGGATCGTCTTTCCTACCCTGGGCGGCGCGACGATAAGACCGCGTTGCCCGCGTCCAAGCGGAGTCAGTAGATCTACAGCGCGCGCGCTGATGGAGTTTGTCTTGGGGTTTTCCAGAATAATTCTGCCCTGTGGAAATTGCGGCGTTAGTTTGTCAAAATGCGTCGGTTGCGTCCACTCCCCGGCCGGTTGGCCTTCAATGTCTATAACCTCATCGAGGGAGAGGAACTTCTCACGTTGCACTGGTAAGCGAACCGTCCCACCAATCTTTTGTCCGGGGCGCAGTTGGTATTGTTCAACAAGTGCGCGCGGAACGGATACGTCCTCAGGAAGCGGCAAAAAATTCAGTTTTGGCCAGCGCAACATCGCGAACAAGTCGGTGACCTGGTCCAGGAAACCTTTCGCAGTAACAGTTGCTCCGCCGGCTAATGCTGCGCGGATAATGTCTAGGATGTGCTGATGACGAGAGCGCGCGGGATGTAAATACAAATCTAAGTCACGCGCCAATGCTTTCAGTTTCTTCTCCGAAAACTCTTGCAGCTCATTTAACTCAAGTGAGCGCGGTGCTATCACCCTCTCGGAAGAAGGGGCGCTTTCCAAGTCGCCGGGACGATTTGGAGATCGCTCTTCCTTGTTTTCTTCGGCGGCCAGATCAACTTCCCGCGTTGTCTGGCCCGCTATTTTCTCGTCCATGATTGCTGTTGCCAAAGCGCGACAAGAAAGCGTGCCTGCTCCATCAGCGCCGCACGGCTGCCGTCATTCCAAACCACGTGGTCCGCTCGCGCGATCTTTTCGTCGAGTGGAATTTGTGACTTAATCATCTGTTCAGCTTCCGTGTCATTGATCGACATTCGTTGTGCCAACCGTGCTACCTGTACCTGGTGCGAACACGCCACCACGACCACCCGGTCGCACAACGTTTCACCGCCGGTTTCATAAAGGAGTGGAATATCAGCAAAGAAAAAATCGGGAGAATTGCGATGCCTTTTCGCCTCAGCCCTCCATTGGCGTCGAATCCGCGGATGGAGGATTCGCTCAAGCGCACGTCTCTTGATCGCGTCGCCGAATATTATTGCCCGGAGTTTCTCTCGATTCAAGTCGCCATCTCTTGAAAAAATGCCGCTGCCAAATTCGGCACGAATCTCTTGCTGCACCTCCGGAAACTCAACGAGATTGTGTGCTGCCCTATCGGCGTCGAAAAATCTCGCGCCCGGCAGAATTTCACAGAGGCAGTCGCCGAAGGTGCTTTTACCTGTGGAAATTCCGCCGGTAATTCCGATTGCGGGCATGAACTGAGCCTCACTGCGACCGGATGCCTTCGGCGGGATCGAGATGGAATGCTAGTTTCGTCTTCGTTGTGCCAAAGGTTAAAAGTGGTGCGGTCACAGCAGGAAAGTGTAACGAAGACCGGCAGCTTTGCGACGTCTGAAATGCGCGTATCATGCATAGCCTATGACGCAGCAGGTGTTGGCGGGAAAAATCGGAGTGGTGTTCGGAGTGGCGAACAAGCGCAGCATCGCCTGGGCGATCGCGAGGGCGTGGGCCGCCGCCGGTGCGCGCTTGATTTTCAATTATCAAGGCGAGCGGTTAAAGGAAAACGTAGAGGAATTGGTCGGCGAGTTTGGAGAGCAAACTCCATTATTTCCCTGCGATGTTTCCAGCGACGATGAGACCAGGTCTTTTTTTGAAAAGGTGCGCAGCGAAACCGACCGGGTCGATTTGATGCTTCACTCGCTGGCTTTTGCTCCGCGCGAAGCGTTGGAAGGCGATTTTGTGAGTACAACGCGCGAAGCATTCCGTGTCGCACATGATATCAGCGCATACTCGCTGGTGGCGCTGGTGCGGGAAGCCGCGCCGTTAATGACCGATGGAGGCAGCATCGTGGCGATGACCTATTACGGTTCGGAAAAAGTCGTGCCGCATTACAATGTGATGGGCGTGGCCAAGGCGAGCCTAGAAGCCAGTGTGCGTTATCTTGCGTACGATCTGGGGCCGAAAAAAATTCGCGTGAATTGCATTTCGGCCGGACCCGTTCAGAC
>WNGB01003570.1_pt1 | contig 24330 bp, 14 predicted proteins | sample 5400681 | NCBI WGS metagenome assembly WNGB01 (sample SAMN13153367, study PRJNA577476) | soil metagenome | isolation source: 115 cm soil or saprolite under grassland replicate 2 | place: USA:California | collected 2016-06-15
GGGATCTTCAGCCAGGCGACGAGAGACCCCTGGGCCGCGCCCAGGACCGACCCGCCGATGAGGACGGCCAGGAAGGCCACGCCCAGCGGCCACTGGCGGTTCATGTAGGCCAGCGCGGCCAATCCGCCCATGAGCCCGGCCAGCGCTCCCACGGACAGGTCGATCTGGCCGGCCACGATGACCAGCACCATGCCCACGGCCAGGATCGCCGTCACCGAGGTCTGGCGGGCGAGGAGCGAAAGGTTGCGCGGGCGCAGGAACGTGCCGTCCGTCGTCAGCGAGAACACGATCCAGATGACGACGAGCGCTCCCACCATGATCAGCGAGCGCCAGGGCACGGAGACGCGCGACACGCGGAGGGCTGGAGGGGCGGGCGGCGCCACGACCGGCGAGGGAGCGGCGGTCATACCTTCATGGTGGCTGCCGTCATCACCGCCTCCGGCGTCGCTTCGGACGCGCTCAGCTCCGCGGTGGCCGCGCCGAGGCTCAGCACGAGCACGCGATGGCTCATGCCCAGCAGCTCAGGCAGATCCGAGGAGACCAGGACCACCCCGAGTCCCGCCTCCGCCAGCTCCGCGATGAGCCGGTGGATCTCCGCCTTGGCCCCGACGTCCACGCCTCGCGTGGGCTCGTCGAGGAACAGCACGCCCGGCTTGGTGAGCAGCCACTTGCCCAGGACGACCTTCTGCTGGTTGCCGCCGGAGAGCTGGCGCACGGCCGAGCCCAGGGCGGAGGCACGGATGTTCAGCGCCCCCGCTTCCTGCCGCGCCTGCTCGCCGCGTTTCTTGTCGTCCACCAGGAGTCCGCGCACGAAACGGCGCAGGCTGGCCAGGGTCAGGTTCTCGGAGACGGAGGCGTCGAGGACGAGCCCGTAGCGCTTGCGGTCCTCGCTCACCAGGGAGAGGCCGGCGGCGATGGCGTCCGCCGGCGACTTGAAGGGCTTGCGGGCCGGACCGCCGTGCAGCGAGAGCGTCCCCGTGACGCGGCTGCGCGCCGCGCCGAACAGCGAGCTGACGAGCGCGGTGCGCCCGGCCCCCATCAGGCCTCCGAGGCCGACGATCTCGCGCTCGCGCACCTCGAAGGAGACGCGGCGCAGCACCTCCCGTCCGGGAACGAGCGGGTCCTCGACCGTCCAGCCCTCGACCTTCAGCAGCGGCACCCCCGGATGGTGCGGCGGCCGCGGGTAGAGGGTGCCCACTTCGCGGCCGACCATCATGGCGATGACCTTGTCCGGCGTCAGCTCGGAGGCCTTGGCTCCTCCGACGGAGCGGCCGTCGCGGAGCACGGTGATCCGGTCCGCGATCTGGAACACCTCCTCCAGGCGATGGCTGATGTAGATGCAGGACACGCCGGAGGCCTTGAGCTCGAGCAGCAGACGCATGAGGCGCGCGGTGTCGGCCTCGGTGAGGGCGGCGGTGGGCTCGTCCAGGACGAGGATGCGCGCCTTCTTGGCCAGCGCCTTGCCGATCTCCACCAGCTGCTGCTGGCCGATGCCGAGCTCCTTGATCGCACGGGCGGGGTCCATGTCGAGGCCGACGAGCTCCAGCGCGGTCTCCGCGTCCCTGCGCACAGCGTCCCAGCGGATGAGGCCGGCGCGCACGGGCTCGCGGCCGAGGGCGAGGTTCTCCATGACGGACAGCTCGGGCACCAGGGCCAGCTCCTGGGCGATGAGCGCGATGCCGTGGTGCTCGGCGTCCCGGAGGGACTGGAAGCGCACGGGCGCCCCGTCCAGGAGGATCTCGCCGCCATAGGTCCCCCAGGGGTTGACCCCGCAGAGCGTCTTGATGAGCGTGCTCTTGCCCGCGCCGTTCTCGCCGCAGAGGACGTGGATCTCGCCCTTCTCCAGCGTGAACGACACGCCGTCCAGGGCGCGCACGCCCGGGAAGTCCTTGGTGATGTTGCGGAGCTCGAGCAGCGCCATCGCGGTCGCTACTGTTTCGGGCACTGCTCCTTGGGCAGGTCGCGGCAGATGTCCTCGAGCTTGTGGTACCCGTCGGCGACCACGGTCTGCATGATGTTCGACTTGTCCACCGCGATCGTGTCGAGCAGGATGCTGGGCACGTCCTTCTTGCCGTTGTTCACGCCGACCGTCTTGTCCCCGAGGGGCTGCTTCCTCGCGAGCAGGATCGCCGCCTCCGCCGCCTTGCTGGCTTCGTTGACCAGCGGCTTGTAGATGGTCATGGTCTGCGTGCCCGCGAGGATGCGCTGGCAGGCGGCAAGGTCCGCATCCTGTCCCGTGACCAGCACCTTGCCCGTGAGCTTCTGTTCGGCGATGGCCTGGATCGCGCCGCCCGCGGTGCCGTCGTTGGAGGCCACCACCGCATCCACCTTGTTGCTCACGCGGGTGAGCGCGTTCTCCATGATCTTGAGGGCCTCGATGGCCTGCCAGTCCTTCGCGAACTGGTCGGATACGATCGTGATCTCTTTCTTGTCGACCAGCGGCTTGAGCGGCTTCATCTGCCCCTCGCGCAGGAGCAGCGCGTTGTTGTCGGCGGGGGAGCCGCCGATGAGCACGTAGTTGCCCTTGGGCACGTGCTTGACCGCGTACTCCGACTGCTGCTCGCCGATGCGCACGGCGTCGAAGGCGACGTAGAGGTCCACGTCCGCGTTGCGGATCATCCGGTCGTACGCGATCACGGGCACGCCCGACTTGTGGGCGGAATCCACGATGGTGGCCGCCGTCTCCGCGTTGTGGGCCACCACGATGAGCACGTCCACGCCCTGGGTGAGCAGGTTCTCGGCCTGCTCGTTCTGCAGGGAGTCGTTGCCGTTGGCGGCCTGCACGAGGACCTTCGCCCCGTGGTCCTGCGCCCACTTCACGAGCAGGTCGCGGTCGCGCTGCCAGCGCTCCTCCTTGAGCGTGTCCATGGAGAAGCCGATGGTGATCGGCTTGCCCGCCGCGCCACCCCCCGCCGCCGGACTGGCGGCCGCGCCGCCACCTTGCTCGGCAGCCGGCTTGCCGCCACAGGCGAAGACGGTGAAGGCGAGACAGACGGCCGCGGCAGAGTTGAAGCGCATGGCGAAGGCCTCCACGAGGTCGCGCCGGAGACGCGACAGAGCGATTGTCGCGCGAGACTACGCTGGCGCGTCGGTCCGCGTCAATTTATCGCTGGCGGTCTTGCGCGTCCTCGCCCAGCGCGCGCCGGCCCGCTTCCAGGAGGCGCACGATGCGATCGGCATCGTAGACCGCGCCCGCCCAGGGACCGCCGCTCGCGTCCTGAAGGGCGGCCCACAGCCGCGTATCCGTGGGCAGGTCGGGATCGGGGGCCAGGTCCGGATGCGGCGTGCGCGCGGCCAGCGTCGCGTCGTCGGGCACGAGCGTCCCGTCCTCCGCCCGCCGCACGAAATCGATCGACCCTTCCAGACGGCGCGTGTCGATCTCGATCCGCACGAGGTCGCCGTCCCGCAAGCGGCCGATCGGCCCGCCCGCCAGCGCCTCCGGCGCGACGTGGCCGATGCAGGGACCGGTGGAGACGCCGGAGAACCGCGCGTCCGTGATCAGGGCGACCGTTTTCGCGAGGTCCAGGTACCGCAGGGCTGCCGTCACCTGGTAGACCTCTTCCATCCCCGCCCCGCGCGGGCCGAGGCCGGCCAGGACCAGCACCTCGCCGGTGGCGATGCGCGCGCCCTTGATGGCGGCGATGGCGGCGCGCTCGCTGGTGAACACGTGCGCGGGACCGGTGTGGCGGTACACGCCGTCGGGCCCGATCACGCTGGAGTCGATGGCCGTGCTCTTCACGATGGCGCCCTGGGGCGCGAGGTTGCCGCCGACGAAGCTGACCGTGCTGGTGAGCCCGCGCCTCCGTGCCGCCTCCGGCGGCAGGATGACGTCGTCGGCGTCGACCCCGTCCATCTCGCGCAGCCGCTCGCGCAGGCGGCGCCGCCGCTCCGAGCCTTCCCACCATTCGAGCGTGGCCCCGAGCGGCTCGCCGGTGGCGGCGCGCGCCGTGAGGTCGAGCAGCCCGAGCCCGCGCAGGTGCCGCATCACCTCCGGCACGCCGCCGGCCAGGAACACGCGCACGGTGGGATGCGGCCCGTTGGGGAGCGCGTCCACGAGGCGCGGGACGCGGCCGTTGACGTCCTTCCACTCCGCGAGCGTCGGTGCGCGCAGGCCCGCCGCGTGCGCGATGGCGGGGAGGTGCAGCAGGAAGTTCGTCGATCCGCCCACGGCGGCGTACACCGCCATCGCGTTGCGGAGGGCGCCTTCCGTGACCACGTCGCGCACGGAGAGCCCGACGGCCATCTGCCGCAGGACGGCGCGCGCGGAGCGCCGCGCCCCGTCGCGCCAGATGGGCTGGCCGGACGGGGCGAGCGCGGTGTGGGGGAGGGCCAGGCCCAGCGCCTCCGCGATCACCTGGGCCGTGGCCGCGGTGCCGAGGAACTGGCAGCCGCCGCCCGGCGACGCGCAGGCGCGGCAGCCGATGTCGCCCGCCTGCTCCAGCGTGATGCGCCCGTGCGCGAAGCGCGCGCCAATCGTCTGCGCCTTGCCCGCGTCTTCGCCGTCGCTCGCGGGCAGGGTCACGCCCCCGGGCACGATCACGGCCGGGAGGTCGCGGCCGGCGGCCAGGGCCATGGTCATCGCGGGCAGGCCCTTGTCGCAGGTGGCCACGCCCATCACGGCCTTGCGCGTGGGCAGCGAACGGATGAGCCGCCGCAGGACGATGGCCGCGTCGTTGCGATAGGCGAGGCTGTCGAGCATGCCGCTCGTCCCCTGCGTGCGCCCGTCGCAGGGATCGGTGCAGAAGGCGGCGAAGGGAATGCCGCCGAGGGCGCGGATCTCCTCCGCCGCCGCCTGCACGAGGAGGCCGACCTCCCAGTGCCCGGTGTGGTATCCGAGGGCGAGGGGCGTGCCGTCGGGATTGCGCATGCCGCCGAGCGTGCTCAGCACGAGGACCTCGGGGCGACGCAGATCGGCGGGAGTCCATCCCATGCCCACGTTCTGCGACCAGCCGAAGACGTCGCCGCTCGGCCGGTCGGCGAGGTCCGTCGGCGTGAGGGGCAGGCTTCCGGGCGGCCCCGGCTGGGACGAGGTCACGCGGTAGAGCGTGTCGTCCCCGGAGTCGAGGACGGAGTCGAGGCTGGGGCCGTCCGCTTTCATGGTGCCGTTACACGAGGGCGACGGGGTTGCGCAGCTCGCCGATCTCGGGGCAGGAGATGGTGACGACGTCGCCCTCCTCGAGGCCGACGTCCATCGGCTGGATGATGCCGGTGCCCGTCGACAGGACGGTGCCGGTGGGAACGGCGTTCGACCGGCGCAGCCAGTCGACGATCTCCGGGAACTGGCGCTTGAGCTGGCGCGTGCTGGCGGAGCCGCTGAAGACCTCGCGGCCGCTACGGTCCACGCGACACGTCAGCTCGAGGGCGTAGGGATCCTTGATCTCGTCCGGCGTCACGATCACGGGCCCGAAGGCGAAGCACCCGTTGTAGACCTTCGACTGCGGCAGGTAGAGCGGGTTCTCGCGCTCGATGTCCCAGGCGGACACGTCGTTCGCGAGCGTGAAGCCGAGGATCGCGCCGCCGCGGCCGATCACGATCGCGAGCTCGGGCTCGGTGGCGGTGAAGGTCGAATCGCGCCGGCGGCCGATCGGCTGCCCCGGTCCCGCGCAGCGCGAGGCCGTGCTCTTGAAGAACAGCTCGGGCCGGTCCGCGGAGTACACCTTGTCGTAGATGCCGGAGCCTTCCTCGCGGAAGTCCGCGCTGCGCTTGTAGGTGACGCCGGCGCCCCAGACCTCGGGCGGGGTCAGCGGCACGGTGAGGCGGTGCCCCAGCCGCTCGCCCACAAGGTCGGCCCACGACACGCGGTCGAAGATGCCGGAGTGCTCCGCGGACTGGACCCAGGACTCGGCGTCGAGGCGATGCGCCTGCTCGGCCTCGAGAAGGTCCAGGGTCGTCGCGACCGCTTCGTGGGGCTCGCGCAGGATGCGAACCTTCTCGCCCTCCCGGAGCCCGAGATGCACCCCGCCCTCGAGGTCGGTGACTTGAAGCCACCTCATGAGGCCCTCCTCGTCATGGTCGCACGCGGAGGCGGGAGGTCAGCCGGATGTCGCGGCTGGACGCGCCGACCTGGAGCTCGTAGTCACCGGGGGCGGCGGCCAGTCCCTTGGCCGCGGGATCGTAGTGCGTGAGGGCCGTGGCGGGCGTGAGCGTGAAGGTGACCTGGCGCTGCTGGCCCGGAGCGAGCGGCACCCGCTCGAAGCCGCGGAGCTCCTTGTTCGCCCGCGGCACCTTCGCCCCCACGTCGCGCGCGTAGAGCTGGACGACTTCGTCGCCGGCTCTCGCGCCGACGTTCTTCACGCGGACGGACACGTTCACCGTGTCCCGCGCGCCCACGCGCGGAGGGTCGACGCGCAGGTCCGAGTACTCGAAGCGCGTGTAGGAGAGCCCATGGCCGAAAGGATAGAGCGAGTCGCCCTGGAAGTAGCGATACGTCCGTCCCTTCATGTCGTAGTCGGCGAAGGGGGGGAGCTCGTCGACGGACTTGTAGAAGGTCACCGGCAGCCGGCCCGCGGGACTGACGGCGCCGAAGAGGACGTCGGCCACCGCGTTGCCGCCCTGCTGTCCGGGGTACCAGCCCACGACGATGGCCGGGATGTTCTTCTGCGCCCACTCCACGCCGATCGCGGATCCGGTCATCAAGACGAGGACGATCGGCTTGCCCGCCGCCGGCAGCGCCCGCAGCAGCTTGTCCTGGGTGGAGGGGAGGGCGAGGTCCGTGCGGTCACCACCCGAGAATCCGGGGTACGACACCGTCATCTCCTCGCCCTCGACGTCGCCGGTGAGGCCGCCCACGAAGACCACGACGTCGGCGGCGCGCGCGGCGTCGAGCGCCTCTTCCGCCGGCTCCTTGCCGCCGGGCCGCTTCCAGCCCAGCCGGATCTCCGCGTCGCGCAACGCTTCGAAGTACTCGAGCCGGATGTCGTAGCGGCGGCCGGCCTCGAGATCGACGGGCGCTCTCCGCACCCGCGCCCGCGGCGTGGTCGTCCACTCGTCGATCACGCGCTTGCCGTCGACGTCGAGACGGAACCCGTCGTCGCCGGTGACCGTGAGCTCGTACCGGCCCGAGACGGGCGGAACGAGCTGTCCCGTCCAGCGCACGGAGAAGTCGTCGTTGGCGAGCGCCCGGTCGGCGGGCAGCTCGCCGCGGGCCACGAGGTCGCTCGTGGGCGAGCCGCGGTCCCATCGGAAGTCCACGCGGGGATCGACGCGAGTCAGCACCGGCGTCCCTTCCAGCTCGCGGCCGCGGAAGTACTCGCCCTTCAGGCCACCCGCGCGGCCCTCCGCCGCCAGGTACGTGGCGTCGATGGCCGGGATTGCGCGCGGGTCCTGCCGGCCCTCCACGAGGTCTGCCCCGCGCGCGTAGAGCACGGGCGCGGGCGCCACCGCGTTGCGGATCCCGGCCAGCACGGTCACGGGCGTGGCCGGGGTGCCGTAGTAATTGCCCAGCAGCGTCATGACCTCGTCGGCGTTCGGACCGATGACCGCGATCTTCTTGTCACGCGAGAGGGGGAGCAGGCCGTCGTTCTTCAGCAGCACGACCGATTCCTGGGCCATGCGCCGAGCCAGGCGGTCGTGGTCCGCGGACTGGTTGACCGAGTACGGGATCTGCGCGTAGCGCACGCGCTCCGGCGGGTCGAACAGGCCGAGGCGCAGGCGGGCCAGCATCAGGCGCTTGACCGCGACGTCGATGTCGCGCTCCGGGATGAGGCCTCTTTCCAGGGCCACCTTGAGCGACTTGTACACCGATCCGCACTCGAGGTCGCAGCCCTTCCGCACGCCCAGGGCCGCCGCCTCCTCGGGGCTGGCCACGATCTTGTGCGTCTTGTGGATGTCGTCGATGGCGCCGCAGTCGGAGACGACGTAGCCGTCGAACCCCCAGTCGCGGCGGAGGATGTCGCCGAGCAGCCGCGAGCTGGCCGAGGCCGACTCGCCGTTCACGCGGTTGTAGGCCCCCATCACCGACGCGACGTGCCCCTCCTGGACGAGGGCCTGGAAGGCGGGCAGGTAGGTCTCGTAGAGGTCGCTCTCGCTGGGCCGCGCGTCGAAGACGTGTCGATCGCGCTCGGGACCGCTGTGCACCGCGAAGTGCTTGGCGGTGGCCACCACCTTCAGGTAGCGCGGGTCGTCGCCCTGCAGGCCCTTGACGAACTCCACGCCCATGCGCGCAGTGAGGTAGGGATCCTCGCCGTAGGTCTCCTGGCCGCGGCCCCAGCGCGGGTCGCGGAAGATGTTGATGTTCGGCGACCAGAAGGTCAGCCCTTGATACCGCGCGCGCTGGCCGCGCCGCGCGAACTCGTGGTGCTTGGCCCGCGCCTCGTCGCTGATGGCGGTCGCGACCTCGCGCATCAGCGCCTTGTCGAACGATGCCGCCATCCCGATGGCCTGGGGGAACACGGTGGCGGCCCCCGCGCGCGCCACGCCGTGGAGGCATTCGTTCCACCACTCGTAGGCCGGGATCCCCAGGCGCGGGATGGCCGGCGCGTCGTTCATGAGCTGCGAGATCTTCTCTTCGGCGGTCAGGCGCGAGACGAGGTCGGCCGCGCGCGCCCCGAAGGCGAGATCGGGGTCGAGATAGGCCGGCCGCGCCGCCGTGTCCTGGGCACGCCCGGAGACCGCCCCCACCGCGGCCGCGGCCAGCAGCCACAGACGGGTCCACGCGCGCGTCTTCATTTGATTCCTCACGCCGCGACGGCAGTTTCCTCGGTCTGCATCGAGGGTGTCAACGACCCGCGTCTGGCTGAAAGCGCTGTCAGGAATCTGATGGCCAATCGGCGGCCCGCTGGCCGCGGGCGCGTAAAGAATCTAGGATCGCCGCATCGAGACCCCATCGCCGATCAAGGAGAAGCCAATGGCACGTCCGTCCCGGGCGATCCCCATTCTCGTGATCCTGGCCTGCGCGGCCGCCGTGGCCGGCCGCGTGCGCGCCGCCGACGACGCGTGCACGCCGGCATCGGGGCCGATCTTCACGACGGACATCGGGCGCGAGACGCTCGCCCTCAACGACGGCTGGGCGTCCTCGCCGCCGGGGACGACGGGAGGAGCGGCGGCGCTGCCCGCCAACGTCTTCACGGTCACCAGCCGCGCCCAGTTGGTCGCGGCGCTCGCGAACATCACCGGCTCCCCTCCGCGGATCATCTACGTCCAGGGGACGATCGACGGCAACGTCGACGACGCCAATCAGCCCCTCGCCTGCCCGGACTACTACCGCAACGGCTACACCCTCGGGGGCTACCTGGCAAACCCGACCGGGATGGAGGCGGCGCGTGCCGCCTCCGCACTGGCCCAGCGCGCGCGGATGCGGCTCGACGTCCGCTCCAACACCACCATCGTGGGCGTCGGGACGACCGCGCGGCTCAAGGGCATCAACCTCCGGATCCCCGGCGTCAGCAACGTCATCGTTCGCAACCTCACCTTCGAGGACGCCTACGACTGCTTCCCGGCCTGGGACCCGACGGACGGGGCGCTGGGCAACTGGAACTCCGCCTACGACAACATCTCGATCACGAATAGCGGCGCCAATCTGAGCAGCCGCATCTGGATCGACCACGACGCCTTCAACGATGGCGACCATCCCGACCGCACGCAACCGATCTACTTCGGCCGTCCGTTCCAGTGGCACGACGGCGAATGCGACATCACGAACGGCTCCGACCTCGTGACCGTCTCCTGGAACCGCTTCACGGATCACGACAAGACCATGCTCATCGGCGGCAGCGACAGCGCCGGCGCCACCGACCGCAACCGGCTGCGGGTCACCCTCCACCACAACTACTTCGCGGGCGTGGGCCAGCGCACGCCGCGCGACCGCTTCGGTCAGCTCCACGTCTACAACAACTATTACGAGGCCCTGAACCCGGCGAGCAGCGGCGCCGTCCCCAGCTACCAGTACAGCTGGGGCGTGGGCGTGGAGTCGGCGATCTGGGCCCAGAACAACGCCTTCCGCCTGCGCGCCGTCACCCCCGACCAGATCATCCGCCGCTTCAACGGGACGAAGATCGGGGTCTCGGGGACGGTCATCGACGCTCCGGACAACGCGGTGGACGTGCTGGCCGCCTACAACGCCGTCAACACGCCGCTCCTCGCCGACCCCGGCTGGACGCCGACGCGGTTCACCTCGATGGATCCGGCGGCGAGCGTGCCCGCCCTCGTCACCTGTGTCCGGGGCGACGTGACCGGCAACGGCTGGATACAGTGCGACGACCTCTCCTCCGCGGCCGGGGCGGTGGGGGCCCATACGGGTGAGCCGGGATTCACAGCCGCCGGAGACGTCAACGGCGACGGAGTCGTGGACGTCCGCGACCTGGCCTTCGTGTCGCAGAACCTTCCGGCAGGCACCACATGCCACTGATCGCGACCGTCTCCCGCACCTTCGCCCTGGGCGCGCTCGCTATCCTCCTCGTCGGGCCCGCGGCCGCCGCCGACGCGACGCTCTCCGTCCAGCCCGCGTCCTCCCGCGCGCTCCCCGGCCAGCGCTTCACGGTGAGCGTGGAGGTGGCCGACGTGACCGACGCCTACGCGTTCCAATTCGACGTGACCTTCGACCCGACGCTGCTCAAGCTCGTGTCCGGTGCCAACGGTGGTTTCCTCCCCGAGGACAACTTCTCGGGCGGGATCGTGAACGCGGACGGGTCCGTCCGCTTCGTGTACGACCTCCTGACCGGGCCCGTGGCCGGTCGCTCCGGAAACGGGGCGCTCGCCACCCTCACTTTCGAGACCTTCGCCGACCGGTTCGGCTCCAGCCCCATCCACCTCGCCAACGTGATCCTGGTCGACGCCAAGGGCGCGGACATCGCCGTCGGCAGCGTCACCGACGGGTCCCTGAGCTACATCGACGCCGTGCCGCCCGTCTTCCAGAGCGCCCGCGCGTCGCCCGACCTCCTCTGGCCGGTGAACCACAAGATGGTCCCCGTGACCGTCACCGTCTCCGTCGCCGACGCCGTCGATCCGAGCCCGATCACCCGCATCCTGTCCGTGAGCAGCAACGAGGCGGCGGACGCGGCGGGCGACGGCCACACCGAAGCGGACGCGCAGATCACGGGGCCGCTCACCGTGAACCTGCGCGCCGAGCGATCCGGGACGGGCTCGGGCCGCGTGTACACGATCCTGCTCGAGAGCCGCGACGCGTCCGGCAACGCCAGCCAGCGGACGGTCACGGTCGCCGTGCCGCACGATCCCTGACCGCGCCGCGGCCGGTGCGACGTCCGCCGCGGCCGCTTTGATACGATGCGGCGATGCGCGTCCGGCGCGACCCCCGGGGATGGCCAGGCCGGGCGGCGCTGATCCTGCTCGCCTTCGTGGTCCTCTCGGGGACCGTCGCGCACGGCGACGGCGCGCCGCTGGGGTTCGCGTTCAAGGAGGTGGCCGCCGCGGCCGGCCTGACCGCGGTCACGGTCTTCGGGGGCAAGGACGCGAATCGCTACCTGCTGGAGACCACCGGCACCGGGGTCGCCCTCTTCGACTACGACGGCGACGGGTTCCTCGACGTCTTCCTGGTGAACGGGACGACGCTGGAGGGCTTCCCCAAGGGGCAGGAGCCCATCAACCACCTCTACCGCAACCGGCGCGACGGCACGTTCGAAGACGTGACCGCGCGCGCGGGCCTGGGCGCCAGCGGGTGGGGCCAGGGCGTCTGCGCGGGGGATTACGACAACGACGGACACGAGGACCTGTTCGTGACGTACTACGGCCAGAACCGGCTGTATCGCAATCGCGGGGACGGCACGTTCGAGGACGTGACCGCGCGCGCGGGCCTGCTGACTCAGGAGCTGGGCGCCACGCCGGTGGCGGCCAGCGGTGGGGGGTTTCAGGGGGGGTTGCAGCCAATCAGCCAGGTGGTGGCCGCAGTGCGAGCGCCCACCCCGCGCGGCGCGAGTGCCCCCCCTGAGAGAAAGACACGCTGGGGCACGGGTTGCGCGTTCCTCGACTACGACCGCGACGGCAAGCTCGATCTCCTGGCCGCCAACTACATCGACCTCGATCTCGCGACCGCGCCCACGCCGGACAGCGGGCTCTGCCGCTACAAGGGCGTGAAGGTCGCCTGCGGGCCGCCCGGCCTCACCGGCGGCAAGAACGTGCTGTACCACAATCGCGGCGACGGCACGTTCGAGGACGTCTCGGACAAGGCGGGCCTCACGAAGGCCAGCGGGACCTACGGGCTCGGCGTGAGCACGCTCGACTTCGACGACGACGGCTGGGTGGACGCCTACGTCGCCAACGACTCGAATCCCAGCGCGCTCTACCGGAACAACCATGACGGGACGTTCACCGACATCGCCGTGACCTCCGGCTGCGCGTACAGCCAGGACGGCAAGCCCCAGGCGGGGATGGGCGTCGCCATCGGCGACTACGACCACAACGGGACCATGGACATCTTCAAGACGAACTTCGCCGGCGACACCTCGACGCTGTATTCGAATAGCGGGACGGGATTCTGCGACGACCGCACCTTCGCGGCGGGGATCGGCGTGAACACGCGTTGGCTCGGCTGGGCCACCGCGTTCGTCGACCTCGGCAACGACGGGTGGCTGGACCTCTTCCTCGCCAACGGCCACGTCTATCCGGAGGTGGCCCAGCTCAAGACGGAGGCGGCCTACGCCCAGCGCAAGGTCGTCTACCTCAGCCGCGGGAACGGGCGGTTCGAAGACGTGGCCGAGCAGCTCGGTGCGCCCGCCACCACGCCGCGGGCCGCCCGCGGCGCCGCCTTCGGCGACATCGACAACGACGGCGACGTGGACATCGTCATCGCCAACGTGAACGCGCCGCCGGACTTGTTCCGCACCGACACCGAGGCCGGCCGGCACTGGCTGCTCGTGAAGCTCGTGGGCACCACGTCCAACCGCAGCGCGATCGGCGCGCGCGTGGGCTGCACGGCGGGCGGGATGACGCAGTGGCAGGAGGTGCGCGGCGGCGGCAGCTACATCTCGCAAAGCGACCTGCGCGCGCACTTCGGGCTGGGGGAGACGTCGAAGGTCGATCGGCTGTGGGTGCGCTGGCCCCGCGGGCTGGAGGAGGAGTGGCGCGACGTGGCCGCGGACCAGATCCTGACCCTGCGCGAAGGCGCGGGGCGCAAGGCGGCGCGGTGAGGCGCGCGGCGGGTCGGATCCTCGTCCTCTCGCTGCTGGCCACGCCGGTCCTCCTCGCGCAGGACGCGCCCGCTCCGTCGGCCTCGCCGGACGAGGTCCCGGCCGTCCTGGCTCGCGCGCGCCAGCTCATCGACCAGGGTTCTCCCTCGGCCGCGCTCCAGCTCCTGGCTGGCGCGCCCGCCGCGGATCCACGCGTGCGCGTGCTCAGGGGTGTCGCGCGCTACCACGCGAACGACCCCCTGCCCGCCATCGAGGAGCTGGCCGCCGTCCTGCCCGCCCTCCCTCCGGACTGCGCGGAGCGGCGCGAAGCGATCCAGGTGCTGGGTCTCTCGCACTACCTGGCCGGCCACCTGGGGGAGGCGATTCCGTTCCTCGAGCAGACCCGCGCCTTCGCGCCCGAGAACTCGGACCTGGCCTACATCCTGGGCATGGCCTACATCCAGACCCGCCAACCCGACCGCGCCCGCGAGACCTGGGCCCGCGCCTTCCATGTCCCCGCGGACTCCGCGGCGGCGCACCTTCTCGCCGCGCAGATGATGGTGCGCGCGGAGATGGAGGACATGGCCCAGGCGGAGCTGACCGCCGCCTTGAAGAAGGACCCGCGCCTGCCGCAGGCGAACCTGCTGCTGGGTCAGGCCGCCCTGTTCCGCGGCCGGCTCGACGAAGCCATCGCGCTCTTCAACAAGGAGCTCGAGACGAGCCCCGGCAACGCCATGGCGTTCTACCGGATGGGCGACGCCTACACGCGCCAGCTCCAGTGGGACAAGGCGATCGGCGCCCTCCAGCGCTCGGTGTGGCTCAACCCGTACTTCAGCGGGCCGTACATCCTGATGGGCAAGGCCTACCAGGCGAAGGGCGACCGTGGCGCGGCCGAAGGCATGCTGCGGCGGGCCATCGGCTACGACCCGAACAACAAGACCGCGCACTACCTGCTCGCGCAGGTCCTGCAGCAGCTCGGCCGGGTCGAGGACGCGAAGAAGGAGTTCGACATCGCGCAGCGGCTCCAGGCCACGACCGACCGGTGAAGCGCGCCGTGCTTCCGGCGATCGGAGCGCTCGGGCTCCTGTATGCGCTTGCCGACGCGCGGGCGGCGCCGCCCACCGCCCGTCCCGACCTTTCCGCCTGGCCGGTCTCGCTCGTCGACGTGGCGGCACGCGCGGGCCTCACGGCGCCGTCCCTCTACGGCGGAGTGGACCGGAAGCGGTTCATCATCGAGACCAACGGCGCCGGCGTGGCCCTGCTCGACTACGACAACGACGGCTGGCTCGATGCGCTCGTGCTCGGCGGCACGCGCCTCGCGGACGGGGGACGGACGGATGCGGCCTGGCCGCCCGGCCAGGCGCCCACCAATCGCCTGTACCGCAACAAGCGCGACGGGACGTTCGAGGACGTGACCGACCGTGCGGGCCTGCGCCGCACCGCGTGGTCGTCCTCCGTCTGCGTGGGTGACTACGACAACGACGGGTGGCTGGACCTGTTCGTCACCGCCTACGGGACGAACGTGCTCTACCACAATCGCCAGGGCCGGTTCGAGGACGTCACGGCCGCGGCCGGCCTGCCCGCCACGGGCACGCGCTGGGGCTCCGGCTGCACGTTCGTCGACTACGACCGCGACGGCAGGGTCGACCTCTTCGTGGCCAACTACCTGAAGTTCGATCTCGCCACCGTGTCCGAGCCCGGCACCGGCGCCACGTGCCTCTGGAAGGGAATCCCCGTCAACTGCGGGCCCAAGGGTCTGCCCACCGACACGAACCTCCTGTTTCACAACGAAGGCGGGGGCCGCTTCCGCGACGTCTCCGAGTCGTCGGGCGTGTCGAAGGTGACCGGACGCTACGCGATGACCTCTACCGCGGCCGACTTCGACGGCGACGGCTGGCTGGACATCTACGTGGCCTGCGACACCACCGCCTCCATCCTCTATCGCAACAACCACGACGGGACGTTCAGCGACGTCGCCGTCGAGAGCGGCGTGGCCTACGGCGAGATGGGCAACGTCCAGGCCGGGATGGGCCTGGCCCTGGGCGACTACGACCTCGACGGCCGCCTCGATCTCCTCAAGACCCACTTCGCCGACGACATCCCGGCCCTGTACCGCAACCTCGGCCGCGGGCACTTCGAGGACGCCGCCACCGCCGCCGGACTCGCCGTGCAGAACCGCTACGTGGAATGGGGCAGCGGGATGCCCGACCTCGACAACGACGGCCGGCCCGACATCGTATACGTCACGGGGAACGTCTATCCGGAGATCGAGCGCCAGCTCCCGCAATACCCGCATCGTGGCCCCCGCGTCGTCTTCCGCAACCGCGGCGGGTCTTTCGAGGAGGTCACGTCGAGCAGCGGGCCGGGTCCGCTCCAGGCGCACTCGAGCCGGGGCGCCGCCTTCGGCGACGTCGACAACGACGGCGACGTGGACGTGCTCGTCATGAACATGAACGAGCCGCCCTCGCTGCTCCGGAACGACTATGCCGGCCGCAACGGATGGCTGGAGGTGCGGCTGGAGGGCACGCGTTCGAACCGGGCGGGGCTGGGGGCGCTCGTGATCGTCGAGGCGGAGGGACGCACGCAGGCGCGGGCGGCCCTGAGCCAGTCCAGCTACTACTCCCACGACGACCTCCGCCTCCACTTCGGCCTCGGCCGCGCCCGCCGGGCCGATCGTGTCGAAGTGCGCTGGCCGAGCGGAACGGTCGACGTGCTGCGCGACGTGGAGGGCCGCCGGGTCCTCGCGATCCGGGAAGGCGCGGCGCCCGCTCTGTGATGCCGCCTCATCGAAACATCATTACATCTTGACATCGTGATGAGACCGGCTTAGGCTCGTCGGGTGAGGACTACTGTCGACGTGGACACCGATGTCCTGCAGGCGGCACGCAGCCTTGCCCGATCGCAAAGGCGAAGCCTCGGTCGAGTCCTTTCCGACCTGGCCCGGCGCGGCCTCGCCCCGCGTCGCGAGGACTCACGGCGTGGATTCCCTGTCTTCCAGGTTTCGCCCGATGCTCCGCCTTTGACGTCCGAGACCGTGGCGCGGGCTCTCGATGACGAGGTTTGACCTTCCTTCTCGACGTGAACGTCCTCGTCTCCCTGGCCTGGCCGAACCATGTGCTTCATGAGGCCGCCCACCGCTGGTTCGCTGCCCGCCAGCGGGCAAAGCAGCGATGGGCAACGTGCCCCATCACACAAAGCGGCTTCGTGCGGGTGTCGTCGAACTCCAGGATCGTGCCGGAGGCAAGATCACCGGCGGAAGCCATCCAGTTGCTGGGACAGATCATCGCGCTGCCTGGCCATGAGTTCTGGTCCGACGACATCTCCATGGTTTCCTCGAGACATGTCGCGCGACGGAAGCTGATGGGTCACGGACAGGTGACGGATGCGCATTTGCTGGCCCTCGCCATTGCCCGCCGGGGGGTGCTCGCCACCCTCGACGGCGGCGTCGCCGAGATCGTGCCGGACTCGACGACGGCGGCGGATGCGATTCATGTGATCCCGACGTGATGCGCGTTTAGAGAAATCGAGCGGCGTGGCCGCATGCCGCCTAACGAAGCGGCAGGACGATCGAGCGCCTGGCGTAACCGCCGGCCGCGCCCTCGAACGAGACGAGGAGGTCCGCGCCCCGCCCGCTTGGGGTCACGGTGACGCCGGGCGCGTTGCCGAGGCGCCGCGGCGTACGGACGCCCAACCGATACGACCGCCCGCCGCGTCCTTCCACGACCAGGCGCAGTGCGCCGCCTTCCACGCACGATCGCAGGACGCGCAGGCCTTCGCTCGTGCTGCCGGCGTCCGGTAGCGCGATGCGCGTGAAGACGTCGGTGCCCTCGTCGTAGGCGAAGACGATCCGGCGGGGAGCGGCTCCGCCGGCGGGCACGTCCACCTCGATGCGCTGCACGTCACCTTCGGCCTTCGCCCGGAAGCGCGCCGCGCTGCCGTCGACGGTGACGGAACGGATTCGCGCGTCGAGCGGGAACGCGGGCGCGAGGCTCAAGGCGGGTGGCGGACCGGCGGCGATGGTCTCCGTGATCGTGAGGCGGCCGGCGCCGCGCTCGAGCGCGAGGTCCACGCGCGAGGCCGCGGCCGCGACACGACGCACGGTCAGGCGGTCCCAGTCCGCCGGGAGCTGCGGCGCGAAGCGCAGGTGACGGCCCGCGTCGCTCACCTCGATGCCGAGCAGGCCGCGCACGAGGGGCGAGACCACCATCGCCTCCGACCAGATCTGGTGATGCGACGAGCGCCCGAAGGGCGCGTGGAACTCTCCGGAGAGCAGCTCCGTCACGTAGCCGAGCGCCCACGGGAACGTGAGCAGCGCGTTGGCCATGAGGGCCTGGTATCCGACGTGCGGCCGGCCGTACTGGTACGCGCCCACCGAGGCCCAGCCCGTGAACAGCGGCCACACCGAGCCGTAGTGATACGAAAGCGGATCGTAGAGCTCGCTCTTCTCCGAGATCAGGCGCTGGCCCCAGTCGGCGGCCAGGCCCGCGGACCCCAGGTGGTCGATCTCGGCCTCCGCGCGCGCGGGATCGAGCGTTCGCCACCACAACGCAGCCGCGGGCAGGACGGTGTCCTCGTCGACGATGGTGTGGCCGCGCAGGGCCTCGATGCGCGCCTGGCGCGCCGCCCGGTGCGGGCCGGGCTCCGCGTTGTACTCCTTCTCCGGCTTCGCGAGGGCGGTGGCGAAGGCGTAGAACCCGCGGTCATCCAGCCAGTACGTCTTCTCGACCGCGGCCTCGGTGCGTGAGGCGGCCGCGCGCGCCTGGCCGGCCAGCGGCGCGTCGCCCATCGCGTCCGCGAGCTCGGCCAGGCCGCGACAGGCCTCGATCCAGATCCCCTGAAGGTAGATCTCTTCATGGGGAGGATAGGGCGGGCTGCCTTCGGTCCAGCCGTGGCCGAACTTCGTGTTCTCGAGGAGGCCGTTGCCGTCGGTGTCGGTGGCGGCGGAGAAGCGCCAGGCCTTGACGATCGAGTCCCAGCTCGCGCGCAGGAAATCGCGGTCGCCGGTATGGCGGAAATGGTCGGCCTGGAGGGCCACGTAGAGGGGCGTCGCGTCCGTGGAGTCCCACGGGTACTTGTACTCGGTGAACCAGGGGATGAGCCCGGCGCTCTGCGAGATCTCGTGCGGGATCTTCCCGTCGTCTCGCTGCAGCTTGCGCAGGAACTCGAGCGCGGTGCGGGCGGCGGGGAAGTCGCCGTAGGAATGGATGGCCAGCGACGTCCACAGCGCGTCGCGCCCGAACATCCACGCGAAGCCGGGCCGCTCGCTCTCGCCCGAGGTGCGGAACCCGGCCACGAGGCCGGTGCCCAGCATCGGGTTGGTCGCCAGCCCCTTGTCCACACCGACCTTCGCCCACGCCAGCGCGGTGTCGAGCCGCTCGTCCGGCGTCTCCACGGAGAGCGTGCGCTCCTGGAGCGCGCGGTAGTAGGCGACGTTCGATTCGTAGAGGGGACGCGCGCGGGCGAGCAGGCGGTCGTAGGTCTCCTTGGCCTTGTCGCGGCCTTCCACGCTGCCCGCGATGACGATGGGAAGCAGGTGCGTCCGCCGCCGGTCGGGCGGTAACTCGACGACGAATCGCAGGGGCACGTCGCGCGGTTCCTCCTGGTACGGCATGAGGGAGAGGTCGCGCGCGCCGGGGGCACCGATCACGGCCGCGAAGCGCCTCGTCTCCTCGGTCAGGCTGTAGACCTGCTCCTTCTCGTCCCAACCGACGTTGTTGGTCATCAGGCCCGCCGGCCACATCAGCTTCAGCCGCGGCCGGAACGATCCGATCACGGTCAGCGGCAGCACGCTGTCGACGTCGAGGAGCATCACCACGCCCGGCTCGTCGAGGGGCGCGAAGATCGTCTGCCGGACCGTGAAGCCCGCGTGCGAGTAGGTGAAGGTGGTGGCCTCGGGCCGGACGGCGATCCCGGTCGCGATCTGTGCCCCGTCGATCTCGAGGGGGTACCCCTGTAACTGAAATGACAGTTTGAAGTCGTCGATCAGCTTGAGCGGATAGGCCCAGGCCTCGAGAGCGCGGTTCTCATAACCGAACACGGCCGACCGCCGGCCGGTCACGTCGAAGAACTTGCCCGACTCGGTGTGGCGCGCCAGCTCGAGCCCGCTCTTCGTCAAGTCGAACCGGGGCACGGCGTTGGCTGGGGGCGCGGCGGCCGCGGCGCCGGCGGCGAAGGGCGAAAGGGCGGCCAGGGCCACGGTCAATATCACGCTCGCGGCCCCGGTCTTGTGCACCGTCACCTCCCTCGGAGCGGGCAGGTTAGGCCGGCGCGCACGGAGCGGTCAAGCCGCACGAACGGATCACCGAACCCGACAAAGCGTGGAAATTGCTTGATGCGGCGCGTATTTCCTATGCCTACGAAGTCTTCATGATGCTTGACGAGCGCTTTCAGGCCGCGTAGGATCCGTCCACTTTCCCGACTGTCAATGGTTGCTTTCGCGTTCACATGGACTTTCTCGCTTCGCCGTCGCCAACCTGTTTCCTCGCGCATTTGTGCACACGCCGTGTCCCATCACATGGAAGGAGGGACTTCATGAGGCTTCGGATCGTTTCGAAGCGGCTCCTGTTCGCTCTCGTCGTCGTGGCGGTGGCCGCTCTGGCCCTGCCCACGCCGGCCCGCGCCCAGGCCGTTTATGGCAGCATCGCGGGGACCATCGAGGACTCCACCGGTGCCGCTCTGCCGGGCGTGAACGTGACGATCACCAGCGTCGATCGCAAGACCGCCGACACGGTCGTCACCAACGGATCGGGGATCTACACGAAGGACCGCCTGCTCCCCGGCAACTACACGGTGAAGGCCGAGCTCAGCGGCTTCCGGCCGGCCGTGGTCTCCTCGGTCAAGGTCAACGTCGACACGCAGACCAAGATCGACCTCAAGCTCGACGTGGGCCAGATGACGGAGGCGGTCGAGGTCACGGCGACGCAGGGCCAGCTCCTCAAGACCGACCGCGCGGACGTGGCCACGGTGTTCGAGGCGCGTGAGATCACGGACCTCCCCGTGATCGACCGGAACTTCACCAAGTTCATCCTGCTCACCCCGGGCACGCAGCAGCAGGCGTGGGGCCACGCCGCCAGCGAGAACCCGCAGGGATCGGCCCAGACCCAGGTCAACGGCCAGACCTTCGCGGGAACGGGCTATCAGCTCGACGGTACCGAGAACCGTGACCCGATCCTCGGCATCATCGTCATCAACCCGAACCTGGAAGCGGTCGGCGAGACCAAGATCACCTCCCAGAACTACGATGCCGAGTTCGGGCAGGCGATCGCGGGCGTCGTCTCCGTGCAGACCAGGTCGGGGACGAACGAGTTCCACGGCAGTGCGTTCGAATTCCTGCAGCGTGACAAGTTCCGCGCCCGCAACCCCTTCTCGGAACCGGACGTCGTCAATCCCCTCACCGGCCGGGTGCTGCCCCAGACCAAGCGCGACCAGTTCGGGGGCTCGATCGGCGGGCCCATCGTCAAGAACAGTTGGTTCTTCTTCGGCGACTACCAGGGCACGCGCAGCAACCAGGGGGGATCCAAGCTCCTCACCGTGCCGACGGCCCTGGCCCGCACGGGCAACCTCAGCGAGTACGGGATCAACGTCTTCGATCCCGCCAGTGGGGCCACGCCCGCCACGCGTTCGCAATTCCCCGGCAACGTCATCCCGGGCAGTCGCCTCTCGCCCCAGGCCCAGCGCATCCTGGCCCTCATCCCCGCGCCGAACCGCCCCGGGATCCGTGACAACTACGTGGCCCAGGGATCGGAGAAGTTCAACAACGACAGCGCGGACCTCCGGCTGGACGGGCGGCTGAGCTCGAGCCTGAACACGTTCGTCCGCTACAGCTACGCCCGCTTCGACCTCATCGGGCCCACGGCATTCGGGACGGGTGGGGGTTCGGAGCTCGTCAGCCTGGGCGGCAACTCGAAGGTGCGCAACCACAGCGTGGCCGCGGGCATGGACTACACGCTCAACGCCAAGACCGTGCTCGACGTCCGCTTCGGCTTCTTCAAGTACGGCGTGGACGTGCTGCCCTTCGACTTCGGGACCACGCCCGCCAAGGACGCCGGCATCCCCGGCCTCAACCTCGACGACTTCAGCTCGGGTCTCCCCGCGATCTTCTTGCGCGGGGGCACGGCCGACATCAACTTCGGTTCCGGGCTAGGCGTGAACCGCTGCAACTGCCCGCTGGCTGAGCACGAGAAGCAGGGCCAGATCGTGTCGAACCTGACCAGGCTGGCCGGCAACCACACCCTCAAGTTCGGCGTCGACATCCGGCGCGCCTACAACCTGCGCGTACCCAGCGACTCCCATCGCTCGGGTGAGCTGACCTTCAACGAGCAGGGCACGGCGGGACCGAGCGGCGGCGGCATCGGGATCGCGACCTTCCTGCTCGGCAACGTGACCAGCATGCGGCGCTACGTCAGCCCCAACACCAACGCCCGCGAGCGGCAGTGGCGGCAGTTCTACTACGTGCAGGACACGTGGCGCGCCACCCCGAAGCTCACCCTCAACTACGGCATCCGGGCCGACATCATCAACCCGCAGACCGTGAACGAGGCGGGCAATGGAGGCTGGCTGGACATCGCCACCGGTGAGATCCGCGTGGGTGGCGTCGGCGACGTCGACCTCGCCGGCAACGTCAAGAACCACGTGAACTGGGCCCCGCGCCTGGGCGTGACCTACCAGCTCAATCCCAAGACGGTCATCCGCGCCGGCTACGGACGCAGCTACGACATCGGCGTGTTCGGGTCCACGTTCGGCCACAGCGTCACCCAGAACCTTCCCGTGCTGGCCGTCCAGGACCTTCAGCCGTCGAACAACTTCGGGAGCGTCTTCAACCTCGCGAACGGTCCCTCGGCGCCGGTCTTCCCGGCCGTGCCGAGCAACGGCCGCTTCCGGCTCCAGAACGGCATCTTCGCCCGCCTCCTGCCGGACGAGCAGCACCTCTCCCACGTCGACGCCTACAACGTCACCCTCCAGCGTGAGCTGACGAGCACGGTCTCCGCCGAGATCGCGTACGTCGGAAACGCGGGCCGTGGCTTCATCGGCGACGGTCCCGCCAACAACATGAACCAGCCCACCATCGTCGGCTTCGGCACGCTGTCCCAGGACCAGCGCAAGCCCTTCTTCGCCTGCGGCGTGAAGACCGACCCCGACGCCAGCAATTCCGACCAGGGACTGTGCGGCAACTACGGCTGGACGCAGGGCATCGACTACTTCGCCAACACGGGAAAGAGCCGATACAACGCGCTGCAGACCAAGCTGACCAAGCGCTTCTCCAAGGGCTACTCCCTGCTGGCCCACTACACGCTCCAGAGCCACAAGAACAACGACGGCGGCTACTTCTTCATCGACCCCAGCGTGAACTACGGCCCCGCCGACTTCATCCGCAAGCACGTGTTCGTGCTGGCGGGGACGGCGGAGCTGCCGTTCATGAAGGACAACCGGATCCTCGGCGGATGGCAGGTCAACGTCAACGCCACCGTGATGAGCGGCCTGCCGTTCCAGGGAGGTCCGTCGTACCGCGACGCGGGCCAGGACCGCGATACCGGCCCCAACCGGCCCAACCTCATCGGCGACCCGCAGCTCGGCTCGGGGGACGGCATCACGTCGCCGTACTTCAACGTCACCCCCATCGGCTCGTCGGGCAGCGCGTTCGGCCGGCCGGCCAAGGGCACGTTCGGCGACCTCGGCCGCAACGAATTGCGCGGGCCCGGCTTCTGGAACGTGGATGCCTCGCTCTTCAAGAAGTTCAAGATCAGCGATCAGAGCAACGTCGAGCTGCGCGTCGAGGCCCAGAACGTCTTCAACCACGTGGACCTCGGAAACCCTGACGCCGAGATCGGCGTGCCCGGGAACCTCAACTCGCACGCCGGGTTCATCAGCGGCACCGCCGCCAACTGGAATCCGCGGAACCTCCAGTTCGCGGTGAGGTTCCAGTTCTGACGCCGTAGGCCGGCGGCCGTGGCCGACCAGAGGGGGCGGGATGACCGCCCCCTCTTCTTGTCTTCAATCTCAGGGGGGGCACTCACGCCTCATCCGCGAGGGGCGTCGCGACCCCCCCTGAAACCCCCCTCGCACGTCGCCGCCGCTGCGCGGCGCCGCCGTGCTCTGCGGTCGGCTCGATCTGGGCGTCCGCGTTAAGCTAGCGCGGTGCGTGCGCGGGTGACGGGCCTCGTGCTGTCATGCCTCCTCCTGGCCGGGGCGGGAAGGGCGGATCCGCGCCCGCAGCCGGCACGGGTCTCGCCCGCGCAAGCCGCGGTCGCGGAGGGCATCGCGTTGCTGCACCAGAACAAGATGGCGCAGGCGCGCGAGCGTTTCCAGGCCGCGCTCGCTCTCGACCCCGCGTCCGCCGACGCCCACTACATGCTCGGCTGGCTGCGCGAGCGGGAGAAGGACCTCGCGGCCGCGGAGGCGGAGTACGAGGCGGCCCTCGTCCACGCCCCGTCCCGCGCGGAGATCCACGACCGGCTCGGCTTCGTGCGCGGCGAGGCGGGCCGCACCGACGAAGCGATCGCCGGGTTCCGCCAGGCGGTGCAGCTCGACCCGAAGCTGTTCGACGCCCGCTACCACCTCGGGGCCACGCTCTGGTGGATGGGCCACGCGGCGGGCGCGCTCCCGCAGCTCCAGGAAGCGGTCCGGCTGCAGCCCGCGCATCCGGAGGCGCGCTACTACCTCGCCCTTGCCCTCAAGCGCACGGGCGACCTGCCCGCGGCGGTCGGGCACCTGCGCCGCGTCGTCCGCCTGAGTCCCTCCCTGACGCCCGCCTACGTGCAGCTCGGGGCCGCCCTGCGCGAATGGGGCGACGTCGACGGCGCGGTGGCCGCGCTGAAGAAGGCGGTGGAGCTGGATCCTGCCTCCGCGGAAGCGCGCAACACGCTCGGGCTCGCGCTCATGGAAAAGGGTGAAGCGGAGGCCGCCATCGCCGCCTTCCAGGAGGTGCTGGCTCGGGATCCCGGCCACGCCTCTGCCCGCCACAACCTCGGCAGCGCGCTCATGCAGAAGGGCGACCTGGAGGGCGCGGTCGAGGTCTATCGCGCGCTGACCTCCTCCGACGCCCGCAGCGCGGAGGCCTTCTACAACCTGGGTGTCGCCCTCAAGCAGAAGGACGACTTCGCGGGGGCAGAGGCCGCGCTACGCCGCGCCATCGAGCTGGATCCGCAGGCGCAGCTCCCGGAGGCGCCCTACACGCTCGGCGTCGTCCTGTGGCAGACGGGACGGGCGGACGACGCGGTGGCCGCGTTCAAGGGCGCCCTGGCCGCGCGACCCGACTACGCGGAGGCGCACTACA
>WNGB01014258.1_pt1 | contig 24325 bp, 26 predicted proteins | sample 5400681 | NCBI WGS metagenome assembly WNGB01 (sample SAMN13153367, study PRJNA577476) | soil metagenome | isolation source: 115 cm soil or saprolite under grassland replicate 2 | place: USA:California | collected 2016-06-15
CCGTCACTTCTTTGTCACATTGTAACCAATGTTCCTACAATTTCACCTTTTAATGCCCGTGCCAGGTAATCATCTTCTTCCCCTGAGAAGATTTGTGCGCTTAGGCCTGGCAATTCCCTAACTAATCCCAGCATTTGTTTAACTTTTGCCGCCATTCCACCCGTGACATCTGCACTGGCAGACCCTCCCACTTTTTCACGCATCATTTCATAGACTTTGGGCTTGATCTCCTTCACCAACCGAGTCCTGGCTGGAAAATCCTCCCATACTCCAGCCTCTATTCCGGCCAATAAAATTCTATCCGGGAATAGCTGCCGCGCTAGGTGAGCGAACAAATCCTCCGTTGAAAGGATCGTACCCCCTCGAACCTCATCAAATGCAACATCGCCATAGATCACAGGCAGAAGTCCATTGGCGAGTGCCATACGGATAGGAGTAGTTTCCCACAATATGACTTCGGCACTGCTCGCTAGAACTGCTGAGGATGGAGGGAATGCCATCGCTGGGATACCAGCCCTGTATAGGGCGTTCATCACGTAAATATTCAATTCGCGCGCCTGTATCCATACCTCGGCGAATCCCTTCCAACCTGCAGTGTCATGCACACCCTCGCGAGTCTGGTACTTCTTTCCGGAGGTATGTCCAAAGGAGCCGGATCCATGCCCTAGGATGAGACGCGGCTTGGACGACGGAGCAGTTTCCGGGTCCGAAAAAAGAACCGCCGCGATCTGGTTTGCAAGATCCTCTAGTCTATCCAATCGAGGGGTATAAGGCCTATCCTTGTCTGTGATAAGTGATCCACCCAATTTAAGAAAAATGAGTTCACTCATAGCCTTGATTTTACCCTTTTCTATGCGTGCTATAATCCTTCCTGCTTATGGATATTCATGCCGGTATTATAGCCGCTGCTGTGATTGCAGTCGTTGCGGCTTATTTTGCGGCTCGGGCAGGTGTTCGCGCAATTCAGTCCTCGCGAAAAATGACCTTCTATAGCCTTCGGAGAATGCGTAGCGCGGGCGGCTGGCGTTTATTGTTGTTTGCTTTGATGATGCTTCTTTGCGCATACTGGCTACCTTTCTATGGCGAACCCGGAATATACAAGGTTTTTCCCGTTTCCCCGACCCCCAGCCTGACCCCAACCATAACACTCACACCGACGATCACACTTAGCCCAACGATTACAGTTCCACCAACTATTACGAACACGCCTTCCATAACCGATACACCCGCACCAACATCGACGCCATTTTTGCCTCCCGTGATCGAAGCTCTGTTTGAGAGCCAGGTCACCCCAAATCCACAAGCTATTTTCAGCTCAATTGAATTTTCAACCGAATATGATGGGGTAAATGCTGTTAATCCACAGACGGTATTTCAAAACCCGGTAGGTCATATGTACGGCTCTTTTTCCTATGATGGCATGCTTCCGGGCGTGCAATGGACTTCGATCTGGTTGCGCGATGACGATCTTGTTCACTACGAAACCAAACCATGGGATGGAACGACAGGTGGATACGGTTTTACAGATTGGAATCCCGATCCTAGTGAATGGTTGCCTGGCACCTATCAAGTGCAAATCTTTGTTGGGTTGGATTGGAAGGTGGTTGGCCAGTTTATTGTCGAGGGTGAACCACCTACATCAGTTCCTGGCTTAACACCAAGCCCTGCACCATCTCCAAGTCAAACAATTACACCTCAGCCTACATCCACTCCTTAAGGGAAAAGCAAAAAATTTCTTTGGAAAAAATTGATGACACAAAATGCCTTTCAAGATTATTACCCTGACCACATGGCTCATTGCTATGGCTGTGGCCGATTGAACGAACATGGACATCAGATCAAGAGTTACTGGGATGGCGAAGAATCGGTCTGTCATTTTCAGCCGAAGCCGTACCATATTGCCATTCCCGGTTATGTCTATGGCGGGTTGCTTGCCTCACTTATAGATTGTCATGGAACGGGGACAGCCGCTGCTGCAGGATACCGAGCGGAACATCGCGCCATGGATACAGAGCCGCCGTTGCGCTATCTCACCGCATCACTGCACGTTGATTACCACAAGCCAACGCCTATGGGTATTATGCTCGAAATCCGCGGCAAAGTGAAAGAAGTAAAAGGCCGAAAGGTTGTCATTGAAGAATGGATACTTGCTAATGGGGTTATTACCGTTCGAGGGGAAGTAGTTGCCGTGCAAGTGCCGGATCAAATGGTGCAGGAGTTATTGAAAGATTCCTCGCGCTGAGCGGAGTGAGGAGCGAAGGCGACGAACGCAGTCGAAGCGCGGTGGACTGGGATATATTAACTTTTCTTGTAGCTTGTCCTTCGACTTCGTTTCACTTCGCTCAAGACGAAAAATATTTCTTCATCGGCTTAAAGTAAAAGTCTTTCCAGCCTACTTTATAAGAATCAGCTTGATCTTCAGGCAAGTCATTATGAATGAGAGTCAATTTCGTTTTGCCATTTTTCTCTTCCAACAAAACTTCCAATCGCGAATCAACGGCGTCCTCGGGGAATTCAGTTGTACGCCATGCCTGAACAATCCTGCGCGGTGCTTCCAATTCCAATGTTTTTCCAAAAATATAGCCGTCCCACGCGCTGAATGCGCCACCAATTTTCGGATCCACTTGCGTAGCGCTGCCTGTCATCGCAGAGTGTCCATCTGTGCTCATCCAGGCATCGTAAATTTGTTGTGCACTGGCATCCAAAGTAACTGACATCTTGAACCCGCTTTTCATGCTTTTTCCATAATGTGACGCGACATTTATGTCGCTTTACACGGCGCGAATTTTTCGACGCATCGTAATTGCGTTTGCGATTGCTGCGGCGAGCCGGGCATTGTTTAGCAAAAGCGAGAGATTGGTTTTCAAGGATTTGCCTTCTGTCAATTCGCTGATTCGTCCCAACAGGAATGGAGTCAATGCTTGGCCATAAATGTTACTTTCTATCGCCTCTGCAGATGCTTTGGCGATTACCGGCTCCATCTCGGACCATGGAATTGCTTCCGTTATAGGGACAGGATTCGCTACGAGGACCGCCGTCTTCATGCCCACCTTCCAATGAGCCTGTGCAAACTCGGCGATCTCCTTCGGCGTATCCAAACGCACACTGACATTAAGTCCACTTTCGCGCGAATAAAACGCGGGGAACTCATCCGTTTGATATCCAACGACAGGCACACCCATCGTTTCAAGATATTCTAAGGTTGCGGGTAAATTTAAGATGGCCTTTGCCCCCGCGCAAACGACAATCATCGGAATTTCAGAGAGCGCCCGTAGATCGGTTGAAATATCATAAGGAGATTCTTTATGCACACCACCGATCCCACCTGTTGCAAAGACCTGGATCTCGGCATTGTGTGCAGCGAACATCGTCCCTGCAACGGTTGTGCCGCCGCTAGCTTTTTTGACAATAGCCGTGGCGAAGTCGCGGTGACTCACTTTCAGCGGCGATTCTGCCTCAGAAAGCCGGACCAGTTCCTCGTCGGAAAGACCGATGCGAATCTCTCCATTCAGCACGGCTATGGTTGCAGGCGTCGCACCGCCTTTGCGAACTTCGGCTTCCATATTCCGCGCTAGTTCCAGATTCTGAGGCCGCGGCAGTCCATGTGTGATGACTGTCGATTCGAGGGCGACGATGGGCGTTGAGAGATTTAATGCACGTGAGATTTCCGAAGAGAGAATACTTTTCGTCGGTTGCATATTTATTTGACGAGATGTGAATCCGTGTAATAGTTGATTTCCTTGATTGCATTCTGGATCGATTCGACGGTGTCTCTGTTCTTATCCAGGTCTTCTACATCGTTCAAGAATAAATCTAAGGCGGCCAGCAATTCTTTACGAAATGCGCGCAATATATCTTTCGCTACCTCTTCCGGTTTTTTTTCGGTGTGTCTCCTGAAGGCAATACTGCCTGCACCAGTACTTAGAGGAATATTTCTAATACTGGTTGCTTCTTCGAACCTGGATAATATGACCTCATTGATTAAGCGCATAATCTCGTTTCTGATTGCGGTAGCTTTCTTGCGCTGAATGCTGGCTCTTTTCTGTCCATTTTCTCTGGAGAGATTCCAGGCCTCTTTATGTTTATTGAGAATCAGAGTGGACGGAAGTTTCCATGTACCGATATCGATCCACAACAATTGCACACCAAGTTTTTCGGCTTTTTCAATGAATTCGCGTTCATAAAAGCGAGCGGTGATTTTTGACCTAGACTGAAATTCGGGCATCTCCGCTAGTCGTGGCACAGGACGTTGCTGACCTGTGATTTCACTTTTTAAAGTATTAATTTCTTGATCGGCCTCAAGTGTTTGATCAAGCTCCTTCTGTCCAATACTTGCCAGGATTTCACCCAGTGTGTGTTTTCTGATAATATCTTCGATTTCACTAAAAACCAAAGGTAGGATCGTCGAGTCCCACGGGAATCCGACTCTCGGTTGAAAGGATTTGCTGGCGCCCACTAAAACGGTCTGCTTATATATGACGGAATAAACGGCATCCTCACTAACATTATAGACCTCGTTGATGCCATCGCTGTCTTCTGATTTTCGCACACTGAAAATAATTTTTATGTCCTGGGCTTCAATCATAATGCCGTCTTTGGTGCGGGTGGCAAGCGACAGGTTCTGAATAAATTGGTCTTTCAAGCTGATGATCGCATATTTCGGCATATCCCCTTCGACCTCTATTTCCCGAATTCGCTCGAAGCCTTCCATCCTCCACCGCTTTGGTTGCGCATACAAAATGTGAGGTTCACCATTCGGTTTTTCAGCCACAGCCACATTGTTCAGGTTGACCTGCACCACCCCAGGGCCGCCAATCAGCAGAATTGCCGAGTTCAAATCGCTCGGATTCACGCGCCCATCATCTATGGTCAGCTTCTCGGACCCGGTGCCAAAAGCGACATAAGTAATAAACCGTTCGGCGATCCCGGGATCATCCAGTTCAAATATATCGGTCAAATAACTGGCCGCAGCCCTTCTTGCATAGATATAGGGCACAATAAGCAGCGGCAGATATTTCGCAAAACTCATGATGACAATCGCTATATGACGCTGGTCGCTTGAAATGAAATGAACCAAAATATCCAGACCACTGAGGATGATCCACACGATGCCAATAAAAATAAGGATCCATTGCGATCTTCTCACACCATTTTTTTCAGAAAAGCCGAATAAAGCTTCGCTAAAAGCCTCACGCACTCCGGGCTGATTCATATTCGCTCCTCCTTTTTCCCAAAGGCAGCGGTCGCATTGTTTTCTTTCAGCCACTTCGCGAATTCATCCATTTTTCGCAATTCCTCTTCCAGGTCACTGGAAGCACTGTGTTCTACAACAATCGTTTCTTTTATTCTTTCCACCAGCAGTTGAAGAGTGATAAACGGGTTGCCGGAAAGGCGGGCCTTTGATAGAAAAGGCCGGCTTGCCATTTCCGCGAAAGATTGCACCGCTTCATTGCGAGCGGATGTTTCTATGAGAGCTTCCCATTCCTCTAGTTGCTTTTTTTCCTTTCGAGCGGTGCTGAGCCAGTTGGTCTCCCAGGCCTGAAGTAGATTTTCCTCCAAAAAAAGATCGAAATGCACACAATGGATTTTGACTTCCTCAACCTGTATGCCACGGTCAGTTAAGTGTTGCATTTCCAGGCTGAGTAGTTTCCGACCGGTCTTCGTGCCAGTGTCACTTAAATCTGCTACAAATCTCTCCTTCATTCGTAAATTGATCATTTCTTCAATGGTCTGCAAACCACTTGTTTTTTCGGATGTGAACAGATCCAAAAGCGTGAACTTGCGGACGTACTCTCTCCATAAGTTGATCGCCAAGTGCGCGGGGAGCTGGTTCCAGGGGAGGTCAACACCTTTTTTGTTGTTTTCACCCACCTGGACCATTTTACGGACAATGGCATTAGTAACCGCAGTGGGATTAAACCCGTATCTTGAATTTACTTTTCCTTGAGGGTGGCGAAAATCCGGTTCGGGTTTTTGGACCGAAAACTTGATACTGAGCGTTGGAACAACTTCAAAGCCATCGCGCGTCAGCCCGGTAGTTTCCTGGCGGCGTTTCTGGACATCGGGATTTGATTTAAGGTGTTCTGGTGAAGTTGAGAAAGGCTGGTCACCTGGAATTGGGCCGACTGTCATCAGTTGCATACGCAGGTCTACGGTCCCGGCAGGATATTCACCCCGCGATGTAAATGTAATTCCCGGGCCGATGGTTTCGTGGATTTGCGTATCGCTCCGTAAGACAGCCGCACTGGCGGTATCTACCAAGACGACACCACTGCCTCGCTTCTTTTCCTCTCCCTGGCTTGCCACTACTTCGCCGTTTTTTATGAACATTGCCGGGCCGGTTGGACCTGAACTCACTCGGTCATATATTTCCACGCGTTCTTGCGGCGTCTGTACGGGAAGGACAAACTGAGAGAAAAAATATGTCCAGCCTCTTAACAAAAAGAAGATTACTACAACATCGATCACGAAAACGATGATCGAAGTGATAAGATGCATCCGAATATGCAGCACCCACAATAAAAAATGCCAGATGGCAGTCAAAGTTATCACCAAGCCGAATGGCGTGGTTGCAAGCTCCCATAATCCTAAGAAGAGTCTTCGCATAGGCTCTGATTGTATATCAGATTCTACTTAAAATACAATCGAACATAATAGCTGCAGGCACTCTTGGGGCGCTTTTGGATGTCTAAAATTGCCACTTCATTTATATAAAATGTAACCTTAATTGCTTTTCTTTTAAAATCAAATGAATGAGATAAAAGCTGCGTTGTAAGATGAATGTAGGTCATTCCATCAATGACAATGTTAAAATATTCCTTTAATACTTATTGTAAATATAGAATATTTGTTCTATAATCAAATCAGAAGGAGATACAATGACAAGCAATTTAAAACCTTGGTTCCGCGACGATATTGCCCGCGCGATGATGAGTATCTATTTTTCGTCCTTGATATCAAGACCGCGAAAGAATGCAAGTGACGAATATCGAACTGGCTTCGCTGCTGCTTTGTCGAGTATAGCAATCGTAGTGGGGATTAATCCAGAAAATATATTAGAAAGTGAAGATTTACGTCTGCTTCGTGATGTTTCTAACGAGGCATGATCTATTGATTGGGTTTATCTAATATTTTTTGATCTGAATTTGGTTCATTGTTCTGGTCGTGACCATTTTTTTCTTGCTTTCCTGATAATGCTTTTACTAGATTCGTTAACTCAAGTGGAAAGATATATTTTGTTGCTTGGCCATCTCCTAACCTTTTGAGCGTTTCATAATATTTTAGTGATTTTGTGTTTTCGTCCATATTAGTTGCAGCCTCATCAAGCATTCTTAAAGCCTGAGCTTCTCCTTCTGCTTCGATAACGGTTGCTTTTCTTTGCCATTCTGCTGAAACTTGTTTATGCATTGATTTAACAATTTCCGCTGGGGGTTTGATCTCTCGAATCTCCATGGTTGTGACATAAACACCCCAATCGGCACTGATTTCATCGATTTTTTCCTTTAGCAGGTCATTAATACTTTCCCGTTGATTAAGAACGTCATTAAACTTAAAATGAGCAATGACAGCACGTAAGAGGGCAGTAGCCAGCAATCTGATGGATTCTTCAGGATCAGTGACCTTCGTTATGCTCCAAACTGGTTCTTGAATTTTCCAATAGAAAACAAAATCAACATCAAGTTGTACATTATCTTGGGTAATGCATGTTTCATGAGGGACCTCTTGGTGCTTTACTCTTAAATCCACACTCTGTGGTTTATCTAAAATTGGAAGAATTAACACAGGCCCCGGACCGCGTTTGCCTATACATTTACCTAAACGGAATATTACCAAGCTTTCGTATTCTGGAACCTTTCGAAAAGAAAAAATAATATATAACACTAGAACGATAGACAATAAAATGATTATAAGACTCCCCCACACAATATTTAAACCCTGACTAACGATCAACATGACGAGAGTGAGTGCAGTACTTACAAGGAGGATCGGGGTGATCATCCAATATAAGAACTCTATAATAGAACCAAATGGGTCGACTCTAAATCCATCTAGATTTTTCTTTGTTTTTTTGTCTTTAATGGGTTTTGGAATGTTATATCCCAGTTTTAATAATAAATTTGATCCCTCCTTCGACACATTATAGCCATCATTTTCAATATCAATAAGTTTCCTTTTTTCTAAGATACCAATACGTTTCCAAACGATATCCATCGATTGGCCAATGGCTCTGGCAATTTCGTGAACAGAGAAATGTTTACTACTTCGAAGAAATAATAATACTTGAAGAGATACTTCATCTAATGGGATCAGGTCAGGATTTGGTTGCATTTTTCCTCCACTAGTTTGTCATACAATATCGAATGGTATACCAATAGGTTAAAATTAGTATAAGTCTAGAAAATCTAACCTGCAAGTACCGAATGTCATGTAAAGGTTTTCCATGGTAAGAGTTGAATTCCACTGCCATACCTCCTTCTCCAAAGACTCCCTCACCCGCCCAGCGGACCTGGTCTCCACCTGTCGCCGCAAGGGAATCGACCGCGTGGTAGTCACCGATCATAATTCAATCGGTGGGGCGTTGGAGGCTCAGGCGATTGACCCAGAATTGGTCATTGTGGGGGAGGAGATTATGACGACGCGTGGGGAAATTCTGGCGGCGTTCGTGAAGGAGGAGATTCCGCGCAGGCTTTCACCCCAGGAGGCAATCCGCCGTTTGAAGGAGCAAGAGGCGTTTATCAGCGTTTCGCATCCATTTGACCGGATGCGTAAAGGTGGCTGGCAGGAAGAAGATTTGCTGGAAATTTTGCCCGAGGTTGATGCAATTGAAGTGTACAACTCACGTTGTATGCGACCAGCGTTTAATCGTAAAGCAAAGGAGTTTGCAGAAAAACATAATGTTCCAGGGACGGTTGGCTCGGACGCGCACGCGGCATTCGAGTTGGGAAGGTCTGTGATGTTGCTCGATGAGTTCAATGGTCCCGAAGAGCTGCGGCAGGTCATCCGCAAAGGCATACCGCGCGTGAAATGGTCGCCACTGTGGTTTCATCTAATCTCACGATATGCTTCTTTTAAGAAGTTTTAAATGTTGTTTAAAATTTTGTAAGAAATAAAATCTTGACATGCAAGAATAGCCATGATAATCTTGATTACAGCGTGCCCGGATCGCCTTTGAAAGCGGAAAGGTGAACGGGCATAAATTTATTCTCAGCAGGAGAAATGAAAGATGTCTGAGCGTTTTGTTGGAACCGTCAAATGGTTCAATGCGACCAAGGGCTATGGCTTTATTGGCCGCGATGGTGGTGAGGATGTTTTTGTTCATTACACCGCTATTCAGTCCGATGGCTACCGTAAGTTGGAGGCCGAGCAGAAGGTGGAGTTCTCCATCGAAGAAGGTCCGAAAGGCTTGCAGGCTGCCAATGTAGTCCCGATCTCGTAAGACTGAGCCTGACGGCACAAGTTTTGCGAACAAACAGGATTGTGACATCACAATCCTGTTTTTTTATTTTCAGAAGGCGTACCTGATATTCGTTTTTTCGATCTGGTGTTGTGTTTATTTTCTCTTCGAATTTTCGACAGGCAAATCACGCGGCTCTACCATACTCCAGCGGCTAGCTCCAAGATAAAGAATATCCAGAATCAGGTCTTCATACCGTATTCCTTCAGCGGCGGCTTGCAGACATAGATCGCTATAGTTTTGTGTGAGTCCTGGAAGAGTGTTGATCTCTATGAGGCGCGGGTTACCTGCTGCATCGAGGCGAATATCCGTACGCGAGACGTCGAGGGCATATATTAATTGATGGGCACGCAGAGCGAAATACTTTAGTTTCTTTTCAATTTCCGGTTCAAGCTCGGCAGGGCAGATATAGCCAGGTGCGCCCTCCTCGCCAACCTCTTTTGATTTGGCAGCCTGGCTATAAACATTCGGTGTCACCGACCGGCTGCTATCCAGTTCAAGGATAGGAAAACGATGAAAACCATCCTTCTCGTACCATTCCGGATGCCGTGAATATAGTTTCGCATCGGAACGACCCAGGATACCGACAGTGAATTCACGGCCTGGTAGAAAAGTTTCGACGAGCGCGGGCTGTTGGTAAGTGTTGATGATATACAGTGCACGTTCACGCAGTTCTTTTTCGTTTTTTACGATGGCATTGGTATCCACGCCCATTCCTGTCCCCTCGCGGGCGGGTTTGACAAAGAGTGGAAATTCGAGTTCGGACCGAAGGGGTTCGTCTCCTATCGTAAATTCCTGAAACGGTGCAACGGGCAAACGCCGGTCGCGCCAGATGCGTTTGGTGAGAGTCTTGTCGAGGGAGATCCCGTTGGTCAATACTCGTGAGCCGGTATATGGAATACGAAGCATTTCAAGCAACGCGGGGATCTGAGCTTCGCGCGCGTCGCCGCCGAGACCTTCCGCGATGTTGAAACAGATATCAGGTTGTTCTTCTATTAATGCGCAGGGGAGATTTGAATCAGCGTGGATAAAGACAGTTTGGTGACCATCCGTTTCAAGGGCGGCACGGATCGAGTTTATTGTTTCGATATGGTCAAAATCAGCAAATGCGTCAGGCGGTACTCCATCTGGCTTTGGCTGGCTTTCATCTTTGATGTTCGCCAGCACAGCGATCTTCCAATAACTCATTAAAAAACGGGTGTCAAATGTAAATGTTATTTGTAACTGGACAATGCTAGGCCTTTCAGGTATCATTGCCCCGCTTGTACTCCTCCTCACGAAGTACCTTACATCTTAGGTGGTTGCCCCGCCTGAATGCGGGCGGGGTTGCGGCACGAAGGCTTATCGAAGAGAGCATAAGCAGAAATAACCAATAAACCCGGATAAGGGTCTTATCCGGGTTCTTGTACGTAAGATATCTTGGTGGAGGCTATGTAATGTCAGACCTGATCAGTCAAATCACCGGTGATTTGCAGAAACAAATTGAAGGTTTCAAGCCGGAACTCAATATCAGTGACATCGGTTCAGTGTTGGAAGCCGGTGATGGTATTGCACGTGTGCACGGACTTGCCAACGTGCGGGCGCAGGAACTAGTGCAGTTTTCCAATGGGGTCATGGGTACAGCATTCAATCTTGAAAAAGATAGCGTCGGTGTGATCGTAATGGGCGATTACGCTGGCATTACCGAAGGCATGACTGTACGTGCAACTGGGCGCATTGCTTCTGTGCCGGTGGGTGACGCGATGGTGGGACGTGTGGTCAATGCCTTGGGTGAGCCGGTTGACGGCAAAGGCCCTATTTCAACGACAGGTTTCCGTCCGATCGAACGCATTGCGCCAGGTGTGGTACAACGTCAAGACGTGGATACTCCCGTGCAGACCGGTATCAAATCCATTGACTCGATGATCCCTGTTGGCCGTGGCCAGCGCGAATTGATCATTGGCGATCGCCAGACAGGCAAGACAGCCCTCGCGATTGATACAATCATCAATCAAAAGGGCAAAGACCTGATCTGTATTTACGTGGCAATTGGTCAGAAGAAAGCGGCCATCGCCCGTACTGTTGGTATTCTCGAGCGTTTCGGCGCGATGGAACATACTATTATCGTTGTTGCCGCTGCGGATGAATCTGCCGCTTTGCAATATTTTGCTCCATACTCCGGTTGTGCAATCGGCGAAGAGTTCCTCGAAACCGGCCGCGATGCACTTGTTATTTTCGACGATCTCTCCAAGCATGCCTGGGCTTATCGCGAGGTCTCTTTGTTGCTCCGCCGCCCGCCTGGGCGTGAAGCTTATCCTGGTGACGTGTTTTACCTCCACTCGCGTTTGCTTGAACGCGCCGCACGCCTCGCCACCAAGTACGTCATTGTTAAGCAGGATTTCGCAGGCAACGAAGCCAATGCGAAAGATGGCGTGGATGGCAAGGTGTACACGGGTACGCTTTCAAAACACGAAGCGGTAGAAGCCATGAAAACCATGGATAATGCTGGTGACCTCAAGGTCGTTAAGGTCAAAGGCACAGGTGGTTCACTCACTGCGCTGCCCATCATCGAAACCCTGCTCGGTGATGTTTCGGCATACATCCCTACGAACGTAATTTCCATTACAGATGGACAAATCTACCTCGAAGGTAACCTGTTTAACGCTGGCATTCGGCCCGCAGTGAACGTCGGTATCTCGGTTTCACGGGTGGGTGGTGATGCACAGACCAAGGCAATGAAACAAGTCGCAGGACGGTTGCGGCTCGATATGGCTGCTTATCGTGAATTAGCTGCATTCGCCCTCATGGCTTCTGACCTCGACAAGACTACACAGCAGCAACTCGGACGCGGCCAGCGTATGCAGGAAATCCTGAAGCAGCCACAGTACCAGCCAATGTCGCTTGAGGATCAGGTCATTGTAATTTTTGCGGGCACAAATGGTTTTGCAGATAACGTTCCCGTTGAAAAAATGGCACAATGGCAATCGGAGCTTATCCGTTATATGGACGCCTCATACCCCGAAATCGGAAAAGACATCGTTGCCAAGAAGATCATCTCCGATGAAACCAAAGTGAACATAACCAAAGCTCTCGAAGGTTTCCGCGCGGGCTGGCAAGCATAACCGTGTGTCAGGTGTCAAGTTTCGAGCCCGACTACGAGACTAGCGACTAAGAGACAAGAGACTACATTATGGCTTCAGCACGCGAGATGCGGCTTCGCATCAAAAGTGTAAAAAACATCTCACAGGTCACGCGCGCGCTAGAAACAGTCAGTGCGAGCAAAGTCCGCAAAGCGGTCAATGCGGTGACCGCGACCCGTTCCTACGCGACCAAAGCCTGGCAGGTTCTCAAGCATGTTGCAGAACAGCCTGGACGCGAGACCCTGCATCCGCTTTTGTCCGACCGCAAGGCGATAAAAAATTCACTGGTTGTTGTAATCACCGGTGATCGCGGACTCGCGGGCGCGTACAATTCTAATGTGATCCGCTTCACTGCTTCGCGCTTCGACCGTAATCCTGTTCCCGTTAAATATATTGCCGTCGGACGTAAGGGCCGTGACATGCTCATCCGCCGCCAAAGGAATGTGATCGCGGAGTTCAGCAATCTCCCCGCCGCACCCTCATTTACAGATGTCTCCGCGATTGGGCGTCTGGCTGTGGACGAATTCAGAAATGGTGAAGTAGATGAAGTCTATTTAGTGTATACGGACTTCATCAATATGGCGCGTCAGGTTACAACCGTCAAAAAACTTCTACCACTTGAACTTGGTGGAGAAGGTCGGGTGGAGGAATTTGGTGAGCATCATACCGGTCCTGCTGCGGCGTATGAATATGAACCCGATCAGCGCGAACTTTTGGATCAGATCATTCCACGCTTTACGGCTTTGCAGGTCTATCAAGCGATTTTGGAATCGCTAGCCAGTGAGCACGCTGCGCGAATGATTGCCATGCGTAACGCGACCGACAACGCAAAAGAGTTGGTAGGCGAGTTACAACTGGCATACAACAAAGTTCGCCAGCAAGTGATCACAAACGATATTTTAGACATTGTCGGTGGCGCGGAAGCGCTGGCCGCGACTTAATTTGGAGGCAATATCATGGCAAACGTAAATGGCCGTGTAGTACAAATCTTAGGTGGTGTGGTGGACGTCGAATTTCCTGAAGGGGAGATGCCGGAACTTTTCGAAGCGATTGAGATTGAACGTCCGGGGAAGGAACCGCTTGTCCTTGAGGTGCAAAAACATATCGGTAATAACTGGGTCCGCACCGTGGCAATGGATGCTACCGACGGTCTTCAGCGTGGTATTGCCGCGAAAGCGACTGGCGCACCAATTCTCGTTCCAGTGGGCCCTACGACTTTGGGCCGGATCTTCAACGTACTTGGCCGCCCTGTGGATCAGAGAGGTGAAGTCATTGCAGAGACCTATTATCCCATTCATCGGTCTGCACCCCCGTTTTCGGAACAATCCACTCACGTTGAGGTGTTTGAAACGGGTGTAAAAGTAATTGATCTGATTGCACCCTTCACCAAAGGCGGTAAGACAGGCATCTTCGGTGGCGCAGGCACCGGCAAGACCGTAATAATCATGGAACTTATTCGCTCGGTTGCAACCGAACATGAAGGCAACTCTGTATTTGCCGGTGTGGGTGAGCGCACTCGTGAAGGCACACAACTTTATCGTGAAATGATTGAGTCGGGCGTGATGAAAGATACCGTGATGGTCTATGGCCAGATGAATGAACCCCCTGGTGTGCGCCTGCGCGTTGCATTGTCCGCTCTCTCGATGGCAGAATATTTCCGCGATCAGGGCCGCGATGTTTTGCTCTTCATTGACAACATCTTCCGCTTCTCCATGTCGGGCTCAGAAGTATCCGCGTTGCTTGGTCGTATGCCTTCCGCAGTCGGCTACCAGCCGACGCTTGCAACCGAAATGGGCGAATTACAGGAACGTATTACCTCCACTCGCACTGGATCGATCACGTCCATGCAGGCTGTCTACGTGCCTGCAGATGACTATTCCGATCCCGCGCCTGTGGCGACATTTACTCACCTCGATGCGACCATCGCGCTTGAGCGATCCATCGTGGAAAAAGGCATTTACCCGGCAGTGGACCCGCTCGGCTCTACCTCCCGAATTCTTGATCCCAATATCGTTGGCGAGGAGCACTACCGGACCGCGCGGGAAGTTCAGCGTATTCTGCAACGCTACAAAGACTTACAAGATATCATCGCAATTCTGGGTATTGACGAGTTGAGCGAAGATGATAAACTGATTGTTGCACGCGCGCGTAAGATCGAGCGTTTCTTCTCCCAACCATTCTTTGTGGCTGAACGCTTTACAGGTATTCCTGGCCGTTACGTGCCGCTAAAGGAAACCGTGCGTGGCTTCCGTGAGATTCTCGATGGCAAGTGTGATGATCTGCCCGAACAGGCTTTTATGATGGCGGGGACGATCGAAGACGTGCGCGAACGAGCCGAAAATTTAATAAGGGTACGTAATTAACTGGCATTGTCCCACTTGCTTCCCGGCACCTACATCTGATTGGCAATGAAAGGTGTGGTGCTTTCGGCGGGTTGCCCTGCCTGTCTTCAGACGTGGGTGCAAGGAGGGCGTTTGCCTGCCCCAACACTTGCACCGCACTGTTTTCGGTGCAGGTGTGACATGGATGTGAATAATGACCATTCGATGTGAAATAGTTTCTCAAGATCGCACTGTTTTTTCGGGCGATGTAGATATTGTCGTGTTACCCGGATCGGCAGGAGAGATGGGTATCCTGCCAAAGCATGCGCCAGTATTGACTACACTTAAATATGGCTTTGTTAAAGTCCGTAAGGATGGGAAAGAGGAGATATTTACTGTCGCTGGTGGGGTTGCAGAAGTACAACCTAATATTGTGACAGTCCTGGCAGACGCGGCTGAGAATGTGCAGGAAATTGACGTGGTTCGCGCTGAGGCTGCACGTAGACGTGCAGAGGAAGCATTAGCAAAAGGTGTGCCCGCCAATACAGATGCGTATCTCGCAATGGAAGCCGCGTTACGTAAATCTAACCTTCGTTTGGACGCGGTACGACGCTACCGTAAGGGTATGCGCTTCCCAAGTTCGGAGCAATAAACAAAGTGGCGATGTTTTCCAAAGACCTAGGGATCGACCTGGGTACCATGTTCAGGCCGCGTCCCAGAAAGTATTGAGGTTGCGCGTCCTCTCAAGAATGGGGTTATTGCAGATTACGAGATCACTGAAACATTGTTAACTTATCTACTTCAGCGCGTCAGTGGCTCGATGCGTATCTTCCGCCCGCGCGTATTAACCTCCGTACCGTATGGTGTGACAAGTGTGGAGCGCCGCGCGGTCTATGAAGCGGTGATGGAAGCAGGGAGCCGCGAGGCTTATCTTATTCAACAGCCATTGGCTGCCGCGGTTGGCATTGACTTACCAATCAATTCACCTTCTGGCAACATGGTGATTTGTCTTGGTGGTGGGTGCACGGAAGCTGCGGTCATGGCAATGTATGGCATCGTTTGCGCCGAGACTTTGCGCGCCGGAGGTATGGACCTTGACGAAGCAATCGTCACCTACGTGCGGCGTAAGTACGGAGTAGTGATTGGGCAAAACACGGCCGAGCAACTCAAACTCCGCATCGGCGCGGCTGTTCCCCAAGATACAGAAAACAGCATGGAAGTGCAGGGTCAGGATCAGGTCACGGGCTTGCCGCGTCCGGTTACTTTGACAACTGGTGAAATTGTCGAAGCTTTGCAGGAGCCGCTCAAGGCGGTGATCGAAACAGGTCGCCGTGTCCTCGAAAAGACACCGCCTGAATTAGTTTCAGATATTATTGATCGCGGAGTAGCTCTTTGTGGTGGCGGCGCGTTGTTACGCGGTATTGATAAGCTTCTGACCAAATCTCTCGGTATCCCGGCCTATCTCGTAGATAATCCAATGACTTGTGTGGTACAAGGAGCGGTCAAGAGCTTTAGTGTGTTGAACATGATTCGGCGGAATTTACCGCAAGTTTAGATAGACAAGTACAGAGGTATATATGGAAACAGGTGATGCACGTCGAGTCACCTGTTTTTGTTTTCCCCCTGGTGCGCTTGGTAGATTCACTTTAGCGCTGACTCTGTCGGTGGAAGAGGAGCAGGAGGTCAAAAAAACTCGCCCTGAAATTTTTTTTCGGGCGAGTCTTGTTTACCTGTGTATCTGCCTACTTGTCTACTTCTACAAATAATATGTCATACGTTGCAGGTGGGTGGCTGGGTCAATATGTTGTACCTTTACACCGGGTGGTACATTGAGGCTAATGGGAGCGTAATTCAGGATGCCTTTCACACCAGCCTGAACGAGTTTATCGGTCACTTCCTGCGCGGAAGAAGCTGGGACGGTAAGCATAGCTACTTTCACATCACATGACTTGATTCTCTCGATCATCGTAGCGCTATCTTCGACGGTGAATGGACCAATCTTTTGCCCAACCTTAGACTTGTCGTTGTCAAAGACCATGATGATGTTAAAGCCGCGATTGACAAAGCCTTGATAACGCGCCAAGGCATGACCCATATCTCCTGCTCCGATGAGTGCCACATCCCAGATGCGGTCGACTTTTAAAATTTCACGAAGTTTATCGAGGAGATAGGGAATAGAATAACCTGTGCCCTGTTTGCCAAATTCGCCAAATTGGGAAATGTCTTTGCGAATCTGGGCGGCGGAAATACCAACGTGGTCGCCAAGCTCCTGGGAAGAGGTCGTTCTCATGCCTCGTTCCGCCATGCGCTGCAAAGCACGCAAGTAAATAGGTAGGCGGCCTATAATGATATCCGGTATTTTTTCTGCGTTCATAAGTTACCCTCGCCAAGTAGTTTGATTTTGTTAAATCTACCATAAAAAGAGGATTTTGTACAATTCTACACAAGTACAAATACCGTACAAATAGTGTATAAATATAAAGGTCTTTCATCAAACAGGCATAACTCACCAGTAGATATGACTTCTAAATATAAATTCCCGCCAGATATGGTGGTTATCACATATTTATCTGTATTTTTTGTGAATTATGGTACTGATCATAAGTCATAAAAATTTCCATGGCTGGATACGTTCACTATCGGCGCCTCCCTTTCTTCCGAGCAGCTTATATACGTTGACCGCTTTCGTCTTGCCTTTGACCACAACCGAATCAACGAGTTCGGCCTCATATTTATCTTTCACATATTGGTAAGTGCTTTCGCTAATAATGACGGGCCAACGATACGTCTTGCTTAGATCTTGCAGGCGTGATGCCAGGTTGACATTATCTCCAATGATCGTGTAATTGATGCGTTGTGCTGAGCCAAGCAGACCGACGAAAACTTCCCCAGAATTAATTCCAATGCCAATATCGATATTCCTAACCTGCCTGCCTTCCATTTCCCAGCGAATACCAAGTTGGAATAAGGCTTTCCGCATATCTATCGCCGTGCGAATGGCACGCTCTGCATGATCTTCATACGCGACCGGCTCTCCAAAAAATGCAATAATCGCATCACCCTCATATTTGTCAACCGTGCCACCATGTTTGTGAATGACTTTGGTCATAGCTTTAAGATAAGGATTGAGCAACGCTACTACTTCTTCTGGTGATAGTTGTTCCGAAAGTGTAGTGAAACCGCGAATATCTGAGAAAATGATGCTTAGATTGGCACGTTTGTTCAGTGAATTAATATCTCGAGTGGACATCAATTGATCCACCATTTCAGGGGAGATAAAACGCGTGAAGAGACTGCGTACCCGTCGTTTTTCGAGCTCTTGTGATATGGATTGCTCCAACGTTGGCACGACAACACCAAGAAAGAGCATAATCTCAGGAGCAACAACAGGTATGATGTACCGGTAATAGAAGAAGATCAAAAAACCTAAGAGAGCGTATCCTGCCATAATAATGATCATTGAAATAATTGTCATGATAGGATGACCGGAGCGGGTCAAAAGCGTGGCCACCACAGCGGCTAAAATAATAATGATCATAGACAGCCAAGGTGGCGCTTCGCTCATGAACTGGCCTGAGATAATCGTATCCACCGCATTTGCGACAACTTCCACACCTGGTGTTGGGATTCGTGCTGAGAAGGGAGTCGGATAGAAATCTTGCAACGTCAGGGTGGTCGCGCCGATTAGAACAATTTTGCCGCGAAACGCGTTCGGGTTTTCTTCCAGGGTTATGCCATCATGAACATTGGCTGCAGAATAAGTGGGATACGTCCCAGCCGGGCCTGAAAAATTGACCAGCATGTGTCCCGCTCGCAGGGGAATATTGATATTTCCAAATTGAAGCCCAGATAGGTCGGGCTTGGATGCAGGTTCGCTGCCCAGATAACGGCGCGCAATTTCTAATGCCCAGTGATAGTATGTTTTGTCACGGTAATTGTCATAAGCTTCCACACTGCGAATGATCAGGTCCTCATCAAGGCTGAACGAAGTAATTCCCAGTCCATCAAAGACATCGCGATACATAGAGAGTGGTTTGCGGATGGTTGTGATATTCTGCTTGGGATCCTTAAAAATCTGCATTACAGAAACAGCAGCGGGGGATTGGCTGAGAGACTTGGCCAGCGCGGCATCTCCATCAGGATGAGAATCCGGCTCAAAAAGGAATATATCCAAACCAATTACTTTCCCGCCTCCCGCGTTGACTTGATCGACGATCCCCGCTAAATAGCTTCGTGGCCACGGCCATTGATATCCAGTCCAGTTAAACGAGAAATCGTCAATCGCAACGATGACGATATCCCCAGATGGCGGGTGTGCTCCGCGCAGGCGTACAAGCAGGTCGTGCGCGGCATATTCCATGCGTTCCATTGGCGTAGTGATACCAGGAAAAAGGGCGGCAATTTGTACGCCAAGCAAAAGCAAGGCGGTTCCAAAAAGCAAAACCAGCCGCAGATTAAGCCGAGATACTTTTAATTTTCTGGTCATTATGACGGAATGAAACACATTGGATTATCAAAATGATCGCAAATGTTAATGATGAGTTTGCACGACCTCAAATAGAAAAAAAATTCCCTTTCAAGGAATATTTCATGTGTTGTCTTGCTTCCGCTCAATTGTATCCAATAAATTACGTCGTTCGCACTCTTGGAATTAAAGTGAAATGAAAAACCGCCGTGAGGCGGTGATGGCACCCCCGAGCAGACTCGAACTGCTCTCTTCGGCTCCGGAGGCCGACGCTCTGTCCACTGAGCTACGGGGGTGGGCTCAAAAATTTTACCACAGCGTGGGAAAAGAGCAGGTGAAACGGTATCCAACCTTAGGTCACGCGAGAGGCAAAAATTATCTTACTTGAGGTGCAAGCAGTGCGAGTTCCTTACGTAGCGAGTCGATAATCGCAACGTTGCCTCTTTCGTTGCCATGCTGGGAAAATTGTTCCTTCTTGTGTGCCAGCTCCGCACAGACCTGGTAGAAACGTCCAGTTGCGCGTCCGCTGAATGGCGCGGTGGACATTGTCCAGGGTGAAAGAGCTTTTTGGTACTGGGAAGAGTTGATTAATCCATTGGCAACTTCATCTCGCAGTTGCTTCTTTAGGATATCGCGTTCTTTGCTGATCATCCAGATGATAAAGACAAACATGATTGTCCAACCAATCCAATCGAACAAAGTTCCTACAGCGAGGCCTGGCAGCCCTCCGATTAAGCTTCCGAATGTATTGTGAAATGCGTGTGCGGTGACGGCTACGCCATAACCAATGATTGGAGCAATAAATTTCACCAATGAATTCGTACTTGTGCGTGAGACGGCAAACCCAATACCTGTGAAGGCCGTATAAAATGGATGTTGCCAGCCAACAAGCAATACGCGTACGACGACCAGTGCCCATAGGCCTGCCCAGCCACCATCATGGAAACCACGGTCGAAAATATAGAATGTGTTCTCTGTGGCTGCGAAGCCGAGCCCAACAATCCCGCCATATATAATGCCATCAAGAATGGAATCGAACTCTCTATAGAAGAGAAAGAACACGATCATCACGGCCAGGCCTTTTAAGAATTCCTCGACAATCGGTGCAATAATCGAGACAGTGCCAAATTCAGTTGCGACTTCAGAACCAGTAAATATAAATATCCCGATTCCGAATAGTGTGTTAATGATGAACGCGCCGCCCGCAGCAATCACGACACCCCAGAAAAACGCCGCGCCCAGAAGAGCTTTAGGTTCCTTTTCGTATCGATCCAGCCAGTAGACAAAGGCCGCGAAAAAAAACATAGGCACGAAGCCACAGAAAAGAGAAACAAGTAATGGCAGTAATGTCATGCAACCTCCTCTACCTATTTACTTTATGGCGCGACACGGCATCATCCACATTTTACAGGCTAATTTTGAAAAATCAACCGTGTTCGTTCTACGCGCGTGGTTTCCACGGGAATACCAAGAACCTCAAGGACTTCCTCCGGTCTGCCTGTTGCACCTTCGCGCGCCGCAAGCCGCATGAAGATATGGAGTGCAGGAGCTCGCTCCTGCAGATCCGGCGGCATACCCATACGGGCACGAGAGTCGCCTGACTCCATAGCTCGCAGTTCCTCGATTAACGGCCGCAGATCATACTGCTTCCCACGACGTTCTCTGGGTAATGACTCAGCATTCATGACCTCATCCACCCTGCGCTTCAATTCGGACTGTTCGACTGCTTCCGCTAAAATGACATCGTATTCCGCCGAAACGATCTGAGTTTGTAAAGCAGGCGCACGCTCATCCACACTTTCGATATTGAGCATTTGTATCCCACTGGGCAGGTTATCTTTTAGCCGAGCGCCGATTTCATCCAGTGGTAATTCTTCATTCAATCTGATGTCCATCATTTCGGCGCGCGAGGAAAAGCCCAGGGGCAAAGCAGCAGCAAGACTAATTTTTGGCTGTGGATGAAAGCCTTGTGAATAGGCCAGTGGTAAATTCGCGCGACGGGCAGCGCGTTCCCAGAGTTTATGCAAGTCAAGATGGCCTGTATAACGAAGCGCGTCTTGCTTTGCGAAGGTGATCCTTAATCGCATAGAGTTGGTATATTTTACAATACCCCAGAATAAGTTGTTATCGTCGTAATGGTGTTTTGAATCGCTGCCGAATTTCCACCGCATGTTCGCGATAGTGTTCGTATGTATACTTCCTGATTTTTTGAATCAGATCATGCTGGTTTAATTGGTCCTCGGATAGGGCCTTTATGGCTGCGAGAATGGCGTCAAAGGCATGGATTTCACGTTCCACCAAATCTTTGGGTGGTGTCGTTTTGTACTTACTTACCACCCAATCGTCGGCTAAAATTTCATTAATCAGTGGTGATTCAAAATCAGGGTATCCGTAATCTTCAAGGAAGGTTTCCAATTCATCCTGCGATTTGCACGGAAGGTGAATACGTCCTTCCGTGATTTCAGAAAGGCGGTCGGCAAGATACTCTTCGCGTAACATCACGTGTGAAATAATATCGTGCACAGACCAGGAACCGGTCACGCCTCGAATCATCATACGAGTAGAGCCAACATAATTCAGGAGCAACTCCCAGTGATCGCGCTCGCGCATCAAGCGCACGATTAGTTGTGCTTTTCTCATTAATCACCTACCACCGGTAACTGTTCACTGATAACGAATGACTGTTTACGGGTTGCCGGCGATTTTACATCGGGGCACTTCCACACGTCACCAGGATTCTCACGGCGCATGTTCGCAAACGTAGGTAGGATCCCACAGGCGAAACAATTCAAGCGACAGTCCACACGGATCTCGCCTTCGAGCGACATGCGGAAATCCTGGAAGAGGAAATTCTTACGAACGGCTGCAGTGATGTGCTCCCACGGGAAGACCTCGTCCGTGCGGCGCTGGCGGTGTGTATAAAATGCTGGGTCAATACCATGTTCGGCAAACGCAGCCATCCATGCTTCCTGCTTCCGGCCTTCATCCCATGCATCGAAGCGCGTGCCATTTTTCCACGCGGAGTAAATCACTTCAGCCATCTTGCGGTCACCGCGTGAGAGCCAGGCTTCGAGCAATGTATCTTCAGGTTTTGTCCAACTCATTTTGATGTTTTTGTCTTTGTATAATTCGCGTTTGAGCAATGCCTGCTTTTCCAAAATGTTCTCACGCGTATCGCACGAAACCCATTGGAACGGTGTCTGTGGTTTGGGTACGAATGTACTCACGCCCGCGTGCAGTTTCGCTTTCCAGCCAATCACTTTGCGGCCTTCATTTAAGACTCGCTTGCATAAGTCTGCAATGGCCTGTACATCCTCAAGCGTCTCGCTAGGGTGACCGATCATGAAATACAACTTAATAGTTGTCCAGCCGCGGCGATAGATTTCGCGCGTCGTGTTGATGATATCTTCGTCGGAGATAAATTTATTGATGATGCGGCGCATCCGTTCAGTCGCGGCTTCGGGCGCTAGCGTGAATCCACTTGAGCGATGTTGCTTCAATTTTTCCATCAGGTCAATGGAAACCGATTCGATCCGCAGCGAGGGTAGGGAGATGGTTAGCTTACGACCCTCGAATCGTTCACTAATTGCATCGACGAGATCTTTGACGTGCGTATAGTCAGAAGAGGAAAGGGACATCAATGCAAGTTCTTCAAACCCTGTAGACCTAATCGCTTCATCCGCCGCGTCGACAATTTCCTGTACGCTTCTCTCGCGGACAGGACGCGTGATCATGCCCGCCTGACAAAACCTGCATCCGCGCGTGCAACCACGCATAATCTCTATAGAGACACGATTATGTATGATGTCAATGTTTGGCACGATGAATTTTATCGGTGGCGGAGGCAATTTTGCTACAATCCGCTTGGTGATTATTTTTGGTGCTTCGGGAATTGTCGGCTCAACATGCGAGATTGTGCCATCATCCATGTAGTCGACTTCGTAAAATTTTGGCACATACACGCCCAGGATTTTGGAAAACGCACGCAATATGTCATTGCGAGATGACAGGCGATATTTTTGGATCAAATTAATGATGTCATGAATGACTTCTTCCCCCTCGCCAATCACAAACGCGTCGATGAAGGCGTGCATGGGTTCGGGGTTTGTCGCCGCGTGGCCACCTGCAATAATGAAGGGGTGAGTCTCATCGCGATCTGCCGAACGGACAGGGATGCCTGCCAGGTCGAGGATGTTGAGTGCGATAGTATAGAGGGTCTCGTAAGGGAGGGTAAAGCCGATTAGGTCAAAGCAGGCCAAGGGGCGTTTTGATTCGAGCGCGTAGAGCGGGATATCGTTTTCACGCATCAAATCTTCCATGTCCAGCCACGGCGCGTAGGCACGTTCTGCCAGCGCGTCCTCACGTTGGTTGACTTGATCATAGAGAATTTTTAGCCCGACGTTGGAAACACCAATATCGTAAATATCAGGGAAGACGAGAGCCACTTTCGTCTTCACAGAATCCCATTCTTTGATGATGCTGTTGAGCTCGCCGCCTACATAGCGACCGGGTTTTTGCACTTTTAAGAGGATCCGGTCGAGTTTGGCTTCGATTTGTTCTGGAGTAAGCATGGGCGAAATTATAACTGAGTTTGTCCGAAAATTGCTTGGCACTCTCGAAAGAAATTCAGGAGAATATGAACGGCAAAACAAAAAGCCGGAGGTGGAAGACCATCTCCGGCCTAAATTCTGCCAATTCTTTCCTAACCAACAGCGGACACAGGTTTCTTAGCAAATCTCTCTCGTCCCCATAGCCAGAGAGCACCCAGGCCACAGAGGATCACTGCAAAGTTAATTAACCATCCGAAGAAACCTAGTGGGAGAAGTGGGAAACGGAACAGTCCGATGATGAGAACAAGCAGGACGACTCCAACAACCATTGGCCAGAATTTGTGTTCGGCTAACGCTGGGTTAGTGCGGTTGAGGACCCACTTGCCCATCAATTCGCCGACCACGATCTTGGTCAG
>WNGB01003572.1_pt1 | contig 24320 bp, 18 predicted proteins | sample 5400681 | NCBI WGS metagenome assembly WNGB01 (sample SAMN13153367, study PRJNA577476) | soil metagenome | isolation source: 115 cm soil or saprolite under grassland replicate 2 | place: USA:California | collected 2016-06-15
TCAAGAATTACATGGAGGCGGCGGCCGACGTGACGGCGGCGCGGACCGCCTATGAGCGGGCGTTGCTCACGGCCGGAGGCGGGGAGCTGATCCGGGGGGAAGTGAGCGACGTGCGGGGGCTCGTCCAGCTGGCGGCGGTCCCCGTCGGCGAATGGCTGGTGCTGGCGTGGCGCGAAGAGGCGCACTCGGCAAAGACTCCGAGACTGAGACCACGGGAGACGAAGGGGTTTCGCGATATCCCCATGAGCGCGGGCTACTCGGTGATGAGCTACTGGCGCATGCGGCTTCAGGTCCGGGCCGACGAGACCACCTCGGTGGACTTCAACGACCGCAACGTCTGGATGACAGGAGTCGGGGAAGACCTATATCTGATGCAGGGGACTTCCAAGAAGGCGGAGCCTAAGAAACGCCGCTAAGAAACTCGAGGGGGCGAAGCCGCCCTTCCGGGCCCGGCTGGGCCCAGGCAGCGTCCGACGCGAGCAACTCGGAAGCTTGCGCCGGCAAAACCGGCGCTCGAACATGGCTCGCCTTCGCGCCAGCCTCTCTCCCACGGGCTCCCAGACGACTGAGCGGAGGCCTGCTTCCCAAGACTCCGCTAGGAAGATCGGAGGGGGCCTCGACGGCCCCCTCGGAGACCTCCGCCACGGGGTTGCGCCGGCGGAAGCCGGCGCTCGAACGGAGATTAGTCAGACACACCCCTAGGGCGCCACCCGTCCGGGGTGACGCCCTGAGCGGTTCCAACCGGTGGAACCCGCCCGCGTCGACCGGCTACTTCTTCTCCTCCTTCGGCGCGGTCATCCCATCCTTCTTGTCCATCTTGTGGGGCTTGGCGGCGTACCGCTTCTCGCAGGCTGCCTTCTTGGCTTCGTCGGTTGCGGCCTTCTGCATGCACGCAGCCTTCTTCTCCTCCATGGTCATGGCCTTCTTGGCCGGCTTCTTCTCCATGGTCTTGTCTTCGGTCTTCTTCTCCTGGGTCGGGGCCTGGGCCGGGGCTTGAGAGGTCTGGGCTACCGCGAACCCGGTCGTGCCGAGGAGGAAGGCCATGCTAACGAACAGGGCGATCATCTTTCTCATGCGATCTCACCTCCTTTCCGTTCTCTGGTACCATCACCGAGATAAATCCCTTTTCTGCCAATACTTTAACATATTGGGTCCGGCTCCGAAGAGTCAAGCCGAATCGCCCGGCCATCCACCGGCGCGTCTTGTTCTTCGTAATGGCCTCAGCCACTCGGGCCACCGCCGCCTGTGCCGACTCTTGATCTGGCGGCCTACTTCGCCGGACAAGCCCTCGTCGCCGCCACCGGCCGTCCGGGTTGACCCCTGCCCTCTCCCTATGGTACAAGGGTCCCCTAGGTCGCGTTCCTCATGCGGCTCCAGTTCGTCATTGTCCTGATCGGAATGTCGCTCTTGGTCGTCGGCCAGCTCGGCATCCCGAGCGCGGCCGGTGCGGAGCCGCCGCCGTTCTCTGTCTGCGAAGGGCTCACCGGTCCTTGCCAGGGAGATGGACCGACTGGTGTCCTGGAACCCGAAGCAGTCACGGCTTGCTTCGACGTCGACCTTCCGCCTCTAACCCCATTGGGGAAACAGGCCGAAGAGGGAGTTGGTTCCGCCGCGTCCATCGCCCAAGAGCCCGGTCCCAGCGCTCCCGGAGCGCTCGCCGCGGTGGTCACCATCCCCACGGACGCGACCCCGCCGGCCGCCCTGGCCCCCCTGCGCTACCAGGTCGAGGACAACCATGATGTGCGGCGTTTCCTCGACCAGTTCCAGACTGGCTATCGGCGGGCGGTCGTCGAGCGGTGGCTGGTCCGGGCGGGCCGCTACCTGCCGATGGTGCTGGACGTATTCAAGCAGAAAGGCCTGCCGGAGGAGCTGGTCTTCACCGCGATGATCGAGAGCGGGTTCGACCCGCTTGCGGCCTCGCGCGCCGGCGCCAGGGGCCTCTGGCAGTTCATGGCGCCCACGGCCCGGCGCTACGGCCTCCGGGTGGACCAGTGGCTGGACGAGCGCCTGGACCCGGAGAAGTCCACGGTCGCGGCCGCCCGCCACTTCCTCGATCTCTACGCGGTGTTCGGCTCGTGGAACCTCGCGCAGGCGGCGTACAACGCGGGCGAGAGGACAGTGGTCGAGGCCATTCGGGCGATGGGCACGAGCGACTTCTGGGCGCTCGCTCGCGGACGATGGCTGAAGGAGGAGACTAAGAACTTTATCCCTGCCATCCACGCCGCCACGCTGATCGCGCGGGAGCCCGAGCGCTACGGCTTCGTGGTTACGCCCGCCACCCCGCTCAAGTACGAGTTGGTGCCCGTGCCCCCGTCGACGAGCCTCAAGCAGCTCGCGAGCAAGGCCGGCATCGAGCTCGACGCCCTCGAGCGGCTGAATCCAGAGCTGCGGCTCAAGCGGACGCCGCCGGACGGCGCCTACTCCGTGAAGGTGCCCGTGGGCGGCGCCGTGTTGGTCTTGGCCGCGCTCGACCGCGAGGCCGCGGCCCGCCGTGTCGCCGCCGCCTTATCGCGGGGCGGCGAGCTGCAGGGAGCGGGCCGTCCCGCCGCGCGCGCAAGCAGACTCAGGACCCACGTGGTGAAGCCGCAGGAGACCCTTACCCTGATCGCCAGGCGTTACGGCGTGTCAGTCGCCGACATCGCCCGGTGGAATGGCCTCGACGACACGGCGCGCATCCGTCCTGGGGATCGCCTCCGGGTGGCATCCGTCGGAAGCCGGGAGGAGGCGCAGGGCGGTTTTAGGTGAAGGTCGAGGTCCACCTCTTCGCCAACCTGGCGGGCCATCTGCCCGCCGGGTCAGCCGGCGACAGCGTGACCCTCGAGGTGGCCGACGGGACGACGGTGGCCGAGGTGATCCGATTCCTCGCGATCCCGGAAGACCTCGACTGCTTGAGGGTCGTGAACGGCCGGGATGCCCCCTCCGACCACCGCCTTGCCGACGGCGATGTGCTGTCGCTCTTTCCCCCGCTCGCGGGTGGATCCTAGCCGTGTCAGCGTGTTGCCGGGCTGTCCCGCGCACTCGCCGAACTTGCCGAGTTCGAGCGCCGGCTTAGCCGGCGCAACCGATGCCCGGGGGGAGGCTTCGGAGGGGGGGCGACGAAGTCCCCTTCCGAGTTAACGTCCGCAGGAGGAGGGCCCCTTGGCACGGTCAGACTCCGGGATGCCGCCGAGTATCCAGACCCAGCCCGGAAGCTCTTCGAGCTGTCCAAGGCCGGTTCAACTACGACTTCAAGCAGCCGCCCTTTATGAGCCGCGTGATGGCGTGGGATCCCGAGTTCGGCGGGCCACACGGCCGGGCGATGAAGCGGGTCATGCCGCCAGGAGAGTTCACGCGGGCGGAGAAGGAGATGGTGGCCTCGGCAGTGAGCAGCGTGAACGCCTGTAACTATACCAAGATCGCCGACACGCTCCAGCTCGAGCCCGACATGGGGGATATAGCGCCGGTGGAATGGTCTCCAGAGCCGGGCGGCGCGGCCCCGTGACCTTGGATCCGTTCCGCGGCTACCCGGTCAAGCGCATCGCGTTCTTCGTTTTCCCCCGCATGACCTTTCTGGATCTCGTCGGAGGCTACGATGCGCTCCGCCGGGTGGCGACCATGAGCGTCGACCCCGCGGTCACGCACCGGATCATCGGCACCGAGGCCCTCGTCGAGGACGACAGCGGGCTCGTTGTCAAGGCCGAGGGCGTCTACGAAGACCTCGGGGCCTTCGATCTGCTCTACGTCCCGGGGGGCTTCGGGACCCGGCATCTCGTCGACGACTGGCGGTGCATCGACTATCTTCGGAGCTGGGGCGTCGAGCGGCCGCTGGCCAGTGTCTGCAGCGGCTCCCTGCTCCTGGGGAAGGCCGGGTATCTCAAGGGGCGGCGCGCGACCACCCACCACAACGCCTTCGAGCTGTTGAGGCCGCTCTGCCGCGAGGTCGTGATCGATCGGCGCATCGTCGACGAGGGGCAGGTGGTCACGGCGGGAGGTGTGGCTTCATCTCTCGATCTCGGGCTCTATCTCGTCGAGAAGTTCTGGGGCGCGGCCGCGCGCGAGCGCATCGCGGCGCAGATGGAGTACCGGGCCTACTCTGCCGCCTGACTCGCGTGCGCGGCTCCCATCGCTCAGGACGTCCCGGCTGAAGATCGCGAAGGATGAGCGCCGCGAGCCTCGAGGGCTGCTTCTACGGCAGGCAGGTCGGAGCGTTCCACCGAGCGCGATGCGGTCACGCGAAGAGGGCTGGCCCGGCGGCTCAGTACTTGTAGAAGTGCTGCTCGATCTCGAAGGCCACGTTCTTGCCCTCGAAGCCGCGCACCTCGGAGCGCTTGACGGCCAGGTATTCCTTGGCGAGCACGTCGCCGAGCGCGGCGCGCAGGACCTCGTCGCGCTCGAGCGCCTCGAGGGCCTCGCCCAGCGAGGTCGGCAGCCGCCGGATCCCGCGCCGCTTCCGCTCGGCCTCGGAGAGAGTGTCGGGGTCGACCAGCGCCGGCTCTCCCGGATCGAGCTTGCGCTCCATGCCATCGAGCCCCGCCGCCAGCAGGCCGCCGAGAGCCAGGTACGGGTTGCTGGACGGATCGCACGGCTTGAGCTCGAGATTGGTCGACTCCATCTCGAGGCCGCGACGCTTGGACGGGACGCGGACGGCGGCCTCGCGGTTGTCCGGCCCCCAGGCGGTATAGGCGCTCGACCAGAACCGCGGCTGGAGCCGGCGGTAGGAGTTGACGCTCGGCGCGGTGAGCGCCACGAGCCCCGGCAGGTGGGCGAGGACGCCCCCGATGAACGCATAGCCCGCCTCCGAGAGACCGTAACGGCCCCGAGGGTCGTGGAAGTGGTTGCTCCCGTCCTTGATCCGCCAGAGGCTCCAGTGCACGTGGCTGCCGTTGCCGGCCTGGTCGGGGAACGGCTTGGGGGCGAAGGACGCCAGCAGGCCGTGCTTCAGGGCCACGCCCCGGGCCGTTTCTCGCACCGTGATCTGGTTGTCGGCGGCCCTGAGCGCATCGGCGAAGCGGACGGGCAGCTCCTGCTGTCCGGGCCCCAGCTCGGCATAGTACTGCTCCGGGTAGACGCCCTGGGTCATCAGCGCCTCGACGATCTCGATGATCACGGGCGTCGCCGAGTCCATGCCGATGGTGGAGAAGCACGGACTCTGGTCCAGCGGCACGTACTGCGCGCCCTCGTGTCTCGCGAGGGTGAACTCGTTCTCGAAGGCGGCCTTGAGCGCCACGCCGGCCTGCCGTCCGCGGCCGATCATCCGTTTGAGAAAGCTCCGAGGGCAGGCGGCCCACGATTCCCCCTCGAGCGTGCGCATGTCGCAGAGGAGCCGGGCGGACTTGAGCGTGTAGGGAAGCACGGCGAAGGTCTCGAGGTCGGGCACCAGGCGGATCTCCCCGACGGGCCCGAACGAGCCCTCGGGCACGAGCTGGTCCAGCATGTTGAACGACTGCATGGCCACGGTGAGGCCGATCCCCGAGCGCAGGTAGGAGTTCAGGAACTGAGTGTGGCAGGCCTTGCCGCGGATGACGCTGTCATTGCCGCAGTACAGGAAGCGGACGAGCTGCACCTTGCCGGACTTGCAGCGCGCGAGGATCTCACGCCCGCGCCGGCGCTCCGCGCCATCGTCCTTCGCTTTCTCGGGACTCTGGGTCGGCATGCCCTCACCGCCTTCCCGGCGATCTAAGCGTGCGGCGAGCGTAGCAGAGCCGCCGGGCCGGTCGCCGTCCGGCGAGGTCGTCGCTGTTCAGCGTTCACCTGGCGTTGGTCAGTCGCGCTGTTCGGCGATGAAGGACTTGTAGCCTCGAGCTTGGAGCTCGCGAAGCTTCGACGCCGCCTCCGCTCGGCCCGAGAAGGGTCCGACTCGCACGCGCGTGAGCGGCGTGCCCGGTGGCACTGCCTCGACGATCACCCATCGATTCGACGACACCGGAGGCTCCTGCTGCCGGAGCAGTGAGGCCAGCCGCCTCGCCGCTTCAGGATTCGAGAAGGCGCCCACCTGGACCCAGTACGACCCGGCGCTCGAGGCATGCGCGCTCACCGGGCGAGTTGCCGTCACCACCTGGAGTTGGTCCGGCTGGATGCGCCGGTCTTCCCTCGCCGAGCCATCTTTGGCCGCGCTCTTCGGCCCTATCGCCGTCAGCTCGAGGTGGGCCATCACGATTGGGACCGCGTTCGGTTGCTGGCCCGGCGGCGATGGTCCCCCCATGGGGAGGTCGTGCCCATTGAAGTCAGGCGACATCTCCGGGAATGCCGGCCACGATGTGGGCTCGGGCGACTCCTTCCGCGACACCTCGGTCGGCGCCGGCGCCGCGGTGGCCGGTGCGATTGCGCGACCGTCGGCGACGGCGATGGTCGCCACCGGCGGCGCCGCTGGTGTCCTCGATACTCTCGCCCGAATCTGCCGGACGAGCTCTCCATAGGACGAGGTCTGCATGACACGGACGAACTGGGCGCGGTAGTTCGCGGCCAGGCTGACCCCGTCGATCACCACGTCCCGCACGGCCCACCGATCACCGCGCTCGATCATTCGATAACTGAAGGACAGCTCGAATCCGCTCTTGCTCACGATCGCGGTCCGAACGGTCGCGAGGGCGCCGTCGACGGACTCCTCCAAGTAGCTGACCTTGAGGCCATCAGCGAGACGGATCCTGGAGGCGATCCCGACGATGAACGAGCGCTCGAGAAGGTCGGCAAAGAGCCGGACGAACTCCGCTCGCTCCGCCGGGGTCCGCGCGTTCCACTCGGGCCCGAGCGAGAGCTGGGCGGCTTCGCGGAAGTCGAAGATGTCGCCGACGATCGTCCGGATCGCGCCCAGCCGCGCGTCCGGATTTCTCTCCGTCCCGGGGTCGTCGAGGATCCGGGTGGCCGACGCGAAGAACCCACGGAGCTGCTCGGTCGGTGATCCGGCCCACCCGTCGGGGCAGGGAAGCAGCACGACCGCGAGGGCGACCACAGGGAGGATCCAACGTCTCATCCAGGGCCTCCTGGACTGCGGAACCTCGAGCACGCTCGGATCCGTTGTCGCCGTTAAGCCACGGTAGAACGGCCGCGCAAGTTCCCGGGAGCTTTTTCCGCCGGGCTCTGGTGGACGAGACCGCCAGGCTACTGGCGAAGGAGGAAGCGCTTACCCTGATAGCTCAGGATGGCCCCGTCGGGCGTAATGCCTTCCACCGTGACCTTCCCCTCGATCGACTGGCCTTCGAGGTACTTCTGGTTGTTGATGAAGACCAGCCGCTCAGCCGGAACGTCTGAGTAGACCAGGAATTGGAGGTTCATCTTCGGGATGACCTGCTGATCCGCCGGCGGCAGGCTCTGAAGCATGGGGAGCGAACCCCCGTCTCGCTCCGCGGGCTTGGTCGGGCTCGCAGCGACGGGCGGAGCGGAGGGCTTGTCAGGCGCCGCCGCCACGGATGGGCCCGGCGGCGCGGACACCGCCGGCTTTTCGAGCGCCGCCGGTGGGCCTGACGGAGCGGGAGCGTCAGCGGGCTTGGGCTTCTCGGGTTCCGGCTTCGGGGCCACCGGCGCGAGCGCCGCCGAGGGTCCGGGCTTGGGCTCGACGCGCCTGGTCGTCGTCTCGGGCTGGTGCTCTGGTTGCGGCCGGCGGGATGGGGAGACGTGGCTTGAAGACGGCGCCGGCTGTGGCGGTGCCGCCGCGACAGCCGCCGGCTTCTCGGGCGGGCTCACGGGGGCTGTCCGATCGGCCGGGGGGGGCGGCGGGGCAGGTTGCCCGGAGACCGCCGTCGAGGGCGGTGCGGTGGGCGTGGCGGTCGACCTGGGCGACCCTCCCATGAAGGGTAAGGATATGGGACGCGGGAGCCAGATCAGGACCGCGGCACTAACCAGGGCGGCCATGGCAGCGCCGATCCAGGGCCAGAACCGACGCCGCGGGGCCGAAGATGCCCGGTGCACGGTCTCGAGGGTGGGGACCTTCGCCGGGTGGTGGCGCTCTCGCTCGGCCTTCTTGAGCGCGTCGAGGATGTAGGACATGGCGCGCGCGACCCTCTCTATGACCCAGGGCTCGACAGCCGGGGGACGTTCGGATCGCGCGGGGCGGAGCTCAGCTGAATGAGGGTCTCCTCGCCGACGATGCCGTCGGGCACCAGCGATCGGCTGCGCTGGAAGGCGAGCACGCGAGCCCGGAGCGCGTCGTCGAAGACTTCGCGGTTCTTGCCCCCGACTGGCGCGCCGTCGATCTCGCTGAGCCTCTGCCTCACCCACTCCACGTCCCTGCTGCGCGTGCCGGGCTCGATGAAGAGCGAGGTCAGTGCCGGCGCCTTCCAGAGGAGGATGAACGGCCCATCCCAGTAGCGGTCAACCTCGCTGAGCGGAAAGATGTGGCGCCGGCCACCGAAGTCGAGCGTTGCGGTCTGATCGTCGATGGCGACAACCGTCGCATAGCGGCGGTCCCAAGTCGGGGTGGCCAGCTCGATGATGGCCGGCATGTCGATGCGGCGGAGCTTGGCCCAGGTGCCGGACCTGAACAGGCAGCGCAGGCCATCCGGGTGCCCTCGTTCACAGCCCGGGCTGTTCGCCGATCTGTCGAAATCGAGCCCCCAGCGGGCATAGAGACTGACGAACGCGGACTTCTTGTCGCCGCGGAGAGAGGGATCCGAGAGGAGCTCGCCGAGGGCAACCGGCTTGGGCGTCGCCGGCTTGACCTCGCGGCCGGTTGCCACGGGCACAGGCGGCGCCGTCTCAGCCGGCGCGACCGCCGTGCCTTCGCCGTCCTGCAGAGCGGGTGCCGCGCTGCTCACCGCCGCCGGCGGGCCCGTTCGGTTCGAGGCCGCGCCGCCTGTCAGGCTGAACTGCCCATGGGTGAGCAGGACCCAGGTGGCGGCGGCGACCGCCGCCGCGCCTGCCCCCGCCGCGGCCCACTGCCAGGGGCGCACGGAGCGCGGCGCGATGGGCCGGCCTAGGACCTCTCTCGCGGCGCGGCGTACCGTGCCCTCATCGACCCGGCGCTGATGCTGCGCGTACGCGCCGAGCATGGCGCGGTCGCAGATGACGTTGATGAGCCGCGGGATGCCCCGAGAGGCGCGGTGCACCTGGCGCATCGCCGCAACGCTGAAGATCTTCTCCTTCTGGCCGGCGACCTCCATCCGGTGACGGATGTAGGCGTAGGTATCATCCTCGGAGAACGGCAGCAGGTGATAGCGTGCGATCACCCGCTGGGCCAGCTGCCGGAGGTCTTCCCGATCGAGCAGCCGGATCAGCTCCGGCTGGCCGATGAGGATGATCTGCAGGAGCTTCTCCGTGGTCGTTTCGAGATTCGTGAGGAGCCGGATCTGCTCCAGCACCTCGGGGGCGAGATCCTGCGCCTCGTCGATGATGAGCACCGTGCGGCGGTCCCGCCCGTGGGCGTCCAGCAGATACTGGTAGAGCTTGTCGATCAGGAGCTTCCGGCTGGTCGTCCCGGTCGGGTAGGTAATCCGGAGCTCGTCGCACACCGCGGCCAGAAGCTCGATATCGGTGAGCTTCGGATTCAGGATGAGGGCCACGTCCACCTCCGCCGGCAACTGCTCGAGCAGGCAGCGGCAGAGCGTGGTCTTCCCGGTTCCGACCTCGCCGGTGAGCTGGACGAACCCGCCGCCCTCCCCGATCCCGTACACGAGATGCGCAAGGCCTTCGCGGTGGCGGTCGCTCATGTAGAGGTAGCGCGGGTCGGGCGTGATGGAAAACGGCGGGTCGGTGAGGCCGAAATGCGCTGTGTACATCACGCTCCGCGAGAAAGGCCCTCTCCGTCCCGGTTCAGGCATAGTGAAGCCTAGGCTAGCCCCGGGGAGGGGCGCGGTCAAGAACTGCCGCGACCTGGCCACCCTCAGCCGCCGCTACGATGTTGTACCGGAGGATCCCGTTGAACCCCCTGAGAGCCTCGGCATACGCTTCCACGCCGGCGCTCATCACGACTGCCGGGTCGGCCGCGGCCGCGGCAGTGGCGCTCAAGAGGAGGGCGAGGAGCAGGAGAAAATGCAGGCACGGGATCAGCCGAGCGAGCCCGGGCCCGACACCACAGGAGCAGATCTTCCAACTGCCAAATGGCTCAAGATGGCGCGAGCTTAGGCAGGATCGGCGTGGGTGTCAAGCTGACCCAGCCAAGACGCAGCTGACGCTCGCCCTCTGGCGGCACCGGCGGATTCCTGATCACATGAACCGTGACCAGGCGTACTATGCGCGGGCAGCGGTGGTATGGTCTGGCGGGCTCGCCGGGGCTATGCAGCTAGAGACTCGCCCGGCAGGCGCTCGACGGACGCGATACCGGCAGCGCGACCTCGAGCTTGCGCGGTCACCCGGCGGAGCTTGACCCGGCCGGGGCGCTCTGGTCAGCCGGGGCTGACCCCCGTCTCCACGGCGGCGGGCGCCCCGGATGAGTCCGGAAGGACCACCCGGCCGAGCCCGTCCGCGAGCGGCTCGACCTCGAGCGAGAACTCCCGGCCGTCCAGGCGCACGTGAACGCGCGTCGGCGGACGGCCCCCCGGCCAGCGCATCGCCACCATGAGTGGCCGCACCAGCGCCGGGGCGCCCTCGCCCGCGGCCGTGAGCCGCGCACCGCCCGGGCCCTCCTCGAGCGAGAGGGAGCGTCCCACGGCGGTGGCCAGCTCACGGAAGTCCAGGAGTCTCCGCGCTCCGGCCGCCTGCCAGCGATCGAGGCACTTGCCCATCCAGCTCACGCCATGGACAGCCAGATCGTGGTCGTGAAAGTACCCGACGACGGGTAGGCCGGCCTCGAACCACGAGGCCTGCGCCTGGTCAAGGTAGGGGGCGACGACGTGCTGGGTCCAGCAGAATCGATCCCGATCGCGGAGCGCCTGGTAATAGCTCGACACCAGCCGGAGTCCGAGGCCGAGGGCGCGCTCGATCGGCGATTTGGTGAACTCGTCCCCCGGGAAGATCACCGTCGTGGGGAGCACGTCGAAGTAGCGACGGATGGTGGCAACGCCGAGCGCCAGCGGGCCCTGGTCCGGGGGCAAGCCGGCAATGATCGTCTCGGCCGCGCGGCCGAGCTCGCGATACCAGGACGTCGCCTCGTGGCGGTCCGGCGCCTTCGCCCACACCGCCGGGTCCGCGTACATGTGGGTGTACCCGTGCAGCTCGACATCGGCCAAGCCTTGCGCGCGCAACGCCTGGATGCCCCGGTGCTCGGCGTCGTAGTCGTGGAGCGTCCCCGGCGCGAACCCGGCGAGATCGTGATACTTCACCAGCGGCGAGGGGTAGACCCGGCCCGGTACGCGCGCGACCTGCTGCCCGGCCACCTCCAGCGTCCCACGCGCCGAGTCGCCGTCGTCCACCCAGCCTGAAACATAGCCGATCGAAAGGCGGCCGTTCCGTCGCCTCAGATCCGTCCGGATCGCCCCCCACTCGACCTCGGTGAGCTTTGCGTAGGACCAGCTTCGCAGGTGAACGTTCTGCGCGCCGCCGGGGTCGTCCATGCGCAGGACCAGACTGCCCTCGAGCTCGTGCCACGCCACCGGCGCGCCCGCCCCCCAGATGAGGAGGTGTTTCAATAACGCGGTCCCCGCGCCGTCTCGGTCGCGCGCCTCGCTCGGGTGAAAGCCGAGCGTCGCGACGACCCCGCGGCCCACCAGGCGGGCCGCGATGACCGGCGCGCCGTCGAGCGTCGCCCAGGCTGTTGCTCTCGCCGACACCTCGAGCGCGGCCGCCGCGAGGGGCTTCCGGCAATTCCAGCTGCGCTTCGCTCCTGGCCCGACCCAGCCGAGCGACCGGCCGGCGACCCGGTCCGGACGACGGGCCACGCCGGCGAGACGGGTGATGGGGCGGTCCGCGCTCCCCGCGCGAGCCACGATCAGCAAAGGCGCTGCCGTGAGCCTCGCGGCGAGCGCCCGGACGACCTCCTCGTCGAGGCTGTCCGGGTCGCAAGCGAGAACGATCCACCGGCTCCCACCCGAGAGTTTCCCGTCGACGCCTCGGCCGGTCCGCCGCGTCACCGTCACGCCCCAACCGGAGAGCCTCGCCAGCGTCAGCCAGTCGAGCCCCTCGCGGTCCTCGGGCGGAAGCCACCCGCCGGTCCCCCACACGCGCTCCCCGGGGGGAAGCTCGGTCTCGGGCACCACGAGGAGCATCGGGTCGTCGATCTCAGCCATGCCGACCCTTCATCACCTCGGCGAAACACTTCCGCAGCTCCGCGGCCACCACCGCGGGCGAGACGCGCTCCTCGGCTAGGCAGCGCGCCCGGGGACGCATGGAGGCGACGGCCTCCGGGTGCGCCAAGACAAAGGAGAGCCCTGCCCGGAGCGCGTCGTCGTCGCCGGGCGGGAGCAGCCACCCGGTCTCGCCCTCGATGACGAGCTCGCCGACGCCGCCGACGCACGAGGCGAGCACCGGCGCGCCACAGGCCATGGCCTCGCCTACGACGGTCGGGAAGCCTTCCCGCAGCGATGGGAGCACGAGGGACTCGGCCGCGTTGTAGAACGCCGCAAGCGGCTCCGCACCGGCAACCCAGCCGACGAAGCGGACACGGCCGGGAGCGTGTTCCTCGGCGAGGCGCCTGAGCATCGCCCCGTCGGGTCCGTCGCCGACGATGACGAGATCGGCGTCCGCATGCGAGCATGCGAGCGTGGCGAAAACCCGAATCAGCGCGCTGACCCGCTTGACGCCATCATCGAGTCGGCCCACGAACAAGAGGTAGCGCCGCGCCGACTCCAGCCCCGCGGCGCGACAGGCCTCGATCCGATTCAGCGGCCGGAACCCGGCGGTGTCGATGGGCGTGAGAATCACCGCGAGCCGCTCCGGCGCCACCCGGTAGCGGCGCACGAGCATTGCCAGCTCCTCACGGCTCGAGACGATCAGCCGGTCGGCGCCGGGGATGGTCCAGCGCTTGGCGAGGCGCCCTGTGTAGTGTTCCGGGCGGCTCCCGGAGTGATAGGCGATCAGCGGGACGCCGAGCGCTCGGGCGATTAGGAGCAGGGTGTCGTAGCGCCCGGTCGCGTAGTCCTGGACGAAGAAGACATCCGGCCGGTCGCGCCTGAGCGTCCGGACGAAGCGCCCCGACGCGAGCGCGACGTAGGAGGCGGCCGCCGCGTAGACGGGGTAAGCTCCCCGCCAGCGCCACGCCATGCGGGGCAGGTAGAAGAGGCGCCACAGGCGGCGGTGTAGCCAGGACGATGGGAGCATCTTCACGCGGCAGCTCACCACCTCGTGCCGCGCTTCCTCGAACTCTGGAGCGAGCGAGAAAGCGTACCAGACCACGTCGCCGACCTCCCGCTGCAGCAGCGCAACGAACGCGTGACTCCCAGTCCCCGCCCATCGTGTCGCAAAGGCTCTTTGGTCCACCCCGTAGTGCGGGTAGAAATCCTCGAACACATCGGGGTAGTCGAAAAACGCGATTCGCGGCCGCTCCCACGACACTCGGTCACTCGTGCCGCGCTCGTGACCTTTCCACGACCGCCGGCCGCCCCACCGGAGCGGGCTCGCAGACTTCTCGACCGCGGTGCCGCCGCGTCCCGCTCGCCAGCTCCGCACAGGTTCCCCTCACCCCCGAAGGTCGAACGCCACGAGCCGCTCGGTGGTCGACACGCAGGGGAACCGTGAACGCAGATACTCGTGGAATTTGGAATAGTACTCGAGCCACCAGAACGCCGGCCATGCGAAGACGATGAAACCCGCGCCCACCCGGCGGAGCCGCTCGACTTCCCGGATCGCTGTCATGTCATCTTCGGGCGGCCCCCAGTACTGCCCGTCCCGTTCCAGGAACGGGATAGCCGGGCGTCCAATGGCAAGCTCCGTCCTGACCATGTCGTGGTCGACCAGGATGAAGCTGTCTCCCGGCGGGATCACTGCGGCAATGTCTTGCGTCGTCAATAGCAGCCTCCGCATGTCTGCGATCGCTTCCAAGTACTTTCTCGGATGCACCAGTGAAAGCTGACTCGTCGCCGTGTGCGCCAGCTCCTGTTGCAGGGCCGGCGAACGCGCTAGGAAGTCCGGACTCGCGAACATCAATGCATTCTGAGCGTAGTACCATTCGACTCGTGCGTTCTGCCATATCGTCTTTCTTATGCAGTCTATGACCGCGTACCTGTTCTCCGCGAAATATTCCACCCAGTAGTCCGGCCACTGCTCGTTTATGTGTCCCGTTCCGCCTTGGAACGGGATCGCAGCAGAGAATAGAACAGCGGGCGCAAGCCTCGTCAGGGAATCCACGAACGCCTGGGCACATTCACGGGGAAGGTGTTCGGCCACTTCCAACGAGACGGCGAGATCGAACCGTCTATCGAGCTGCAACGGTCGTCGCACGTCGACGGCCAGGAACCGGTCCGCCGGAATGATCAGCATCGTCTTGTCCACCCAGTCGCCGTCCATCCCGCAGACGTCGGTGACCCCGTGCTCGCGGAACACGGACAACCAGGTCCCGATGCCGCACCCGACATCGACGACGCTCCGCGGTTGGACCAGGCGCAGGACCAACGGGACTATCTCTCTTGCGGATCGTAGCGAGGCCTCGCGATGCCGTCTGTAGAACTCGTGCGTGTAAGGTGCGCCGCTACCCTGTGGCATGTGTCTCGCCTTCTCTCAGTATCATGTCGCGCGTGCCCTCGTCCGATAGGTTCCTAGCCGCCGCCGGCCGGCCCGGCATCCAGGCTCAGCGCCTGCTCGATCAGGCGGGTCAGCACCTTGTCGGAATCGAAGTACTCCTCGGCGATGGCGCGCGCAGCCTTCGCGTGGCGCGGATAGTCGCCCTCGACCTCGCGGATCGCAGCCACCGCCTCCTCCATGGTCCTGAAGGTGAGGATGCCCTCTCCCACCGGCAGGATCGCGCCGAAGCCGGTGTCTTGCACGACTACGGGTTTGCCGGCGGCGAGGTAGCAGGCCGAACGGCAGCTGAACCAGCCGGCCTGCCCTCGGACGTAGCCGTTCTTGGCCACGCTCCATTCGGCCTTCGAGGACTGGATGTAGTCGCGATAACGGTCCAGGTCCTGACACACCTCCAGGGCGCCCACCACCCGCCATCCCATATGGTGCAGCAGATCGCCGGGTGTCCACTGCGGGTTCCTGAGCGCCAACCTGCGGACCGCGGGCGGCAGGCTGGAATCATCCGTCTGCCAGTCGGCGGTTCGGCGGTTCAGGGCGCTGACGGCCACCTCCAGGACGGTCGAACGAACCTTGGCGGGCAGCTCGAGGAAGCGCTTGAGTTCCACGTCCTTCTGTCCGTAATCTTGTCCGCGGTAGCGCAGCGGCTGGTAGCTCGTCCAGTTCATGACCGTCGTGAACACGTCCCGCGGCGTCGACGACTGCCACTCCGACAGCACGATCGGCTGCCGGGTCGGTCGCCAGCGATGCCCGGTATCGGGCACGCCCGGTGAGAAGGACTCGCCGAAGCTGAAGTGCAAGTCATGGGCTTCCAGGCGCTTACGAAACTTCAGATGACCGCGGGCCAGGTTCAGCTTGACCTGCGTGAAGACGGGATCGGAGTCGATGTACACCAGCCGACGCGCCGGCCGGTACTCCTGGGGGCGCCGGAGCGTCCCGGAGACATTGATGAGCAAGTCGGCGGAGGCGAGTACGGCTCGCCGCTCCCGGTGGGAGAGGCCGAACCACCGGGGCTTGATCGGAAAGTGATACGCCCACTTGTTCCGGAGCCCGAAGCGCGTCATGACCCTGGCCAGGTGCTCGACATTAGGTGTGCAGTCGTAGGACCCACCGCCGTCGAGCGTGTAGGGCCACTGCCCCGAGTCCTCGAAGTAGTAGACGTCGTGGCCGAGCCGCGACAGGCCCAGGACGTACTGGACATAGTCCCACGTCACGCCGCCGAGGAGCGGATGCTGGGCGATGAGGCCGGTGACGATGATGCGCAGCCTCGACGACTTCATGTGGCGGCGCGGGCGTCCAAGAAGGTGGCGGCGCGGGCGTCCAAGAAGGCGCGTCGGCACCTCTCGGTGATCACGGTGCTCCTCGGCGAATTCACTGGCGGCTCGGACATGAGCGACGCAGGCGCGGTCGGGTAATCGAAACATGCACTGCGCGGACGCGACACCACCTAGCTCCTCGTCTCACCTGCCCCGTTCATGGCGTGCTCGACCAGGTCTGCCAGCACTCCGGACGAGTCGAAATATTCCTCTGCAATCTCACGTGCTTTGCGGCAGTGGAATTCATAGCGAGTGTTGATTTCCGCGATCGCCACTCGTGCTCCGTCGGGTGACTCGAACGGAACCACGCCGGACCCGCTTTCCATCCAATCTGAAAAGCCGGTCTCCTGGACCAGCACCGGTCGCCCGCTCGCCAGGTAAGCCGCGCTGCGTTCGCTGAACCAGCCGCTGCGACTCACAACGTAGCCGTGTTTAGCGACACTAAATTCCGCCTTCGAGTTCTGCAGATATCTCTGATAAGTCCATGGATCGCTCGCTACCTCACATGGGTCCCGCACAACCCATCCCTTGTCCCGCAACAATGCGCGCGGCGCCGACTCGCTGCCGACGGACAACTCCAGCACGGCGTTCGTGCACCTCGGAAGATCCGTATAGGGGCTGAAAGATTGCGACTTCATCCCGTAAAGGACTCCGGCATATTCGCGCGTTGCGTAGCTGTCCCATTGCATCACGGTCGTGAACTGTCCGTCTTCGGGTCCTGCAGTCACGGGCCATGCGCTGAGGACAATGGGTTGGCGCGTCGTTTGCCACGCGAGGCCATCATCTGGAACATGGCAGCCGCTCGAGGTGATGTTCCCCGCAAACGAGAAAAAGGCGTTGTGTCGCAGCGAACGCTCTCGCCTAACAGGATCGGTGAGGTTGCGGATCTGGGTGAAGACCGGATCCGTGTCGATCAGCACGCGGACAGGGATGTCTGTCAGCCAGGGGCGCAGCGGATTGGCGCACGAGACATTCAAGACGAGATCGGCATTCGCGCAGATATCGAGGACTCGCTCCGCGCACGGGCCGAGCCATAGAGACCTGTGAGCATCGTAGTATACCCAACGCCCACCGAGTCCCACACGGTCGAAAGTGCGCCGCGCAAACTTGAGTCCATAGGTCGGATCGGGACCTGTGGTGTGTTTCTGGGGGTCGTAACAACACCACTGCGTATCATCGCTATCCTCGATGAAATAGACATCATGTCCGAGGTCGCGCAGCCCCATGACGTATTGCAAATGGTGCCACGCCATGCCGCCCATCGGTCCGCGCACCATGTAGCCGAGCACGATGATGCGGAGTCGTTCGCTAGATGCCGAGTTCACGTAAGAATGCCCCAAGGACTTTCGGCGCATCGAGGTACTCGCAGGCGATCGCTCGCGCCGACTGTGAGTGGCGTTCGTAGTCCGAGCAAACCGTGTCGATCGCCGCGGCAGCCTCCGCCACCGTGCGACATGCGAACAGGCCTGCACCGCATGGAAGCTCTTCGCCAAAGCCCGTGTCCTGCACCACAACAGGTCGCCAGCTCGCGAGGTACGCCGCGCTCCGGTCGCTGAACCAGCCGCTGTTGGTTGCGCTGAATACGTTCTTGCAAACGCTAAACTCCCCCATGGAATTGCGGATATACTGGCTAAACGAATCGACGGACACCGTGACTTCATGGGCATCCCGTATCTGCCAGCCGCACTCGCGTAGCTTGCGCACGGGCACATTTCTGCCAGACACCGCCACTTCCAGCGGAGCTCGGACAAGCGTCGGAAGATCGATGAATCGCTCAAACTCAACATCCTTCTGTCCGTAGGTCCTGCCCTCGAATTCAAGCGGCTCATGCGCCTGCCAGTTCATTACGGTCGTGAATGCAGCCCCGGGCTTGAGCGGCTCAGCCCGGAACAATTCCATTACCACAGGATTAAATATGTGGCGCCAGCGCCTTCCGGCCGCCGGTGCGGAGCTACGTGTGGTCCCGATGTTGCAGCCAACCGTGTAATAATGATCGTAACAAGCCAGCGTTTCGCCCAGCGCAAGCCGCTTCTCCATTTTCATCTGCGTGTAAGCCGGCTCCGCGTCAATCAGCACGCGCAGACCGCTTCTCCCCGCTTCATCGAGCCACGAGCCGTGCGTGCCCATATCTATAAACAGGTCCGCCGAGTTGAAAACGTCGGCGATCCGCTGGCGCGACAATCCATGGTAACGCCCGGCTGCGTCAGCGAAGCACCACTTGTCGTGCAGGTCGAACCGCGCCAGAAGCGCGTTGACCGTCGCCACGCCATAAGCGCAGTCATCGCTCATCACATCTTGGACCGGATCGTAGCACGAGTCTGCATACCCGCTCTTCTCCACGAAGAACACGTCGTGACCGAGCCTCGCGAGGCCCACCAGCCATTGGAGCGGCCACGAGAGCATTCCGCCCAGCGGGTACCGGACCATGTACGAGCCAAGAATGATTCGCGCCATACCCGTCATGGATCGGCCATGGCGGAAAGAAAGCGGTTGCGCACTTCGAGCAGCCGATTCTTCGATCGCTCGGAACATTCGCGCGCCTTTTCCCTGGCATCTTCGGTCAGGCAGTAGTCGAACCCTCGTTGCAGCGCATCAGCGGTCACGGCATCCGCCGTGAAGGAAACGGGCCAGCCGATGGTTTCTGTTTGCCGGCGGATCTTCGCGCCTCCCGCAATCGGATCGACGGCGACCACGGGTACGCCGTTCTTCAGCGCCAGCACCGTGCCATGAAGTCGGGTGGTGAGCAGGACATCCATCTTTGCGATGAGTGACTCGACTTCGGCGTGAGTCCGCAAGCCGCCGCTGTTCACGTCCAGGCGGGTGTCGATCGGAACCGCCGACATTTCGCGGGAATCGACAAGTTGCCGGATGGCCGCATTGGCCACATCGTGCATGGCGTCTTCCTTGTACTCCTGTTGCGGATGGACGAGAGCGACGCCGACGACAGGCACGGATGGTCGGCGCGAAAGAAACGACAGGTCAGGCCGCGCAGCCGCCGAGCTGTCGCGCTCGAGGAGCAGATCAAATGGATTCCAGACTTCGAGCGGTTCGAGCATCGAGAGGTTCACACCGATCAGCCGACATCTGGAGAAGCGCGGTAGAAATTCCGTGAGCGGCCAACCGTTACCGAACGGACCGCAGACAAAAATCACATGCGAGTAGTGTGCGGGATCAGCCGCCTTCCAGTCCACACCGCCCTGGAACGGACGCGCGAGGGCGACATCGAAGGAGCGCCCTATGCCGGCGAGCCACTCGCAGACGAGGTCGCGTGTGAGGAGATCGCCGGCGGTCGCCCCCATCTGCTCGAAACTGAACCATCCGGCTACGAGGGCTTTCATCACGGGCGCGCTCCCTCCATGGCGGCGCCGTCAAGGAGTCGGCTCGGCGCGTTGTGGGAGTCGGGTGGCTGAGCCATTGCACGACGTAGACTCGGCCCCGAGCTTCTGCAGACCGAGCAGGTGATGGAGCCGGGGCCGCCCGGCTCGGCGAATACTGGAGCGCGGAAAACGGCGTGCCGAGGATGGTCTTGATCGCCCCGACTCACTCAAGCGCCCGCTCCAGCACGCGTGTGACGACCTTTCGCGCGTCGAAGTGCTCCTCCGCCAGCGCGCGGGCCAGCCGGCACTGCCGCTCATAGTCGGCCGTCACCGCCTCGAGGTATTGCGCTGCCTCCTCGACATCGCGGAAGCGAAACAGGCCCGCGGCGTCGGGCAGGAACCGGCTCGGGCCCGTGTGCTGGACGACGGCGGGCTTCCCGCTGGCCAGATAGCAGAGCGTCCGGTCGCTGATCCACGCGTTCAGGAGGCGGAGGCACAACGGCTTCGCGCAGCTGAACTCGCCCCTGGAGCCCTGGATATAGCGCTGGTAGTCCCACGGGGTGGACGCGACAGCGAAGGGGTGGCGGAGCCTCCAGCCCCGCGCGGTCAGCGCCTCCCGTTCCGCCACCACCCGATCATCGTCCTCCGCCCCCAGGTTCACGGCGAGCTCCAGCGGCTGAGCCGTCCGCCGCGGCAGGTCGAGATACGGGAGGAAGCCGCTCCGCTTGTCGTCCGGGCCTGTCTCGTCTCCTGTCCATGAATTGGCGTACCAGTGGACTACCGTTGTGAACGGCGCGTCCCGCGCGGTCGGGCGGGGTGGCCACCAGTCCAGCGCCACGCACGGCGGGGTGTAGAGCCAGCGGAGCCCCAGGTCCGGAAACCGCGTGTCCGGGCGGCCCACCGTCTCGCCGATGGTGAAATACGTGTCGTATCGTGCGAGGCTCAGAGACCCCCTGTGAACCAAGATCTGGAGGAACCCAGGGTCGATGTCCAAGAGCGCCGAGCGCCGGAAGCGCTTCACAACTCTGGGCGGCATGTCGTACTGGAAGTTGAGCAGGAGATCCGCCGTCGCTGCCGCCTCAAGGTCCAGACACCCAGCGGACGCATCGGGCGACAGTCGTTCACCGATGAAAGGACACAGCGCGACGCAGTCCGCGAGGCCGTACCGGTCCAGGCGACTCTTCAGGCTGGCGACATGCTTCTGCACCTCGTCCGCGGGGGTGCTTGCGGCCGCTTCCTCCAGCCACATCACCTGGCAGCCGAGGCTGCGGAGCCCGAGGGCCCAGTTCAGGTACACCCAGAGGTGGCCCCCGCCCTCTGGATAGAACAGGCTATTGACAGCGAGACAGACGGTGGTGGTCAATTCGGCGCCGGCACGCCCAGGGCTCGGGAAGTTCCCGACGCTTTCACCGCGCCTGGACGAATCGGATGGCCGCGCGCTCAGCCATCGGGTGTTCCCGCTCAGACGCCGGAGCCGGGCGCGGCGGTGACGAGGATGTCGCCGGCGAATGCTGGGATGGACGAGGTGACTCCCTCGAGCCGGCCGTCCTCGATCACCAGGATCAGCTCGCAGTGCCGGAGCGTGCTCTCGCGGTGGGCGATGACGAGCGTCGTGCGGTCGTACATGAGGCGCTCCATGGCGTCCAGGATGCCGGCTTCCGTCTTCGCATCCACGGAGCTGGTGGGCTCGTCGAGGATGAGGATCGGAGCGTCCTTCAGGAAGGCGCGGGCGAGCGAGATGCGCTGGCGCTCGCCGCCCGAGAGGCGCAGGCCGCGCTCCCCGACCTGGGTGTCGTAGCCCTGCGGCAGCCGGGTGATGAACTCGTCGGCGTTGGCCCGCTTGGCCGCGGCGATGATCTCCCGCTGGCTGGCGCCGGGGCGCGCGTAGGCGATGTTCTCGGCGATGCTGGTCGAGAAGAGCACAGGCTCCTGCAGGACGATCGCGAACTGGTTCCGGAGGTCGGCCAGCCGACACTCGCGCAGATCAACGCCGTCGAGCAGGATCTGGCCGGCTGTCGGGTCGTAGAACCGCGTCAAGAGGCTCACGAGCGTGGTCTTGCCCGCCCCTGTCGCGCCCATGATGCCGACGCGGGTGCCCGGGCCGACTTGGAAGGAGATGTCGTGCAGGACGGGGTGATCCCGGTCGTACGCGAAGGAGACGTTCCGGAACGCCACGGCGCCCGCGGCGCGCTCGATCGGCCGCGCGTTCGAGCGCTCGGCCACGTCGGGCACCTGGTCGAGCAGGGCGAAGGCGCGTTCGGCGCCCGCCAGGGACGACTGCAGCTCCGCCACCTTCTTCGACATGGTCTGCAGTGGGCCGAACAGCTGCGCCAGATAGGCCATGACCATGAGCAGTTCGCCCAGCGTGATCACATCCGACCGCACGTGGGTCACGCCGACGAAGAGGATGGCCGCCGTGCCCAGGCCGAGGGTCAGGCCGACCAGAAGATCGAAGCCGCCCTCGATGAAGGCCAGGTGCACCTGCCCCCACATCCCTCGGCTGGCGTGCTGGAAGAAGCGCTCCTGCTCCCGCTCCTCCTGTCCGAAGGCCTTGACGACGCGCATGGCCGACAACGTTTCCTGCACCACCGACATGGCGAAGCTCTGCTGCGCCTTCACCTCGTACCACCGGCTCCTCAGGCGCTGCCGCGAGGCCTTGGCCAACAGGAAGAGCACGGGTGCCACGCCCAGCGCGATCAGCGCGAGCAGCCAGTCGATCCGCCCCGCGACGTAAATCATCCCCACAAGCGTGAAGCCCGAGGTGACGAACGAGGTGGCGCCGTTGACCAGAATCCCCGAGATGGCCGGCGCGTCGTACTGGATCCGGTACGCGGAGTCGGTGGTGCCCTTGGTGTCATGGTACGAGAGCGAGAGCCGCTGGACATGAGCGAAGAGCCGGCTGCGGAAGTCCAGCACCAACCGCTCGCCGGTGTAGGTCTGGAGCAGCCAGCTCCCGAGGGCTTGCAGGTGCACGAGCAGCGCGATGGTCACCGCCAGCCCGGCCGCGAGAAGGAGGGCGGCCGTGGGGGAGCGCGTGGCGGCCGGCAGCATCGCACCGAGAATGCCCGGGAGCGGGTGGGAGCCGACGACGCTGTCGACCGCGATCTTCAGCGGCAGCGGGGTGAGCAGCGCGAGCGGAGGCGCCAGCAGGCTGAGCGCCAGGATGCCCCCGAAGTGGAGCCAGTACGGGCGTGCCTGGCGCAAGAGGCGCCGGTAGAGCCCCAGGTCGGTGGTGGCGCCCCTCACGCCGCGCCCACTCCTCCGTGGCCGAGCGCGTGAAGGATGGCGGCCGTGGCGCGCGCCGATTCCATGAAGATACGGAGGCCGAGGGCGAACGTCCCGGCGCCGAGGATCGCCGTGACGGCCCAGGCCCCGTCAACCCCCGCGCCGGCGGCCAGGCCGGCGAGCAGCACGGACGAGCCGATCCCAACCACGGAGCACCTCGGCCACGCGCGCAACCGCACCAACTGCCGGCCGCCGCCGTGATCTTCGACAGCCGCGAGCACCCGGGCGCCACCCAGGATCCCGCCGCGCACCTCGATGTCCCAGCGGTCGCACTCGCCTCCCCGGACCACGAGCGCGCCGAGCGCGCGAATGGCCGCCTCGAGCGACCGGAGCCGCTCGGCGCCCTCCTGCCAGCGCTCGCTCCAGATGGCGAAGGATCGGGGCCGGGGCAAGACGAAGCAGGGCGCGCCGCGCCATCGCCACGGCGTGAGGCCGTGACGGAGCCGGCCCCAGAGGCGGGCCACCGGCTGGAGCACATAGAGGAAGGCCGTCAGGGCCCGTAGCTTCAGGCGCTCGGTCCAGGAGGGCGCAGCGCTCGTGAACGACGCGCGAGCCGCGCTCAGGCTGGCCTGGACGAGAGAGGCCCCCGCGGCGACTGCGAGGAGCGGCACCGCGCACAGGAGGGGTGTCCAGAGGATCGCGAGCGTCGAGAGGCCGGTGAGGGCCAGGATGAGCAGCGACCACTCGGGCATGAGGGGAAGCGATGCCCATACCTCCGGCGCCGGCTGGTAGATGGACTGAAACGGTGCGACGCCCCAGATCCCGTGATAGATTCGCCCGGCGCGGCCGAAGAGGCTCGCGAGCCCTTTACCGTAGACCCGGCCTCCCCAGGTCACGTGGCCGGCCGCATTGTATTTCTCCGGCCACTTCCGCTCGAGCAGCGCTTCCGCCTTGCCGTAACCCTGCTGCTGCTTCCAGTAGGCCCGGATCGAGTTGCGCCGGTGATGCCAGACCATCGCGCCGGCGCTGAACCCGATGCTCCAGCCCTGCTGCTGCAAGCGCCAGCATATATCCACGTCGTCGCCGGCGGTGCGGAATTGGGGATCGAACCCGCCGATGGCCTCCAGCGCGGCCGTGCGGAACGCCATGTTGCACCCGGGGATGTGCTCGGCTTCGCTATCCGACAGGAGCACGTGGAGGGGGCCGCCCGGCCCGTTAGCGACGCAATCCGCGATCGGCCCGTCACCCTCGGGTGGTATGTTCGGCCCGCCCACGCCCACATGGTCAGTGGACAGGAACGTGGCGGCCAGATACGTGAGCCAATGCGGATCGGGCCGCGCATCGTCGTCGATGTAGGCGACGATCTCTCCGGTCGCGGACTCCAGGCCCGTGTTGCGGGCGCTCGACAGACCGCGGTTCTCTGTGGTGATCAGCCGGAAGCCGTACTCGCGCGCGATCGCCGCCGTGCGGTCATTGGATCCGTCGTTGACGACGATCACTTCGAGGTTCGGATACTCGAGGTTGAGCAAGCCCTCGAAGCAGTCACGGATCGTGCGGGCGCCGTTGTACGTGCACACGATCACCGAGATGCGAGGCCAGGGCATGCGCTTCGGGAACGGCACCTCCGCCATGGCCTCGCGCACCGCTGCCAGCGCCGGCTTGGGCCGCCGCTCCCGGTCCGTGAGACCGAATCTCCAGTCCGCCACGTCCGCGCCGGCCCGGTACCACTCGTCGGTCCACGCAAAGATGAACGCGCCGGCGCAGCCGGCGGCGAACGTGATCCGGACCTGCCAGTCGAGGACCTCGGCCTGCACGTCCTCACCGTGACGGAGGCTATCCAGGCCGACCTCGCTCATGACCAGGGGCCGATCGCCGGCGACGTTCTGAAGGCGCGCGAGGTAAGCGCCGAGACGCTCCTGCGACTCGAGGTAGACGTTGAAGCAGA
>WNGB01003573.1_pt1 | contig 24318 bp, 20 predicted proteins | sample 5400681 | NCBI WGS metagenome assembly WNGB01 (sample SAMN13153367, study PRJNA577476) | soil metagenome | isolation source: 115 cm soil or saprolite under grassland replicate 2 | place: USA:California | collected 2016-06-15
GTCTGCGTTGCCGAGCAGCAGGCGCCGCCCCCTCACGGCGTCGATCCCGGACGAGCCCTCCTCGAACAGCTTGTGCGTCGTGAGGTGGATCGGGACCAGCGGGTGGTTCGGCACGGTCGACTGGTCGGGCAGCTCCCAAACCCGGTACTCGCTGAGCGCCGAGGGGATGAACCGGTGGTAGAGCAGGCTGGAGTCCGAGGCGAAGCCCTCCTCGCCCATCAGCTCCTCGAAGTAGAGCGACCCGGCGGGGGCGCGGTGCTGGGTGTGACGCTTGCCGGGGACCGAGCCGGCGGAGCGGTAGTAGGGCACGGGGGAGTTCCTTTCTCTCGCGGCCTTCAGGCGGCTGCGCCGAGCAGACGGCCGAGGGCCGCCGCAAGCTCTGCCGGAGAGGTGACGACGGCGGCGACGTGACCGTCCGGACGGACCAGCCAGGTCTCGCCGGGCTGTGCGGCGAGGGCGGCGGTGATGGCGCTCTCGGAGTCGACATCGCTCAGTCGGAGCACCTGAGTGGGAGCATGGGTGCCCTCCTTGAGCGCGAGGGCGATGTCGGCCGTGTCCACACCGTCGGTCGTGAGAGCCAGCACACCGTTGCGGACCAGCTGGCGGAGCCTGACCACCTCTGGACGGCCCGCGACCGTGACGGGCGCGTCGGGAATCAGGACGCCGGGCACCACGTCCGGCATCTCACCGCGCGGCGGCCGGCCAGTGAACCGCCGGGCCGCGTCCGCGGTCGTCAGAGGCGAGTCGACGTACCAGAAGGGCTCGGCGAACCGGCCGCTGTCGACCTTCGTCGCTGCATCCGGGGCGTCCACGGCCTCTTCCAGCAAACGCCGACGGGCGTCCCGCTCCGCCTCGTCCTGCGGAACGAGGAAGCGCATCGTGTGGCTGGTGACCTCGAGGTTCTCCCGGGCCGCGGCCAGCCGCTCGGTGTTGTAGCTGTCGAGCAGTGCCGCGGGTGCCCAGTCGCGCAGCACGAAGGCGAGCTTCCAGGCAGCGTTCTCCGCGTCCGGGACCCCGGAGTTGAGGCCCCGGGCGCCGAACGGGGCGACGAGGTGTGCGCAGTCACCGGCGAGGAGCACCCGTCCGACCCGCATCCGGTCGACCATGCGGGAGTGGAAGCGGTAGACCGACCTCCACACGATCTCGTAGGGCCGGTCGCCGATGATCTGCCGGATTCGCGCGTCGAGCCGCCCGTCGGCGGCTTCCGCCTCGAGATCGAACTCGGCCGGGACCTGCCAGTCGATTCGGAACGTCGAGTCCGGACACGGATGGATGAGCACCTGGCGGCCGGGGTTCCAGACCGGGTCGAAGTAGAAGCGTCGCTCCTTCTCCCATCCCGGAAGCTCGGCACGGATGTCGCAGATCAGGAACCGGTCATCGAACGACTGACCGTCGAACGTCACGCCGAGCAGGTGACGAACGCGGTCACCGCGGGCGCCGGCCGCCGCGACGGCGTACGCAGCGCGAACCTGCGTCCGGCCATCGCGCGTGACGCAGGTGAGCGTCACCTCCTCGTCGGTCTGCTCGATGTCGACGACGTCGTGGTCCCAGCGGACGTCGATGAGCGGCTGCATGGCGATCTGCTCGTCGAGCACATGCTCGGTGTGGCTCTGGGAGATGTTGACGAACGCCGGCAGCGGGGAGTGACCGCGATCGACGAACGACCAGTGGAACAGCTCCTGGTCGCGGTAGAAGGTCCGCGCGGTGGTCCAGGTCAGCCCGTCCTCGGCGATCTTCCCGGCGCCCACCGTCGACCAGATATCGAGCACGTCGCGCTGCTGGCAGATCGCCTTGGAGCCGATCTCGTCGCGTTCGGCGCGGGCGTCGAGAAGGACAACGGGGATTCCCCAGCGGGCGAGCAGCAGCGCGGTGGTCTGACCGACGGGGCCGGTTCCGACCACCGCGACCGGTGGTCCGGAGTAGGCGGGGAGCAGCGGCGGAGTCATCCCTGCAGCTCCTCCCAGACCTCGCGGTCACGCTCGGCCGTCCAGATGCGTGGCCAGTCGACGCCGTCGAGCTCGTCCCACAGTCGCTGCACGTCGAAGGGCAGGCAGTGCTCGAAGATCGGCCAGGCACCGAACTTGGGGGCCAGCGCCTCGTGAGTGGCCTCGAACGCCTCCCTGAGGCTGCCGCCACGGGCGTGCACCGCGCCGACCTTGTCACGCATGACCAGGAGGAAGGAGCGGGTCTGCTCGATGGCGGCGTCGACCGCCTCGCGGCTTCGTGGCACCGCCCCGCGCCCACCTACGAGCACCTCGGCGCCGAAGGCCTTGACTCGGTCGAGGGTGCCGGTCGACCAGTCGGCGTGGAAGGCGTCGCCGGTGTACAGCGCGGCTTCCGCCTCGACCAGGTCGCCGGCGAAGAGCACCTTCTGGCGCGGGAGCCAGGCGACGATGTCGCCGGCGGTGTGGCCCCGACCGCAGTACTGCAGCACCAGCTCGCCGCAGTCACCTCCGAGGTCGATGGTCATCCGGTCGTTGAACGTGACGTCGGGCCAGGTCAGGCCGGGCACGGACTCGGGCTTGCGGAACAGGCGGGGCATCCGGCCCAGCTCGCTGTCCCAGTCCTCCTTGCCGCGCTCCTCGATCAGCTTGCGGGTGTTGTCGTGGGCCACGATGACCTCGGCGTCGAAGGCGGAGGCCCCGAGCGTCCGGACCGCGTGGTAGTGCGAGAGCACCAGGTACTTGACCGGCTTGTCGGTGTGCTCACGCAGCTGAACCAGCCAGTCACGGGCGGCGACCGGGGTTGCCCTGCCCTCGAATGCCACCAGGAAGTCCTCACCCTCGATGGCGCCGACGTTCGGGTCGCCCTGGGCGGTGAGTGCGTAGACGCCGTCGGCGAGGACTTCGAGGGTTTCGGTCTTCTCACCGAGGTCGGCGGAGGAGGCGAACGGCTTGGCAGCCATGGGGTGGTCCTTTCGAACGATGTGGTCTGTGGAGGGATCGCGTCGTCGCGACCCGAGTCAGGCAGGGTTGCGGCCGATGAAGAATTCCTTGAGTGGCTCGTCGGGGATGTCGAACCCGGCCTCGAGCAGCGCAGCGCGGTAGGCGCGCATCTGCTTGTCCTGCAGGCGCATGGTCGGCATGCGAAGCGGGCCGCCGTTGTAGCCCTGCAGCCAGCCCTGGAATTTCCAGGCCATGCGGTTGAGCACGGAGCCGCCGTGCACGGCGGCGAACAGGTTGATCTTCGCCACGCGCGCAGGATGGAGCCGCCAGTAGAGCTCCGTGGAGTCGTCGTACTTGCCGTCACGGATGAGCTGCATCATCTCGGGGACGAGCGGGCCGAAGTACTCGTGGTCACTGGTCGCCGAAAGCTGGATCGGGATGACCTGCGAGAGCGGCACGAGGTCGCCCTCGATCGGCACCGAAATGACCACCTCGTCGCCGAACAGGCGATGGCACTCGACGGCGTTCATGATGTTCGGGTAGCCGCCCTCGGCCTTGATCACGGCCACGTTGGGCGCTGCATCGAGGATGCGCCGGATGAGGCGCGTCGAGATGTCCGAGGGGTGCAGACGGGAGAAGTTCCAGATCGTCATCGGGAAGAGGATGATCGCGAGGTTCGTGGCCTCCGCGAATGCGCATGTGTACTCGAAGACCTCCTCCTCGGTCTCCGGGTAGAAGCTCGGCGGGTAGGACAGCAGGATGAGGTCGGCCCCGGCCGTCTCGGCGCGCTGCGCCATCTCGATGTTCTCCTCGAGCGTGTTGAAGCAGGCGTGGTGGCAGATGAAGAAGCCGTCGCCCGCTTCGTCCTTCGAGACCCGGACGAACTCGACGTACTCCTTGAGGGTGATGCTGATCTCGCCGATCGCGAGCGTGCCGATGAAGCCATGCTGCTTGGCGAGGGCGATGTCGTGGCGGATCCCCGACTCGTTGAGGTTCTTCAGGTCGGCCGTGAACGAGGGGATCGTGCAGTTGACCGCGCCGACGAGTTTGTCGCGAGCCCAGCTGCGCGACTCGGCCTTGGTGTAGGTAGCCATGGTTCGTCTCCTTCCGGGGATCAGTTCGCCCCGGCCCCTTCCCAGGACAGGTACTTGATCTCGAGGTATTCCTCGATGCCGTAGACCGAGCCTTCCCGGCCGATGCCCGACTGCTTGATGCCACCGAACGGAGCGACCTCGTTCGAGATCAGGCCGGTGTTGATCCCAACCATGCCGGCCTCGATGGCGGCCGCCACGCGCCAGATCCGGCCCGCGTCGGCGCTGAAAAGGTACGACGCCAGCCCGAACTCGGTGTCGTTCGCCATCCGGATCGCATCGGCCTCGTCCGTGAACCGGATCAGCGGCGTGACCGGACCGAACGTCTCCTCGTGCGCGATCAGCATGTCCTGGGTCACGCCGGTCAGCACGGTCGGCTCGTAGAAGAGCTCGCCGAGGTCGCTCGCCTGGCCCCCGGCGGTCACGGACGCGCCCTTGGCGACCGCGTCCCGGACGTGCTCGTCCACCTTCTCCACGCCGGCGGCGTCGATGAGCGGGCCGATCGTCACGCCCTCGCCGAAGCCGTCGCCCAGGACAAGCTGCGAGGTGCGTGCCGTGTACTCCTCGGCGAAGCGGTCGTAGATGCCTGCCTGCACGTAGACCCGGTTCGCCCCGATGCACGACTCGCCGGTGTTACGGTACTTCGCCGCGAGGACGCCGGTCACCGCGGTCTCGAGATCGGCGTCGTCGAAGACGATCACCGGTGCGTTGCCGCCGAGCTCCATCGAGACCTTCTTGATGGTGGTCGCGGACTCCTCGATGAGCTGGCGTCCGACCTCGGTGGAGCCAGTGAAGGTGACCTTGCGGATGATCGGGTTGCCGGTCAGCTCCGGGCCGATCTCCCGCGCGCTGCCGACGACGACGTTGAGGACACCTGCCGGGATGCCGGCACGCTCGCCGAGCTCCGCCAGCGCGAGGGCCGTGAGCGGCGTCTGCGACGCGGGCTTCACGACCATCGTGCAGCCCGCCGCGAGGGCAGGAGCCGCCTTGCGGGTGATCATCGCTGCCGGGAAGTTCCACGGGGTGATCGCTGCACACACGCCGACCGGCTCCTTGAGGACGACGATGCGGCGGGACGCGGTGGGCGCCTGGAAGACGTCGCCGCGGACCCGCTTCGCCTCCTCGGCGAACCACTCGATGAACGAGGCCGCGTACGCCATCTCGCCCTTCGCCTCCGACAGCGGCTTGCCCTCCTCCAGCGTGATGATGGCGGCGAGGTCGTCGGTATGGTCGGTCACGAGGTCGAACCATCGACGCAGGATCCTGGAGCGGTCCTTTCCCGCGAGTGCGCGCCAGCCGGCCAGCGCCCGGTCCGCGGCCTCGACAGCCGTCCTGGCCTGCTCGCGGCTCAGCGAGGGCAGCTCGGCGATCTCGGCACCGGTCGACGGGTTGGTCACGGTGAACGTGTCTCCGTCACCGTCCGGGATCCAGGCCCCGTCGACGTACGCCGCACTGCGCAGCAGTGTCGGGTCCTTCAAGACGGCGTGGACGGATTGTTCGGTGGTTGCGGTCACGACTTCCTTCCTCATTTCTCGACGGGCTGGAGGTGGATCGGGAGCTCGGCGCCGATGCCGGCCTTCTCCGCTGCCTCCACGCACATCCCTGCGACGGCGAGGTCCTGGACGGCTGAACCCACGGACTTGTAGAGCACGATCTGCTCCGGAGCGGTTCGACCGCGCACCCGGCCGGCCACGACGTCGGCGAGAGAGTGGATACGGTCGGAGATGTCGATCCCGGCAGCCTTGGCGGCGATGAGGTCGCCCGTGTCGTGGAGGACCTCCTCGACCATGTCGGCGACGACGACGTCGGCGCGCTCGATCGTCTCGGGGTCGACCTCACGCTGTTCGCGCAAGGTGGATCCGATCGAGACGACCGTGGACCCGGGCTGCAGCCAGGCGCCGTGCAGGGTAGGGGTTTCGTCGTAGGAGCGGGCGGCGCAGATCACGACCGATGCAGCGGACACCGCGGCCTCGGCGGAACTGGTCGGCTCCACGGATGCAGCCGTGTGCCCGAGGTCCGCGACGAAACGCGCTCGGCTCTCGTCACGCGGGCTGAAGACTCGAGCTGATGAGAGCGTCCGCACCGCCGCCAAAGCTTCCAGGTGCTTACGCGCCTCGAACCCCGAGCCGATGACCGCGACGTCGAGCTCGCCGGCCGGCGACAGCAGGTCGACTGCCAGCGCGGACGTCGCGGCCGTTCGGAAGCCGGTGATCGAGTTGCCGTCGAGCAGGGCCACGAGTTCCGCCGTCGCCGGGTCGAACAGCGCGACGAGGTAGGAGAACAATCGGCGTTCGCCGAAGGAACCGGCGATCGTCTTGGTGCCCATCAGCGCGCCATTTCCTGGCACGCCGCTCAGCGTCCGGAGCATCCCGCGGCCACCGCGGGCGACCACCCGCGGTGGGAAGGTGACGTGGTCGCCGGGAGTCGCGTACGCCACGCGGAGCGCGTCGATGGCCGGCTTCCAGTCGAAGACGGAACGCACATCGGCGTCGTCGAGTACAAGAGTCACGGCAGTCTCGTCCCGGCTCAGACCGGCGGCGCGACGAAGAGACCCTTGTCAGGGTCGTTGAACATCTTCTGGGCGACGAAGTCGTTCATCGGGTTCGACGTTCCCCACACGTCCGAGGTCTCGGGCTCGTAGACGTCGTAGACGTGGGGATGCCAGATGTCCTCTTCGATCGTCTCCAGCTCGGTCGTGTACTCCATCGTGTTTCCGTTCGGGTCGATGAAGTACGTGAAGGTGTTGTCGCCCGCCCGGTGACGGCCAGGACCCCACACCTTCTCCCAGCCGGCGCGCATGAGTCGGCCGCTTCCGCGCATGTACTCGTCGATGCCGCGGAGCTCAAAGGACACGTGCTGCAGGGACGGGTGCGGGCCTCGGGCAATGGCCATGCTGTGGTGCTGCGGGCTGCAGCGCAGGAAGTAGAAGATGTCGCCGACGCGAGGATGGTTGAGCGTGTCGGTCAGCCGGAAGCCGAGGTGCTTCTCGTACCAGGCCAGCATCTTCTCCGGCTCAGGGGAGTTCAGCACGACGTGGGAGATGCGGACGGGGATGTCCTCCTTCTCCTCGATCTTGCGGGGCGACCGCGCCTCGACGTCAGCCGACACCTCGACGGTCCTTCCCTCGAGGTCGAAGAAGCGGAGCCCGTATCCGCCGCCCGGGGTCTGCAGGACGCCGGGATCGGCGATCAGCGTGGCTCCTGCCTCACCGAGCTGCTCGGCCAGCGCATCGACAGCGGCGGGGTCCGCGGCCCCGAACGCGACCAGGTCGACGCGCTTCTCGGAGGAGTCGCGGACCCTGATGACGTACTGCTCGGGAGAGCCCTCCGCGGCGAAGTAGGTGATGCCGGAGTCGGTCCCGACCTCGGTGAGACCCCAGTGATCCCGGTAGAAGGTGACCTGGTCGTCGTAGTCGGGCACGGCAAGGTCTACGTGCCGCAAGTGGGTGATGGGGCTGACGGACATTGCGGGTTCCTTCGTCAGAGGGCCGCGGGCGCGGACGTGGGGACGAGCGTGGGCACGGTGGCCAGGAGCGCTTCTAGCGTGCTGCTGTCGTCGGCGGACCCGAGGATGTAGCGGTCGGGACGTACGCACAGGGCACGCGACGTCGTCGAGGCCAGCAGTTCGCCGACGACGTTCTGGTCGGACAGAACGACGACTTCGGAGCTGGCCGCAATCCTCGCCGTCAGCTCAGGTGAGAGCCCGGCGACGAGCTCGGGCGCGGCGGCGATCAGGAAGCGCTGGCCGACGAGGTCGTCGAGGTGCCGGCCGTCTGCCAGGACCGGTTGCGCTGAGAGCATGCCCGCACAGTCATCCTGCTCACCGGCGTGCAGCCCGGGCCCGAGCGGCGGTCGCGGCGGCAGCGTCTCGGTCGGATTGGCGCGGATGTGTGCGTCGCGGCCATCGGCGACCTTCGGGTCCGTGGTCTGGATCAGCTGAGCCATGTTGGCCGCCTGGCTCACCCAGTACCGAGCGTGCTCCTTGCGCTCGGACTCGTAGGTGTCGAGCAGACTCTCCTCGGCGAGGCCGCGCGCGACGAGGCGCAGCTTCCAGACGAGGTTGGCGACGTCGCGCATGCCCGCGCACAGGCCCTGACCGAAGAGCGGCGGCGCCAGGTGGGCAGCGTCGCCCGCCAGGAAGACGTTGCCGACGCGCCATTGTTCGGCCAGTCGTGCTCGGAACGTGTAGATCGCCACCCGGTCCGCGACGAACTTGTCGACGCTCAAGACGCCGTTGCTGAGTCGCGCGATGGCCTCCGAGGTGACGATCTCCTCGGGGTCGTCGCCCGGCATGACCTTGAACTCCATCCGCACACGGTCATCGGGAAGTCGCACCCAGAGGGCCGGCCTGGTGTAGTGACCGATGAACACCATGTCGCCGGGCACGCCGTCGCTGTCGTGCAGGATGCCGTCGACGATCAGCCAGGGGTCGTCCGAGCCTAGCTTCTCGGTCGGGATGCCGAGCGTGTGGCGGATCGGGGACGTCGCGCCGTCGCACGCCAGCAGCCAGCGTGCGGTGATCGTCCCAGTCGCACCGTGGGGCGTCCGGACGACACAGCTCACGCCGTCGAGGTCTTGGGAGAACTCAAGCAGCTCGGTGCCGACGCGCAGCTCGACCGATGGCAACCGGTCGATCTCGGCCCGCATGATCGGCTCGATGTGCGGCTGGTGGAAGAGGACCTGGTCGGGCCAGCCCTGGGAGCCGACGCGGCCGGTCGCGTGGGTGATCAGGGTCTCGTCGGCCTGGTTGGCGATCCGGAAGTCGAGCATCGGTCGGCATTGTGCGAACACCCTGTCGGCGAGGCCGATCGACTGAAGCAGCCGCAGGATCTCGCCCTCGAAGTGCACTGCCCGGGCGAACGGCCAGGGCTCCACCTCCCGCTCGATCCCCACGGCGGACATGCCGGCTTGACCGAGCATCGCCAGCGCGGTGGCGCCGACCGGCCCTCCGCCGATCACCACCGCGTCGTAGTTCTGAGCCACGTTGAACTCTCCTTGTGCTGACGTGTCACGCGACGTCAGATACTAGACGTCTCGTATCGCTTCCTGGAGAGTAGACCCAAGAGACGCACGTCACAAGCCCTTGGGGAAGCGTAACTGCGAGCTTGGTCGGCGAATGGGCGCCTGGGAGGTGGGCGACGAGCGGTGAACGCTGAAATTTGCGTCGCGGTACTAGACGTACCGTATCGATTATGGTTCCCTTGGCTCGTTGTGATCGCCATCACTCCGATGCGCGAGTGGATGAGAGTGCGGGAGACCCCATGTCGAAGAAATCAACGCTGGTTCGCGGCTGGCTCGGGCGGGCACGGCTCACGGCGCTCAGTGCCGGTATCGCTGCCCTTGCCCTCGGGCTGTCCGGGTGCGGCGGCGGGGACACCTCAGCCAGCGGCGCGTCGTCCAGCGGCACCCCGGCCGCCGGCGAGTGCGGATCCGTTCCGCAGATCACCCCGAAGGACCCCCAGAACGTCCTGGCCGGCATGCCCCCCGAGGTGACCGCCGGATACAACGGCTACCCGACCGAGGTCCTGCCCAGTGCGTGGGCGAACTGGAAGCCGAGCCACCCGGGCCCGTACAAGGTCGCCATCCTCTGGCAGCCGGTCGTCAGCTCGTTCGTCACCGCGACGCTCGACGCGCTCACCCAGGAGCTCAAGGCGTCGGGCAAGGTCGACATCATCGCCTCGGTCGCGCCGCAGAACCCGACGGACATCCCCGGCAGCCTGCAGCTGTTCAACCAGCTCGTGGCGAAGAAGCCGGACCTGATCATCCTGATGCCGCTGGCGTCCGAGCCCTTCGTGGACGCCGTGAACGCGGCGGGCGAGGCCGGCATCCCCGTCGTGACTCCGTGGCTCCCCGTGCCGTCGAAGTACGCGATCGGCGTCAGCCTCAACGCGTTCCTGCAGGCGGCCTCCGTCTCGGCCAAGGTTGCCGACGCGATGGGCGGGAAGGGCAGTGTCCTCGAGGTCCACGGCATCCCGGGCATCCAGTCCGACAACGAGGCCCTCGCCGGCTTCAAGGCCACGCTCGACCAGTGCCCCGGCATCAAGGTCGCGGGCGAAGCGACCGGCAACTTCAACGCTGCCGCAACCAAGGGTGCGGTCCTGCAGTTCCTGTCCACCCACCCGGCGAAGATCGACGGCGTCTTCCAGGCGGGCACGATGACCCCCGGAGTGATCCAGGCGTTCGAGCAGCTCGGCCGACCGATCCCGCTCGTCGGAGACGTGGGCTCCACCCAGGGCAGCATCGCGTACGCGCACGAGCACGCGGACGAGTACAACGAATTCGGCAGCTCGACGCCGGACGGGTCCATCGGCAAGACCGTTGCGACGGTCGTTCTCCGTACGCTCGCGGGTGAGGGCCCGGCGATCAACATGATGGTGACCGAGCAGAAGCTCATCGGCGACGACCAGGTCGACGCGGTCTACCAGGACGGCTGGAAGCCTTCGGGCCAGGACGACGCGTGGCTGCCCGACGACGAGTGGATGACCACCGATCAGCTCGACGCCTTCTTCGGTACCGGCAAGTGAACCTGCACACCCTGCGTGGTTCCGGTCTCACTGCCCCGGCCGGGTCGGACGTCGACGTCCGTGGTGTGACGAAGTCTTTCGGTGCCACACGGGCTCTCTCCGGCGCGGACCTGGAGGTCCGCGCCGGAGAGGTGCACACCGTCATGGGGGAGAACGGGTCCGGCAAGAGCACCTTGGTGAAGATCCTCGCGGCGGTCCACCGGCCGGACTCGGGCACGATCACTGTCGGCGGACAGTCGGCGCACCAGATGCGATCGCCCTCCGACGCGCGTCGTCTCGGAGTGGCGACGGTCTTCCAGGAGGTCCTGACGATCCCTGGGAGGACTGTGCTGGAGAACGTCTGGGTCGGCTCGCGCGCCAGGCAGATCGACATGGAGGAGCGCCGGGAGCGCGCCGCGACGATCCTCGCGCGCCTCCTCGGTGCGCCGGTCGACCTGGACGCACCCATCGAGAGCCTGTCCCTGTCCGATCGCCAGGCGTGCTGCGTCGCGCGCGCGGTGGTCGCGGACCCGGCTGTGCTCATCCTCGACGAGTCCACCTCTGCACTCGACGTGGCCACCCGGGACCGTCTGTTCGAGGTGGTCCGCGAGATGACGGCGACAGGCGCCAGCGTCCTCTTCATCTCGCACCGCATGGACGAGGTGTTCCAGATCAGCGACGTCTTCACCGTCCTCCGCGCCGGGCGCACGGTCGCCGCGCGGCTCCCGGCGTCCGATACGTCGCCGGCGGAGCTGGTGCGGCACATGTCGGGTGTCGACGGCCACGCCGAGCGGCGTACCACCGTCGTCAACGGCGAGGTCGTGCTGCGCGCCACCGGGCTGCGCCTCGCCGGCGACGCGACCCCCATCGACTTCGAGCTCCGGGCCGGTGAGCTCGTGGGGCTCGCCGGCCTCGAGGGTCAGGGTCAGGACTCCTTCCTCAAGGCCCTGCGCGGCATCGCTGCGCCCGCTGGGGGCGAGGTACGCCGAACGGGGAGCCGGGACGACGCCTTGCTGACCCGGCCCGCGATCGCTCGACGTCACGGGGTGGCCTACGTCCCCCGCGAGCGTCGGCACGAGGGCATCTTCGAGCAGCTCCCGATCGGCGAGAACTTCGGTCTGCCGGCCCTGGCCCAGGACACGATTGCGGGACTCGTCCAGACGCGGCGGACGTTCCGGCGGCTGCGGCGTCATGCCGGGCCGCTGAGCCTGAAGATGGGACACCCCCGCAATCTGATCACGACCCTGTCGGGCGGCAACCAGCAGAAGGTGGTCCTGGCGCGCGCGCTCGCAGACGCACCGCAGGTGCTCCTTCTCAACGACCCCACGCGCGGCATCGACCACAACGCCAAGAACGACGTCTACGCGGTCATCGACGATCTGTGTGCCCGGGGAGTAGCCGTGGTCATGCTGTCCAGCGAGGTCGACGAGCTCGTCCACCTCGCTGACCGGGTGCTCGTCTTCAAGGACCAGGCCGTCAGCGCCGAACTGGCCGGCGACGCGATCACGCGAAACAACATCGTGGCCGCCTACTTCAGCTCTCAGCCCCGCGGAGAGCATGACATGAGGGAGGAGACAGAGGATGCAGACGAGCGCCCCGCCTCTCGTTCCTGACGCGCAGAGATCGCAGCGCCCCACACTTGCGCCGCTGGCTCACCAGCCGTGGCTGTTCGCCGGCGCGCTGGTGATTGCGCTGGTCATCGCGAACGTCACACTCCAGGGTTCCTTCCTGGATCCCGGCTACTGGCCAGCACTGCTCGGCACCCTGGCGCCGTTCGTGCTCGTCGCCTTCGCGTCGACGATCCCGGTGCTGGGCGGCGGCGGAGGCATCGACATCTCCGTCGGCCCACTCGCGACCTTCGTGAACTGCCTGCTGGTCGCCACGCTCTTCGCGCACGGGCTCGGCTCGCCCCTCGTGGCGATCCCGATCCTGCTCGTCGTCGGCGCCGCCGCCGGTTGCGTGAACGGGCTCCTGGTCGTGGTGGGACGCCTCCAACCGGTGATCGCGACGCTGGCAACCTTCTTCGTGCTCAGCGGACTCGCACTCCGCATCTCCCCGGCGCCGGTCACGGCAGGCGACAACTGGACCAAGGAGCTCGCCGGCATGCTCGGTCCCGTCCCCGGCGGGCTGCTCACCATGGGGGTGCCTGTGCTGATCTGGGTCGCGCTGGGTCGGACGGAGTTCGTCCGGAACCTCTACGCGGTCGGCGGGGACGACGTCGCAGCGTTCTCCGCTGGCGTGAACGTCGCGGCCGTGCGAGTCGGAGCGTACGTTCTCTCAGGAGTCTTCGCCACGATCGGCGGCATTGCCCTCACGGCGGTGATCCAGACGTCGCAGGCATCGCTGGCAGCGACCTACACGCTGATCGCCCTGGCCGCAGTCTCGCTCGGCGGCACGTCCCTGGCCGGCGGACGAGGCGGAGTCACCGGCTCGCTCCTGGGCGCGACGTCGATCTTCCTGCTCCAGGAGTCCCTCGCCGCCGCCGGCGTCCCCACGAGCTACGTGCAGCTCGTCTACGGGCTGCTCCTGATCGTCGGTGTCGTGTCGTCCGGTGTCGCCTCGAGGAGTCGGTAGGAGATGGCGATGAACGATGTGGCGACCCCCACGGTAAACAACACCCAGCCGTCGCCGACAGGTCCGGAGGCATCGTCGCGGGTGGCGCTCCTGAAGGGTGCATCCCGCCGGTTCCCCCTCGCGCAGCTGGTCGTGCTGCTCGCGGTGTTCCTGTGGGGCTCCGTGCAGGTCGACGGCTTCGCCAGCAGTCCCTCGGTCAGGGCGATGCTGGTGATGGGCTCGCTGCTGGCGCTGGCCTCGCTCGGCCAGACGTTCGTGATCCTGGTGGGCGGCCTCGACCTCGCCGTACCCGGCTACGTCACCGTGGGGGCGGTGGCGGCAGCCGAGCTGGGAGGCACCAAGGGCTGGCCCCTGTGGCTGGTCGCCCTGGTCGTGGTCGGTGTCTGCGCCGCGGCGGGCGGAACCTGCGGCGCCATCTGCCACTACCTGCGGGTGCAGTCCCTCGTCGTCACCCTCGGCATGTCCTCGGTGCTCATCGGCGGGATCATCGTCATCACCAAGGCGAGCATCCTCGGCGCGCCGCCGGCGAGCCTCTCGAAGTGGACGTTCGTGCTGGGGGAGACCTTCGGCCTCCCGGTACCGCCGGTGGTGTTCCTGACCGCGAGCGTCGTCGTCGCCACCTGGGTCTTCCTGGCGCGGATGCCGGCCGGTCGCCGCCTCTACGCGACCGGGGCGAACCCGCGCGCGGCCGAAGGGATCCTGATCCGGACCGGACGGGTGTGGATCACGACGTTCGCCTTCGGTGCCGCCGCGACGGGTCTGACGGGCATGCTTATCGCGGGATACTCGAGTGGCGCCTCCGTGAGCACGGGAGACCCGTACTTCTACTCCGGCCTGGCGGCGGTGCTCGTCGGCGGCACTGCCCTCGGCAGTGCGCGCGGCGACTTCCTGCGAACCGTCCTGGGTGCCCTCACGCTCACGGAGCTGACGACGATCCTCAGTGGCCTGGGACTCGGCGAGGGAGACACCCGCATCCTCTTCGGGCTGGCCATCATTGTGGTGGTCCTGGCGTACGGCCGCGAGCGACGGCTGCGCGACCGGCTCTGAGGAGCGCGCGCTCAGGACCGCTTGGCGGCGATCCCGCTGAGCACCGCATCGACGTGCGCGACCGTGCTCTCGACGTCGAGCTCGCCTGTCTGCAGGAGCAGCCGGAAGTAGATCGGCGCGTACAGCAGCTCCGCCGTGGTGCTATTCGGGATGTCCTCGCGCAGGTCGCCCTCGGCCTTGCCCTGCTCGATGAGCTCCTCCACGGCCTCCTGCCGGCCCCGCCAGAACCGGCTCTTAAAGGCATCGAGGGTTGCGGCGTCGAACTGGCACTCGCCCAGCAGCTGAGCGACGAGACGACCCTCAGGTCCGGCGTACACCTTGGTCAGCGCGACCAGGTGAGCTCGAAGTGCCTCGATGGCGCGGCCCTTCTTCGAGATCGGGGTCTGAGCGATGTGGTTCTCGACGAAGGAGTCGATGACCAGCTCGGCCTTGCTGGGCCACCAGCGGTAGATGGTCATCTTGCTCACGCCCGCCTGCCGGGCGATGCCCTCGATCGAGAGCTTCTGCAGCGAGACCGGACCGGGCGGCTTGTCGCCGAGGAGGTCCATGGTCGCCTGGAGCACGGCTTGGCGGCTGCTCTCGCTTCGAATGGCCATGGCGGCACTCTAACCGATTGTGACCGTATCGTATCGGATCTGTCTCAGGGGCGCCGCCTGCTCGGCCCACAGGTCGAAACAGGGGGTGACGGGCGTCTCAATTCGGTGTACGGTACGGGACGTATCGAATCGAATAGGGAGTGCCCATGAAGCTTGGACGCATCAACGTCACCACACCCGACGGTGACCAGGCGCGCATCGTCGCGGTGCTCGAGGGGGAGGGCCGCGTCGTGGACCTCGCGCGCGCCCACGCGGCGGTCCTCCGGAGCCGGGGCGCGAGTGCCGAGGGTGCGACTCGTGTCGCACGCGCGATCTTCCCGTCGAGCATGTCGCAGGCCATCGCGGCCGGTGACCTCTTCCGGGAATCTGCCGACCTCGCGCTCGCCGGCGCCGACGACGCCAGCGCCGACATCGACTCGGTCTCGTGGGTCGCCGCGGTCGACTCCCCGGTCATCCGCGACAGCCTCACCTACCCCATCCACATGGAGCACTTCGCGGCGAAGGTCGGTGGCAACCTGCCGTCGCCACAGATCTTCAAGACCCCGCCGTACTTCAAGGGCTCCATGAGCATGATCTACGGGCACGGCGAGGTCCTGCCGTACCCGTCGTACACGAACTTCCTGGACTGGGAGCTCGAGATCGGCATCATCGTGGGCAGCCCGGGCCACAACCTGAGCCCGAAGGAGGCCGAGAGCCGGATCTTCGGCTACACGATCTTCAACGACTTCTCGGCGCGCGACGTGCAGCCCAACGAGATGGCCATGGGGATGGGCCCGCAGAAGTCGAAGGACTTCGCCTTCGGCATCGGTCCCTGGGTCGTCACGGCCGACGAGATCCCGTCGCTCGCCGAACTCAACGGATCCGTCCGGCTCAACGGCGAGGTGATCTCGACCTGCACCGCCGAGGGCGGCATCTTCTCGCCCGCCGAGCTGGTCGCTTGGGTCTCGGTCTCGGACAACGTCCAGCCCGGCGACCTGATTGCGACCGGCACGCTGGGCAACGGCTCCGGTCTGGAGATCGACCGCAAGCTCAAGCCAGGTGACGTGCTGGAGCTGCAGCTGGACAAGGTCGGCGTTCTCAAGACGATCGTCGGCGAACCCGAGGTCGCTCCCTGGTGGCCTGAGGAGAAGCCGTACCCCTGGAAGTCCGACGAGAAAAAGGAGCCGGTGGCGTGAGCGACCTCCATGGCCACTCCATGAACGGTCAGGGAACCGATCGCGCCGGCGTCGTCCGTCGGGTGGTGACGGGCATCGACGAGCGCGGCCGTTCCTACGTCCTCAGTGACGGAGCGTCGGCCAACCGGCACAGCTCGCCCACTGTCGCGGGGTTCGGCGCAGCCCATCTGTGGTACACGAAGCCCGGACCCATCTCCAACGCCGGTGAGCAGGACAACGGGTCGGCCGACACGGCGATCCCGATGCACCCCGAGGTCGGAGCGACGATCTTCCGGGTCGCCGACTTTCCGCCGGACTCCGCGTACACCGAGGACGGGAAGATGTCGCTGTTCGGTGAGATCGGCGGCGACGAGGCCCGCGCCGGCGCACTCCAGAGTGAGAGCAAGCACTTCTGGTTCCACAAGACCGACTCGATCGACTACGCCGTCGTCCTCGAGGGCGAGATCTGGCTTCTCCTCGACAACGACGAGTGCCTGCTGAAGACCGGTGACGTCGTCGTCCAGCGCGGTACGTCGCACGCGTGGGCGAACCGGTCGGACAAGCCGTGCCGCATGGCCTTCGTGCTCATCGGCGCGCCGCCCGTGCCGGTCGGCGCGGACTCGGAGCTGGCGGGCCAGACGTCGTGACGATCCAGGTCGGCGACGTCGTCTGGGCACCGGACGGCATGCTAGTCAACTCCTCGGAGTTCGCTCGGTTCTGCACGTGGCTGCAGGACTCGGGCCTCGCCGGCGAGGGCAACGTCGCCAGCTACCGGGACCTCTGGCGATGGTCCGTCGACGACGTCGAACGGTTCTGGCGCGCGTTCGCCGCCTACGCCGGGATTGACCTCGGCCCCCTGGCGGCTGCCGGTGCTCCCGCGAGCATGCCCGGAGCACAGTGGTTCCCCGGGGCGACGGTCAACTACGCCGAGGTCGCGCTGGGAGGCTCCCGCGCCGGTGACGCCGTCGTGGCGATCGCGGAGAGCGGCGCTCGTAACGTGCTGACCTGGGCCGAGCTCCGCCAACAGGTCGGTGCCGTCGCGGCGTTTCTGCGGCGTCACGGCGTTTCGAAGGGCGACCGGGTCGCCGCCGTGCTGCCGAACCGCATCGAAGCAGTCGTGGGGCTGCTCGCCGCGGCATCCGTGGGCGCCATCTGGTCGGTCGTCGCGCCCGAGTTCGGCGTCGAGGCAATCGTCGCGCGACTGCGCCAGCTCGAGCCGAAGGTGCTGTTGGCAACGGCGTCCTACGACTACAACAGCCGAGTGATGGACCGCAGTGCCGTCCTCGCCGAGGTCGTCTCCGGTCTGCCGACCGTGGAGCGGGTCCTCTGGATCGGCACACCGGCTTCCGTTCCCGGATTATCGATCGAGGCGCACGCCTGGGCCGACGTCGTCTCGGAGGAGGCGGAGTGGGTCGCCGACGCGGTGTCGTTCAGCGACCCGCTCTGGGTTCTGTTCAGCTCCGGCACGACCGGGGTTCCGAAGGGCATCGTCCACGGGCACGGCGGCGTGGTGCTCGAGCACCTCAAGACCTTCACCCTGCACTCGGAGCTGCGGCCCGGCGAGAAGCTCTTCATCGTCGGCAGCACCAGCTGGGTGGTCTGGAACATGCTGGTCTCCGGTCTGCTCCGCGGGGCGACGATCGTCCTGCTCGACGGGAACCCCGCCTTCCCCGACCTCGGTCGGGTGTGGCAGGTAGTAAGTGAGGAGCGCGTCTCCATGCTCGGCCTGGGCGCCGCCTACGTGCACGCGTGTCTCCGCGCGAGCCTGCGGCCGGCCGCGGACCACGACCTGTCGGCCCTCCGGATGGTCCAGGTGACCGGCTCGCCGCTCAGCCCGGAGGGCTACCGATGGATGTACGATGCCGTCGGCGACGTCTGGCTGGCATCCACGAGCGGTGGCACGGACGTTGCCGGCATCTTTCTGGGCGGCGCGCCCGGCGAACCCGTGCGTGCCGGACGGCTCCAGCCGCCAGCCCTCGCGGTGGCCGCGGAGTCGTGGAACGTGGACGGCGAGCCGCTCGTCGGCGCGGAGGGCGAGCTCGTCATCACCAAGCCGATGCCCTCGATGCCGCTCTACTTCTGGAACGATCCCGACGGCTCGCGCTACCGGGAGAGCTACTTCTCGACCTACCCCGGAGTCTGGCGCCACGGCGACCTGGTCGAGTTCGACGCCGACGGCAGCTCGGTCGTCCTCGGCCGCTCCGACTCGACACTCAACCGCAACGGGGTCCGGCTCGGTCCGGCCGACCTCTACCGGATCGTGGAGGCGCTCGACGAGGTGTGCGAGGCGCTCGTCGTCGGCGTCGAGCGGGGCGAGGACTACTACATGCCGCTGTTCGCCCAGCTCGCCGACGGTGTGGATGCCGAGACGGCGACCGAGGCCGTGCACAACGCCATCCGTGCGGCGCTGTCTCCTCGATACGTCCCGGACGCGGTCGTCGCCGTCTCGGCGATCCCGCACACTCGGACTGGGAAGAAGCTCGAGGTCCCCGTGAAGCGCCTAATCCAGGGTGCGGCCCTGGAGACAGTCGTCGATCCCGGTGCGGTCGACAACTTCGCCGCACTCCGGGAGATCCGTGACCTCGTAACCCAGCAGGGGAAGGCGTGACTGACACATGACTGTGATCGACGAATTCGTCCAAGGCATGCTGGCCGACGACAAGAGCACCGAAGCGGTCGGGATCGAGATCCTGTCGGCAACGAACGGTGCAGCCGCGGCGAGGTTGGTCGTCACCGCGACTGCGGCCAACGGCCACGGCATCTGCCACGGCGGCATCGTGTATTTCCTGGCGGACACGACCTTCGCGGTGGCTGCCAACAGCCTGATGCCCGGCACCGCGACCACTGACGCCTCGATCGTCTACTTCTCGCCGGCTCGGGTCGGCGAGGTGCTCGTCGCCGAGGCGCAGGTCAGGCACACGACGCGCCGCCAGTCGCTGGTCGACGTGACCGTCCGCTGCCGCGAGCGGCTCGTGGCCGAGTACCGAGGCAGAGGCGCGCTGCTTCCCAGGCCGTCCGCATGACATCTCAGCAACGCAGGAAACCTGGCAACGGAGGGACGATGACCTCGACGTGGTTCGCGCTCGGCACCTTCGAGGCCGGCGCCGGTGGGTTCCCGGGCCAGGTGGTCGGGGACCTGGTGCACGACGTCCGCGACTACCTGCCCTATGCCTCCGTCGGAGAGATCCTGGCGGACTGGGAGGCGGCATTCCCTGCGTTGGCTGCGGCGGCCAACGATCCGACGACGCACGGCAGGCGCAGCGACTCCCTGGTCGTCCGGCCGCCCGTCCAGCCTCCCGGACAGCTGTTCGCCGCGGGAGCGAACTATCGCGAGCACATCATCGAGATGGCGATGGCCCACGGACTCGGGTTGTCCGGAGCCACGCCGGAGGAGCGCGCGGGGCAGGCGGCCGCGGACATCGACGAGCGCCGCGAGCATGGCGAGCCCTACGTCTGGACCGGTGTTCCTACTGCGATCAGTGGTGCGTACGACGACGTCGTTCTCCCCTCTGGCTGGGACGATCACGACTGGGAGCTGGAGCTCGGCGTGGTCATCGGCAAGCGGGCCCGGCACGTCCCGGTCGAGCGCGCGATGGAGCACGTCGCCGGCTACACGATCTGCAACGACCTCACGACGCGCAGCCTCGTCCCGCGGACCGACATCCCGATGATGGGCACCGACTGGCTGCGCGCGAAAAACTTCCCCACCTTCTTCCCGACCGGGCCGTGGCTCGTCCCCGCGGCGTTCGTCCCGGACCCACTGGACCTGGGCATCCGACTGCGGCTCAACGGCGAGACCATGCAGACGAGCAACACCGGCGACATGGTCTTCGGACCGGCCGAGCTGATCGCGTACCTGTCCCAGTTCGTCGAGCTGCAGCCCGGCGACATGGTCATCACGGGTTCCCCGCCGGGCAACGGCTCACACCACGGCCGCTACCTCCGGCCCGGAGACGTGATGGAGTGCGAGATCGACGGCCTCGGCGTGCAGCGGACGCGATGCGTCGCCGAGGGAGGCGGCGAGGGAGGCGGCGAGGCATGAGGCTGGTCGTGCGCCAGTCGGTCTTCGTCGTGCCGGCTATCTGCTCGGTGGCACGAGCTTTGGGTTTCTACGAGGCCGAAGGCGTCGATGTCCAGGACGCGACGACGACATCGTCGGCGGCGCAGTGGGCGGATCTGGTCGACGGCAGCGTCGATGTCGCGATCACGAGCACGGACAACCTGTTCGCCTGGAACGGGGGCGGCCCGACCATCGTCCAGATCGCTCAGGTCGAGACGACGACCGATCTGGCGCTCGTGCTGAGGCCCGGACTGGCCGCACTCGGTGAGACCGGTCGCTCTCGCCTTGCGGTCGACGCGGCGACGAACGGCTTCGCGATCGTGGCCTACGCCATGATGGAGCGACTCGGCTTCGCCCGCGGCGGCTACGAGGTCGTCGAGATGGGCGGCGTCCGCGAGCGGTACGACGCCGTGCTCGCGGGAGACGCGGACCTCACGCTGGTCGCCCCTCCGTTGGATGAGGCGGGTGCGCCACTCGGTATGCGCGTGCTCATGCGCACCAGCGACGTGGAGCCCGACTACCCGGGCCTTGGCATCGTCGTCAGGCGTGACCACCTTGATGGTCCCTCGGAAGCGATCGCCCGCTACCTGGCTGCGCTCGAACGAGCGCGCCTTTGGATCAGCACCACGCCCCACGAGGCCGTCGCCGACCTCCTACTCGGTGCTGGTCACGGCCTGGGCGCAGCCGCGTCGGTTGTTCGTCACAACCCCTCCACGCTGCGCGCCACGCTCGGAGGACTGGCCGTGCTCGCCGACCTTCGCTCGCGGATGTCGCTGACGGTCGCAGACGCTCCCTCCCCGAGTGACCTCGTCCTCGGAGACCATCCGGTCCTGGTGGTCCTGCCAACGTCTTGACCCCGCCTTTCGTCCGATCAACCACACCCAGCACACCTGGAGTACCCATGCCCGAGGCCGTCATCGTCGCCACCGCTCGATCTCCGATCGGACGCGCGTTCAAAGGCTCTCTCAAGGACGTACGCCCCGATGACCTCACGGCCCAGATGGTCGCGGCCGCGCTCGCGAAAGTCCCCGCGCTCGATCCCCGCGACATCGAAGACGTGGTCCTCGGCTGCGGACAGCCGGCCGGCGAATCCGGCTACAACCTGGCGCGCGTGGTCGCGGTCCTCAACGGGATGGACTTCCTACCCGGCACGACCGTCAACCGGTACTGTGCCTCGAGCCTCCAGGCCTTGCGGATCGCCTTCCACGCGATCAAGTCGGGGGAGGGCGACGCCTTCGTCGTCGCGGGCGTCGAGACCGTCAGCCGCTTCTCGCAGGGGACCGCCGACTGGGACGGCGGCAACGTGAACCCGCTGTTCGACGACGCGCGGGAGCGAAGCGCCCGGATCGCCGGCGGCACGATGCCGTGGTCGGACCCCCGTGAGAGCGGGCTGCTCCCGGACATCTACCTGTCGATGGGGTTGACCGCGGAGAACGTGGCACAGCTCGAGGGGGTCTCCCGCGCCGAGCAGGACGCGTTTGCACTGCTGAGCCAGCACCGCGCGGAGAAGGCGATCGCAGACGGCTTCTGGGAGCGTGACATCACGCCGGTCCGGCTCGCCGACGGTGAGCTGGTCACCGATGACGACTGCCCCCGGCCCGGAACGACCGCGGAGGCGCTCGCGGGCCTCGGGCCGGTGTTCCGGCCGGACGGCACCGTGACAGCGGGCAACGCATGTCCGCTCAACGACGGCGCCGCTGCCCTCGTCGTCATGTCAGACGCCAAGGCGGCCGAGCTCGGCATCACTCCGCTGGCCAGGATCGTGAGCACGGCCGTTTCCGCACTCTCACCCGAGATCATGGGCCTCGGTCCGGTCGAGGCGTCGCACCGAGCGCTCGAGCGCGCCAGCCTGACCGCCGAGGACCTGGACCTCGTCGAGATCAACGAGGCGTTCGCCGCCCAGGTGATCCCGTCGTCCCGACGGCTCGGCGTCGACGAGGAGAAGCTGAACGTCAACGGCGGCGCGATCGCGGTCGGGCACCCCTTCGGGATGACCGGCGCCCGCATTGCCACGACTCTGATCCACTCGCTGCAGGAGCGTGACGTCCGATTCGGCCTCGAGACGATGTGCGTCGGCGGCGGGCAGGGCATGGCCATGGTGTTCGAGCGGCTGGCCTGACAGGGGGTTGCGGTTCGGCGATGGCCGATCTGAGCGGATAGCAACGCTCCGTTGCTTGGAACTCACCGTCATCACCGACAACACGACGGACGGCGTGCGGACCTTGCGGCTCCGGCTGAGTTCTCCTCGGGGCGCCCCGGTCGCTCACCTCGACCTGTCGCTCCCCGGTGATCTCGTCGCAGCAAGCGTCGCTGGGCAACCCGTGAAGATCGATGAGAACGCATCGCAGCGACGGTTCCCACTGGCGGCGTACAACCTCGGCGCTCAAGGCATCGAGATCACGCTCTCAGTGCACGGCACCGGAGTCATCATCGGGACGTTGGCCGACTTCAGCGTGCCCGTACCTTGAGGTTCTCCTTTCGCCATCCGTTGTCGTCCTCTCTCGACGGGCATCGTTTCGCCGGGGCCGCCTTGTTCCTGCACATCAGACTGCACGAGCGACGGCGTCCGTCGCGACTGCGGCGCGTCGGCCCCGTCTGACCTCGATGAGCCCGTCGTCTTTCAGGACCGACATCGCACGGTGTGCTGTACCCACCGCGACGTCGTATCGAGCTGCGATCTCCTTGACAGATGGAAGCTGGACACCTGGAGCGAGGGCACCGCACGCGATCGCGCCCCGCAGGTCGTGCGCGATCCGGATGTACGGACCGCGGTCTGAGACAGCCGGCTCAGTACGGGCCATCGCGAACTCCTCCACCTCCTCCAGTTGGACAGGGGTCGTTCTGGCTGGCATCCGACCCGACAAGCTCTTGGCGGCGCGTTGGTCTGCCTCGGCGAGCCATGCTGAATAGACGCGCAACGTGGTCGCCCCACCGCCGCCGTGCCCGAGGCGACCAGCGATCGTGCGGATATCGACGCCCGCGTTGATGAGTTCGGTCGCGGAGTAGTGCCGCAGCTTGTGCAGAGTCGTGTCGATCTTGAGCCGTTCCGCCATCCGGTCGTACCGCCCGGTCACCGTATCGGGCTTGACGAAGGTGCTGCCATCCACGCACAACGAGAAGACATAGCCAGTCTCGTCGAGTTCGAGACCCAACACAGCGGCGCGGTCGCGGCGCCGTGCGCGGTGCTCGCGGAGCACCGCAACCGTCTCGGTGTCGAGCACGACCCGCCGCTGCTGGTGTGACTTCGTGTCCTTCTCCACCCAGTTACGGCCGTCGTCCAAGCCGATGGCACGGTTGATCTCGACGACCTGGGTTTCCAGGTCGACGTTGTCCCAGCGCAGAGCGCAGATCTCCCCGCGGCGAGCACCGGTGGTCATGGCTGTCCACACGAGTGCGCCCCAGTCTGGATCGCGCCGTGCGGATTCCTTGACGAGGCGAGCCGCATCGGCGACCGACGGCGGTCGCGGGTTCGGCTTCGGCATCGCCGGCGGCCTGGCGAGCTCGGCAGGGTTCGACCTCACCCACTCCCACCGCACGGCACTGTCATACGCGCCCTTGAGAATCCAGTGGATGGCCCGGATGGTCGAGTCCGCCAACGGCGAGCAGGCATGCGGGCGGCAGAGGCGATGACATTTGCGGCAGCCGGGGTCAGGCGGATTACATGCGCCAGACTCTCCGTGTTGGTCGCACTGGTGTGGTCGCGTCGTACGGTGCTCGATGTACTTCCGGCCGTGACAGTGCTCCTTGCATCGCCGCAGGTCGGCGTACAACGACTCCAGTGTCTCCACGCCGATACGGGCGGCGGGCGTAGAACCAAGCAACGGCCGGACGTGTTTGTTGATCTTGCTGATGTAGTCGCGGCGGGTGCTGCCGGCAACGTCGATCACCTCGAGGTAGCGGTCGAGCAGCTGGTTCAGACTGGCAGCTGTTCTCGGGTTCCGCTTCTCGTCGACCTGGTTCAGTAGCCGGGTTAGAACGCGCTCAGCCTGCTCGTCCGCCTTGTCACCCTTGGGAATGGTCTCCTTCAGATACAGCCGCTTCTTGGTGACCGGGTCGATGCCGGCGTACACCCGGACTCGGAGTGCGCCGGACGGCAGCTCCTCGATCCCGCCTCTGGGCCGTTTGCGTCCTCGCCGTCGCGTCGTCATGGACTCCACGGTAGGGGATTTCGCACCACGAATGATGCCACGGGACCGGAGCGTCGGCGCGCGATCGGGGCATTTGCCCTGGTCAGAGCCATATTGTCAATAGGATTCGAGTATGAGGCGAACGGATTAGAAGTCCGGTGCTCTATCCAGCTGAGCTACTGGGGCCGGCCCGGACAAGTCTGACAGACGATGTACGGCGAACGGCCGTGGGTGACACGTACGCCGATAGGCTGCGGTCATGAGTTACCCACCAGTGTCGCC
>WNGB01006621.1_pt1 | contig 24318 bp, 25 predicted proteins | sample 5400681 | NCBI WGS metagenome assembly WNGB01 (sample SAMN13153367, study PRJNA577476) | soil metagenome | isolation source: 115 cm soil or saprolite under grassland replicate 2 | place: USA:California | collected 2016-06-15
CTCGTGCTCACGCGCGCGCTCCGCATCGTCGTCGCCGGCCTGATCGTCGGCCTCGCCGGTGCCGCCGGCGTGACTCGCGTGCTGCAGACGTTCCTGTTCGGGGTGACGCCGACCGATCCGATCGCCTTCACGATCGTCACGCTGCTGCTGATGGCGGTGGGACTGATGGCGGCATGGCTGCCCGCGCGTCGCGCGACAAGGATCGACCCGTGGGCCGCGCTGCGCGCGGAATAGCCGTCAACGGAAGTGACCCATCAGCGATGGGCGTGTGATTCGTCTTGCGGCACGTTGGGGTCGGCGACCCACCCACGCCGCGATGCGTTCGCCCGTCCAGTGATGCGCGTCGTTCAAATCCACGATCAGCGCGCCCAGCGGCAGCTTTTTCTTGCTGCATTTGGGGGCATGGGTCTCACCGATAAGCAGTGGGCCGTCCTCGAACCGATCTCTCGACCGCGACGTCGACCGGATGGACGAGGGCGCCCCTGGACGGCGCCGCGGGCGGTCCTCAACGGCGTCCTCTGGGTCTTGCGCACGGGCGCTCCGTGGCACGATCTGCCGCGCCGCTATCCGCCGTATCAGACCTGGCATCGTCGCTTTCACTGCGGCAACGATCCGGACGCCTTGAGCTCCTGCTCCAGCGACTCGCCGAAGACTTGCGAGACCGCGGCAAGATCGATCTGTCCGAAGCCTTCGTCGACGCCACGTTCGCCGGGACAAAAATGGGGGGCGCTGCCGTTGGCCCTACTCGACGCGGCAAGGGAAGCAAGATCATGGCAATCTGCGACCGCCATGGTCTTCCTGTCGCCGTCCATGTGGCCAGCGCTTCACCGTATGAGCCGCACCTCGTCCCCGCCACCCTCGACGCCCGCTTCCTCGCGGACGTCCCGACGCGCCTGATCGGCGACCGCGGCTACGACAGCGGTGCCCTCGACGAACGTCTGATGACCCAGTACGGCATCGAGATGATCGCGGCACACCGGCGGGGTCGACGGTCCACGCAGGATGGCCGTCCGCTCCGTCGCGCGCGCCGACGCTGGAAGATCGAACGGCTCTTCGCGTGGCTCCACAACTCGCGTCGTCTCGTCACGCGCTGGGAACGTCATGTCGACAACTTCCTGGGCCTGCTCCATCTCGCCTGCGCCAGAATCCTCCTCAGGCACTTATGAGATGACTTCCAGGGCGAGTCAGGGTTTCGGTGGCACGTCCGGCCTCAACGCAGGCCTGGACGGCGGGCCTGGGCATGGTCGGCGCACCGTTACAATCGCGGGCAGAGTGCGCAAGAACACGTCGGCCCCGCCCACTCCCTACGGCCGGGCCCTGGCCCGGCTCGCCCGCCGCGACCACTCCGAGCAGGAGATCAGGCGCGCCCTCGGGCGCGACGGATTCGCGGAGCACGAGATCGAGGAGACGGTCCTCCGCCTCCGGCGCGACCGCTACCTCGACGACGCCGGCTTCGCCGCACGTCTGGCCCGCTCCCGGATGGCGCACGCGGGGATGGGACGCAACCGCGTGCGCATGGAGCTGCGCAAGAAGGGCGTGCGGCGCGCGGTCGCGGAGGCGGGCCTCAAGGAAGCCCTGGCCGAGGTGCCGGAGGCCGAGACCGTGGACAATCTGGCGCGTCGGTTCTGGAAATCGCGCGACCGCGACGAGCCCGCGCACCGCCTGCGCAAGCTCTGGGCGTTCCTCATCCGGCGCGGCTTTCCCGCCGGCCTCGTGAACGACCGCCTGCGCGCGCTCTGGCCGCGCTGGTCGGACGCGCTCGATGGACTGGAACCTGCCGAAGACTGAGCCCGAAGGAGGCGAAAAAGGGCCTCCGGCCGGCCGGCTTGGAGGTGGCGGAGATCCAGGCGAAAATGGAGGATCGTGAGCGACGTCCAGACCGTGCCCGGCGAGAAGCAGAAAGCGATGACCGGCGATCAGATCAGGTCCGCCTTCCTGCGGTACTTCGAGCAGCGGGGCCACCGTGTGGTGCCCAGCTCGTCGCTCGTCCCGCACAGCGACCCCACCCTGCTCTTCGCCAACGCCGGGATGAACCAGTTCAAGGACGTGTTCCTGGGCAACGAGAAGCGCGACTACCAACGTGCGACCTCGTCCCAGAAATGCGTGCGGGCGGGTGGCAAGCACAACGACCTCGAGAACGTCGGCCGCACGGCACGGCACCACACGTTCTTCGAGATGCTGGGCAACTTCTCCTTCGGCGACTACTTCAAGATGGAAGCCATCGCGTACGCGTGGGAGCTGTTGACGCGCGACCTCGGCCTCCCTACGGACCGCCTGAAGGTCACGATCTTCAAGGGTGAAGGCGGCGTGCCGCGCGACGCGGAGGCGCATGGCTTCTGGCTCACGCACGTCGGCGCGGACCGCGTCCTGGAGCTGGGCGCGAAAGAGAACTTCTGGGCCATGGGCGAGACCGGGCCCTGCGGCCCCTGCTCGGAGATCCACTTCTTCCAGGGCGACGACCTGCCCTGCGGGGAGGTGGAGGCGGGCCGGGAGTGCCTGGGCGTCGAGTGCGAGTGCGACCGCTGGCTCGAGGTCTGGAACCTGGTGTTCATGCAGTACGACCGCGACGCCTCGGGCCGGCTGAGTCCGCTCCCCGCCGCCTGCGTCGACACGGGCATGGGCCTGGAGCGGATCACCGCGGTCGTGCAGGGCCAGCGATCGAACTACGACGCCGACCTCTTCCAGCCCATCATCCAGGCGGTGGCACGACGGGCGCGCACGTCCTACGGGGTGAGCGCGGAGGGTGACGTCTCGCTGCGTGTGGTCGCGGATCACCTGCGCGCGATGACGTTCCTCATCGGCGACGGCGTGATGCCGGGCAACGAAGGGCGCGGCTACGTGCTGCGCAAGATCATGCGGCGCGCGATGCGGCACGGGAAGAAGCTCGGCGTCGAGGAGCCGTTCCTGCACGAGCTCGTGTCCGCGGTGGTGGAGCGCATGGCCGGCGCCTATCCGGAGCTGCGCACGCAGGCGGCGTCCGTCGCGCGCGTCGTGCGCTCCGAGGAGGAGCGCTTTGGCTCCACCCTGAAGCAGGCGATGGTGGAGCTGAGCAAGACCGTCGAGAAGCTGCGCCGCGCGGGCAAGGGTGGCGTCATCCCCGGCCCGGACGCCTTCCGCCTCTACGACACCTACGGCCTGCCCATCGACTTCCTGGAAGAGCTGGCGCAGGACTACGAGCTCACGGTCGACCGCGAAGGGTTCGAGCGCGAGCTGGAGAGCCAGCGCGAGCGGGCCCGGCAGTCCTCGAAGATGGGAGCGGTCACGGGCGATCCGCTCTACATGGGCCTGCTCGAGAAGGGCGCGACGCAGTTCATCGGTTACGACTCGCTCGCGCACGAAGACGCGCGCGTCCTGGCCGTCCTCAAGGACGGGCAGCTCGCCGCGCGCCTCGACGAGGGCGAAGCGGGTCAGATCGTGCTCGACGAGACGCCGTTCTACGCGCAGGCGGGCGGGCAGGTCGGCGACCACGGGATCATTGCCGCGCAGGGCTCGGCCGCGGACGTGGTGGATACCCATCAGCCCGTGCCCGGCCTCTACGTGCACGACGTCCAGGTCACGGCCGGCGGTTTCGAGAGCGGCATGACCGTCCGCGTCCAGGTGGACGAGGGCCTGCGCACGGGCGCCATGCGCAACCACACCGGCACCCACCTGCTGCACGCGGCCCTGCGCGAGACCCTGGGCACGCACGTCAAGCAGGCGGGCAGCCTGGTGGCGCCGGACCGCCTCCGCTTCGACTTCAGCCACTACCAGGGGGTCGGGCCGCGCGAGCTGACCCACATCCAGAACCGCGTGAACGAGCAGATCCTCCGCAACGCGCCCGTGCAGACGCGCGTGATGGGCCGCGAGGAGGCGCTCGCCGCCGGCGCGCTCGCCTTCTTCGGCGACAAGTACGGCGAGCGCGTACGCGTGGTCGAGATCCCCGGATTCTCGAAGGAGTTCTGCGGCGGCACGCACGTGCGCCAGACCGGTGACATCGGCCTCTTCCTCGTCACCGCCGAGCAGGGCATCTCGGCCGGCACGCGGCGCGTGGAGGCCCTCACCGGCGAGGCGGCCATCACCCGCGCCCGCGAGGACCAGGGCATCCTGGAAGAGCTCGAGGAATCGGCGAAGACCGACCGAAAGGGCCTGGTCGACGAATACGCGAAGATGCGGGAAAAGATCCGCGCGCTCGAGCGCGAGCGAGATCAACTGAAGATGAGACTGGCTACGGGTGGCACGGGATCTGCATCGGCGGATGTCCAGGAGGTCGGCGACGTCCAGGTCTGGACGCCCCGCTTCGAGGGACTCGACCGCAAGGCGCACGCGGCCGTCGTGGACGAGTACCGGAACAAGAACCGCAACCGGCCGTTCACCCTCGTGTCGTCGTCGTCCTCGGACGAGGGCGTCAACGTCATCAGCGCCGTCTCGGATTCACTGAAGGATCGCGTCAAGGCCCCGGAGATCCTCAAGCGCCTGGGCCTGCGCGGTGGCGGCCGGCCCGACTTCGCCCAGGGAGGCGGCGTGGCCGCAGGCGACGTGGACGACCTCCGCCGGAAGGCGGTGGAGGTCATCCGCCAGATGCTCACGGCATAGGGGCGATCATGGATCAGCCGAGCGAGAGACGGCAGGGCGACCGCCGCAGCGGGAAAGACCGCCGCACGGGCGAGCGCGCGGGGCCGGGCCGCCGGCGCGGCGATCGCCGCCGCGCGGGCTTCGCCGCCGCGAGCGCGGTGGCGCTGGCCGTGGCCTTCGCCTCCGTGCCCGACGCGGACGCGCAGATCTACACGCGCAAGAACGAGCACGGCGTCATCGAGGCCACCAACGTCCCCGCGGAGCGCGGCTACCAGCTCACCTATCCCGGCAAGGGCACGCTCATCCATTCCGCGGCCTGGCGCCTGCGGCCCAACTACAACGGCGAGTACGACTACCACATCGCCGCCGCCGCCAGCCTCCACAACGTGAGCACGCAGCTCGTGCGCGCGGTCATCCAGGTGGAGTCCGACTTCGACTCGCTGGCCCGCTCCTCCAAGGGCGCGCAGGGGCTGATGCAGCTCATGCCCGACACCGCCCGCCAGCTCGGGGTGAGCAACGCCTTCGATCCGCGCCAGAACATCTTCGCGGGGGTGCGCTATCTGCGCATCCTCCTCGACATGTTCTCGGGAGACGTCTCCCTCGCCACCGCCGCCTACAACGGGGGCGCCTCGAACGTCCAGCGCTACAACGGCGTGCCTCCGTTCAAGGAGACCCGCAACTACGTGGCCAAGATCCAGTCCCTGCTCTCGGGTCTGGGCCTGCCCATGGCGACCACCGCCTCGCCCAGCATGACGTCGTACGCCCCCAGCGACAACCCCTTCGGCGTGAAGGCGGTCGCGGCCACCACGAGCGCCACCGCGACCAGGCGGCCGGGCAAGCTCACGCCCGCGCGGCCGCACACGTACTATCGCTGGAAGGACGCGTCCGGAGTGACCCATGTCGGGCAGGAGCCGCCCGCGGAGGGGGTCGTTTACGCGACGATCCGCGCTCTCGACTAGGAGTGTGTCCAAGTCGACGCCGGATGGGACTTTGCCACACTCCTAATCTGTCCGCTTCGCTCAGCGACTCCCATTAGGAATGTGGCCGAGTCCCAGAACTGCCGACTCGGACACATTCCTGGCGAGTGAGTTAGACTAGCCCGCCATATGCGCGATCCCTCTCCGAGGGCGCCTTTCGATCAAGGTCTCTTCCTCAAGCACTTCAACAAGGGCAAGGCCTTGTATGACGAGAAGCGCTACGAGGAGGCGGAGCGCGAGCTCGAAGAGGCGTACCTGCTCCGCCCGCGCGACCAGAAGGTGTTGAACCTCCTGGGTCTCGTCTATTTCAAGCAGGACAAGTACGAGAAGGCCGAGGAGGTCTACCGCAAGCTGGCCGCGGAGAGCCCCGACGCCCACACCCTCTTCTACAACCTCGGTCTCATCTGCTTCAAGCTCGGGCGCCTCGAGGAGGCGGAGACGGCCTTCCTGAAGGCCCTGGAGCTCAACCGGGACAACCCCAAGATCAACTTCTACCTCGGGTCCATCTACGAGCGGCTGCACCGGTTCCAGGACGCGATCTACCAATATCGTCAAGCCGGCGCGAACCTCATGGTGCGCCGCGTCGAGGACAAGATCGCGGCCGGCCGGCCGGGGAAGTCCGCGAAGTCGCCGGCGGGGTCGGGCGACACGAAGCCGGTGCTGGGCCGCCCCGGGGCGAAGGCCAAGCCGGATGACACGGCGGAGTTCCTGGCCAAGGACGTGGCGCGCGGGCTGGAGGAGATGGAGAACACCCTGCCTCCCAACCGGACGCTACGCCCGGTGAGCGACGTCCTCCTCTCCCCAAGCGCCCCGCGGCGCAAGGTGGACACCGACACCGCACGCTTCCGCCTACCGCCGGGGCTCACGTCCGCTCGTTCCGCCGCCGGGGGTGGCTCCGCTTCGTCCGACGCGCACCCGAGCGAGCACACGTTGCCGCCCCGCCGCCCGGAGACCTTCCGCTTCCTCGAGAACAACCTCATGGAGATCGACTTCTCGGGAAAAGTCTTCATCAAGCAGGGCACGATCTACTCCTACGGCGGGAACCTGACCTTCTGGGTGAAGGACCGCCGGCCGGGCGGGCAGCCCGCCCTCGTCATCATCACCGGTACCGGCAAGGTGATCCTGACCGACAAGGACCGCGAGGTCACCTTCATGCAGGTCCAGGACGAGACGATCTTCATCGAGCCCGGGCACCTCCTCGCCTGCGAGGAAAGCCTCACGCCCCGGTACATCCCGGTGGGCGCGGAGACCTCCGGGCTCGAAGTGCTGGCGCTCGAGGGACGCGGCATGGTCGCGCTCTCGGTGGCGAGCAAGCCCCTCGCCCTTCCTGTCACGCCCGACCTGCCCGTATCCGTGCCCGCGTCGTCGGTGATCACCTGGAGCGGAGGATTGACCGCGCACATCATCGACGACCAGCAGATCTATGCGGTGATGACTCCGTCGGCCGGCGCGCGTCCCGGCCCCGTCATCCGGCTCGAAGGGACGGGCCGCGTGCTCGTCGAGCAGGGGACGGCGTGAATCCGCCTCCCATCGGAGAGGCGCTCGACGCCGCCTGGACCGTCTTCAAGAAGGACTACGCGGCGATCCTCGTCGCAACCCTGTGCGCGCTGCTCCTCGGCCTCATCCCCCTGGTGGGCGGCGGCCTGGCCATGGCCGGCCTCTTTCGGGTGAGCCTGAAAGCGCTGCGCGGCCAGACACCGGAGCCCGAGGACGGACTGATCGGGCTCAAGGCTCCCGTGGACCACATCGTGATGGGCCTCCTGCAGATCGCGGGGCTGCTCGCGTGCTGCGTCGGGGTCTACCTGACCCAGGCCGTCTTCTTCCCCGGGACCGCGCTCATCCTCGAGAAGGGGATGGACTGGAGCCGCGCGAAGGACGTGTGCATCGCCCGGATCTGGCCCAACTGGGGGCCCTGGACGTTGTACACGCTGGTGGCGGGGCTGGTCGGTGCCTCGGGTGCGATCGCGTGCGGGATCGGAGCCATCGCGACCATTCCGCTCGCCGGCCTCATGCTCGCGTACGCGTACGACCGCGTCATCGCCCCCGCCCTGTAACCTCCGTCCTTCGTCGCGGAGTGAGATGGCACGGCACCCGTAATACGCTTGCCATCGGGCCGCCGGCGGTGGCGTGCGTCACCCATAGCGGGGCCTGTGTCGCTGCAGGCCATTTCGGGATGAGGCGCGACACCGGAGCGTAGGCGCACTGGACCCGCGGTCATGATTTCCAGTGATCCAGTGCCCCGCGCGCCGGAGCGTCCCCGCGAGGGTGACCACGCCGACACCGGTGGCCAGGATCAAGCGCCCGTCGAGTCGTCGCGCTATCGCACCACGCGCGTGCCCGCGATCTGATCGCCGTAGCGGACGCCGTCCGAGCGCTGCGTGATCTGGATCAGCTCGTAGATGGCCGCGGCCAACCCGATCAGCAGGCCGAGGATCCACACCGGCAGCAGCAGGCACCTCACCGCGTCTCCGAGGCACGGCACGAGGCCAAGGGTGGCGGAGATGACTCCGCAGGCGGCGCCGATGGCGAAGATGCCGTTCCGCTTCGCGGACTCCATGAACCCGATGGGCGTTCCCGTCACCGTGACCACGCGGATGTTCTGGAGCGCCTTGCCGATGCTCCGGTCGCCCGCGGTGAGATCGCGGCCCAGGATGTAGGCCAGGGTCACCAGCGCCCCCAGGAAGCTGATCACCCGCGGCAGGTAGACACCCACCATCGAGCTGGAGGTGGCGCTCGTGAAGACGAACCCCAATATCGCGCCCACGATGGCGAAGACGATGCCGATCGCGATGAACACGGCGATGTCGATGCCGGCGGCGATGTAGCGCTTCTGCTGCAGGTCACGATCCGTCATCCGTTCTCCCCCTCAAGCGTTGCGTCTTCGCAAGATCGAACGAGCCACCCGGCGCGCCTAGCGCAGCGCGCCCGGAGGCAGCGACATCCACCACACGACCGCATTGACCATGAACGCCACCGGCAGCAGGACGAGGACGACGGCTCCCATCCGGCGCAGCCATTCCACTCCCGCCCCGGTCAGGGTCAGCAGGCCGGCCGCGGCCAGGGCCCAGGCGGCCAGGCCCGTGAAAGCGCCCAGCGGATTGGCGGCGGCGGCCGCGCTCCAGCGTCCCCGCGACGCGTGGCCGAACGCTTCCGTTCCGCCGCAGCCCAGGCAGGGCTGGCCGGTCTGCCGCCGGAAAGAGCACACGTAGGGCGCCGGCGCCCCCCGGCCCAGGGACACCGCCTCCATCCGCTGCGCGGCCTGCAAGGACCCCGCGCCTCCCAGCCAGAGCGCACCGCCGCACACCACGAACACGAAGGCGGCGAGCCCGCGCCAGGCGGCGTCGCGAGCCGTCATGCGCCCCCGCCGACCGCCTTGAGGGCGACGGGCAGGAGGGCGGGATCGTCGGACGAGACGAGCGTCACCGCGTCTCCGCGGGCGACGACCGCCATGAGCCAGCCCGACCGCGCGAAGAGGGCCGCGCCCTCCAGGTTCTTCCGCGCCCCGTGCGTCCGCTCGAGGCGTCGAAGGGCCGTCTCCTGGAACTCGCGCGCGTCCTCCACGCGATCCCACTCCGTCCGCCACACCAGCAGGGTCCGGCCGCCGACATCCCAGGCCCGATAGGCGTCACCGCCCCATCCGGCCGCGGCGCGCTCGACTTCGTCGCCCGTCGGCGGCGGCGCCGTGCCCGCGGGGACCGCCGGCGCCTCCTCTTCCGAGCCCGCGGCGAGGAAGGTGCGCGTGAACAGCTCGCCCAGCACGCCTTCGTCGAGCAGGCGGCCATGGGGCGGCGCGTAGCGGATGCTCACGGTCCGTGGCGGCTCGTGGGCGAAGAACTTCTCAGGGTGGAGCACCTGCTCCATCGACGTGGGCGGAGCGCTCCAGGCCGCCTTGAGGGCGTCCCAACCCCCCCGCTCCTGCAACGCGCGCGCGAAGTCACGGCCGACCAGGTACGGGAGCACGAGCTGGTCACGAACGACCGCGGGCACTCCGGGGACGGGCGGGGTCGGCCAGGAGAGCTGCGACATGTCACCCGCGCTCCCCAGCGCGCTGCCCGCGAGCCGTTTCATCAGGAAGCGCTCCATCACGAGGGTGGCATCCCCTTCGAGCAGGCTCACGAACGCCAGCCGCCGGTCGTCGAAGTCCCCCACCGCGTCCGGGAGGATGCGGTGCACGTCGGCGTACTGGTCCTGCAGCGCGTGGCGCAGCTCGTGGGAGAGGACGAGCTGGTTGGCCGGCGTGAGCGTGCGGTCCTCGCTGACGGCATAGAGGCGCTTCTTGCCCGGACGCTCGTCGTAGAAGCCGGCGATGTTCTCCTGCAGGACGCGCGCGCGCACGGCGCGCAGGTCCGTCCCCGCGGGCAGCAGGTCGAAGGCGATGAGGGTGCGCTGATCGGCCAGGGCCCGCGCCGGAGGATACTCGTCGTCGAGCACGTCCTTCAGGTACTTGCTGAGCTCGGCCGGACTCAAGTAGTCGAGCGGAACGGGAGCGCGGAAGGTCACCCCGCCCGCTTCCGCGACCTCCTCCTGCAGCTCCGGGGCCGTGACCTCCTTGAAGCCGAGGAGGCCGCCCAGCACGGCGTTGATGAGGTCGGTGGGATCGGGAGGGCGCTCCTGCGCGGCCGCCCCCGCCGCGGCGCCCAGGGGCAGGGCGACGAGGCACACGATGAGCGACCACGCGCCCGCGCGACGCCGTGCGCGCCGGGCCCTCAAGACCGCACCAGCGCCGGCAGCGCGGCCACCAGCCCGCGCGCGGAATAGAGCCCCTCGATCTCACCGCGCGACGAGTACCAGCAGGAGCGGCAGGTATTGGCGTCGCTCACCCCACGCAGCCGCGGCGCGACCTGGTTCCAATCCTCGCGCGTGAGATCGCCCACGCGGTCTCCTTCCCCCTGGAACTCCACGCATTTCGAGATGCGCCCGCGATGGTCGACGTTCACGAAGGCCCGCCCCGCCCGGCAGCCGCCGACTCCCGACGCCAGCGCTTCGTCGAAGCGCGCGAGGTAGCGCGCGCTGCTGCGCAGGTTGCGGTGCTGGCCTTTCAAGGCCAGGAGGCGCGCGGACAGCCCGGTCTCCTTGCCGCCCAGGGGGAAACCGGGTTCCACCCTCACCGAGGCGCCCCGCTCCGCGGCCGTGCGCAGGAGGGCCTCGAGCCCGTCGAGGTCGTCGACCGACCACACCCGTACCTTGATGTTGACGCGCTGCGTGCCGCGCGGACGCTCGGCGGCGAAGGCGGCCACCGCCTCCAGGGCACGGGCATGCGCGCGCGGGAGGCCGGCCGCCTCGTCGTGCCGATCGGGGAGGGCGTGGTGCAGGCGCACGGTCGCGCCTTCCAGCCCGGCCGCCCAGACCGCCTGCGCCTTCTCGCGCGTGACGAGCCATCCGTGCGTGGTCAGGAGGGGATAGTGACGCCGGGCCACGATGCGCACGATCTCCGCGAGGTCGGCGCGCAGGAAGGGCTCGCCCCCGGTCAGGCTGACCAGGAGGGCGCCGGCGCTGGAGAGCGCCTCCGCCACGCGCGCGCAGCCCGCGAGGTCGAGCTCCTCGTCCGCTCCCTCCAGACGGTGCTCGCAGAACATGCAGTACGAGGCACACCGCCGCGTGAGCTGCCACGAGCACCAGACGGGGCGCCGCTTGAGGAAGGCGCCGGCCAGCCGCAGGGCCCGGTTGTTCATCGACCCCCCACCCTATCCCTCCCCACGTAGGGGGAGGGATAGTGCTGAGGGCAGAACCGTAGCCGCGTCACTTGACCTCGACCACGTCCTTCGGGAGCTTGAGCTCGAAGGCCGTCGAAGGCAGGGGACGGTTCACGACCACGTCGTCGAAGCGGATGGTCGAGTAGTCTCCGGTCGGCTCGGTGAGGCGCGTCTGCACCGGGATGACCCGCGCCTCGTCCACCCAGAGCCGGATGGCGGAGAAGAGGCCGCCGCCGGAGCGGGGCCTCAGGTCGAGGACGTAGGCCCGGATCGCTCCCACCTTCTCCTCCGGCAGCAGCGTCACCTCGTACTTCTTGCCGAGGTCGGCCGCCCCGGGTCCGAAGCCCACGAGCAGGTCCGCCTCCCCGCGCGCGCCGCCGCGGAAGACCTGCTTGGTCTGCGGCACGTAGCGCTCGAACGTGCCGTCCCGGATCATCATCACGCCGGGCTGGGGCGTGAGGTAGTCCCAGCGCATGCGGCCCGGGATCTGGAGGGTGACGTTCCCCCGGGTCTCCTGCTTCTCGTTCAACAGGGTGAGGACCTTGGTCTCCACGAAGGCCGCCTTCATCGTCTTCAGCCCGCGGCCGGCCGTCTCCAGCGCCTTGAGCACGGCGGACGCATCGGGGGCGCCGGCCGGAGACGCCGCCAGCAGGAGCGAGAGGGCGAGGGCGGTCACGGGCCGGTCACCATGGGATCGCCCAGCCAGCCCTGCGGGACGAGGAAGATGAAGAGGAGGAAGAGCACGCAGAGGACATCGTACGGCAAAGACCCGCGTCCGTAGTCCCACAGCAGCAGCCGCGACGCGGGCAGGAGCCTCATGTCCCCGCCCCCGTCACGAGCTGGGGCAGGATCCCGTGGCTCAGCACGCGGCCGTCCTTCATCTCGATGATGCGGTGGGCGACCGCCGCCGCCTCCGGGTTGTGCGTGATCATCATGATCGTCTGGCCGAGTCGCCGGTTCAGGTCCTGGAAGAGCTCGAGGATCATCGTGCTGTTGACGGAGTCGAGGTTGCCGGTAGGCTCGTCCGCGAGCACGATCGCGGGATGGTTGACCAGGGCGCGTGCGATCGCGATGCGCTGCTGCTCGCCCGCGGAGAGGTCGAGCGGCTTCATGTCCATCTTGTGCGGCAGCCCGACCATCTCGAGCAGGCGTACCAGCTCGTCGCGCGGGGGCACGCCGTTGCCCTGGATCTGACGCGCGATCTCCAGGTTGCCGCGAACGGTGAGGGTCGGGAACAGGTTGAACCGCTGGAAGACGAACCCGATCTTCTGGCGGCGTACGGCCGTGCGCTCGAAGTCGCCCGCCGCCGAGACCTCGACGCCGTCCACCACGATGCGGCCGGACGTCGGGCGCGCCAGGCCGCCCAGGAGATGGAGCAGCGTGGACTTGCCGCAGCCGGAGGGCCCGATGATCGCGACGAACTCGCCCTTCTGGACCTGGATTGTGGCGCCGCGCAGAGCCTGCACCTCCACGTGCCCGACGTGGTAGACCATCCGCAGGTCGACCGTCTCCAGGATGTGCGGGTTCATCGCACCTCGACCACGGTGTAGCCCTCGGGGGTGCGGGGGGCGAAGGCGCGCTCCGGCGCGGGCACGTTGCGCTCGACCTTGTCCAGGCGCAGCGAGGCCTCGTAGCCCTGCGCCGGACGGCGGATGTCGATCTGGTGGGGCTGGCCGGCCGTCCAGGCGGACAGGGTCACGTCCGTCTCGACGTCCCCGCGCTCGTCATAGCGGCGCAGCCGGATCGGCGCGAGGGTGTCGCGATCCACGGAGACGCGCCGGCGGGCGACGCCGCGTCCCCGCGCAGGGGCGGCCAGCGTGAGCGTGAACGACTCGCGGTCCGCGTCGAGGAGCACCGTCTCGCCCGCGCGCGGGGCCAGCGGCTCCGGGAGCAGCGCCGACGTGACGTCGGACGGGCGCAGCGCCTGATAAGGCGCGTCCTCGGTGCCCGCATCGCGCGCCTCGCCCGTGGCGGCGCCGGTCCAGACCGTCCTCTTGGAGGGCACCTGGAACCAGAATCGCTCGCCGTCGGACACGACCTCGATGGCCGTGATCACCGACACCGAGCCCTTCAGGTACAGCCTTCCCCCGCGAGTGGCGATCACCCGCACGCCGAGGGTACGGCCCTTTCCCGTCCGCTGGTCGCGCACGTCGAGGTTTCCGGAAGCGCTCAGGGTCGTCCCACTCTCGCAGTACGAGTCATACGCGGCCAGGACCTCGTCGAGGGTCGCCGCCCGCAGCGGCTTGAGAGGGGCGGCCGGAGGCGCCGGCCTCGCTGCGGTGCAGGCGGCGGCGCCCAAGCCCAGGATTGGCAGCACGACCTGGAAGGCAATGCTAGCCAAAGGCTTCCGGGGGGTCAACACGGGTCCACCTCGAGCCCCCCGGGGCCCCCGCGCCGACCCCAGGTCCGCGCCCCGATGCCGAACTGGGCCACCACCGCCGCCACCGTCTCGAGGTGCGCGGTCAGGACGTTCGTGCTCACGCGTCCGCCGCCGCCAGAGATCGCGAGCGGCACCGCGAGCTGATCGGCCAGGTGCGGGTCGACCGCCGCGTCGGTTTCGAGGAACGCGAGCAGCGTGCGCGCAGCACGGTCTCCCAGCACCTCCGCCCGAACGCCGCGCTCGCCGAGGAACCCGAAAGCGGCTCGGCTCTCCTCGAACACGGCCTCCAGGAGCAGGAACGATCCGGGAGAGGCGGCGGGGACGTCGAGGACCTCCCACCGGCTCTCCAGGCGGCGCGCTTCCCAGAGCCGCTCGTGCGCGGCGTCCGCCTGCCGCCGCGCGACCTCGCCCTTGATCTTCCCCGCTCCCGAAGTCCCGATGATCTCCACCAGCGCCCCACGCTTTTCGAGGCTCAAGGCCGCCGGACGCGGCCAGGGCGGTACCTCCGCCCGGATCTCGCCGCCTCCCGGCGGATAGAAGCCCGCGCGCGCGAGCTCGAATCGGGGGCGGAGGCCGAGGCGCGCGACCACTGCCGCCCAGTGGCGCGCAAGGTAATGGTAGGACGGACTGCGGGGCACGTGCGTGCCGCCCGTGACTTCGACCTGGCCTCCCTCCGCGGTCGTCGCCAGAGGCGCCACGATCGTCTGCAGCACCAGGCTGGCCGCCCCGGCGGTGGCGATCTCGAATCGGAAGCGGCCGGAGGTGAGCGCTCCCGGCTCGAACCGCAGATCCGGCGACCCGTCATAGGCGCCGCCGACCTTGGCCTGGCAGACCAGCGAGGCCGCGCGCACCGCGGCCAGGTGCTGAGGCCGCAGCCCGGGCCGGGCGCGTCGCTCGCGGATCTTGGCGATCTCGAACCCCTGGCCGGTGACCGCGGAAAGGGCGAGCGCGGTGCGCAGCACCTGTCCGCCTCCTTCGCCCTGCCCGCCGTCGATCGCGATCAGACGCGACATTGCATGTTAACGGTCCGCTATCGGCCAGAGCCGCCGGAGGCGGGCGTCTTTCCGGTTACGTTTTGGAACGGCCGGCACCAGGCTGCTCGGCGGCCACCATCGGGATCGGTGGCTGGAAACAGCGCCGGCAACGCGCTTCGTACTCCTCGGCCCCGCCCACGACGACCCGATCCGTGGCATCGGTGAGGCGCTGGGTGCGATTGGCAGGGGCGCCGCATTGCATGCAGATGGCCAGGATCTTGTCGACGTATTCCGCGACGGCCAGGATCTGCGGCATGGGATCGAAGGGCCGGCCCATGTAGTCCTGATCGAGGCCGGCCACGATCACGCGCACGCCCCGATCGGCGAGCCCGTTCACGACCGACACGAGCCCGCCGTCGAAGAACTGACCTTCGTCGATGCCGACGACCTCCGTGCGGTCGTCCATGTGCTGCAGGATCTCCGGCGAGCAGTTCACCACCTGCGAGGGCATCTTCATGTCGCTGTGGCTGACGATGTGGTCGGTCGCGTAGCGGTCGTCCACCTTCGGCTTGAAGATCTGGACCCTCTGGCGCGCGATCTGCGCGCGGCGCACGCGGCGGATCAGCTCCTCGCTCTTCCCGCTGAACATGCTGCCCGTCACCACCTCGATCCACCCCGAACCCGGCCGCGAGAACCGGTTCATTCGTAGGCGGCCTCGTTGTAGAACGGCGCGAGCGCGTTGATGAGCGCGATCTCGAAGGAGCGGGTGCGGTCGAAGAGGCCGCCGCTGAGCACGCCCCACGCGCCCTGGCGGCTGCGCACGTCGTGCTCGCGCGCGAAGGCGTCGATCACCTCCGCCAGCTCGATCCCGTCCGTCACCACCCGGTCGAGCAGCGAACGAGGCACCTCGATCGCGCCCCCGCAGCCGTGCGCCCCGCGCCGGCCGTCGGTGACGTAGGCCCACGACATCAGGAAGCCGCGGCGGCCCAGGGGATCCGACCGCCGCAGGTCGATGCCCCCCTCCATACCGATGGCCATGTCCGCGGTCCGGCCCTGGGTCTGCAGCGCTTCCACGGCCAGATAGGCGCGCGAGCGGGCTCCGTCGAGCAGCTCGTCGAGGGAAAGCGGCATGGGCGGCGTCCCACCGGCGGTGACGTCCACGGCCACGATCTCGGCGCGCGCGAGCTCGCTCGCCCGCTCGCCGAGCTGGGCGAGGACGCGCCGCACCGCTTCCACCTTGGGCCCGCGCGTGCTGCCGACGGCGACGATCACCGGCTGACCCGCTCGACGTACGAGCCGGTGCTGGTGTCGATCCGGATGCGCTCTCCCTCCGAGATGAACGCGGGCACCTGCACGATGAGCCCGGTCTCCATCTTGGCCGGCTTGCCCACGTTCGAGACCGACCCGCCCTTGATGGACGGCTCCGTCTCCATGACCGTCATGTCGACGGTCTGCGGCAGTTCGATGCCCACCGGCCGGTCCTCGTACATCTCGATCTTGAGCTTGATGTTCGGGATCAGGTAGGGCACGGCGTCGCCGAGCACCTCGTCCGAGAGGCCGATCTGCTCGAAGCTCTCGTTGTTCATGAAGTGGTACATGTTGCCGTCCTGGTAGAGGAACTCCATCTCCGTCTCGTCCAGGATGGCGCGCTCGACCATGTCCACGGAACGGAAGCGGTGGTCGCTGATGGCGCCCGTCTTGAGGCTCTTGATCTTCGCTTGCACGAGGCCGCGCAGGTTGCCCGGCGTCTTGTGCTGGGCTTCCACGACCCGATACAGGTCGTTGTCGTGCTTGATGCACATCCCGCGCTTGAGCTGTGTGGCCTGAATCATTACGCTGTCCTCCGCGCCAGACGGAAACCCTCATTATAAAGGGGTTGCGCGGCGCCGAACAAGCCCGGGCTAGACGCGGGCTAGACGCTGCGATCGATTTCGAGGCCGCGCAGGTCGAGCCGGAAGGGCACCGGCTTGAACCCAACGGCGTGCAGCGCCGCCTCGACGCCCGCGCGCCGGCCCGGGGTGGCCCAGACCGACACCATGCCCCCGCCGCCCGCGCCGCAGACCTTGGCCGCTCCCCCCGCGGACGCCGCGGCCTCCCGGATGCGATCGATCTCCGGCGAGGACACGCCCGGGGCCAACCGGACACGCGACTGCATCTCCGCGGACATGAACGCGCCGACCTCGTCGTAGCGTCCCGTGACCAGCGCCTCGCGCGCCCCCTTGGCCGCGGCGACGATCTCGCCCAGGCACTGGCGGACGTTCTCCTGCCCGTCGATCTGGCCCTTGAAGACCTCCCAGTTGTTGAGGCCGGAGAAGTGGCTCACACCGGAATCCACGAGGATCAGGCACTCCTCGACCCGGGCGGGGTCGGTGGCCAGCTTCTCGACGCGCAGCTCGCCCGGCCCGGTCGGCACGCCGATCGTCTGGGCTTCCGCGTCCCGCACCACCGGCCAGAGCCCGTCGGGGTCGATCTTCCGGTCGAAGGCAGCGCACAGGGCGGCGGCCACGGCCACGGACAAGGCGGAGGAACCGCCCAGCCCGGATCCCGAGGGCACGCGCGACTGCGTCACGACCTTCACGCCCGTCTCGATGTCCAGGGCACGGAGGATGTGGGCCACCAGCGACAGCTCGCCCCCGACGAGGACCTCCGAGACGTCGCGCCCTTCCGCCTTGCGCAGCGTGTCCTTGGATTCGATGCGCACGCCCATGTGATTCGTCTCGACCCGGCACCAGGCCCGGCGATCGATGGCCGCGTTGACGGTCACCGCGCCGGGATGGAACAGGTACAGGGGCCAGATGTCGAGGGTTCCGCCGGCCAGGTCGATGCGGGTGGGTGCCGTCGCTTCGACCGTGCGCGGGCTCATGGAAGGCGCTTCGTCCCCACTGTTACCATTGGCACCCATGAATCCTCCCATGGACTGCCCTCGTTGTGGCCAGAAGGCAGTCACGGAGGCCGCCTGTCCGCGCTGCGGCGTGATCGTGGCCAAGGCGCGCACGCCCCGCACGCCGCCCGGCGGGCGTCCGCCCGCCGCGATCTCCAGCGAGCCCACGTCGCCGCCCCGGGGAGGCCTCGGAGGTCTCGGGCTCGGATTGATGGCCGCGCTGCTCGTGCTCGCGGGCGCGATCGGCTCGCGGCTGTGGGAGCGTGCGCATCGGCCGGCCGTCCGCGCGGGTGAGCCGGCGGCCGCGCTCCCGGTGGCCGCGTCGGATCCCGTCGACGTTCCGCCGCCCAGCCTGGGGATCCCATCCGCGCCTCCCATTCGCGAGTTCCAGATGGATCGGGCCCAGGCGCCCGACCCCGACCGCGCGCGCGGCGATGCCCTCGTGCGGCGGCTCGTGAACCCGTCCTCCCTCACCACGGCCGACGTGCAGGTGGCGGAGGACCTCCTGACGCGGCATCCCGAAGAGCGCGTCTACCGCGACCTGCTCGAGGCGGCGCTGCTGGCCACCGCCGACCGGCAGCACAGCCAGCGGCAGTTCACCCAGGCCATCGCCTCTCTCCAGCGCGCCAAGGAGATCCAGCCCTCGTCGACGAGGCCCCTGCTGGGGCTCCTGCAGGTCTACAAGGACGTCGGCGACTGGGCGGGGGAAGAGGCGGCGGCGCGGGCCGCGCTGGGCCTCGACGCGCGCAGCTTCGACGCCTGGGTCGGCCTGGGCTATGCCCTCATGCGCCAGGACCGCAACCGCGAGGCCGTGGAGGCCCTGCGCTCCGCCCTCGACGTTCGCGACGACACCACCGTCCGGCTCCTGATCGAGCGCATCCAGAAGGGTCTCGCGGACGAGCGCGGCATGGCCGAGCGCCGCGTGTCCCATTTCAACGTCCGCTACGACGGCGAGGAGCACGAGGCGGTGGGCCGCGAGATCCTGCGCGCCCTCGAACGGCACTATGCCACCCTGGCCAGTGCCCTCGACTACGAGCCCGTGAACACTGTTACCGTCATCCTGTTCACGCGCGAGGGGTACTACAACGCCAGCGGCGCTCCCGCCTGGTCGGGCGGCGTCTTCGACAACCTCGACGGCCGCATCCGCGTTCCCATCGGCGGGCTCACCACCAGCCTGACCCCCGACATGGATGAGACGCTCATCCACGAGCTCACGCACGCGTTCATCGCCGACCGCACCCGCGGGACCGCGCCGCGCGAGCTGCACGAGGGGCTCGCCCAGTACATGGAGGGCAAGCGCATCGAATCCATGCTCACCCGCCGGCAGCTCACGGCGCTGGCCGACGGCCGCATCGGCGGCGTCGCGGGCTTCTATCTCGGCGCGCTGTCGTTCGTCGAGTACCTGATCGCGAACCGCGGGCTGGGCGGCATCAACGAGCTGCTGAAGGCGATGGGCGAGACCGGCAGCGTGGACGAGGCCTTCCGCCAGGTCCATGGAACGACCTTCCACGGCGCCTGGGAGGCGTGGCAGCAGCGCTTGCGGCAGCAATACGGTAGTGGATAACAGGCCGGCCGACCAGGAGCGCGGCGCCGCGCAGCGGCGGCGCAGCGGTGGGGGGTTTCAGGGGGGGAGCTCACGCCGCCCGTGATGGTGCGTGAGTTCCCCCCCTGAGATCAGAAAACGCGCAGGTCGAACGGCAACCGGGCGATCACGTCGCCGCGCGACATCGCCGCGACCCACCGCGCGAGCCGCCGGACGTCCACGGGCAGGGCGATCCGCGCCTCCGCGCCGTCTTCCTGTCGCTCCAGGATCGTCTCGATGAAACCCTTGCGCTCCGGGAGGACGACCAGGTTGACTTCCTGGTCCTTGTCGATACGCGCGCGCTCCTTGGCCAGGCCCAGCGCCACGTCCAGGCCGCCCAGCCGATCGACGAGGCCGTGGCTGAGCGCCTCCGATCCGGTCCAGACACGGCCCTGGGCGACGGCGTCGATCTCGCCGAACGACTTCTTCCGTCCCTCCGCCGCGCGCGTCACGAAGTCCTGGTAGAACGCGACCATCAGGGAGCGGAACTTCGCGCGCTCCTCGTCGTTCCAGGGCCGGTACTCGGAGAAGAGGTCCGCGTGCTGGCCGCGCGTCAGGATCTCCTTGGTCATCCCGACCTTGTCGTAAAGGCCGTGCAGCGTGAACTTCCCGCCGAACACGCCGATGGAGCCGGTGATCGTGGTGGGCTGGGCCACGATCGCGTCCGCGGCCATCGCGATGTAGTAGCCGCCGGACGCCCCCAGGTCCCCCATCGAGACGATGACGGGCTTGGCCTTCTTGGCCAGGACCACCTCGCGCCAGATCACGTCGGACGCGGTCCCGGAGCCGCCGGGGCTGTCCACGCGCAGCACGATGGCCTTGATGTCCGAGTCCTTGCGCGCCTGGCGCAGGGCCGCCGCCACCGTGTCGGAGCCCGCGAATTGCCCGCCAAGCGGGCTGTTCTGGCTCTCGCCGGGGATGATGTCGCCGACGGCGTAGACGAGCGCGACCTTCGGCCGGCGGTCGAGGCCGAATCCGCGGCCCTGCCGCGCGTACCGGCCGGGCGCGAGCGGAGTCGCATCCTTCAGCCGGTCGCGGAGCTGGTCGTCGTAGACGAGCTCGTCGACGAGGCCCGCCTTGAGGGCCTGCTCGCCGTCATAGGGCCCGTTGTCGATCATGGCCTGGACCTGCTCCGGCGTCTTGTTGCGCCCGGACTGCACGCCCGCCACGTAGCTTCCGTACAGGCTGTCGAGCAGCGCGTCCATCTGCTCGCGGTGGGGCGCCGTGAATCCGGTCTCCGTGAACTGGTTGGGGGCGTTCTTGTACTTCCCCACCCCCTCGAACTGCGCCTGCACGCCGAGCTTCTCGAGCGTGTTCTTGAAGAACGTCGTCTCGCTGCGCAGACCCGTCACGTCCATGATGGCGGTGGGAACCGCGTAGATCTTCGTGCAGGCGGTGGCGAGGTAGTACTCCTTGTTGCCGCAGAACTCGAGGTGCGCGTAGGCGGGCTTGCCCGACTTGCGGAAGCGCACGATCGCGTCGCGCAGCTCCTGGACGCGGCCCCAGCCCACGTCGAGGAGGCTTATGCGCAACACGACCGAGGTCACCTTCGCGTCACCCGCGGCGCGGTCCAGGCTCTCCACGAGCACACGCAAGGGCGCGGGCCGCTTCTCGAGGAAGCTGGGCAGCTCCGCCGGGTTCTGCTCGGGAATCTCGTCGTTTCGGGAATCTCGTCGTTGAGGTTCAGGTACAGATAGCCGCTGCTGCCCGACGTCCAGGACGCTCTCTCGCCGCCGCCCGCCCCTCGGAGCATCAAGGCGAGCGCCCCGACCGCCGCCGCGCCGATGGCCACCGCGGCCACGCCGGCGACGAGGATCCACGCCGTGCGCTTTTTCATCTCAGTTGGCCAGGCTCTCCGCCTGCCGCGTCGGCCCGGCGTGGCCGGGGTCGAGGAAGTCGGCCCGCTTGCGCGCCTCAGATGCATACACGCTGGCGGGGAACTCCTCGGAGAGCCGGCGATAGGCCTCCCCCGCCTCTTTCGTGCGGTGCTGCTCTTCCAGCACGGACGCGAGCCGCATCAAGGCATGATCGCGCGGAATGGCCGCCTTGGGGTCGTCGACGATCTGATGGTAGGCCGCGATGGCCTTGTCGAACTCCCCGTGTTGGCGATGGGACTCGGCGAGGGCGAGGCGGGCCAGGCCCGGCACCAGCGCGTCGCCCTCACGCCTCCCCGCCAGGTCTTCGAGCTCCTTGTTCCCGGTGGGGGCGTCGCCGAGCTCGAGGCGGCTCAGGGCCGCGTAGTAGCGGGCACGCTGTCCCACGCTGGACGATCCGTAGCGCTTGGCCGCCGCGTCGAACGCCGCCTGCGCCTTCTGATACTTCTCGGCCGCGGTCGCGTAGACGGTGCCCGCCGGCGGCTCGGCCCCCGGAGCCTGTTCGGCGGCGACGGGCGCCTCGAAGATGACCAGTGCCTCGCTCAGGGCGCGCTCGGACTCGGCGCGCCGGTGCGACTGCCAGGCAAACAGCCCGCCCGCCACCGCCGCCACCACGACCACCGCGAGGCCCACGATCTTGACCTCGTCGGCGTGCGTCCGCGTCCAGACGGCGGCGTGCTCGATCCCGGAGCGCAGCTCGTCTTCCTTGATCTTGTGCCTGGCCTTGCTTTTCATTGAATCGGCGTCCTCGCTCCGGCTTCTACTTCATCAAACGGGCTCGGCGGGATTAGATCCCGCCTCGCCGGCAGAGGAAAGCCTCCGCTGCGGAAAACGCCTCCCCCATCGCTCTGTCTCCCAGCCCGCGCCCCCGATGGTGCGCCCGGCCCGACTCGAACGGGCGACCTGCGGTTTAGGAAACCGCTGCTCTATCCTGCTGAGCTACGGGCGCAAGAAGGCACTGTCGGCCAAGCCGACTGAGCCTATCATAAGGCTGCGGCTCAGTAGCGGATGAGGCTCAGCACGTCTCCCTCGAGCCGCGAACGCCCATCCAGGAAGCTCAGCTCCACCAGGAAGGCATAGGCGGCGACGACGCCGCCCAGCTTCCACACCAGCTCGCCCGCCGCGCGGGCGGTCCCTCCCGTCGCGATCACGTCGTCGACGATGAGCACGCGCTCGCCCGGCATCACCGCGTCGTCGTGGATCTCGAGGCAGTCCTCGCCGTACTCGAGCGTGTAGGTGTGGCGCATGGTCTTGCCCGGGAGCTTGCCCGGCTTCCGGAGGGGCACGAAGCCCAGGCCCAGGCGATCGGCCAGCGGCGCCCCGACGATGAACCCGCGGCTCTCGATGGCCAGCACCTTGTCCGCGAGGTGATCGCCGCACAGGACGGTGAACAGGTCGAGCGCGCGCCGGAAGGCCTTCGGGTTCTTCAGCAGCGTCGTGATGTCCTTGAACACGATGCCGGGCTTCGGGAAGTCCGGCACGTCGCGAATGACGGCCTTGAGCGACGCCACGCTGTCTTCGACGTTCATGCTGTCCTCTATCGGATGTGAAAGCCCTGGTCCCCGCGGGCCGCGATCGCGGACCGGTCGAGCGCGCTCACCGCGGCGAACGACGGCCCCTCGCGCAGCCGGTCCTCGAAGCGCGCCAGCACGTCGTCCGGACCCTCCGCGACCACCTCGACGGTTCCGTCGGGAAGGTTCCGGGCGAACCCGCTCACGCCGAGCCCACTGGCCTCCCGCATGACGAAGTACCGGTAGCCCACTCCCTGCACGCGGCCGCGGACGATGTATCGGTAGGAGGCCATCCGTTCGGGGCGAGAGTCTACCGCGGCCGGGGGCGAAAGCCGTGGCCCCGGCGCGGTCTCAGGACGGGTCTTGGGCGCGCTGGGCGCGGCGCGCCGCGCGCGCCGCCCGCCGGCGCGTGGGAGGCGGCGGCTCGCTGCCCCGGGCCATCCGGAAGGTCCGCGAGTAGCGGTCGTCGTCGAGGACGGAAAGCGTCACCTCGAAGATGCCCGCCGAGGTGCAGCGATACTGCTCCTCGACCTCCGGCGCCGTTCCTTCCCGGCGCACCACCTGTACGCCGCCGAGGTCCACGGCGTCGCGCAGGGCGGGATCGAAGGCGAATCGCACCTCGTCCCAGGGGGTGACGTCGCCGTCCGGCCGGCCCTCGCGGATGCGGCCGCACTCGACGAACCGATAGTGGCCGAGGTTGTGGGCGGGCCGGTAGCGCCGCGTCGCCACCAGGGACGGCTCGCCCGCGCGAGGGAGGCGGCTGTCCTTGGCGAAGATCGGATCGAACGTGATCCCGCGCCCGGTCTCCGCCTCGCGCCACACCCCGAAGTGGCGCGTGAGGCAGTCGGAAAGCTCATAGCCGGCGTCCTCGTCGAGGAAGTTCGCGAGACCGATGGCGGTGGCCGCGAACGGATGAGGCGACCGCCGCACGCGATGCTGGCCGAACCGCTCGCGGAGCTGGCGATAGACGAGCGGGAAGCTGCTCGCGCCTCCCACCACGTAGATGCCGGCCAGCTCGTCCCAGCTCACCTCTTCCTCTTCGCGCCGTGGGTCGCGCATCACCTCGTCCATCGCCTCGATGGTCCGGGCGATCAGGGGCGCGCACACCGCATAGACGTCTTCCATGGGCATCACGAGAGGAGCGCGGCCGAGCAGCTCCAGATCGACCACCAGGCGCCGCGTGTTGGGCCCGACCCCTTCCTTCTGGCGGCGGCACTCGTCGAGCAGTCGCCGCCAGGTGTGCGCGTCGATGTCCGGCTGCCCCACGCTCTCGAGCACGACTTCGAGGATGGCCTCGTCGAGGTCGTCGCCACCCAGCCGCGAGACGCCGGAGGTGGTGAGGACCTCGTTCACACGCCCGGCCATGTGGATCAGCGACGAGTCGAAGGTCCCTCCGCCGAGGTCGTAGACGAGCACGTACTCACGGCGCGAGGTCACGGTGCTGCGGAAGCGGTGCGCGTACTCGAAGCCCGCCGCCGAGGGCTCGTTGAGGAGCGCCAGCACCTCGAAGCCGGCGCGGCGGAAGGCCTCCAGGGTGAGGAAGCGCTGGTCGTTCGAGGCGTTGGCGGGCACGCTGACCGCGATCTCGAGGCTCTCGCTGCGACCGACCCCGGCGTTGGAGCGGTTCACGATGTCGTCGCGAACGCGCTCGAGGTAGGCGACGAGGATGTCCAGGAGGGGCAGCGCGCGGGCGCCGACCTGCACCTCCGTGAGCGGCCCCGCGTCCGCGAGGAGGCGCTTGATCGACCGCACGACCGTCCAGCCGGGGTCGTCGGCGACCTGCAGCGCGTCCTGGCCCAGCTTCAGCGCGCCATCCGCCGCGCGCAGGGCGACCAGCGAGGGCACGGCGTCGCCCCATTCATAGGAGACGACCGGATAGTTCCCGCGGTCGACGA
>WNGB01006154.1_pt1 | contig 24315 bp, 20 predicted proteins | sample 5400681 | NCBI WGS metagenome assembly WNGB01 (sample SAMN13153367, study PRJNA577476) | soil metagenome | isolation source: 115 cm soil or saprolite under grassland replicate 2 | place: USA:California | collected 2016-06-15
ACTCGATCCGCCGCCGCAAATCGGCTCCGTCGCGCGCATCCGTCCAGACGCGCTCGGCGCGGCCGCCGTACTCGTCGTCCACGACCGCGGCGAGCTCCTGCACGCGCCTTGCCATCGTGCCCGGGAAGCGGTGGATCGCAGGCTTCTCGCGGAACGCCTGCTCGAGCTGACCGGGATCGCTCCGTGCGATCATGCGCGCATCGAGCGTGCCCAACCGCTGCTTCAGCTTCAGCGGACCCGTGAACGCTGTCTGCACGGGCACCTGCTGGTCGAGCGCGAAGCCGATCAACAACGCGAGCGGGTCCTGCGCCAGGAGCGAGTCGGCTTCCTCGTTCCCCGTGAAGTGCAGCGCCGCGGGTCTCGTCGCCGTTGCCATACGCGGATCCTAGATCGTTTCCGCGATCTTTTCCGCGATCGCGGCGGTGCTCAGGTTCGTGTTCGCGCGCGGGATCGTCGGCATGATCGACGCGTCGGCGACGATCAAGTTCTCGAAGCCGTACACGCGGCCCCGTTCGTCGACCACCGAGCCGATCCGGCACGTTCCCGTCGGATGGAAGAAGCCGCGCGCGGTCGCACGGACGTGGGTGACGGCGTCGACTTCTACACCGGGGCGTGCCTCTCGAGCCGCGTACGAGCGCACCGGCTCGGAGAGTCCGTATTCACGCAGTGCCTCGAATCCTTCCGCGAGGACGGCCACGTCCGTCTCGTCCGAGAGAAACCCGTGGTCGATCGCCAGCGGTGCGCGTGGATCCGACGACGTCAAGGAGACGCGCCCGACCGAACGCGGCTTCATGGCGAAGACGGCGGCGCTGATCTCGTAGCCCGGATCGGCGGCAGGGAACAGAAAGAGATCACACACGCCCTCTGCGCAGATGCTGCTGCGCGCTTGGATCGTCACCCCCGCGAAGGCGAGCGGATGCTCGTTCGTCCAAGTGTCCCAGTCGGCGCGAAGCGCGTCGGTCGGTTCCCAGCCCATCCCCGTGCCGACGTGGTCGACGAGGTTCTCCCCGACGGGCAAGCCGCTCTCGGGACCGATTCCGCTGCGCAGCAGGATGGCCGGAGACCCGTACGCGCTCGCGGCAAGGACGATCGTGCCCGCCTGAACCTCTCCCGCGGACGTGGTCACGGCCACGGCCCGAGTCCCGTCCAGGAGAACGCGATCGACGAGCGTGTCGGCGCGAATGGTCAGGTTGTCCCGGGCGCGGGCGGGGTCGAGCCAGGCGAAGGCGGCGTTCCAGCGGACCCCCTCATCCGTCATGTTGACGGGATGGATGATCGCGTCGTCGCCCGTAGCATCGGCGAACGAGCGGATCCACGGAGAGAGCTCGTCATCGCCCAGCGGGCGCGTTGCAAAGACGTGCTCGGCTCTGTCGAGGTACGGCCCTAGCTCGTTCGCAGTCCAGCCGCGTCCCCATTCGTCGTAGTCTGCATCGGCGCCGCGCAAGATGACGCACGCGTTGTGCGACGAGCAACCGCCCATGATCCGCGCCCGCAGTTGTGACCGGTCTTCCTCGTCGTCGCGTTCCCAGCAGTGCGAATCAAGCGCGAGCCGGCGCCCGTCGAGGATGTCTTGTGGCCACCGTCCTCCGTCGTACGGACCGTAGTCAGGGCCGGCCTCGAGGAGGCAGACAGTCCGGCCCGGCTGCTCGCTGAGCCGCGCCGCCAGCACGCAACCGGCGGTGCCTCCACCGACGACGACGGCGTCATACCGCACGTGCGTAGCCAATCACGAGAGCGGGTAAGAGACGCAGGTGGTTCATCCGATCGAGAAGGCGAAGGACCTCGCGGACGCGACCACCCATCCGGTCGAGACCGTGAAGGACCTGGCGGCGGAGGTCGAGCGCGGGCGGAGTCCCCGCACGCCCCTGCTCGCGCTCACGGGCGTGACGATCGTGCTCGGCGTCATCTTCGTGATCATCGTGACCGTCGCGCTTGTCCTCTACTTCGCCTACGGCGGGAAGTAGCCGCGGACTAGTCTGAGGGCGTGGACCCGCTCTCCGTCTTCAGCCCGGAAACGCGGGACTGGTTCGAGAACGCCTTCAAGGCGCCGACACCGGCACAGACCCTCGGCTGGCCGGCGATCGCGAGCGGCAAGCACACGCTCATCCAGGCGCCGACGGGCTCCGGGAAGACGCTCGCCGCCTTCCTCTACGGCATCGATCGGCTCCACCACCAGCCGGGCCAGGGGTTGCGACTCCTCTACGTCTCGCCGCTGAAGGCGCTCAACTACGACATCGAGCGCAACCTTCGCGGGCCGCTCGCGGGCCTCAAGTCGGAACTGCGGATCGCCGTTCGCACCGGTGACACGCCGCAAAGGGAGCGCGCGGAGATGCTCCGCCATCCGCCCGACATCCTGATCACCACGCCCGAGTCCCTCTTCCTCCTCCTCACTTCACGCGCGCGCGAGAACCTGAAGGGCGTCCGGACGCTGATCCTCGACGAGGTGCATGCCGTTGCGGGCACCAAGCGCGGCGCGCACCTGGCCCTGTCCGTGGAACGCCTGCAACGGCTGACCGACGAGCCGTTCCAGCGCATCGGCCTCTCTGCGACGCAGCGCCCGCTGGAGGAGATCGGCCGTTTCGTCTCCGGGGCGCGTGAGATCGAGCTCGTTGACGCGGGCACCGCCAAGGAGCTCGATCTGCGCGTGGTCGTGCCCGTCGAGGACATGCGGGAACCTGGCGCGCAGGACACGATGTCCGAAGGATCGCAGCAGTCGATCTGGCCGTCGATCTATCCCGAGATCCTCAGGCTCGTCGAAGAGCATCGCTCGACGATCGTCTTCGTCAACAACCGCCGACTCGCGGAGCGGCTCGCGCTCCGCCTCAACGAGCTCGCTGAGAAAGAGATTGCCCGTGCCCATCACGGCTCGATCGCGCGCGAGCAGCGCGTCGAGATCGAGGAGCTGCTGAAGGCGGGAGAGATCCCCTGCCTCGTCGCCACCTCGTCGCTCGAGCTCGGCATCGACATGGGCGCTGTCGGTCTCGTCATCCAGGTCGAGTCGCCGAAGTCGGTCGCGCGCGGGCTGCAGCGGATCGGCCGCGCGGGACACGAGCTCGGCGCGGTCTCGAAGGGCCGCATCTTTCCGAAGTTCCGCGCCGACCTGCTCGAGTCCGCGGTCGTCGTCAAGCGCATGCTCGAAGGGCAGATCGAGGAGACAATCATCCCCCGCAATCCGCTCGACGTGCTCGCGCAACAGATCGTCGCGATCGCCGCCGACGAGGAGATCTCGGTCGACGATCTGCACGAGCTCGTCCGCGCGGCGTATCCATTCGCGGACCTCTCGCGCGCGCAGCTCGAGAACGTGCTCGACATGCTCGCCGGCCGGTACCCGTCGGACGAGTTCGCCGAGCTGCGGCCGCGCATCGTCTGGGACCGCACGGCGGGTGTCATTCGCGGTCGCGAGGGCGTGCGGCGGCTGGCGGTCACGAACGCCGGCACGATTCCCGACCGCGGCCTCTTCGGCGTCCACCTCGTCGACGGCGGGGGCCGCGTCGGTGAGCTCGACGAGGAGATGGTCTACGAAGCGCGTGCCGGTCAGACGTTCCTGCTCGGCGCGTCGACGTGGCGGATCGAGGAGATCACGCGTGACCGCGTGCTCGTCTCGCCGGCGCCGGGAGTGCCGGGCGTCGTGCCGTTCTGGAAAGGGGAAGGCGTCGGCCGGCCGTACGAGCTGGGCGAGGCGATCGGACGCACCTCCCGGGAGCTCGTGGCGCAGAGCGAAAAGGCCGCGACGAAACGCCTGGTCGAGGAGCACCGCCTCGACGAACGCGCGGCCAAGAATCTGCTGACGTTCCTGAACGAGCAGGCCGCGGCGACCGGTGCGATCCCATCGGACCGGACCGTTGTCGTGGAGCGCTTCCGCGACGAGATCGGCGACTGGCGGCTCTGCATCCTCACGCCCTTCGGCGCGCGCGTGCATGCGCCGTGGGCGCTCGCGCTGGCGGCTCGCCTGCGCGAATCGCTCGGGCTCGAGGTGCAGTCGATCTGGTCAGACGACGGCATCGCGCTTCATCTCCCCGACACCGACGCGCCGCCGCCGACCGACGACGTCGTCATCTCGCCGGACGAGGTGGAGGAGCTCGTGGTGCAGGAAGTGGGGCAGAGCGCGCTCTTCGGCGCCCGCTTCCGCGAGAACGCCGCGCGTGCCCTTCTGATCCCGCGCCGCCGGCCCGACCAGCGGACGCCGCTCTGGCAGCAGCGGCTCAAGGCGCAGGGTCTGCTGCAGGTGGCACGGCGCTACGGCTCGTTCCCGGTGATCCTCGAGACGTACCGCGAGTGCCTGCAGGACGTCTTCGACCTGCCGTCGTTGCAGCGTCTGCTGACCGGGCTGCGCACGCGCGAGCTCGACCTCGTCGACGTCGAGACTGCGAGTGCGTCGCCCTACTCGGCCTCGCTCCTCTTCGACTACATCGCGACGTACATGTACGAGGACGACACGCCTCCCGCCGAGCGGCGGGCGCAGGCGCTGTCGCTCGACCGCGACCTTCTGCGTGAGCTGCTGGGACAGGAGGAGCTGCGCGACCTCCTCGACATCGGAGCACTGGAAGAGGTGGAGAGCCAGCTGCGCGGCAGTCCCCGCAACGCCGACCAGCTCCACGATCAGCTACGCCTGCGCGGCGACCAGCGCGGCGGGGAATACGACGAAGGCTTCGCGCAGACGCTCCTCCGCGAGCGCCGGGCGCTGCTCGTGCGCTTTGCCGGCGAGCAACGGCTGATCGCCGCGGAGGACGCCGGCCGTTACCGCGACGCGCTCGGCGTGATGCCGCCCGGCGGACTTCCGGAGGTCTTCCTCGAGGGCGGGAGCGATTCGCTCGAGCAACTCGTCCTACGATTCGCGCGGGGCCGCGGGCCGTTTACGACGAGGGAAGCGAACGACCGCTTCGGTCGCGATGTCGAGCCGATCCTGCAGAAGCTGGAACGGCAGGAGAAGCTTGTGCGCGGCGAGCTTCGCCCGGGCGGCACCGAGCGCGAGTGGTGTGACCCGGACGTACTGCGCCGGCTGCGCCGCGTCTCGCTCGCAGCCCTGCGCAAGGAAGTCGAGCCGGCGGAACAGGCCGCGCTCGGACGCTTCCTGCCTCACTGGCATGGGATCGACCGGCGCGCGTCCCTGCGCGAGGCGCTCGTTCCCCTCCAGGGACTGTCGCTGCCGGTCTCGCTCTGGGAGTCCGAGGTTCTGCCCAGGCGCGTTCCCGGCTTCAACCCGGGCCAGCTCGATCAGCTCTGCGCCTCGGGCGAGGTCGTCTGGGTCGGTGCGGGGCTCGACCGTGTCGCCGTCTTCTTCCGAGAGGACGCACCGGCGCTCGGCCGGCCGGCAGCGGCAACTGCTCCCGAGGGTGACGCGCACGACGCGATCCGCTCAGCGCTCGGGCGCAGCGCAGAGTTCTGGTACGACCTCGTCGCCGCGACCGGGCTCGACCCCGAGGTGGCGCTGCCGGCACTCTGGGATCTCGTCTGGGCCGGCGAGGTCACGAACGACGCGTGGACGCCGCTTCGAGCCGGCCGTCGTTACCAGACACCGAAGCCGCAGCGCGGCCGCCCGCGCCGCTTCTCGCGCCAGCGCTCGGCCGGGATCACGGCGACGCAGGGCCGGTGGTCACCGACCGGCCGGCTCTTCCCGGGTGAGCCGGATCCGCGCGCGCTCGCCGAGTTGCTGCTCGAACGGCAGGGAATCGTCACACGCGACGGCGTGCGCGGCGAAGGCATTCCCGGCGGGTACGGCGCCGTCTACGGCCAGCTTCGTGCACTCGAGACGCTCGGCGTCTGCCGTCGCGGTTACTTCGTCGAAGGCCTCGGCGGCGCGCAGTTCGCGCTCCCGGGTGCGGTCGAGCGGCTGCGGGAGCTGAGGCCCCGTGAAGACGAGGAGCCGGAACCCCTCGTCCTCGCCGCCGCCGACCCGGCTCAGCCCTACGGTGCTTCGATCCCGTGGCCGAAGCGCGCAGGCGCGCGCGCCGCACGAGTGGCGGGCGCACACGTCGTCCTGCTCGGCGGCGAAGCGGCACTGTTCGTCGAACGCGGCGGCCGGTCGCTCGTTCCTCTCCGGGATCCGGAGGAAGGCTGGCTCCGTATCGCGCTCACGGCGCTGGTCGGGCACGTGAAGAAGGGCGGTGCAAAACGTCTCGCAGTCGAGCGCTTCGACGGCGAGCCGGTCGGCGAGACCGAGATCATGCCGCTGCTCCTTGATGTCGGCTTCTTGGCCGGGCCGCGCCGCGCCGTGCTCCGACCCTAGGAAAGCAGGAGCAACTTGCCGGTCGTGCGCCGGCTCTGTAGATCCTCGTGCGCCTTGCGCGCGTCGGCGAGCCGGTAGCGGCCGCCGATGCGCACGTCGAGCTTGCCGGCTCGGATCAGGTCGAAGACCTCGCGGGCGCGCTCCGGCGTCGCGTAATGCCGCAGCGAAGGCCGCGTCAGGTACAGCGAGCCGCCTCGTTCCAGCTCCATCGGGTCGAACGGCGGCACGGGGCCGCTCGCGGCGCCGTACAAGACCAGCATCCCGCGGGGACGCAGCGCGGCGAGACTCTGGGCAAAGGTCGCCTGGCCGACGCCGTCGTACACGACCGCGAACGCGCGCTCGGGGATGTCGGCGTAGGCGATTACTTCATCGGCGCCTGCGGCTCGCGCGAGCTCGGCCTTCGCTTCGCTCGACGTTGTCGCGACGACGCGGCCGCCTCGCAGCTTGACGATCTGCGTGAGCAAGAGGCCGACTCCGCCGGCTGCGGCGTGAACGAGTACGTCGTCGCCTTCGCGCACGGCCGCGGCCGCGGCGAGCTCGGCCGAGACGTCGTCCGGCACCGCCACTGCTCGTTCCGCGGGAACGGCGATGTGCTCGGCATAGCTTCCCTTCACGTCGCTCCAGGCGACCAGCGCGCCGGTCTCTCTGACTCGTCCGGCGCCTTCGACGCCGGCGATGAAGGGTGGCTCGCCGCCGTAGCTCCCCTCACGCTCGTACACGTCGCGGTAGTTGACGCCGGTCGCCTCGACGTCCACTAGGAGCTCGCCGTCGCCCGGCTCAGGAGGCGGCACGTCCCGGACCTCGAGCACCTCCGGGCCGCCGAAGCGGCTTACGAAGACGGCCTGCACGCAAGCCTTGTTTCGGACGAGGCTCGGCCGGTCGCGATCCTGAAGACTGAGTGCCGCGGCGCTTCCGCCATGTCCCGATCCTACGGATGGCGTCCGCAAGAGACGCGTCACGTGCCTGGCACCGGACGGGTCCCGCTTCGCCATGGCTGAGTGTCGGACACCCGGCCATGTCCCGCGCCGCGCATTTCGCCTGCAAGCGGGCCGGATCGGTGGAACCGCGGCCACGTCCCCGCGTCTGACACCGGGACGTGGCCAACGCAGGCGGTGGTGACCAACGGTCGGGACGTGTCCGGGGTCAGACCCGAAGACGCGGCTCGGTCAGGCGAGGCGGCCGAGGACGAGGCCGAAGACGGTATGCCGGACGGTGGCTTGTCCAAAGGCGCGCGGATTGTCGAGGAGTCGCGGAATGCCGGGCTCCCCCCGCGCGGGGTGGTAGCGGTCGACGAACCACGAGAGCGGGTAGAGGGCAACGTGCTCCGCGAGTGCAAGCGCCAGCGCCAGGCGACGCTGCTCGACGTTCGTCCGCTGACGCACGGCGTCGAAGGCGACGCCGAACGTCGCTCCGTTCGCCGCGTGCAGGAGGAATCCAGCCGCCCACCAGCCGCGCCCGCGCGTGACCGCCTTGCCGAGCAACGCGATGTCCGAGTAGTCACAGCGAAAGGTGCGGCGATCGAGCGGCTCCACCAGTCCCCACACCACCGCCGCGACGGCGCCGGCGGATGCGGCTCGAACACGAGGCGACATACGCTTGCAGCATGCCGGAAGGAGACGCGATTCACCGCGCCGCACGGCGCCTGCAGGTCCTTGTAGGCCAGGAGCTCGAGGTCGAGACGCCGCACCCGCGCGCGGCGGTGAAGCAGCTCGCGCCCCGGTTCGACGGGCGCAGGCTCGAGAGCGTCGAGGCGATCGGGAAGAATCTCCTGTTCCGGTTCGAGGGCGGTCTCGTCCTGCGCAGCCACCTGCGCATGACCGGACGCTGGCGTGTCTTGCGCCGTGAGGCACCCGTCTTCGGGACACCGTGGCTGGTGCTGCGCGGCGACCAGCACGTCGGCGTGCTCTGGGGAGGACCGGTGCTCGAGATCGACCGCGGCGTTGCGCAGCGGCTCGGCCCGGACATCCTCGCCGACCCCCCCGACTTCGATGCGATGCTCGCGCGCATGCGTCGCGAGCGCCAGGAGCGCCAGGTCGGCGACGCCCTCCTCGACCAGCGGCTGGTCGCAGGAATCGGGAACGTCTGGAAGGTCGAATCGCTCTGGGCCGAGCGCATCTCACCGTGGCGGCGGCTCGCGGACGTCTCGGACGAGGAGCTGCGCGCCGTGCTTGCTGAGGCGCACCGCCTCATGCGCGGTCGCCTCGAGGGCGCACGCGTCCGCGCGCAGATCTACCGGCTCGTTGGCCATGCCTGCCCGCGCTGCGGCACCCCGATCAAGTCCTGGCCACAAGGCGACCAGGCGCGAATGGCGTACTGGTGCCCCCACTGCCAGAGAGGAGAGGAACCGAAGACGGCGTAAGCGCAGCTGTGATCGTGCGCGCGCCGCAGCTCTGCTCCTCTCTCCGGGCGTTCTGCCTCGGCTCCTTTCGCGCGCTGCTCGCGGAAGTGGAGTGCGGCGACGAGCTCTCCTTCGCGTTCGAGGAGCACACGTCCTACGACAGGCCGGCGCTGTACGAGTACCGGCCGCTCGTGAAGCCGTACATCGAAGCTCGGGCGCACACGCTGCGACGGCGGCCCGATGCGCAGCTCGCGGTGGACGAGCTCCGCCGCGAGCCGGCGGCCGCGATCTTCGCGCGCGCCCATGCCGGGCCGCGGGCGGACGAGCACGAGGCGCTCTTCGGCAGCGTCCTGCTGCCGCTGCTCATGAGCACCGCCGAAACGTGCGGCGGCTTCGACTGGGACGACGGCGCGTTCGAGCGCGCCTACGCCGAGCTCGAGCGCGCACTGTTCGGGCAAGGCCATCAGTACGGCGCGCTGGCACCCGTCATCGGGATCACGACCGGCGGGACCACGATCGAGCTCGGCGGCGGACTTCGCCTCCGCGTCGCGGCCACCGGAGAGCTCGCGAAGCTCTGGCCCGAGGCCGGCGGGCTGCTGCCCGCGGATTTCGGACGCGAGCCGGACCGGCTCTGCGTGCTCGAGCTCCAACGGGCGCTGGAATCGGGAGCGACCGAGCCTCCGGACGCCCCGGGAGAGCTCGCCGACGCAGTCACCGCGATCAGGCTCGCGACGGCCGCGCCGATCGCCGCCGGACCTGTGCTGTTCGAGCGGCTCGACTGGCGCCCGTACGGGATCCGGCCCGTGCTGCCGATCGCGTCGACCCAACCGGCGGGTGAGCCGACACGGCTCGACTCGTTCCGCGCGTCGCTCGCGACCGAGTTGCTGCCGAAGCTGACGCTCGCAGACGAGGACCCGGAGCTCGGCGAGGCGCTCGACCGCTGGGAGCTCTCCCTCTTCCAGGACGGCCCCTTCCAGGCGGAGCAGCTGCGGGAGTCGGTCGCCGCCCTGCTCGGGGGGACGGACGGACTCTGGGCGGCGGCGGTGCGAGCCGCGATCCTGCTCGGCGAGACGCCGCGCGCCCGCGCCGAGCTGCAGGACCGCCTCTCCGGCGATCCGGATGCTGACGTCGTCCGGCGTGCTCTCGTCGCAACGCTGTTGCACGGCGACCGGGCACGGCTCGTCGCGGAGCTCGACGAGTCGATCCTCGGCCTGCGCGCGGCCCCGGCGACGGGGTTGCAGCTGCGGAAGGCGTCGGCGGGCTAAGCGCTTACGCTCGTCGCACGCGCGAGCGTCTCATCGACCTCCGCCACGAGCGGCTTCGCGCCGAGGCTCTCGTAGATGTCGCGCGCCTCGCGCAATCGCGAAGCGGCTTCTTGACGGCGCCCAAGCGCCAGCAGGCAGCGGCCTGCTCCGTGCAACGAGCTCGCATGTCCGAGGACGAAGCCGTAGTCCGCCCAGCGCTCGGCAGCCTGTTCGTGCAGTGCCAGCGCTTCGTCTGTCATTCCGGTCCTCTCGGCAAACGCGGCCCGTGCCGCTGCAACGGAGTGGCCCGGACGCCCGTCCTCGAGGTCGATGCTCTGGATCAACGTGCGCGCGAGCTCGGACTCCCCGGCCGCGAGAGCAATCGAGACGAGCTCCGGCAGGTAGCGTGAGCGATGCATCGCGGAGAACTCGCGGGTGCTCACTTCGAGCTCTCTCACGAGCGTGGCGGCGGAAGCCAAGTCGCCTCGGGCCTCCGCTACGAGCGCCGCGGCCGAGAGCGCGGGCACGAGAGCCTGAGGATCCTTCGCCTCCCGGGCGCGCGACAGGAAATCGTGGGCGAGCGACGCGCCCTCCGCCACCCGGCCCTGGTGGACCTGCACGATCGTCTTCTGTGGCATTGCGATGATGCTCGCGTAGCCTCGTGTCCGTTCGGAGTCGATCGTTTCGTCCACGAGCCGGACGAGCTCGTCCCAGCGCCCGAGATCGTAGAGCAGCCATGTCATCTCCGCCTTGAGCCACATCGCGTTGCCGGGCATCCCGCGTTTCTGCGCGAAGTCGATGCCGGCGCGATAGACGTCCAGAGCCTCGGCGGGCGAGCGCCCGATCCACGTGATGCTGCCGAGATTGCTGTAACCGATTCCGACGCCCTGTAGATGCCCGATCTCGCGGGCCAGCTCCATGCCCTGTTCGATGTCCTCGAGCCCACCGAGGTCGCCGAGCTCGGCGCGCGCGATGCCGCGGAACTGCAGCACCCGCGACGCGAACATCGGTAGCCCAAGCTCCTCGGCGAGGGCCAGCGCCCGCTGGGAGGCGGAAAGGCACTCGCGCGGTCGACTCCGCAATGCGAGCAGCCCCGCTTGGCGCGAATACGCCCAGGTGAGCTCTTCACCCGGCGGATGCCGCTCGAGAATGTCAATCGCCTCTACCAGGAGACGCTCGCTCTCCGCGGAGTGTCCTTGCAGGAACTCCGTCTGCCCCAGCTGGACCAGCGCGGCACCCAATCCGAGCTCGTCTCCGTGCCCCCGAAAGATGTCGACTGCTTCCTCGAGATCTCGCTGGTTTTCTTCGAGCGAAACCGCCTGCGTTCGCGCTGTCTTGACCAGGATCCTTGCGCGCTCGAGCTCATCCTTCGCGGCCAGGCCGAGCGCGCGACGGTAGTAGGAGTCCGGCTTCGTCATGTCGAGCGACATCGCGCGGTCGCCGGCGAGCACGAGGAAGCGGCGCGCCGATACTGCAAGGCGCGCGGCCTCTTCGACGTCGCCCGCGGCGCGCGCCAGCTGGAGCGCCTGCTCGTAGTGGTACGCCAGCAACTCGGCGTGGTCGGTCACGCGCTCTCCGGCCATGCTCTCGATCCACTGCGCGGCGGCGACGTGCCTGCGCGCTCGCTCGGCGCGCGGGATCTGGCCGTAGGCGACGTCGCGGACGAGCAGATGCCAGAACGAGTACTCCGCCTGGTCCTTCACCGACGACATCCGGGCGGAGCGCACAAGCTCCTTGCGGGCCAGTTCGTGCAGGCCCTCCCGGACGAAGGCCTCGTCGCGGTCGCCCATCGCAGCGACGATTCCGGCCCAGAAGACCTTGCCGACGACGGCGGCGTCGTGGAGCAACGCCTTCCGTTCAGGCGGCAACGTGTCGAGGCGGGCCGCGATCAGCGCCTGCACGGTGTCGGGCACGGCGATGCTCCCGTCGCGGAGCTCACCCTCAGCTGTGAGAACGCCCTGGTCGCTGAGCATGCGCACGAACTCCTCGGCATAGAGCGGATTGCCGCCGGCGTGATCGAGGAGCGTTCGCTGCGTCTCCGCCGGCAGCACGGCCTTACGCAGCAGGGCTGCCAGGAGGCGCGCCGTGTCGTCGGCGCCGAGCGGCGAGAGCGAAATCGTGTTCGAGTTGCGCTTGCCGCCGCCCCAACCGGCGTGACGCTCGTACAGCTCCGGCCGCGCGGTGCAGAGCACGAGCAGCGGGACGCCCGTCGACCAGTCGACGAGATGCTCGATGAACGCCAGCAGTGCATCGTCGGCCCAGTGGAGGTCCTCGAAGACGAGCACGAGCGGCCGCTCGGCGGCGATTCCCTCGACGAAGCGCCGCCACGCCGTGAAGGACTCCTCCCGCTCTCCCGCCTCCGCCGCGCCGGCGCCGACGAGCGGCGCAAGCCGCGCCTTCAGCCAGTCACGCTCAGACGGATCCTCGGCCGCTTCCTGCACCGCGACGTCGAGCTTGGTCGAGGCGGTCTCGGGCGTGTCGGACTCGAGGATCCCCGCCTGCGCCTTGACCATCTCGCCGAGCGCCCAGTACGTGATGCCTTCGCCGTACGGAAGCGACCGTCCTTGCCGCCAGAAGACGATCTCAGGTCTGTCGTCCACCCAGTTCCTGAACTCTGCGACGAGCCGTGTCTTGCCCACGCCGGGCTCCCCGGCAACGGTGACGAGCTGAACCGATGCCTCACGAAGCGTCCGCATGTGCGTGGACCGGAGGAGCGTGAGATCGTCGTCCCGGCCGATCAGCGGCGTGCGCACCGTCGGCTCCACGTCCACGCCGAGGCGCCGCCGTGCCGCCGTCGCGCGCCAGATCGGCAACGACTCCTCCTTGCCCTTGACCGTGACGGCGTCGAGAGCCTCGTACTCGAACAGATCGCGCGTCGCGCGGAAGGTCGCTTCCCCGACGACAATCCCGCCCACGGGTGCGGCCTGCTGCAACCGCGACGCGGTGTTGACGACGTCGCCGGCGACCATCGCCTCTCCCTCCGCCGGACGCGCGCCGAGCGTGACGACGGCCTCGCCGGTGTTCACGGCTTCGCGCACGGCGAGCTCGAGATCCGGATGGTCGGCGTTCAGCTCGTCGATCGCGGCGAGGACGCGCAGTGCCGCATTGACCGCACGCTCTGCGTCGTCCTCGTGTGCGACCGGCGCGCCGAACACCGCCATCACCGCGTCGCCGACGAACTTCTCCACCGTGCCGCCGAACCGTTCGATCTCCTGCTTCACGCGCGCGTGGTACGGACGCAGTCGCGCGCGCACGTCTTCCGGATCCGCCTGCTCCGAGGCCGCGGTGAAGCCGACCAGGTCGACGAAGAGGACCGAGACGATCTTCCGTTCCTCCGCCGTGGACGGAGCCGCTTCGGTCAGCGCGGCGCCGCAGGACCAGCAGAATTTCGCCCGCTGCGGGTTCTCCTCGCCGCAACTCGGGCACGCGGGCATGCCCAGAGTCTAGGAAGAGACTGTTCCGGCGCAAAGGCGAGGGACTTCCACGGCTACCCTCGTCGACATGGACGAGGCCCGCGCGGTGCTGGCCCGGCTCGACCGGATCGAAGCGCTCGAACGCGAGGGCGCACCCCCCGGCGTCCTGCTCGAGGAACTGCGCGGGCTCGTCCAGGCGGCGGAAGCGTGGGCGCGGCTCGAAGCGGATGAACGGGCGGCCGCGGTGGTCGAACGTTGCGCGGACGCGCTGGCCTCTCCCGTCGGCTGAGGGTTTCGATTCCCGTGGTTATCAGACGATCTAGAGTCGCCCCATGGGAATCGCGCACTGGGACGACGTCCAGAAGCGGCGCAACGAGCGGGGCCAGATGGCCGGCACCTGGTCCAACCTCGGCGCCGCCGCGGGGAGCTCTCGCTGTGGTGTGACTCGGATGGAACTCGGTCCGGGCGAGATGCCGACGCCCGCGCACGTCCACGGCGAGGCAGAGGAGATCTTCTACGTGCTCGGCGGCTCCGGTCTGACGTGGATCGACGAGAAGGCGTACGAGATCGGCGCCGGCGACTGCATCGTCTACCACAACTTCGACGAGCACACGATTCGCGGCGGCGATAGCGGCCTGGACGTGCTCGCTTTTGGCGCCCGCGAATACCTCCCGAGCGGCGAGCTGCCACGCGGCGGCTCGATGTGGTCGAGCACCGGCTGGATCGAGGTGCACACCGACAGCCACCCTTGGGACCGCGAGCCCGAGCTCGTGTGGCCCGAGCCCGAAGCCGAGCAAGCGCCGACGATCGTCGCGACGCGGGACGTCGAGCCGAACGTGCGCGGCGGTCGCCGGCGCCGCGACCTCTCGGCCGCCGGTGGCTCGCGCTGGACCGGGCTGAAGCACCTCGAGCTCGAGCCCGGGACGTTGTCCGGACCGCCGCACTGCCATTCCGCCGAGGAGGAGCTCTTTGTCGTGCTCGACGGCGAGGGGACGCTCGAGTTGTACGAGGACGAGCTGCAGACGCATCCCGTTCGCCGCGGCAGCGTCGTCGCACGACCACCGGCGACGGGAATCGCGCACGCCTTCCGCGCGGGCGACGGAGGTCTCACGTTAATCGCGTGGGGGACGCGCGAGCCGAACGACATCTGCTGGTACCCGCGCTCGAACAAGATCTACTGGCGCGGCGTCGACGTCATCGGCCGCATCGAGCAGCTCGACTACTGGGAGGGCGAGGAGCTCGAGTGATTGTCTGCGCGTTTCGTGCCGAAGACGATGAGCTGACCATCCTCACCTACGGAACCCGCGAGCCGAACGACATCGCCTACAACCCCCGCTCGGGCCTGGTGGCGCTCCGTGGAGTCGGCCTGATCGGCCGGATCGAGCCCGTCGACCGGGCCGAAGTCTGGTGATCCGGGCCCAGGAGTAGCCTCCGGCCCGGCGAAAGCGTTTATTTCGTGCGACACTGGTTGTCCGCCCCAAGCGGAAAGTCCCCCATTCAGCTATCCAGCTTCCTCGAGAGCCATCCGATATCTCCCCGCATGGGGAGAGCGATTCATGCGCTCAAATCACGCCGCGTCCGCATCGCAGTCAACGGTTTCTTCGTCTCCGTTGCGCTGACCGCGCTCGCGCTCACGATCGTCCACTTCAGCAAGTCGGGGTGGCCGCTCGCGAACGCCGATCCGCTGCTCGTCGTGGCCGCCGGCATCCTCTTTCTCGGCGCCTACGCCTTCAAGGCGTGGGGCTGGCAGCGACTGTTCCCCGAGGGTCAGCGGCCTGAGGCCCTGACGCTCGCCGCCGCGGGCGGGGCCGCCTCGGTCGGTGGGGTGGCGCTGCCGGGCCGATTCGACGAGGCGATCCGGATCGCGGTTGTTCGCAGGCTCCCGGGCAAGCGGACCGCCGGTCTCGGAGCGATCTGCCTCACCCTGATCGTGGTCGGCCTGCTCGACAGCGCCGCGCTGACGCCGATGGCGTCCGTGGCCGCCGCCGCGGCAGAGTCGGCGGGCGTGCGGATCGGATTCGCGCTGGTCGCCGCTTCGGGCGTGGCCGCCGCGCTCCTCGTCCTGTTCCTGCCCCGGATTGCGCGACTCACGTTCGTGAGCCGCTGGAAGGTGGGGCGCTGGCTCAAGGAGCACACCGCCTGCCCGCGCTCTGCGTCCGAGGCCTGGTTCTTCATCTCCGTCTCGTGGGGGCTCCGCGGCCTGGCGGTGTTCGTCCTGCTGAACGCGCTCGCGGTCGGTGCATCCTTCCCGCTCGCGCTGGCCTTCCTCTGCGCGTCGGCCGCCTCGGCGGCTCTTCCGATCGCGCCCGCAGGGGCGGCGACTCAGGCGGGCGCAGGTGCAGCGATCCTGATCGTCGGTGGAGTGCCGAAGGCGCAGGCGGTTGCATTCGCCGTCGCTGCGCAGGGTCTGGTCATCTTCGTCGGCGCCGCCGTTGTAGCCGCCGCGGGCTTATGGGCGCTCGCCTGCCGTTTCCGTCCATCGCTCGCAGCCCCTCGCACCGGCTAGCCCCCCTCGGCGCTCGTCGCCGCATCCTCGCAGCGCTGTTCGTCGCGCTCGCGCTTGCGTGCGCGGTCGCGACCGGCGCGGACGCAGCGATCGTCACCTCGACGGACACCCAGGGCCGCAGAATCACGTTCGACGTCCGGGCAGCGACTGTCGACACGGACTGGTACGCGTCAGTGCTGCGCGCCTCTGCGCACGGTGACGAGATCAGCAAGGTCACGATCCGAATCGTCCCCGACCAGTCGATCGACACCCTCTGCGGGAACGAAGCCGCCGCGTGCTACAAGCGCAACCGCGGCACCCCGACGATCATCATTCCCGCCGGCAAGGACGCCTTCATCGAGGGCACGCTGCTGCACGAGTACGGGCACCACCTCGATTCGTCCTGGCAGGTTCCGGGCATTCCCGAGCTGAACGGGACGCCGGCGTGGTGGGCGGCACGCGGAATGGCGTCGCTGCTCGCGAGCCATCAGGTCGCATTTGACTACTCGCTCGGCTGGAGCCACAGCATCGCCGAGGTCTTCGCCGAGGACTATGCGTACATCCACGTGGGCAGCAGCTACAGCTACGGAATTCCCTGGCTGAGCCCGCCGGACGCGAGCCTGAAGGCGGCGCTCTTCGCCGAGCTCGGCACGCCGACATCGACGTTGCCCGCCGCGCCGTCGGGGCCGCTCGTCATTGCCCGCACGGGGACGCTGGCGCCGCGTGGGCGTCGCGCGATTCCCTTCGGCCTCCTCGGTCCCGGTCGCCACGTGACCCTCGTCGCGAGCGTCGCGCGGCCGAAGCGGAAGGGCGTTCGTGCGCGGGCAGAGATCGTCTGCGACGGCAGCCTCGTTGCGAGCCAGACGTTCGGCCGCCGCCGCGCGAAGGGCACGCTCGACGTGCCGAACCTGGGCCCGGCGGACTGCGAGGCCCGGCTCATCGACACCACGTCGGTCTCCCTGAAGTACACGCTGCGCCTCGAGCTGGCGATCGAGGGCGAAGCCTGAAAGCGTGGGGGAACCATGGTTCCCCCACGCGCCCCCTCCTTCTTGGCTCGGCAACGCAGAGGTTGGTTAGCGCTCACGGCGAGACGCGGTCTCGCCTCCGCGCGCGGTAGCGACCTCGCCCAAGAATCATCTCGGCGCATTGGTCGCGTCCCGCGGGCGGTGGTGCTGAAGCATCCCGACCCGCGTAAGTTCGCCGCCCTCTAACGCGGCTCCCGCCTGCGTTAGCCGGCGGCTTCGGGCTTCATGGTCGTTCATACCATCGACCAAGAACACCACCAAGGCCGGAGCGTAACGCTCGCGTAGCGGCGTTACGTGGAGGCGAACTTAGGCGGGCGGGGACGCGCAGCGCCACCGCCCGCCCAACGGAACCCCACCGCCCAGATCCGTCTAGGGCCAGTGGCGTCTCGAGCGCGGAGGCGAGACCGCGTCTCGCCGGAGCGCAGCCGAACAGTCGAGACATCGCAAACCTGAAGGAGGGGGGTCGTGGGGGAACCATGGGTTCCCCCACGTCCGAAGGACGCGTGATCATGCGGAACATCTGCAGGAACCGGCTATCCTGGGGCGAAAAGAGCGCCGCATGGGGCTCTCCCGCTTGCTTCCGCGTCCCAACACACGCGCATCGTCCATTAAGAAGGGATCACCTTTGGGCCGGGTCATCGCGTTCGCCAACCAAAAGGGCGGCGTGGCGAAGACGACGACCACGCTGAACCTCGGAGTCGCCCTCAAGGAGAAGGGCTATTCCGTCCTGCTCGTCGACCTCGACCCCCAGGGCAACCTGACCATGAGCCAGGGCTGGAACCCGGACGAGATCGAGCGCTCGATGTTCGACGTGCTCGTCCACAAGCTCCCGATCGAGGAGATCATCCGCGAGGCCGAGGTGGAGGTCGCCGTCTCCTCGATCGACCTCGCCGGCGCCGAGCTCGCGCTCTCGTCGATGATCGGCCGCGAGCGTGCGCTCGAGAAGGCGCTCACGACGGTCAAGCCGAGGTACGACTACGTCCTGATCGATACGCCCCCGTCGCTGGGCCTGCTGACGATCAACGCCCTCGTCGCGTCGAACGGTGTCATCGTCCCGGTGCAGTGCGAGTACCTTTCGCTGCGCGGTCTCGTCCAGCTCGAGAACACGCTCTCGATGATCCGCGAGAATCTGAACCCGAGCGTCGAGATCGAGGGGATCCTGCCGACGATGTACGACAAGCGCCTCTTGCACTCCAAGGAGGCCGTCGACATTCTCAAAGAGAACTTCGGTGACTTGGTCTACGAGACGAAGATCAGGAAGACGATCCGCTACGCGGAGGCTCCCGTGAAGGGACAGTCCGTGCTCAGCTACGACCCGAAGGGTGACGCGGCGACGCTCTACCGCGACCTCGCCAAGGAGGTGCTCAATGGCGCGAAAGCGCGCGAGCATGCGTGAGGGCCCGCTCGCCGAGCTCTTCAAGGCAACCGAGGCGGCGCAGCGACAGCAGGAGCGCGAGGTAGCCGGCACCCCCGCCGAAGAGCCGCACGAGTCGACGGTCGAGCACGTTCCGACCTGGGAGGACGAGGTCGAGACGCCGGCACCGCCGCGTCCCGATCCGACGCCCGAGCCGCTCCCGCCAGAGCCGAAGCCGGAGCCGCCGCAGCCGACCGCCGAGCCCATGCCGGCCCCGCCGACGGTGCCGGAACCGCCCGTCACGCGCTACCTCGAGCCGCTGCCCGAGCCGGCGCCGCGCCTGCAGCACGCGCGTGTCGGCACGCTCGGTTCCTACCTGGCGAAGATCCAGGTCGTCGGCGTCGGCGGCGCGGGACTCAACGCCGTCAACCGGATGATCGACGCCGGCATCAACCAGGTCGAGTTCGTCGCCGTCAACACCGACGTGCAGCAGCTGCAGGTTGCGGACGCGGAGACGAAGATCCACATCGGCCGCGAGCTGACACAGGGACTCGGCTCGGGCTCCGATCCGGGCGTTGGGCAAAAGGCCGCTGAGGAGAGCTACGACCAGATCAAGCACGCGCTCCGCGGGGCGGACATGGTCTTCGTCACCGCCGGCGAGGGCGGCGGCACCGGTTCAGGCGCGGCTCCCGTCGTCGCACGCATCGCCAAGGAGCTCGGCGCGCTCACGGTCGGGATCGTCACGCTGCCGTTCAAGTTCGAGGGCACGAAGCGCCGCGGTCAGGCCGAGACAGGCGTCGATGCGCTGCGCAAGGCGTGCGACACGACGATCGTGATCCCGAACGACCGGCTGCTCGAGGTGCTCGACCGGTCGACCTCGATGCTGGACGCGTTCCGGATCGCCGACGACGTCCTTCGCCAGGGTGTCCAGGGCATCTGCGATCTGATCACGCTCCCGGGTCTGATCAACCTCGACTTCGCGGACGTGCGAACGATCATGGAGGGCTCGGGGACGGCGCTGATGGGGATCGGGTTCTCGTCCGGGACGGAGAACCGCGCCCGCGAGGCCGCCGAGCGCGCGCTGCGCTCGCCGCTCATCGACACCGAGCTGGGTTCGGCGCGGGGGATCCTGCTCTCGATCGCCGGCGGCGACGACCTGACGCTGCTCGAGGTGAACGAGGCTGCGGAAGTGATCCGCCAGACCGCGACTGACGACACGCAGATCATCTTCGGCGCGACGATCGACGACCGTCTCACCGGCCAGGTGTGGGTGACAGTGATCGTGACGGGCGTCGGCGTGGGCGCCGCCGGCCGCGGACGCAGTCTCGTCAGCGCTTTGACCGCGCCCGAGGACGAGCTCGAGCCGCCGTCGTTCTTGCAGAGCTAGCGGCCGTACCTCTTTCGAGTGAACTTCGCCGGCACGGCGAAAGCCGGCGGGGCCGCGCGCATCTTCCCAAGTAGATCGGCACGTTCCACCCAGCTGCGGCCTCCCCCGAAGACCCGCGCCAAGCGGCTGGCGCGGGTCCTATCTCGTCTCGAAGAGGCGCTTGCCGGTCAGGCGACCTTCTGCCGCGCGAGCGTGTTGATCACGGTCGCCGCGTCCGAGACCCAGCCGAAACGTTTCTCGATCGTCAACAACGATGCCTCACGGTTGGTCCGTTCGAGGCCCGCGCCGATGGGCTCGGCGGTGCAGTCCTCGAGCACGACGCACGAGTAATCCCGGAACATCGCGTCGCGGACGGTCGACTCGACGCAGATGCTCGTCGTGCAGCCCGTGACCAGCAGGAACCGAATGCCCAGGCGGCGTAGGAGGTCGTCCAGCTCCGTCTCGAAGAAACCGCTGTAGCGGTGCTTCGACACGATCTGATCGCCGGACCGTGGCGCGAGCTCCTCGAGGATCTCCGTGCTCCAGGTGTCCCGCACGAGGGTTCGGCTCTCCGAGCCGTCGGGCGCGGCAACGCTCTCGCCGACCCTGTCTCTACGGTGCTTGATCCAATGCGGACCGTCCGTCGGGCCCATGTCCGAGAGGTCAGGCGCATGCTCCATCTTGAGGTAGATGACAGGAAGGCCCGCCTCTCTTGCAGCTTCTAGGACTGGGCGCGTCGCCATAGCCGCCGCGGTTATGCCGCTGATGTCGATCCCGGCTCGATCGAACATCCCGCCGGGAGCCCCGAAGTCGTTCTGCATGTCGATGACGAGGACGGCTGCGCGGGCGGGATCGATCTCCACCGGCTCCGGTCTCGCCTCCAGCGCGATCATCGCTCGATCATATGACCCTCCCGAGGGACGGGCTACCCTTCTCCCATGAGAGGGGCAGTTGCCGCCGGACACCCGCTGACCGCCGAAGCCGGCGCGCGCGTGCTCGACGAGGGGGGTAACGCCGTCGACGCCGCCGTCGGCGCGGCGCTCGTCTCCTGGGTCGTCGAGAGCCCGTTGACCGGCCCTGGTGGCGGCGGCTTCATGCTCGTCCACCGCGCACGCGACTGCAGCACCCGCGTCTTCGACTTCTTCGTCGCCATTCCCGGCCTCGGCCTCGACACGCGCGAGCTCGCCGAGATGGACCGCGTTGACGTGGACTTCAGCGGCGGCTCGACGCAGGTCTTCCACATCGGCGCCGCTTCGTGCGCCGTTCCGGGCGCCGCCCTCGGCCTCGAGACCGCGCACAAGAGGTTCGGGACGCTGCCCTGGCGCGATCTCTTTCAGCCGGCGATCGAGCTCGCGCGCAACGGCGTCGAGCTGAACAAGGGGCAGGCGTACCTGCACGCGATCCTCGACCTCATCCTCCGCCACACGCCCGAGTCGTGCGCGGTCTACGAGCAGAACGGCGAACGGCTCGTCGCGGGGGACACGCTGATCCAGGACGACCTCGCGAAGACGCTCGAGTTCCTCGCGGAGCACGGCGCCGACGATCTCTACAGGGGCGACCTCGCCAGGCGGATGGTCGACCACGTCCGCGAGCAGGGCGGCTGCTTCACGAGTCAGGACCTCGCGGAGTACCGGGTGATCCGCAGGCGCCCGGTCAGCACGGACTTCTTTGGCCAGGAGTACCTCTCCAACCCGCCGCCGTCCGCTGGCGGCGTGCTGATCGCGTACGGTCTCCCGCTGCTCGAGGAGTTCGGCGTCGGCGAGCCCGGAACTGCGGAGGCAATCGACGCGCTCGCGCGCGTGATGCGCGAGCAGGCGCAGGCGCGCCTCGGGCGCGGCGGTCTCGCGAGAGCGCTCGAGGAACGGGCGGCGGTCGTCTCGCGCGGCACGACGCACATCTCCGTCGTCGACGGCAAGGGCAATGCCGTCGCGCTCACCGCCTCCACCGGCTCCGGCTCCGGGATCGTCGTTCCCGGCACCGGGATCCACCTCAACAACATGATCGGCGAGTTCGACCTCGCGAAGCCGCCGCGTGCCGGCGCACGGCTGTCCTCGATGATGAGCCCGTCACTCGTCCTGCGCGAGGGCCGCCCCCGGCTCGTCGTCGGCAGTGCGGGCTCGCTGCGTCTCCGCGGCGCGGTGATGCAGATCGTCGTCAACGTCGTCGGTCACGGCCTCGAGGTGGAGGATGCGATCGATCGCCCGCGCGTCCATCTCGAGGGCGAGGACCTGCACTGTGAGGGCGGCCATGACGATGCCGAGCTGGACAAGCTCGAAGCGAGGGGCTGGAACGTGACACGCTGGCGCCGCCGCAATCTCTTCTTCGGCGGCGCCGCGGCCGTGACGCTCGAGGACGGCAGGCTCGCCGCCGCGGGCGACCCGCGCAGGGGCGGCGCCGGAGTCGTCGTCGAATGATCATCCGTCGCGCCGAGCCTGCCGACGCACAGGGACTGACCGCGCTCGGCAATGCCGTCGGCGCCGAGCCGGAAGGCTGGCTCGTGACCACGAACGGCTGGCGCGATCCGAATGACGAGCGCCGCTACCTGCGTGCGATCCGGCGCTACTCGAACGCGGCCGTGTTCGTCGCGGAGGACGGGGGCCGGATCGTCGGCCGCCTCTCGATCGCGCGTGACCAGCACCCTGCGAGTCGCCACGTTGCCGATCTCGGCCTGATGGTCGCCGCCTCGTACCGCCGCCGCGGCATCGGGACCGCGCTGCTTCGGGCCGCGGTGGAGTGGGCCCGCACGTCCGGCGTGCGCAAGCTCGAGCTGCACGTCTTCCCGTACAACGAGGCCGCGATCGCGCTGTACGAGCAATTCGGCTTCGTGCAGGAGGGCTACCGCCGCGCGCACTATCGTCGCGGCGACGAGTACGTCGACGCGATCCTGATGGCGTACTCGCTCTAGGCCGGTTCGCCGGTCTGGAGGCGCAGCTCCTCGTCGCGGATCTGACGCCGCCGTTCGGCCAGCGCTTCCTCCGCCTGCGTCAGCCGTCGGTCGCGGTCGTCGAGGGCCGCCTTGCGCAGGTCGAGGTCCTGCTCCGTGCGGGCAAACCGCGACTCTGCCGCAACCACGTGCCGCTCGCGATCGGCGACGTCCCTCTCCCGCGCTTCGACGCGGGCGACGGCGTCGGTCAGCCACGTGCCGCGCTCGTCCAGCTCCGCGGCCGAACGCTCGAGCTCGCGCGCGTGTTCGTCCAGCTCGCGCGCGCGTGTCTCGAGGTTCGCGAGTCGCTGCTCCTGCTCACGGACGTCCCGCATGCGACTTGCGAGCTCCGTCTCCTCGACGGCCAGCTTCGCGGCGCGGCGGCCCAGCCGTTCTTCTTGCTCGGCGTTGCGCGCCGCGTGTTCTTCGAGCTCCCGCGCGCGCTCGTCGAGTTCCCGCTCGCGTTTCTTCACCTCGCTTAGGCGCGGCTTCAGCTCGTCCTTCCCCTTCTGAATGCGCTTTGCCTCCGCCTCGAGCTCGGCCATCTGCGCCTCGAGCTCGGCCGCACGCACGTCGAGTTGTCGCAGGGCCGCACCCTGGACGCGCTCCTGGTCGGTGATCTCCGCGGCGCGGCGCTCGAAGTCCGCCTCGTGCTCGGCGAGCGCTTTCGCGCGGCGCTCCTGTGCGTCGAGCGCGGCGGAGGCCGTCGCGATCCACTCGCTGCGTTCGTCCAGCTCGGCCGCGAGCCCGCGCAGCTCGCTCGCGCGCGCGTCCAGCTCGCGCTCGCGCTCGCGCACGCGTTCGAGATCGGCCTGTGCCCGCGCGACCTCCTCCCGGCGGTCGCGGAGCTCCTCCTCGGCGAGCGCTGCACGCTGCTCCCGTTCGACGAGATCGGTCTCCGCCTCCTCGATCAGCTGCCGCCGTGCGTCGAGATCCGCACTGATCTCCTCGTAGCGGCGTGCGCGGGCGTCGACCTCCGCCGAGCGGCGGGCGATCGTCTCGTTGAGCAGGCGCTCCCGGTCGGCGAGCGCCTGCCAGGCCTGCTCTAGCTCGTTCTGCTCGTCCTGCTCATCAGCCATTGGAGCCAATCATGACGTGATTACCGCACCGCAAGAACCTGATTTACAAAGCGTCTACTTGAACATGGGAGGACTCCTAGTCCCAGTAGTCCTCGCGCTTGCCTTAGCGTCCCCCGCTCAGCCCGCCAGAAATCCCGGCTGTGGCCCCGGCAAGCTCGTGCTCAACGTCACATACGGAGTCCAGAACGACGTCGACACGGGCATCAAGGGCAACAACTGGGCCTTCGACACGTACACGCGCGCCGTTCGCGTCTGGCGCAAGGCGCCGGGCCGTTTCTGCTCCGCGAGCAGATATGACGGGCGCTTCACGACGATCGAAGGCTGGAGCCCGGGCGGCAAGACCCAGCTCCCGGCAGGCATCCGCGGCACGTTCAAGGGCTCGTCGGTGACGACCTTCCGCGGGACGTTCGCCGCCCGCGGCGCGCCCGTGCGCGGCTTCCTCGGCGTGAAGGACTTCGCGTGCACGAGTGACGACGAGAAGGGGGAGTGCAGCGGCACCTACGACTGGCTCCGCGATTACTTCACCGGCATCGCCGCGTTCCGCTATGCACGCTACGAGTTCAGCTACCACGCGACCGAGAACGGCAAGGGCACCTGGGGCGACACGCTGGTCGGCGGCAAGGTCCACTACCACGGCGACATCACGCCGCTGAAGAGCAAGCCTTAGTCGCGGCTCTCCGGCTAAGCAGTTTCGAGCGTGGCCCAAACGGCAAGGTCTGACCCTGGTTGTAGCGAAGACGTGACTCTTCGTCCTCACCGTTGGCCTGCGTGCGAGCCGTGGCCCAAACGGCAGGGTCTGGAAGTGATCTCAGAATGACCTCGCGAGGATGATGATCATGCCGAGGTGGAGAAAGGCGAGGTA
>WNGB01003577.1_pt1 | contig 24305 bp, 24 predicted proteins | sample 5400681 | NCBI WGS metagenome assembly WNGB01 (sample SAMN13153367, study PRJNA577476) | soil metagenome | isolation source: 115 cm soil or saprolite under grassland replicate 2 | place: USA:California | collected 2016-06-15
GCACCTGCAGGACGAGCAGCAGTTCGTCAACCTCGCGCAGTCGTCGCGCTCGGAGTGCAAGCTCAACTCGGTCAGCTTCATCAAGCCGATCGGGCTCGAGAACGAGCACCCGGGATACACGAGCGAGAGCCGCGGCAGCAACCACCTGGTCGACCTGCTGCAGGCGATCAACACGAGCGCGTGCAAGCGCGACACCATGGTCGTCGTCACCTACGACGAATTCGGCGGCCAGTGGGACCACGTGACGCCTCCGGGCCAGGGCGGCACGGCCGGACCGCACGACCAATGGGGTCCGGGCACCCGGATCCCGACCCTCATCGTGTGGCCGCGCCTGCGCGGCGAGTTCGTGGTCGACCACACGCAGTACGACACGACCTCGATCCTCGCCACCATCGAGCACCGCTACGGTCTGCCCGCGCTCAGCTCCCGCGACGGGGCCGTCAACGACCTTTCGGTCGTCTTTACGGCGAGAGCGGTCGAGACCTAGTTTCCTTACGGCGAGGGCCCGCTAGACCGGGCCCTCGCGATCCCCAAAGATCGAGCTTTCGATCACGTAAAAGAGGGCGATCGCGGCATACAGCCCGGCGCTGACGTACGGGCTGACGAGTGCCAGCGTGGTGGCAGCCGCATACAGGAAAGGGCCAGGCAAGTAGCTGCGGGTGATCCCGTCCACCGTGCGTGGGCTGGCACTGGCTTTGATCAGCCGGCGTCCGCTGGCCGCGTAACGCCACAGAACGTTGAAGGACACCGCGACCAACGTGCCTGTGATCCCGTAGGCGATCGCCGCCGACTGCGCGCTCTCGGGTTCGAGGATGTACTCGGAGAGGAGATGGGTCGGAAACGGAATGAACGCCACGACCATCAAGAAGAGCGTGTTGATCACGAGGAAGGTCCGGTTCACATGCGAGATCTGGCCCATCACCGTGTGATGGTTGGCCCAGATGATCCCGATGGTCACGAAGCTCACTGCATAGGCGACGTAGCTCGGCCAGATGTCCAGAAGCTCCTGGGGCAGGCGCGGGCCCTCGACGGCGACGTTGAGGATCAACAAGGTCGCTGCGATGGCGAACACTCCGTCGCTGAAGGCCTCGAGCCGCGCGGTCGACATGGGCGTCAATTCAAACGCAAGATCGAGGGGCGGCATTCGTTAAGCACCGGATAGACGCCGGATGTGAATACCAGAGGAGTAAGGCCTCCTCCTCCAAACCTCCCCATCTCCACAGGCTAGAGGCCGACGCTCCAACCGCCCCGGCGGGCCCCCTCCCTGATCGCCCGCCGGGCTCCGGTGGGGGTCTGCCGCTCTGGCCCCTCCGGCGCTTCGCGCCACCTCCCCATGAATGGGGAGGAGTTAGTCACTCCCGACCAGGCGGATCGTCCAGAAGTCCTCCGAAAGTCCGGGCTGCAACAGGTACGCATAAGGCATGGTGAAGTAGCCCTTCATGCCCCAGCGCGTGCCCCACGAGTTGCGCACCAGGAACCACTTCCTGACCTCGTCGTAGCCGATGGCCAGCACGGCGTGGCCTCCGACCGCGCGCTCCATCCAGCCCGGCATCGGCACGTGTCCGGTCTTCGCCACCGCCGGAGTCTCGAAGCTCTCGTACACGGTGAAGCCGAAGATGAAAGGGAACCCTGACGCGAGGCATCCCTTCATCTGGTTCAGGTCCTTGAGGATCTTCTGGTAGGAGATGGCGCGGTCGAGCCTGGCGTCGCGGTAGCACTTCGCAGGCGGCCGCCTGGCGAAGTTGGCGATGACGTAGGGCCACTCGGGCTCCGGGCAGGCCCCGTCGCTGGCCACCGACTTGATGCCGTCGCGGATCATCGCGCCGCTGTCGATGGCGACCGTGCCCTCGATCTTCCGCTCGTTGTAGTAGATGAACAGCCTCGAGGGCACGAAGTCGGAGAGGCCCTGCTTCATGCGGTCGAACTCGACCGCCGCCGCGATCGCGTTGGCGGTGCAGCTGCCAAGGTTGCCCTGGTCGTACACGGGCGGGCAGCGGCGGCGCAGGTCGGTCTTTGCCGGCAGGGCGGCCAGGTACCTCGGTGGCGCCGCGTACAGGTGGTCGCGCTGGTCGGGCACGTCGGGGATCCAGCCGTAGTGACGGATCTCGCGGGGTTGGGTCATTTGCGTCGGGATTATCGCCTGCCCGGCCTAAACTGTCGGCATGCGCCTGATGGCTACGTTGAGGACGGCGGGCATCGTCATCGGCCTCGCCTTCGTCGTGATCAGCGCATGGGTGGTTCTCATCGGTCCCGCCATCCTGTCGCTGATGACCCCCCGCTAACACCCGCCCCTCCGTCGGCTGCGCCGACACCTCCCCATGAATGGGGAGGAGTTTCCTCAGCTAGAGGTAAGGCCAGTTCGCGACGCTTGGCCCGTCGCCGATGTACGCGTGCACTCCGTTCGGGAAGCGATGCGCCTCGAGCACGATCGCCGTCGCGCGCGCGTGGCCCTCGAGGATCACGAACACGCCGTCGGGCCGGCGCAGGGCGATGATCTCGGGCACCTTCTTGTCCGAGTGGCAGAGGCCCGACGCCAGTGAGAGCACGACCATGTTCGTCCCGTCGCCGGTGAAGACGTGGCCGACGTTGGTCGCTCCCTCGACCACCTTCCTGGTCACCGGCGAGAGGAGCTGCCAGGCACCTTCGTGCCGCGCGTAGAGCATCTCGCCGACCTCGGCGGTGCTGAGCCGAAAACGCCGCCACCTGGTGTCGTTGCCCAGCCCCTCGAAGGTACCGCTGCCCTTGCCAAACCCGTAGACCGAGCCGATGATCTCGCGCCGCAACGCGTTCTGCTGGTCGTCTCGAAGGTCCGGTGAGCGTGCTGCCTTGAGGGCCGCGGACAGGTTGGCGGGGTTGGGCGGGTTGCCGATGATGAAGGCCTGGAAGTCGGAGGATTCGATCTCCGCCTGCAGCCACGCGAGGATGACCTGATCCTCACTCGCCTCGCCCAGGTCGTCCACTAGGCATGGGAAAATAGCACCTCCATGCCCAAAGCCCATAAGTGGGTGTATCAGTTCTCCGAAGGCTCCGCGAAGATGCGCGACCTCCTGGGCGGAAAGGGAGCGGGGGCCGCCGAGATGACTCGAGCCGGGATGCCGGTCCCGCCTGGCTTCACCATCACGACCGAGGCGTGCCGCGCGTACTACGCGAGCGGCGGCAAGTTCCCCAAAGGCCTGTGGGAGCAGGTGCTGCCCGCGCTGAAGGTCCTGGAGCGCAAAGCGGGCAAGAAGTTCGGCAACGCCAAGGACCCGCTCCTGGTGAGCGTCCGGTCCGGGGCCAAATTCTCGATGCCGGGAATGATGGACACCGTCCTCAACCTCGGCCTCAACGAAGAGACGAGCAAAGGCCTGGCCGCGCTGACCAAGGACGAGCGCTTCGCGCTCGACGCGCGCCGCCGCTTCATCCAGATGTTCGGCAAGACGGTCAAGGGCATCGACGGCGAGAAGTTCGAGCACGCGCTGCAGGAGGCGAAGAAGAAGGCAGGAGTCAAGACCGACCCCGAGCTCAAGCCGGAGCACCTTCGCCCGCTGGTCGCCCAGTTCCTGGCCATATATAAGGAAGAGACGGGGCGCGACTTCCCGTCCGACCCGGTCGAGCAGCTGCGCGAGGCCATCGACGCCGTGTTCAAGTCATGGAACACCGACCGCGCCAAGACGTACCGCCGCATGGAGCGGATCCCGGACGACCTGGGCACGGCCGTCAACGTCCAGATGATGGTGTTCGGCAACATGGGCGACACGTCGGGCACCGGCGTGGCGTTCACGCGCAACCCGATCACGGGCTCGAAGGAGCTGTACGGCGACTACCTCGCCAACGCGCAGGGCGAGGACGTGGTGGCCGGGGTCAGGGACACCGAACCGATCAGCGCGCTCAAAAAGCACATGCCGAAGGTGTACGCGCAGTTCGATCGCTACGCGCGGCAGCTCGAGAAGCACTACAAGGACGTGCAGGACCTCGAGTTCACGATCGAGCGGGGAAAGCTCTACATGCTGCAGACGCGCTCCGCCAAGCGCACCGGCGAGGCCGCGGTGAACATCGCGGTCGACATGGTCAGGGAGAAATTGATCACCAGGAAGGATGCAGTGGCGCGCGTCGAGCCGCGCCAGCTGGAACAACTCCTGTTTCCGCGCGTCGATCCGGCGGCCAAGGCGTCGCCGCTGGCCAAGGGCGTGCCCGCGTCCCCCGGCGCGGCTAGCGGCGGCGCGGTCTTCGACGCCGACACCGCCGTCGAGTGGGGTAAGCAGGGCAAGGCGGTGATCCTGGTCCGCGTCGAGACCAACCCCAACGACGTGCACGGCATGGTCGAGGCGAAGGGCATCCTGACCCAGACCGGCGGCACCGCTTCGCACGCGGCGCTCGTGGCCCGCGGCATGGGCCGGCCGTGCGTGGTAGGAGCGAGCTCGATCGACGTCGACGTGCGGCAGCGGAAGTTCTCCGCCGACGGGACGACGATCAAGGAAGGCGACCAGATCACGATCGACGGCACCACCGGCGAGGTGTACGTGGGCAACGTGCCAACCATCGAGGCGCGGTCGCTGAACCAGCATCCCGCGGCGAGCTCGATCCTCAAGTGGGCGGACGAGCTGCGGCGGCTGGAGGTGTGGGCGAATGCGGACTACCCTCGCGACGCGATCAAGGCTCGCGAGAACGGCGCGCAGGGCGTCGGCCTGTGCCGCACCGAGCACATGTTCATGGAGCAGGAACGCCTACCGATCGTGCAGGCGATGATCATGGCCGACACCACCCAGGATCGCGAGAAGCAGCTCGCGAAGCTGCTGCCGATCCAGCGCGGCGACTTCGAGGGCATCTTCCAGGCGATGGCCGGGCTGCCCGTGATCATCCGGCTGCTCGACCCGCCGCTCCACGAGTTTCTGCCCAGCCTCGAGGAGCTGATCCGCGACACGACGCACCTCAAGGCCACGGGCGAGAACCCGGCGCGGCTCGCCGAGCAGGAAAAGACCCTCGCGCGGGTCGAGGAGCTGCACGAGGCGAACCCGATGCTGGGCCTGCGCGGGGTGCGGCTGTCGATCCTCTACCCGGAGATCCCGCGCATGCAGGTGCGGGCGATCATGGAGGCGGCGTGCAACCTGCGCAAGCGCAAGGTAGACGCGCGACCGGAGATCATGATCCCGCTCGCCAGCACAGTGGCCGAGCTGCGCGCGGTGCACGCAGAGCTGAAGCCGGTGGCGGAGGCGGTGCAGAAGGAAGCGGGCATCCGCGTGCCCTACAAGTTCGGCACGATGATCGAGATCCCGCGCGCAGCGCTCACCGCAGGCGAGATCGCGCAGGAGGCGGAGTTCTTCTCTTTCGGCACCAACGACCTCACGCAGACGACGTTTGGCTTCTCGCGCGACGACGCGGAGAGGGCCTTCATCGTGCGCTACCTGGAGCAGAAGATCCTGCCGCGCAACCCCTTTGAGACGATCGATGTCGCCGGCGTGGGCAGGCTGATGGAGTGGGCGGTCAAGGAAGGCCGCAAGACGCGCAAGGACCTCGAGGTCGGTATCTGCGGCGAGCACGGTGGCGACCCGGACTCGATCCATCTCTGCCACAAGCTGGGGCTGAACTACGTCTCGTGCAGCCCGTTCCGGGTCCCGGTGGCGCGCCTGGCCGCGGCCCAGGCAGCAATCGGAGAAGGGGCTGGCACGAAGTAGGCTGCCGCATGTCCCGCATTGGCCGGCAATTGCGGGATTCGCAGGCCATTCAATGCCGCATTGGCCGGCAATTGCGTTAAATCGGGTCATGGTCGTCAACGTCTGTCCCGCCGCGATGTCAACTGCGGCCCCGGAGCGGATCTGGAGCATCCTGACCGCTCCCGAGCGATTCGGAGAGTGGGCGGACGCCCGCTTCGTCGCGGCCGAACCGCCGGGGCCGGCGCAGGCTGGTCAGGTGATCAAGTTGGGGGCGCCGGAGCTGGGTCGGGAATGGCCGGTGCGGATCGAGGTGCGCGAAACGGACCCACGACATCGCTGGATCGACTGGGTCGCTCATCTACCTTTCGGTGTCGAGAACCATCAGCGCACGACCCTGACCGAAACCCCCGAAGGCGGCACACTCGTCCGTTTCAATTGAGACTTCCACCTCCCGCCCGGGTGGCGGGGCCGGTTGGTCAAACTGTTCCTCGGCCGGGAACTGCGGCGCGGACCTGAGGAATCACTCCAGGCGCTGATCCGCGCCGCCGAAGGCTAGCTCTTCGCCTTCAGCTCCTGCATCGCTTTGGCGAGGTTGCGCTCGCGCGTCTCCACGGTCTTGCCGCCGGCGATCGGCGCCGCGAGCGCGTATTTCCGGCTGTACGAGAGGCTTTCGAAGTACTTCTTCGCCTTGGGGTCCTTGGCGAGCGCCTTCGCAAGCTCTGGCGGGACCTCGACGTCGCGCTTTTCCGTGTCGAGCACGACGTCGACGTCGATGGTGTCACCCGCCGCGACTCCTGTGTTTTGGCGTACCTCGTTGCTGACCCCGAGCATGTAGGTGCCGCCCATCGGCGCGATGGCGCTGCGGTACGTGTAGCCGTTGATGGTCACCTTGACGAGCGGTCGCTTCGTCGAGCCGAGGCCGAGAACGATCTTCTCCGGCACCTCGACGCCGGCCGCGGTCTTGCCGGCAGCCAGCACCTTGGCGCGGAAGCGGGTCATTGGACGGCGGCCTTCTTCGGTCCCAGCTGGGGCGAGGTGGGCGCCAGCTGCACGACGCGGAGGTGATTGCCGAACGGGTCGCGGATCCCGAAGTCGGTTCCGTAGTCGCGCTCGGTCAGGTCGTCCGCGATCTCGACGCCTTTCGCCTTGAATTCTTCGTAGGTCTTCGTGGCGTCCGCGGTCGTGAACCCGGCCGCGAAGCCGCTCGCGCCCTTGCTGACCATCTCGCGGACCGTGGCCGCGGTCTTCGGGTCCATGGAGGGCGGGCCGGGCAGCTCGAGCAGGATGTCGCGCGTCGGGTCACCAGGGACCCGGACCGTCAGCCAGCGCATCACCCCGAGGTCGAGGTCGTTACTCACCTCGAGCCCGAGCTTACCGACGTAGAAGTCCTTCGCCTGATCCTGGTCGAATACGAAGATGTGGGAGATGTTGATCGAGTTGAGCATCGCTCGTTTCCTCCTGTGGATTTGAAGCTGAGCTCGATGCTATTGGCCGTTCGGGGGACGGCGCTTCTCCAAAACTGCTCGGTCGCATCCAGGTCATGGTGAAGCAAGTCGGCGCGTTGATGACCGTCCCGCGAGCGCGGTAGTCGGTCGGACTGTCGTGCACGATGTCGTTGAAGGTGCGGCTGAACGTGCCAAGGCTCGTGAACCCGACGTCGAGGCAGATGTCGGTGATGCTGCGGTCGGTCTCGCGGAGCAGGAACATCGCGCGCTCGACCCGCCGCCGCTGCAGGTAGCGGTGGGGCGTCTCCCCGAAGGTCGCGCGAAAGGTGCGGATGAAGTGGGCGTCCGAGACATGCGCGACCTGGGCCAGGCTCGGGATGTCAAGCGGCTGGGCGTAGGAGCGGTCGATGGCGTCCCGGGCCCTCAGCAGGCGGCGGTTCAACTCCTCGACGGCCCGGGCCACACGTCGATTTTCGCTGAACCCTTGACACTCGCCCAGCAATCTGGTTGAATGCCCATTCAAATGCTGAATGCTCATTCAACCAGGGCGGCTGACACCCGAACTCGAATCCTGGAGGCCGCGTTCGGCGTCCTCAGCCGGCAGGGTTACGAAAACACCTCGATCAAGGACATCGCGACCGAGGCCGGCGTCGCTCAGGGCCTGATCCACTACCACTACAAGTCCAAGCAGCTGCTGGTCCTCGCCGTCCTCGAGTACGTCTGCCGGAAGATGGAGCTGGGCGTCGAAGGCGAGGCAGGGGCGCTCGCCGCTTTCGCGCAGACCAAGGAGATGCTGCGCGAGAGTCGCACCACCAACTCGCTCTACATCCAGCTCATCGGCGTCAGCCTCCACGACCCCGTGATCGGTGCCGGCGTCCGCGAGTTCGTCCGCGGCGACCGGCTGCACATCGAGGACATCGCGCGGCAGGTGCTGAGCGAGCGCGGCGCTGACCCAAAGACGGCGCGTGGCATCGCCGGCGTCGTCTGGGCGGCCATCCTGGGCATCATCGTCCAGTCGCTGGTCGACCCTGAGTTCGACACCGACGAGGCCGTCGACACCCTGGCCGTCATGTCGCTGACCGCCAGCTATTCGGGAGGGAACTGACGTGTTCGGACGCTGGGGTCGCTTCGTCTACCGCCACCGCATCGCCACCCTTGTCGGGTCGGGCGCGGTGGTGGTGGCATCGATCGTTTTCCTCGTCCTGGGAGGCACGCTCACCAGCGGCGGTCCGCTGTCGAGCAAGCTCGAGGCATACCAGGCGAACCGGCTGATCAGCTCCGAGCTGGGCCGGGGCAACACGGCACCCACGACCTCCACCTTCGACCTCATCTTCAAGAGCGACACGCTGTCCGTCTCTGACGAGGACTACAAGGCTGCCGTGACGGCGGCTCTGGAGCCCGTCCAGTCGGACTCCAGGGTCGTGAGCATCGTCACGCCGTACAGCGTTTCCGGTCCGGCCGTCCAGAGCCTGACCTCGAGGGACGGCCACGAGGCGCTCGTGATCGTGGAGATCAACGCCGTCGGCCAGAAGGGGTGGCCGGTGTACAACGACCTGCGCGCGAAGGTCCAGTCCTCCACCCTGTCGGTCACCGGTACCGGATTCCTGGCCATCAACCAGGCGTTCAACACGACGCTCGAGTCCGACCTGCAGCGCGCGGAGACGGTCACGCTGCCGGTGACGCTGATCCTCCTGATCGTCATCTTCGCGTCGGTCGTCGCGGCCGGCTTGCCGTTGGGCGTCGGCATCCTGACGATCGTCGGCGGCATCGGCGGGACGTTCTTCCTCAACCGCTTCACCGACGTGTCGCAGTACGCGATCAACATCGTCACCCTGATCGGCCTCGGCGTGTCGATCGACTACTCGCTGTTCATCGTCAACCGGTTCCGCGACGAGCTCGCCGCGGGCGCGAGCCGGGAGGACGCGATCGCCACGACCATGGCCACCGCCGGCCGCGCCATCACGTTTTCAGGCTTGACCGTCGCCGTCGGCCTCTCGGCGATGCTCTTCTTCCAGGGCACGTTCATGGCCTCGATGGGTGCCGCGGGCGCGATCGTGGTCGCGGTTGCCGTCTTCTATGCGCTCACGGTCCTGCCGGCGCTGCTCTCGCTGATCGGCCCGGCCGTGAACCGCTGGCGCATTCCCTCGATCCGTCGCTCGACCAGCGGTCGCGGTTTCTGGAGCGGGCTTGCGACCTGGGTCATGAAGCGCCCGGTGCTGGTCCTGGTGCCGACCGTGGCGTTCCTCGTCATCGCGGGCACGCCGTTCCTGCAGCTTCGATTGGCGAACGGCAACGTGGACATGCTGCCGGAGAGACTCGAGGCGCGGCAGGGATACGACAGGCTGCTGGCTGACTTCCCGGGCCAGGACCAGACCAACTTCAGCGTCGTCGTGGACTACCCGGACGGCTCGCCCCTGACGGCAAGCCGCATCGCCGACCAGTACGTCCTGACGCGCCGCATCGCGAACATCCCGGGCGTGCAGAAGGTCAACTCGATCTACAACCTCGACCCCCAGCTGGGCCTGTTTGAGTACCAGCGGCTCTATACCGGAGACCCGAACAACATCCCTCAGCAGGCGAGGCAGTTCCTCGACGCCACCGTCGGCGAGCACGTCGTCCTGATCACGGCGACGACCAACGCCGACCAGGGCTCGGACGCCGCCCGCGACATCTTGAAGGCGATCCGGGGCCAGGACGGGATCCCGGACGGAAGGATCCTGGTCGGTGGTGCCACGGCGATCGACGTCGACGTCATCACGTTCATCTACGACCAGGTCCCGCTCGCTGTCGGCACCGTCGTGCTCGTCACCTACGTGCTGCTGTTCCTGCTCACCGGCTCGGTCGTGCTGCCGCTGAAGGCGGTGATCCTCAACTTCCTGTCCATCGGGGCATCGTTCGGGGCTCTGGTGTTCATCTTTCAGCAGGGCCACTTCGCCGACTTGCTGGCTTTCACTCCGCAATCGCTGGACCCGAGCGTCCCGGTGATCCTCTTCTCCATCGTGTTCGGCCTCTCGATGGACTACGAGGTCCTGCTCGTGAGCCGGATGCACGAGGAGTACGTGCGCCTGGGCGACAACACCGCGGCCGTGGCGAGCGGCCTCGAGAAGACTGGCCGGCTGATCACCGGGGCCGCGGCGATCATGTTCACGGTGTTCATGGCTTTCGGCCTGGCCGAGGTCGTGATCATCAAGGCGATCGGCATCGGGCTGGCGATCGCGGTCGCGATCGACGCCACGATCGTGCGCTCGCTGGTCGTGCCCGCGGTGATGAGGCTGCTCGGCGACGTCAACTGGTGGGCGCCCAGGCCGCTGCGCCGGCTGTACGACCGGATCGGCCTCGGCGACATCGGCGTGGCGCCGGCGCCCCGGCTCCACCCGGTCGCCCTCCTGCTTGCCGAACGGGACAAAGCGGAGATCCCGGTTACAGTCCAGTAGTTAAAGCCCTCGGCGCTCAGGCCGCGTCGCTGCACAATAGTCGCGTGCCCACCCAAGCGTCCGATGACGCCTTCGCGGAGGTCAAGTCGAAGGTCGACCTGGTCAAGGTCGTCTCCGAACACGTCCGCCTCACGAAGCGGAACAAGGACTTCTGGGGCCTGTGCCCGTTCCACCAGGAGGACAGCCCGAGCTTTCACGTCAGCCCGCAGCGCCAGTCCTGGTACTGCTTCGGCTGCGAGCGGAAGGGCGACGTCTTCACCTTCGTCGAGCTGATCGAGAAGACTGACAAGCGGGGCGCGCTGCTGATGCTGGCCGAGCGGGCGGGCGTCGAGCTCAAGCAGCTCAGCCCGCAGCAGAAGGAGCGGGCCGACATCCGCAAGCGTGTGCTGCTGATGCTCAAGCTGGCCGCCCAGTACTACGAGTACGTCCTGTGGAAAACTCCGACCGGCGAGACAGGCCGGCGCCTGCTCGAGTCGCGGCGTGTCGGCGAAGAGACAGCGCGGCGCTTCCAGCTCGGATACGCGCCGGCCGGCAGGGGCTTCGCCGAGTACCTGCGGGCGAAGAAGCGCTCGCTGATCGAGGCCCAGGAGGCCGGGCTGATGCGGCGTGACGGCACCGACTTCTTCGCCGAGCGGCTGGTGATCCCGATCCGCGACGAGCGCGGCCAGGTCCTGGCCTTCACGGCGCGGACGGTGCGGTTGGACGAGCAGCGCAAGTACATCAACTCGCCCGAGACGCCTGCCTACATAAAAGGAAGAGTGGTCTTCGGTCTCGACCTCGCGCGCGACGAGATCGCGCGAAGGGGGCACGCCACGGTGATGGAGGGCCAGTTCGACGTCATCACAGCCCACCAGTTCGGGGTCGCCAACGCGGTCGCGAGCTCAGGCACCGCGCTGACCGAGGAGCAGGTGCGTTTGTTGAAGCGGTTCACGGACGAGCTGCTGCTGGTGTTCGACTCCGACCGCGCCGGGCGCGAGGCGTCGCGGAAGGCCGCCGTGCTGGCGGCGCAGAACTCGATGCGGAGCCGGGTCATCGTGGTTCCGGGCGCCAAGGACCCCGACGAGTTCCTTCGTGCGGCCGGCCCCGACGCTGCCCAGCGATGGGAGGAGCTGGCAGCGAAGGCGCCGTCCGGGTTCGAGGCGGGCATGGCCGAAGACTCGGCCGGCCTGAACCCGAGCAACCCGAACCAGGTGGAGAGGGTGGCGTCGCGGCTCCGGGACTGGATCCGCGAGTTTCCGGCCTCGCTGCGGGAGGGCTACGCCGAGGCGGCCGAGCGCCACACCGGTATCTCCCGGCACCTGCTCCTCCAGGATCTCGAACCCGACAGGCAGGCCCGGCCCGTGACGACCGGTCTGCCGCCCCTGCGACGGCGGGGCGCCGGAAAGCTGACTGCGAGCGGTTATCTGATGCAGCTGCTGGCAGTTCGGCCGCCGGCCTTCGACCGCGTGCGGACGAAGGTGACCTCCGAAGAGCTGGACGAAGGCGACCGCGCAATTTACATCCGTATGCTGGAGAGCTACGAGCGCGGAGGCCCCGCCGGGCTCGAGGCCGACCTGGCTGATTACCCTCCGGAGGAACAAGACCTGATCAGACGAGCGTGGGCGGCCCCGCCGCCGAACGTGGACGACGAGGTGGCGGTCGAATTGAGCGAGCGAATTCGCCTGGAGCACATGAAGGGCATGCACAGTGGGATAATCCGCGAGCTATCCGAGGCCGAAAGGGGCCGGGACTCGGAGAGGGTGGCGCGGTTGGAGACTGAAGCCAGGGAACTGGCCCGCGCCATCACGGACATGGAAAGGAGAGGCTAGACATCGCCCGCGTAGTGAAGCAGCCGCCCGCGCCGCCCAAGGCGCCGGCGACCAAGGCCGCCGTGGCGACCAAGCCGGTGGCGACGAAGGTCGTGGCGACCAAGGCCGTGGCGACCAAGCCCGCCAAGGCCGCGAAGGCGGTCGAGAAGCCGGAGCAGAAGTTCGAGGACGAGCTGATGGCCGTCGCCGAGCAGCTGATCATCAAGGGTAAGGAGCAGGGCTATCTCACCCCCGACGACGTCCTCCAGGGATTCCCGGAGATCGACGCCGAGCCTGACCAGATCTTCCGCATCTTCGCCGCCTTCAAAGAGATCGGGATCGAGGTCACGGACGGGGAGAAGGACTTCGAAGAGGTCGAGCAGATCGACGACGAGATGCTGCTCGACATCGAGATGATGGACTCCGTCTCCCTCGACGACCCGGTGCGCATGTACCTGAAGGAGATCGGTCGCGTGTCGCTCCTGACCGCGAACGACGAGGTCGAGCTGGCACAGGCGATCGAGGCCAAGCCGCTGCACGACGCGATGAAGGCGCTGAACGTGATCGAGGAGGTCGACGGACGCCAGCGCTCGGTCGACGAGCTGCTGCCGGAGGTCATCGAGCGGCTGGCGACCGTGAAGCGCAAGGGCCAGCAGGCTCACATCGCGCAGGAGCTGCTCGGCCTGGCCGATCTCGGCAAGCTGCCGAATCTCACCGACGCGGCGGCCGCCGAACGGCGGCGCCTGACCAACGGCGCCCGACCGCGCGTGCGCGCCGAGGCCCTGGAGTCGTATCGCATCGCGCGCTACCGGCTGACGGAGCGATACGAGCGCGCCTACGAGGCCAAGCAGCGCTTGACCGAGGCCAACCTTCGGTTGGTGGTGTCAATCGCCAAGAAGTACATCGGACGCGGCATGTCCTTCCTCGACCTGATCCAGGAAGGCAACATGGGCCTCATCCGCGCGGTCGAGAAGTTCGACTACCACAAGGGTTACAAGTTCTCGACCTACGCCACGTGGTGGATCCGGCAGGCCATCACGCGTGCCATCGCCGACCAGGCACGGACCATCCGCATCCCGGTGCACATGGTCGAGACGATCAACAAGCTGGTCCGGGTTTCGCGCCGCCTGCTCCAGGAGCTGGGCCGCGAGCCGGCCGACGACGAGATCGGCGAGGAGATGGGGATCACGCCCGAGAAGGTGCGCGAGATCGTCAAGGTCTCCCAGGACCCGGTTTCTTTGGAGACGCCGATCGGCGAAGAGGAGGACTCCCACCTCGGGGACTTCGTGGAGGACCGCGAGGCGGTCTCGCCGTCGGACGCGGCGTCGCTCACCATGCTCCACTCCGAGGTCGAGGACGTTCTGGATACTTTGACCCCGCGCGAACGGCGCGTGCTGCAGCTGCGGTTCGGGTTGATCGACGGCCACCAACGGACGCTGGAAGAGGTCGGGAAGCGCTTCGGCGTGACCCGCGAGCGCATCCGCCAGATCGAGGCCAAAGCCCTGCGCAAGCTGCGTCATCCCTCGCGCTCGAAGAAGCTCCGCGACTATCTGGAGTAGCTAATGTTGAGGCGAACTGTCCTGGCCATTGGCTCGTGCGTCCTGCTCGCCGGCTGTGGCTCAGGCGGATCGTCAGGAACGTCGTCGCCCAGTCCCGCGGGCAGCCCGTCGCCCTCACCCTCGGCCTCGCAGGTCGCCGGCTCGGTCGACGCATGCAAGCTCGTGACCCAGAGCGAAGCCTCGATACTCGCCGGTAACAAGCCCGTGGCCCAGGCGCCCGCCACGGGAGGCGGTCAGGCGACGATCAAGTGTCTTTACGCTGACGCGTCGCAGACCACGCAGGTGGTCGTGGCCGGCAAGCTATACGACGACAACGCCGCGGCCCGCGCCGGCTTTGAGGTGTTGGCCAAGGAGGTCGTCGAAGGCGGCCTGTCTCCTGTATCGGTGTCGGGCATCGGTGACGTCGCCGAGATCGTCCATGCCGGCAACCTCATCGACCTGATCGTCTCTGCCAAAGGCAAGTGGGCATTCCTGATCGCCGTCCATCCACCAGCCAGCGACACTGCGCTGCAAACCGCCGGCTTCACCGCCGCCAGCCGCCTGCCCTAGGCCGTCTCGGCCCCACCCGTGGCCGTTTGCGCTGACAATTAGCCCGTGCCGGTCATCACGATCGGGCGCCAGTTTGGGGCGGGAGGGGCGACCGTCGGGCGCATGCTGGCGACCGAGCTAAGGGCCGACTTCCTCGACTCCAAGATCATCGATGAGGTCGCGCGCCGCCTTCAGCTGCCCAAGGAGGAGGTGGAGGCCGAGGATGAGCAGCCCGGCTCACTGCTGGCGCGGCTGCTAGTCGCGCTCGGCTCGGCGAGCACCGAGCCCCTGATTCCGGCCGAAGCCGCGGCGTGGACCCCGCCCAACGCGGCGCCGACGTTCGACACCCGCAGGGCCGTGCTCCAGATCACGCAGCATGTGATCGAAGAGGCGGCGCGCGCCGGCAATGTCGTCATCGTCGGCCGCGGCGGCGCCTACATCCTCAGCAGCTTCCCGAGTGCGCTCCACGTTTTCTTACGGGCGGCGGAGGCGGTCCGCGTCAAGGCGATCATGGAGCGCTTCAACATCAGGTCCGAGGATGAAGCCCGCAAGCGTCTCAAACAGACCGACGAGAACTGGACTTCGTACATCAAGCAGGTCTACGGCCACGACCGCAACCATCCGGCGCACTACGACATGGTCCTCGACACCGGCCGCCTGGGTTACCGAGCGACCGTGGATGCCATCCTGGCCGCACTCAAGTCCCGTCAGCCGGCAAATCAATGAGAGGGACCCCCGGCCTTCGGCCGGGCAAGCGACGCTGCTCACCCTCCCCGATGTTCTGACTTCCAATTAAGCTTGCCACCGATGATCCACTCCCTCGGCTCGCGCACGTCTGGCGTCGACGGCTCCAGCGAGGGCGGCCGCATCAACACGATCGACATCCCCGGAGCGCTCGTGATCTACGGCGTCGCGCTGCTTCAGTCGCTGCAGCGAAAGAACCCGAAGACGAAGCTGAACGTGGCGCCGGTGCAGGTCGACGGCGTCTGGTGCCTGGAGCTCAGCTACCAGGGCGACGAGCCCGCCGGCGTTCTCGACCACTGGCACGGCCATCGCGTGATCCTCAAGAAGGTGGAGCCGCCTCCGCCGAGTGCCTGAGCAGTTCGGGCCCGAGACCAAAGTCCGCGCGGTCCTCGAGCGGCTCGGCGACCGCGGGCGCGAGGCGCTCCGCCGGCACGGCTACGACACCGGCGACGGTTTTGTCGACATCCTGTCTCAGTACCAGACCCTGGAGCACGCCGCCCGGACCGAGCGGCTGCGCGACCTGGCGGGGCTGCTGGAGGAGCTGAACGCCGGCGGCTGAAATTTACATACTGTTGACGCTTCCAAATCGAGAGCGCTCGGTGTAAGCTGCCACGAAATCGGATTCTGGTTCGTTATACGAGTCGAGGTTTACGTCAGTGCAGATGTCGCGGTTGGAACCAGAGAAGGGCAAGTGCGCTTGCGGTAGGCGCCTGAAAGACGCAGCCATCTACACGTACCGCTCACGGAGAGATCGCTTCCTCTTCCACCGGTGCGAGTGCGGCACTGAGTGGACCGAGCACCACACCGACATCGATCCGATGGATCCGGTGAGCTCGGACGAGGTGATCGAGGTCCACCGGCAGCTGGCGGAGTTCGAGGGTTCGATCGCGGAGCTGCTTCAGCCTCACTCCGCCTGAACTCGGCCGGCCTCGACTAGCTGAGATTCCACCATACATATGAGACACCGGCCGTTAGCGTGCCGACATGCCTGCGAGTCATGTCACCAAGCCGTCGGACCCTCATCGTTGGCTTCGCCGGAATCGCTACCAGGAAGGCCCTGACTTTCTCTTCTTAGCAACCCAGAACGGACGTCCGCCCGAAAAGCGTCTGAGCCGAAGTCTGTTGGCCGGCGTTCGGTTGCGAATGAGAGCTGTGAGGCTGGCGAAGGAGTCTGGCGTCGCCCTCGCAGTTCGGACGACCGGCTGCTCGCGAGCCTCGATCTACCGCTGGATCCAGGCCTTCGAGGAGCACGGGATCACGGCTTTGGTCGAGGAGTCACGTCGGCCGCAACACCTCCGGACGACCGTGCCGAGCTGGGTCGACACCGTGGTCATCGCAATCCGGCTGCACCCATACTGGAACTCCAAACGAATCGCCGCCGAGATGGAGCGGCGCCAGATCTACCGGGTAAGCGCCAAGCACATCGACCTGGTCTTCCGCCAACTGGGCTGCAGCCGCGGAAGCGTGCCTACGCAGCCCGGGCCGCGCTACGAGCGCTCGCTGCCCAATGAGCTCTGGCACATCGACATCAAAGGGCCGTTCTTCATCAATATTGACGGCGCTGGCTACCTCAAGACTTGGATTGTCGGCCTGGTCGACGACCACTCTCGTTTCGTCCTCGGCCTGCGGATTCACACCGACGCCAAGCTCGCTCCCCTTCTCCAGTGGTTGGATGACTGCTTCGAGATCTGGGGCCAGCCAATCGAATTGATGAGCGACAACGGCAGCCCCTTTGTTCGCTTCCTACCTGGGCTGTTGCCCACCGGCTTCGGCCACCGTCTGGCTGAACGCCGCATCCGGCATCTTCGAACGCAGATTAGTACGCCTTGGACGAACGGCAAGATTGAAGCGTTCTGGGCGGTGCTCCAACGCGAAGTATTGGACCGCCAACGCTTCGGCAGCCTCGCCGAGGCCGAGACAGCTCTTGCTCGTTTCGCCGAGTACTACAACTACCACCGGCTGAGCGGGGTCCTCGGCTGGCTGACTCCCGCCGAGCGCTACGACGGCACGCCCTTTACCGACCCGGGTTTCGAAAACATCCCCACTCTGTCCCATCTCCAAGACTGGCTCGCCGCGACAATGACGGCAGCCTGACAGTCTCAGATCTGTGGTGGAATCTCAACTAGCCGTAGCAGTGCATGATGATCGCGCCTGGATTGAGGCCTGCGCTGAATGAGTACTCCACGCCTTTCGGAACGAACATCCAGTCACCAGCTTTGAGCTCTATCCCCCCGTAGATGATCGAGCCCCCGACCACGATCCGGAAAAGGTCGCGCTTGTGGCTGTGCGTCGATACGACCGCGCCGGGTTCGGCAACGGTCAGGAAGAAGAAAGACTCGCCGCTGAGCTTGACGGGCAGTTGCCATTGCGCGAAGCCAGGCGGCATGTTTTCGCGCCGAAGGTGAAACCGAACGTCATCCATGCCGGGATCGCGGGAAGTGATGACGCGGTCTTCCCCGATCTTGATCTGATGCCTGTCGAGCGCCTCCCTGATTCGTGCTCTGGCAGGCTCGCCCTCGATGATTGAGTCGTCTGGGCTCCATTTACTGCTCACGTGATGCCCTCCCCCGGAGACTGACGGACTGACGGCGACGTTGATCCCGGTCAGACAGTACTCGGAGGTTGTCCCTTGTCAAGGTCGCGCGCCACGATGCCTCGCGCCACCGCCCACGTCGCCACCTCCGTGCGCGAGCGCACGCCGAGCTTGTTGCGAATCCGCTCCACGTGGCCTTCCGCTGTCCGCTCGGCGATGAAAAGCCGCTCCGCGATCTGCTTGTTCGTCATGCCGGCGGCCACCATGGCCGCCACCTCCCGCTCTCGCCGGCTCAAGGGACCGGCGTCGACGGCGGCCTGCGGCGTCTCCCCACCGAGCGAATACTCCAGGGCTCGTGCGGGACTCATGGCAAGCCCGTCCTTCCAGGCGTCATCAGCCTTTCGTCCTCCGAGCCGTATTCGCGCGTCGGCATTTGCTTCGCCGAGCTGACGGATCCTGTCTGACCACGCGGTCAACGACCATTCGCGGGACATCCGGTCCACGACGGCTATGAGGCGCAGGGCACGCTCGTGGGCGCCATCGTTGGAGGCCACCAGGGCGAGACCGCCAATGCACCAGATGGTGCCGAAAGGATCGTCGAGGTCGTTGAAGATCGTCAGCGCTTCACGCCAGTGACCGGCCGCTGCACTCGCATCGCCCAAGCCCATTTCGACGTTGGCGAGGCTCTCCAGGTACCGGGCCGTGGTCGCCGCGTCGCTCTCCGAGCGGCTGAACGACAGGCATTCTTTCAGCATCTCGAACGCGGTCTGGAATTGGCCCTGCTCCGTGGCCAGGACCGCCATCTGGTTCTGGACCTCGATCGCGAGGGGGCGGTCTCGGGACCCCTTCAGCAGGGACAGAGCCTCGTCATACATCCTGCGCGCAGCGTCGAGATCGCCGGCACCGTGATAGACGACGCCGGCACCGCTTAGCGTTTGGGCGACGAGTTGAGCGTCGTTCAACTCGCGCGCGCCGGCCACGCTTGCGTCGGCGAGTGACTTGCTCTGGGCGTGATCTCCCTGCCTGGAGGTCAGGCGCGCCGCGACGTTAAGCGCCCTGGCTCGCGTTGCGGTCGGGGCCGTCACGCAGTCTAGGAGCTCGAGCAGGACCGCTCGGGCCCTCGCCTGCTGGCTGTAGCCCGCCTCACCCACCTCGATCGCGAGAGCTAGGCCGCAGTCGTCAACGTGGTCTCGAGCCCAGGTCAGAGCGCTCCAGAAGTTCGCAGATTCGGCTGGTTTCCATTTCTGCGCTCGGAAGTGCTCGTAGTGCCGGCGCCGAGCGATGTCGTGGTCCGCGGACTCGCGAAGTTTGACGACGGCAAAGTCATGGTGCGATTCGAGCATCCGGTAGCGCGTGCTCCCGTCACTCAACCGGTCTGCGACGACCATGGACTTCTGAACGAGAGCTGCGAGCAGGGGCAGGACCGTCCCCCTGTCGGCGGCCCCGCAGACTGCCTGAGCGGCCTCGAGCGTGAACCCGCCCTGGAAGACCGCCAGGCGGCGAAAAAGCTCTGCCTCGGCCTCAGTCAGCAGCCGGTAGCTCCAGTCGATCGTGGCGGCCAGCGTCTGCTGACGCTCGGGTGCAGTCCGCGCGCCAGAGGCCAGAACACGGAATCGATCGGTGAGGTTGACAAGGAGGTCTCGCTCCGACATCACGTCGAGGCGGCTGGCGGCCATCTCGATGGCGAGGGGCATGCGGTCGAGGCGTTGGCAGATCTCGGAGATCGGCTCTAGATTCGGCTGGGCGACTTTGAACCCGGGCGAAACGAGGGCCGCGCGCACTTCGAACAGCTGGAGAGCGCCTGCCTCCTGCAGCGAAGCAAGGCGCCAGGCATTCTCTCCAGGCAGGCGGAGCGGCTCGCGGCTCGTGGCCAGGATGGTCAGCCCTGGGCTCCTCTCGAGCAGCGCCTGGCAGACCCGCGCGCACTCCTCTGCGATGTGCTCGCAGTTGTCCAGGATCAGAAGTGCCCGTTTCGCGGCCAGCCAGGAGGCAACGACATCCAGGGCAGCTCCCTGACCGGGCAGGGCCAGGGCTGTGACCAATCCCTCGGCGGCATCGTCCGCGGCAGCGAGCTCTGTCCACCACATACCGTCCGGCCAGGCGGCGAATCCCGCCTCTGTAAGCGACCGTGCAAGTTGGAGCGCAAGGCGGCTCTTGCCGACGCCGCCCGGCCCAAGCACCGTGACCAGGCGGGCTTCCTTGATCAGCTTCGTGAGCGCGCTCAGCTCGGCTTCGCGGTCGACGAAACTTGTGAGCTGCTCGGGAAGATTGCTTCGCTCCGGTTGCTGGGATTTCAACTTTGGAAATTCGTGACGGAGATCGGCGTGCGACAGCTGATAGACGTGCTCTTGGCGCGACAGGTCCCGCAGTCGATGCAGGCCTAGATCGAGAAGGCTGACCCCGGGGGGCAGATCGTCGGCGACGATTTCTTCGGTAGCTGTAGACACCAGCACCTGGCCGCCATGCGCTATCGCCAAGAGCCGCGCACACCGATAAAGGACTACGCCCACGTAATGGCTAGATTTGAGTTCCGCCTCGCCTGTGTGCACTGCAATTCGGACTCGCATTTCCGCCCCGGCCGGCCAGGGCTCGGGCTGCAGCCGACGCTGGATTTCGAGAGCGCAGGCCACGGCATCAGTTGCTTGCCGAAACACAGCCAGGATGCTGTCCCCCTCACGTCCCGACTCGACAATCTGTCCAGCGTTGTCCTCGATCTGCTTCACGATGACCCGGTCGTGGTGGTCGAGAGCCTGTCGGGTGGATCTCGGCGAAGCGTCCCAGGCTCGAGTGGAGCCCTCGATGTCGGTCATCAGGAAGGTGAGGGTCCCGGTCGGCAGAGAGGGGGCGCCCTCGCGCGACCTCGATGACCGGCGCTTTCGCGCTGATTGAGTGGACGTCATGAGCGCGTGGTCATTGTGGACCCTGGATTCGCCGGCCGTAAGAGCGTCCAGGCCGGGCACATCGCTTGCGCGCGACCGCAACCGCGACACGATTCGAGAAAAAACAAGAGAGAGGGATCTTGGCGAGATCCCTCTCCCGACTAAGCGCACCCGTGGGGTAGCGGGGTACGTGGCGCGCTCTACGGCAGCTCTTTGTGGCCCGTCGACCGAGGCTCTGCTGGCGTAACGACCGACGCCCCGCCCCGATAGCCGAGCTCCCTGAGGTAGTCGTCCACCTTGAACGTCGCACTCTCGATCTTCGCTGGGTTGTCCTGGCGAAGGACGGTGCCGGGAGCAGCGTGAACGCTTTGGGTCTGAACGGCCGCCTGGTTGTTCGCGCTGAGGCCCCTGGCCACGTAGCCACCCACGGCTGCGAGACACATCGCGGCGATTACCGCCATCGCCGCCACGAACGTTTTCGAAACGGACGCTTCCCGGAACGTTGCCCTGGCTTCCATGTCGATCTCCTCTTGCTTGTTGTTTTGGACTGCTTGTGCAGGCCGTTGAGGCGAGGCTAGGAGTCAGGACGCATCTGTCATAAGGCTGGAATTACCTGAATTGGTCGCCGGCCGGTACCTGTTTTCGGGTACCTGCTCCGACGAGCGAGAGTCAGTCTTGCGGGGTAGCCGGCCACCAGCGCGTAGGGCGGTCGGCGTCGGTCGGACGAGAGTCGACACCCCAGCGCCCCGCGCACAGGGCGAGCAGCACCAACATCAGCAGCGCCATCAGAAGCTCCATGGATTGAGTGTTCCCACATCGAAACTCCGGAGCAACCCGAGTTTTCCTCATAAAATATCGCCGTGCCGAATAATTGGCGCAGCATCGAGCTCAAGCACCTCCGCGCTCTGCGTGCGATCGCCCGGACGGGCACGTTCTGGGCGGCGGCCGAGGATCTGAGCGCATCCATTTCGACGGTCAGCGATCACATCGCCGACCTGGAAGCCCTGGTCGGCCAGCGCCTGCTCGAGCGCTCGCGAGGCCGGCGCACGGTCGAGCTGACGGAGGCCGGCCGCCTCCTGCTCGGGCACGCCGCAGCCATCGAGTCGCGGTTGCAGGCGGCGGAGGCCGACTTTCGCGCTTACGCCGCCGGCCTGAAGGGCAGCCTGCGCGTGGGCATCTACCAGAGCGTGGCCAACAAGATCCTGCCCGAGGCCATGCGCCGGTTCAAGGAACGGTGGCCGGGCGTCGACGTCCAGGTGACGGAGGAGGCGCGCGACGACGACCTCGTCGCCGCGGTGGAGCGTGGTGATCTCGACCTGACGTTCGCCATCGAGCCCATCGGGGAGGGTCCGTTCGAGGTGCGGGATGTGATGCGCGACCCGTATGTGCTGGTGACGGCCACCACCGACTCGCCCTTGACGCAGGGGCAGGTGGGGGTCGCCGACCTGGACCGACTGCCGATGGTCGCTTACCACTACGGAAAGCACCAGGACCGGACCGAGGAGTTTCTTCGCGCGAACGGCGCGCGGCCGCGGGTCGTCTTCCGGTCCAACGACAACGGGACGGTGCAGGCGATGGTGGCTGCGGGGATCGGCTTCGCGCTCTCGCCCCTGCTCGCGGTCGATGAGAGTGACCCGGCTGTGCGGTTGACGCAATTGGTGGAGCAGGTGCCGCCGCGGATGCTGCTGATCGTCTGGCACCGAGACCGATACCGGCCTCCGGCGGCGGCGGCGTTCGTGGAGACGGCGGTCGAGGTCGCATCGGCGATCGAACGCGAGCACACGGAGTTCCTTGAACGTCTGGTCAGTCAGGCTGCTCGGCCCGGAGGACAAAGACGAGCTCCAGGCCGTCGACGTCGTCCACCTGCGTCCCGATCTGCCTGAAACCGAGCGCGTGAACTACCGGACGGCGACTGCTTCGAGGAGGACGAGCTCCAGGCGTGGCGTGCGAATGATCGTCGTCAATGCTCTGCTACTTTGATTCGGTGCGAAGGATCGTGGTTTCGGAGTTCATCTCGGTCGACGGCGTGATGGAAGATCCGGGTGGATCCGAGAAGTCACAGCGGGGCGGTTGGGCATCCCAGTTCAACCGCGGCGACGACGGTGACAAGTTCAAGCTCGACGAACTGATGTCCGCGGAGGCGCTGCTCCTCGGCCGCAAGACTTACCAGGGTTTTGCGGAGGCGTGGCCTAGCCGCCAGGACGACGTCGGTTTCGCGGCCAAGATGAACAGCATGCCGAAGTACGTCGTCTCCAAGACGCTGCGGAATCCGACGTGGGCCAACACCACGGTGCTCGGCGGCGACGTGCTCGAGGAACTCAATCGATTGAAGCAATCGGACGGCGGTGAGTTGCTGGTCAATGGAAGTTGTCAGCTGGTCCGCACGCTGATCGAGAACGACCTGGTCGACGAGCTGCGTCTGATGGTGTTTCCGATCGTGCTCGGTATGGGGAAGAGGCTCTTCAGCGACAGCCCGCACGCGTGGCCGTTCCGGTTGCTCGAGTCGACGGCTGTCGGCAAGGAAGGCGTTCTGGTCGTGAGATACGAGCCCAAGGACGTGAAGGGCTAGCGATCGGCGGCCGGCGCGTGGCAGCACCTAGAATTCGACATCTGTTCCGGGATAGCTCAACCGGTAGAGCAGGCGGCTGTTAACCGCAAGGTTCGGAGTTCGAATCTCCGTCCCGGAGCCAATCTTCAAGTTCGAAATCGGCCAATCCGGCCAGCGTGAGCTGGGCCCGTGGGCAGGCTTACCGCAAACTTACCGCAGTTAATTGCGGTAAGCCTGAACCCCTACTAGAGCTCGGGCTCGCGCTCTTGCAGCAGCTGCTGCATGCGAGTAGCGGCGTCTCGCCGCAGGTCAGGGATCACGTGGCTGTAGGTGTTCATGGTCAGCCCGATCTGCGAATGACCAAGGACGTCCATCACAACTCGAGGGGAGACGCCCTGGACGAGCAAGAGAGTCGCACAGGAATGACGGAGGTCATGAAAGCGCCGCTGGGGCAAGTCCGCTCGATCCAAGAGGCGATGGAATTCTTTCGTGACCGCGGTGCCGTCGAGCGGCGTACCGATTGGGGTCGTGAACGCCAGTCCAGATTCAGTCCAGCGGCTGCCTGCATGTTGTCGCTCCCTCTGCTGACGCGTGAAGTGATCGCGCAGCGATTGCGCGATCATCGGCGGCATCGCGAGTGTCCGCCGGCTGCGCTCGGTCTTCGGATCAACCAGCTGGGGTGACCCGTGGATCCGCTGAAGTTGCTTGCTGATGCGCATGTATCCCATCTCAAGATCGATGTCCTCCCACGTGAGCCCGAGCGCTTCGCCTTGGCGGAGTCCCATCGTCAGCGCGACCGAGTAGAGGGCCTCGAGTCGATCGCCCTTGATGGCTTGAAGCAAGCGACGCGCCTCGTCAGGACTGAACGGCCTGATCGGGTAGCGCTCCACCCTCGGGCCGTCGACGAGTGCGGCGGCGTTCCGTGCGACCAGACCCCACCTGACGGCCTCGTTGAGTGCTGTCCGGAGTGTGCCGCGGAGGTAACGAACGGTCTTCGGTTTGAGACCTTCCCGAAGCTTCTGGTTGAGAAGTGCCTGAACTTGCTGCGGTGTGAGGCGTTCAAGGGCGATGCGGCCAAGCGTCGGGTTCAGATGGCGGCGGATGTGGACCTCGTATCCGGCGTAGGTCCAGGCGCGGACGCGCGGCTTGGCGACTTCCGCCAGCCACTGGTCGAGAAAATCGCCGACCGTTCGACCGCGGGCATCTGCATAAGTC
>WNGB01008098.1_pt1 | contig 24297 bp, 28 predicted proteins | sample 5400681 | NCBI WGS metagenome assembly WNGB01 (sample SAMN13153367, study PRJNA577476) | soil metagenome | isolation source: 115 cm soil or saprolite under grassland replicate 2 | place: USA:California | collected 2016-06-15
CTGAACCACCGATCGATTGCCTCGCGAACGCCCCCAGCCGGCACAAGCGCGAAGCTTAGACGCTCGAAACGACCGGTGGAGCAAAGCGTTCTGGTGGGCCACAGCTTCCATAACTCGAACAACGGTTTGACGGTCGCCGGCAACCCAGTCGCACTTATTCCAGAGCCGGCAGTTGCATGAGCTGAGTCGCGAGATGGTCGTGTCCAGCGACTGCTGTAAAAGCGAAGCCGTTTCTCGGCGCGGCGTCAGCATTCTAAGCGGTCATCTCTACGGCTGATTGCCCGCGCCACGCGGCTCGCATGTCGGCGAGTTGAAGATGCTCGAAGTTAGTCAACGCGAGACCTCTTGCGCCGGCGATGACCAGGTCGAGGACCGCCCAGCAAAGACTGAGGCAGCTGGTCTCGCCGGGGAAGCGACCGATCACTTTGGTCCGGCGTTTGACCTCACCCAGCGAACGCTCGAGCAGGTTGGTGCTGCGTAGTCGCTTGCGCAGCCGGAGCGGGTAACGGAGGTGGATGCACAGGGCCGGCAGGTCTTCGGCCAGACAAGCCGCCGCACTGGGGTAGTCCGTCTCCAGCTCGCCCACCAATCCTCGGAGTCGAGCCTCGCCGTCGGCCGCGGAACCCGCCTGGTCAAGGGCTGCCCAGTAGGCGTTGCGGACGCGGTCGTGGAGCTCCGCCTTCTTCGGCAACTTGGCGAGAACGTTGCGGAGGCGATGGACTGTACAACGCTGACGATCGCTATCCGGCCACAGCTCCTCGACTGCCTTGATAAGTCCGGGCGCACCGTCGACCACGGTCATCCAGGGTGCTCGCAAACCGCGCCGAGCAAGTCCGCGTCCCATCTCCAGCCAGTCTTCATGCCGCTCCCTCTGACCGAGGCAGACGTCGAGCAAAACACGTTCGCCGAACTCGGTGTAGCCCCAGGCCACCAGCACGCCTTCCTTGGCACCGCTGGGGCGGGTCGGGAGATAGATCGCGTCCAAGAAAAGGACGAGCAGCTTGATCTCGGCCAAGCTTCGGGCGCGGAAGGCGCGGTAGCGGTCGCGCACCTCCTGGCAGACGCGGCTTGCGGTGCTCCGCGAGACCTTGCCCAGGCCCGCCTCCTCGAGCAGGCTCTCGATGTCGCGGTCAGACAAGCCACGGACGTAGGCGCCGATGATCAATGCCTCCAGCGGTCGTGTCCTAATCACCATCCTTAGGTCGGGGATGACCCGGCTGACGAATCGCTCGGCGGTGTCGCGCAGCTGAGGGATCTGCACCTCGAGCTCGCCCTCAGCGGTCTGCACGCGCCGCCGTCGAACCCCGTTGCGCGAACCGCGTGCCTCCGCCGTCCGTTGGTAGCGGGCACGGCCAAGAAACTCCGTAGCCTCTTCCTCGACCGCTCGCTGCAGCACAAGCCGGGCTCCCAGACGGCCCAGTTCGGCGAGCCGCTCGTTATCGGCCAATCCCTCACCCAACAGCTCTTCGATCGCGCTCTCCAGGACGCTGCTTGGCGCTACTCTTGTCGTCACGACGTAGTCCTCCTTCTCGGTGGTTTTCCAGACCTACCGCGGGAGACTACGTCTTTCTACTTTTACAGCGCCGGGGGGACGCGACCCGAATCCGTGTTCACGCGACTCAAGAATGGTCGCGTCCTGGCTGCCGGCGGTGACCTGACTGGAACCGCCGAGCTGTACGACGAAACGACGGGCCAATGGACTCCTACCGGTGGTCTCAACGACCCCCGCGCTTTTCCCGTTTCTGTCCTCTTGTGGTCAGGCGACGTCCTAGTGACGGCCGGCAATTGCTACTCCACCCCGGGTTGCGTCACTTCCGAGCTCTATCACCCGGACTCAGGGTTGTGGGCCCGCACCGGAAGTACCGTGTATGCCCACGACAGAACGACTCTGACGCGTTTGTGGAGTGGCCGCGTCCTTGTAGCCGGCGGATCAGTTGGTCCGGCAAGCAACATGCACTCCGAAATCTATATCCCGCCATTGGTCGGTAGCGTATGAGCCAGTTCACGAGGGTGCCGGCAAGCGTTCAGGACAGGACCGTGTTGCCGTCAAACTGCTGTACGACTGCTGCAAGGCTGTTAACCGATGCCAGGACGGCCAGCCCGATTTCAGATGCGAAATTTGGCTCCGGGACAGGGACTCGAACCCTGAACCTTGCGGTTAGCAGATCGGTGCCGCCCGTTCGGAAATCGCGATCCGTATTCGCCCAATGCCGCTGAGTGCCGCTAGATGACACCGTTTAGCGCGGGCGTTGCTGTAAGGTGCCTACCGCTCCAACTCTCTCGTCCCGCGTTCCCGACCACGCACGCTTTCGAGTCCGCGATTTCGGAGCCGGCGTAACACCAACCGATCCGTCTTGCTCAGGTCGGACAGCTCAGCGATACGGTCAAATGTCGTCATCAGAAGCGCAATCTGCTGTTCCTGGGTCTTGCCGGCCTGGCGAAGGAGCGATCCCACGATCGCGAAATCGAGTCCCGAACCGGCGTTGAGCAGCGCCCACATCTCTTTTCGGTCCTTTTCGCCCGGTAGTGTGTCGGGCCGGTCAAGAAGCGCTGCCATCTTGGCCGCGAATTGAGCCTCCACGGTCAGCACCCTCACCTGGCCGATCCTCTCTGACCAGCCGAAGAGAGCCTCAACTGGCAGCTGGAGCTCACGGCCAAGCTTGGACTGGTAGACGGGATAGACATCGACGCCGACTCCTTCCACCTTGAGCTCGAATTTCTTGCCGCTGATGTGACGGCTCTCCGACACCGCATGCTTAGAGCGCAGGCGATTCAACGTCGGATGATCAACGATCACGTCGATGTCATGGCTCTTGGCGACACCGGTTCGCAGGTAGGTCGCCCAGCCGCCGAAAAGCACGGCGTTGGGGTACTCGCGGACGAATCTCCGCACCACCTGCTCAACAAGGTCGACTGGTGGTCGACGACGTCGGTCAGGCGACATCGCGCAACCAATTCGCATCCAGGGCTTGGAGGAATCGCTGCGCCTGCCAGGAGGGCAGGTTGAACAGATCGGCGTAGATCTGACATCGCGGAGCCACGGTGCCGTATCGCGGCAATAGCGGGTCGGGGTCCAGGACTTTGAGGTTCGCCCTGCCTTTCGTAGGAGGAAACCGCCGGCGCAACTCACGAGCGCTCCCGTACACGACTACCTCCTCGTAGTCGGCGACAGCGTTTCTTCCTTCTAAGCGCACGTAGGCCGTGTATGCGGTCGGGATCGCCGAAATCGGTAGTCGAGCTTCAATGTCCTCGACGGGTAGCGCAACCCTGGTCTCGTAGACAATGTCTGGGACGAGGTTTCGACGTGCTGCCCACAGGAGCTGTAGTCGCTTTGGATCCACGACTCGGATGCCGTCGAAGCCGGCTTTGAGAGCGCCTATCGACCGTGGGCGCTCGAGCGCTTGATGAATCGTGGAGACGGGAAAGCCGAGCTCGCGGCTCAAGCTGGTAATCGACGAACGGCGCTCTCCTCGATCTAGAGAGGAGACGAGGAGATGCCGCCACACCGCCTCGACCCGGCTGATCATCTAAAGAGGCAGTTTACGCCAATAAGCGAAGTTGCACCTGTCTTCGCATAAGTACGAATCGCACCAGGCTCTTCAACCGAGGGCGGAACGCAGTCGGCCACCGTATGTCCGACCTTGAGCAGCTCGCCGCGAATCCGAAAGTATCCCCAGCCTGGATTCTCCGTCGCCATCCGGATGATCAGGTCGCGGCACTCAGCCGAGATGGGCGGTCTGCCTCGGCCGCGGTAGGCAGCCCACTTCCGGCGCACCAGCGCGCGCTGCCAGCCCAGCACCGTCTCAGGCCGCACCAGCAATCCGGCCCAGGCCGATTGCGGGAGATGATCCCGTAGCGCGGCCATGACCATTCGATCGCCGGCGTCCAGCGCACCCGCTTGATCTGCCGCTCCAGAACCTGAACCTGGCGTCGGAGCGCCAGCACCTCCGCCTGGAGCCTGGCTTGATCGCCGTGGCCGGTCGCAAACGCGTCTAGCAGGACACGAACGAACGAATAGATCAGCGAAGCCACCACGCCGACGCGAAATCCTAACGGGCCGGCGGCATCACGCGCTCAGCCCCTGGCAAGGCAGAGTCACGCTCGGCGTAATTTTCGAACCCCACAGTGTCCGCCGACTGGTCCAGCCAGTTCGAGACTCTCCCAGGAATTGGACCAGATTCCGAGGGCTGGTCAAACTTCTAATGCCGGAGGCTCGCAAGGGCCTCATACACGTCCACGTTGTTGAGAGCAATGGCGTCTGGAGACTTTGCCGGTCCCAACCTTAGACCTCGACACCCGGTAGCCTCGAGTGTGAATCCGCGGATACGTCCGTCCGCGTATGCAAAATCCAGGCGGTAATAGGAGCCGTCATCGTCTGGACATGATATGGGTCCACCCGGAAACGGGGGCAGCGAATTCACGTCATTCTGAAGTCGACGCACCATCTGCGAATCGGTCACCGCGGTCGTTATCGGAGATGGACTGACTGCTCCAGCACTCGGTCCGAAATACGACACGATAGCCTCTCTCGGCGTGCCAGGTACGCGTAGGACTTGCCCATCGCTTGAGTTCGCACAGGCGAAGAGAAGGACGCTCGCGGCCGGTAACGCGACTAGCCCAGGCCAGCTAGCGTGGTTGCCCTTCAAGAGAAGTCGACCGACGACTTGGAGTGTCCGAGCTCAACTGCAAGCAACGTAGTAGTCAGTAAACGTCTGTCCCGAGTTTGACAGCGCACCAGGGTAAGCGAGTAGGTCCGGCCCGTTGTACATGTTGACGGCACTGTGCGTGTAGTTGCCTACACCGTTAGATGGAGCAGTACCATTCACCCACGCGTCCAGCACGTTTATGTACGAGTAGTTGGTTAGATTCCGAGGAGAACCTCCATAGTAAGGGCGTTCAACAATAAAGTCCGCGTTCCTCCCATCGTAGTTGTTTGAGGAGACCTGGAACACCACGCCGCTTCCCGAGTAAGTGTCGTGCATGTAGAAGTTAAAGCCTCCACCGCTGCCGAGTCGGTTAACTTCAGCAATGAACGCATACCCCGCATGGCCGTACAATTGCTGAGGGCGTATTCCGGACTGATCGGGAAGAACCTCAGACCAAGCTTGATGCTGCCCAAGGCCGGGCGTGTTAATTCCTGTCCCATCCTGGGCCAACTTGTTCGAAAAGCCGCCCAAGCCAGCAAAAGTAGTCGCCGAATTATTTGCGCATGGAGTGCTCAATGCCTGCGGCTCGTTGTACTTGATTTCAGCCTGGGTGTATGCCGTGCTGGATGCAGACTGAGCTACATAGCCGGACCAGTTGGTTGCAGTTATGTCTGCCCTCGCACGGATCTCAACGAGAAACGGTGGGGGTGGCAAGATATGCAATCGACCCATCTCAGATCTCCATTCCGCCAACGCCAGCGCATCTGACGGGCGTGCAGGAAGCCCGTATAGGCTTAGCTGTTCATCGGTCGCGCTTGCCAAGTCGAGGCCCGCCGGAGGAACCGGGTAGACCGTCTTGAGACCGTCCGCGATGTATACGTATTCAGCGCCCCCGTCAGAGAGTGGCTGGGTGGCTTGCAGGGGAAATGTTCGAAAACCGCATCCCTGAAGAACCGCGACGGAAACCTTGTACACGTCAAACGACGCGCTGCAATCGACTGGGGCTGTCTGATCCGCCAAGGCGGAGTTCACCAATGTCGGCACGAGCATCAACGCCAAAACGGATGAAAGCCCGGCAATTCTGAAATCTAGTTTCACCTTTCAACCACTCCAAAAACTGCGATAGCAACCAAGCCCAAACGTTGAGACATCGCCCGCGAAATTGAAGATAGGGCGGGAGCACCGACCTAGACCGCATGTGTTCCCCTGAGTGGCCGGAACGTTAAGTCAAGGTCATAGATTTGTCAAGTATGTTGTAGGTCAAGATTCCGCTGGGCACGCACGAATGTGATCCGAAACAGTTCGGAGGGGTGGGAGTTGGACGCCCCAGAGTGTCGGGCACACAAATTCGTCCAGGCAGACCAGTTGGTCATTTTGGATGTCGGGAGAGCTGAATGTTCGCACTGGGGCGGCCCCCTGCTTCTGCTTGCGGCACCAACTTCGCGTCGTGCGCCGCCAAGGCCAAGCGGCCTCAGTTGACCATCGCGGATCGGACGATCATGGCGGCACTGAGCCAGCGGATGAGCCGTGCGGCGCAGGTCGGGATGCTTGTCCAACCGGAGACGGTTCTTGGCTGGCACCGCGAGTTAGTGAGGAGAAAGCACAGGACAACCCGAGGTGGGGTTGCGTTCGTATTCGTGGGGAGCTGCTCAAGCTTGGGCATAGGGTTTCGGCGACGGCGATACGCAAGCTGCTGCGCAAGACAAGGTTGGGCCGGCACCGTTGAGATCGCGCCAGACCTGGAAGGCGTTTCTGCAAGCGCAGGGCGATCGTGCTGAGCGATTTCTTTAGCGTCGACACCGTGTTTGTGAAGCGGCTCTACGTGTAGGGCACACTTATTCGTACGAGGCTACGGATGCGGATATGTTGTTCCATCACGGCAGCGTTCAGCGCGCTTGCCTATCCGTGGTTATCGCAGTTGCCGCAGTTCGGCCAGCGCTCGGTTGATCGCCTCGCGGTCGAACTGCTCCGGGTCGTAGTTACCACCTGACCACTCGACGAGGTCGTCGTGATCCGGATGCTGGGGGTCCGCGAGAGCATCGAGCAAGTTCTCATAGCCGGGAACTCCGCCACAATCATCCAGCGGTCCCGCACGTTCGCCATCCAAACAAGCGAGGCCGGCGCCTTCGGCCGAACCCAGGACGTCTTCGAGAACCATGTGAACTTCCCAGCTGTCGCCGAAGTCGTATTCGTACAGGAGCTCAGCCGCTTTCCTACCGAAAGCCTGCCGAGCCCACAGGGCATCACCTAGCTCAGTCCGGCCGCGCGAGAACCTGTGCAGATGGCTATCCGTCCAGCCGAAGGCGGTCTGCAACACGTGATGGAGGCCGCCCAGGGTAAGCGACCCGGGAATCTGCAGACGACGCCAGACCGGCGGTTCGATGTAGTTGACACTGGCACGCAGCTGAAGCCACTCGGTTCTGGCTGATGCTTTCGCCGTCTCGCTCTTGGCCCTCGGCGTCACTCGGCCTGTGCGGCCCTTCATGCTGCGGCCGCCATGGGCGCTCGCGAATAATCTCGCAACAAGCCACCCAGCCTCTGGTGGCAGACACCTGGGCCTGCCCTTGCGCCGGGATCCGATCGAGCGCTCGGGGTCTGAAGGGCGAGACCGCGGTGCGGGCGCGCTTGGTTGTAGTGCTTGATCCACTCAGCCATCACCCCCTCCAGATGCCGCCGACCAAGGATCAGCACCCAGTCGAGGCACTCGCGCCGCGTTGAGCCGATCTGCCTTTCCATATGAGCATTCGCCCTCGGCGCCGCAATCGGCGTTCTCAGCACCGCGATGCCTTCCGCGGCGAAAACTGCATCGGCGCTGCCCGAGTACTTGGCGTCATGATCATGGATCAAGAATCGAGCCGCGGCGCCACGCTCGCTCAACTCCCAGACCGTGTCCACACTGAAGAAGTCGCTGAGCACGATCGTCGATGCCTGCGCCTTCAAGAACGACCTCCAGCTCAGCCTCGATCTCAGCGGCGCCGGCCCCAACCGCTCCCGCCGGAGCAGCTGGCGGATCGCCGTCGCCGACACCCGGTGACCCAGCTTCAGGAGCTCCCCTCGGATCCGAACGCAGCCCCACGTCGAGTTCTCCTTCGCCATCCGCAGGATCAGCTCGCGGACCTCCGGATCGATTCGTGGCCGGCCAACACGAGGTCGCCGGCCGAACGCCGCCCACTTCCGCCGCACCAGCTCCCGATGCCAGCCCACAACCGTCTCGGGCCGAACTAGTCCGGCCAGGCCTTGTCCGGCCACGCGTTTGCTGAACGCGGCCATGACCGCGCGATCGGAGGGCCTCAGCCGTGGTCGCCGGACCTCGCGTCGCAGCACCCGTAGCTCGTGGCGCAGAAGGAGCAGTTCAGCTTCCGCACCTCCCCTACGCAGCCGCACGTCAGCCAGGTCCAGCATCAGCCGCAGGCACGCGTACAGGAAGGCGAAGAGCATCGCGACTCAGCGATCCTATCGCGGCGCCCAGGCGAACCCGGGTAGCCAACCTACCCGATGAATAAGTGTGCCCCACAAGCAAACGGACCATTGCACTCCCAAAGTCGATTGCAGAAAAACTCATCGCCCACCGCGCCAGACAACTCGATGAGCAGGCCGCCGTGCGCGAGAAATGGCAAGAGTCGGATCTAGTATTCACCACTCCAACCGGTCGACCGTTAGATGGGACCGTGGTGACGCATCAATTTCATCGCCACCTTGCCCGCACCGGATTGGCGCAACGCCGCTTTCATGACTTGCGACACTCTTGCGCGACGCTTCTGCTGGTACAAGGAGTATCTCCGCGGGTGGTGATGGATGTTCTGGGTCACTCTCAGATCGGGCTAACCATGAACACCTATGCGCACGTGATCCCTTAGATGCGCAAGGAAGCGGCCGAGCGCATGGAGGAACTTATCCGCGACTAGACGTCGCGGAAATCGCGATTAAGAATCGATCGGCGCGATAAGTTCAAGCGAGTGAACAACGTACTTGGCAAGACCGCGGTTCCTCGAGTCGAGCCCGGACACCTTCACGGCATATGTGTACGCACCCTCGCTCCACCAAGCAGCCGCGCCGTCGGAGCATTGCGCTATATACTCCACGACGCCACGCGCATAGTCGTGAAAAGCAGCTTGGTTGCTGATCTTCATGCAGTCGATCGTCCGTGAGTTCGTGAGATAGCCCTCGATCGCCAAGGTACCCAGTCCGAATACGCCATCTTGGCCGACGTAGTCGGCTGGCGCCGGGAACTGTGACCGCATGAAGAAACGTCCACCATTTGAGCACACGGTCGAGCAGAGCGTTGCACCCCACGGGAGTACCGAGGGACACGGCACCTTAAAGCCAAGTTGCCGCGCAGAGGCTCGACAGACAGCTGCCGCTTCTCCATCTGTCCCAACAAGCCAGATTCCCTCATAGTCGACTGCGCCCGCCGGCAGTCCCGTGGGTGGGTAGGTGACATCGGGGATCATGGGAACCTCGATAACGACACTTCCGAGAACGGAATCGGTTGTCGACGCAGTCAGCCGCATCAACCCTGGGCCTGGGAAGACCATGTAGCCCGTGTAGTCGAGATGTCGGTCGAGATCGACCTTCAGCGATGCGCCGCTCTCCAGCCGATGCGACCAATCGCAGCTGACATAGCAGAATCGAACTGATTTATCAGAGCCGCATTGCAAACCGGTCAAGACGGCGGTGCCGCTAGCGCTCGGATCGGGATGAATAACTACCTTCCAGCCATCGTATGGTTGCCGGCTGGCAGCGAGAGTGGCCTGAGTCCCGGGGCTAACCTGGCCAAACGCAGAGAACCAGACTGGCCCAGCGCGTGCGAGTCCATAAGGCGCAAAGCCCTCCGGGCCGACTTGAAGTGCTGAGAGCGTGCATGAAGCGCTCGCGGCCGGAGTTTCAGTGGCGCTTGGCCCAGTGGGTGACGGGCCTGTCCGGCCGGCGGATCCAGCCGAACATGCGGCGCCGGCGAACATGGCGATCAAAGCAATGCCCAGCCTCCTCAATGCTCACCTAGTACACCACTGTTGCCCGGCCGGTTCACCCGAATTCGGATTGCTTCACCCGCTGAGGTGAACAGTCCGAGATGAGGCTCCGTCGCCAAACGATCGCGTCTGGTCGATTCAATTGCTGCAAATTGCTGCAGAACTGCTGCATAGGCGTCAACCGCCACTGGACAGCGATATCGCTTTCGTATTCGAAAATTGGCTCCGGGACGGGGATTCGAACCCCGAACCTTGCGGTTAACAGATCGCTGCCGCTCGTTCAAAACCAGCGACTCGAATTCGCTGCGTACCGCTGGATGCCGTTGAGTCGCACTGCTCGCCACCGGCGTTGCTGTACGGCGCATGCGCATCTCGTCGGGCAAGGCGCGTCCCCCGAGGCGATCTGGATCGCACCGATATATGGATCAGGGTAGCGATCAAGACATGTTTCCAATCGATGTCCAGTCAAGCCGCTGACGGACAGGTATGTAAGCATCTGGGGCACGCGGTCGGTGATGAAATCTAAAGTAAGTCACTGGTCCCGGCTCCAGCCCAAGCGAGATCGACATCAAAGATTGCTAGCGCTCCGGAGGATGCGACGCGGATAGGCCGGACACCTTTGCGCTTAAAAGCAGATGGCGATGCTTTCTCTTGCTCCAAGGCCGTCGACCGCGTTCGCGCACGAGTTCGACGTTCTCGAACCCCACGCGCTGTATCTCGCATACCAGAGACCCACCTTCTTCGCACGAGTACGCAACTACTTCTCATCGCTTGAATCGTCGTCAGGCTTTAGGCACCTGCTTTGACACGCGCCGCATCCGGGCGTACCGTTGCCGTCGGGGTTCCCGTTGCACACAGTTGACAGCGACGCTCTCCTGCTCGTGGTCGCAAGCGCGATAGTTGCGCTTGACCAGGTGACTAAATCGCTGGTGACAAGTCGTCTGGTTGTTGTTCGCTTTCGTGCTTTCACCGCAAGCTCCGGCGTCACGCGCTCTACCGGCCAGGCGGGTCGTTATGTGTCGCTGTCGGTGCGACAGGCGATCCTGGTCTGGTTTCTCGTAGTCGCCTGTCTTCAGCTGACTTCGGCACTTGGCGCGCCGCTGTCAGCGATGCAGCAGGTGGGGCTTGGGCTTTCACTCGGAGGCGCGACGGGGAACCTCGTCGACCGGCTGGCGCGTGGAGGCGTAATTGATTTCATCAGGCTTGCGCGGTGGGCGACCTTCAACCTCGCAGATGCTGCAATGGTGTGCGGCATCGGCGTGACGGCATCCAGCCTTCTGTGAGCGCCCCCGCAAGGCCGGCGACCGCGCGGTGGCTCGGCAAGCGCTACCTCGCCAGAATCGGCCCGTTTCGGATTCCGAGCTACACCGCCATGCTCTACCTCGGCTGCGTAGGCGGGACTTTGGCTGGTGTTGCCGTAGCGCGAACGGAACATTTGTCCGAAAGCCGCTTTGCCCTCACGACGATTGCACTTATCGCGCCGGCTCTCGTCGGTGCCCGCCTCTGGTTTGTGTTGCAGCATATCGACGTTTTCCGCGTCGAGCCGGGCCGACTATGGCGCCGATCGGAGGGCGGATCCGCGCTTTACGGAGGATTGTTGGTGAGTGTCGCCGTCTCCGTACCGGTCCTCCGACTCGCCGACCTCCCATTCTGGGCCTTCTGGGACGCCGCGAGCATCACCATGCTCGTCGGCCTCATCGTCACGCGGGCCGGATGTCTGATGCACGGCTGCTGTGCGGGTCGGGTGACCAGCGGGCGGCTCGGTCTGTGGCTTCCGAATCACCGCGGGGAGTGGGAGCGGCGACTCCCGACGCCGCTGTTCGAGGCTGCTTGGGGAGCGATTATTCTCTCCGGCGCCTTTGTCATCCGGCCCAGCCTCGCGTCTAGCGGCGCGATGTTTGCCGTAATCGTCGCCACATACGCTGCAGGGCGACTGCTGTTAGACCCGACGCGTGAGGCGTCGCGTCCGGAGCGAACGGTCGGAGTGAACGTCGCGGTCTCGGCAGGGCTGCTGCTGGCGGCTGCCAGCTTCCTCGTCTGGGGCTGGAGGTCGTGATCGCGTCAGCGTCCCGCCTCATAGTGCTGCTTGACCGTCGCCTGCGGCAGTGCTGTGCCGTAGAACGCCACCTCATCGATACGACCAGTAAAGAACGCCGTCGGGGTAGTACCGACTTTCTGCCGGTCGGCGGACATCCAGAGCGGTACCGTCGCATTCGGACTGTATGTGACCTGTTTGCTGCCGGTGACGGGGTTGTAGTTGGCGTTCACGTACAGAGTTAGCGCTTTAGAAGCACCCGCATCGTAGGTCAGCACCACGTGCCACCATATGCCGCCGGGATCGCCTCCGGATGCAGTGAAGACGGATTGCGACGGGAGAACAAGGCGACCTGGAAAAACCTCCCCCCTAAATCCAGGGGTCGCATTGGGCGCGCGGATCACCATCACCTTGAAGCCGTAACCGTTGGCGGCGAGGTCATGTGAACTAAGCACACATTGTTCCTCCGTGCTCCCGGCCGACAGGACGCCGGGCCAAACCCACGCCTCGATGCTGAAAGGCTTCGTGGGATCAGGATTAAGGGCCTGAACAAATGGCACCGCCACGTATCCGCCTTTGCCGTCGAACTCAGGAGCTTTACTGCCACGCACGCCGGTCTGTACCCAGGTCTGCACACCAACGTAGGCGCCCTGCTGTCCCAGAGGGCCGTAGTCTCGGGCGAACGCAGGGCCTTCCTCGAAGCGCCACCAGCTCAGGAGGCCGATCGTCCCCTGGATAATGGCGCTGTAATCGGGGCGCGTTGGCGGTGGAGGAGCTGGCGGTGGGCCAGCAGGGGTAGGGTCTTTGTTCGTGTTGTGGTCTTCCAGTGGTGCTATCAGCGTGCAGCCGGTGAAAGCGAAGAGCAACACAATCGGTAGGACGAGCGCCGGCACGAGAATCAGGAGCCAGTTGGTCATGCGCTCTCCTCGGGCGAGGGACCATTCCGCTCGACTCCCACCTGGACGCCGGTGACTATCCCGCGCCCATTCAGCCGAACAGTGGTTGGCCAATGGCGGATGTCGAACCGATGCGCGATCGCGCCGAGGGGGTCCGCGATGGTGGCGAAGCCATCGTCGTCCCCGGACCGCGAAGCGTCCTCCGCCTCCCTACCGACGCCGTCGACGACAACAACAACGAGCCTGCCGTCGTCTTCTCCGACAGGCTGTTCGTGCCTGAGCTGTTCGAGCCGAGCCTCGGACGCCGCGGAGTCGCGTTGCGCGAAGGCGACGACCAGCGATCCGATCCCCCTGCCCACCGGCGGTGGTGGACAGGCAGAGTCGGCTATGCCGCCAAAATGTGGATCCAGCGCTGTCGGTGGCACTCGTGTGCCGATGTCGAGTCCTGGTCGCTCGTGCTGGGCGGTAGGCGGGTTGCCCGGAAATAAGTAGCGGTCCAGAGCGGACGCCAGCTGCTCGGCGGAGGCGTGCCCATCGTGCATCCAGCTGACTCCGCCTCGTGGACTAATCAGGCGCCAGGCGGGTTCGTCGCGATCGGATTGGAACCCGAGCGCCGTCGACCAGCTTCCGCGCACATCTTCGTTCACGAGCAGCGGCGCCTCCAACTCGTCAGCGAACTTGCGTAACTCGTTCGAGGCGTTGCTGTCCAAGCTTTGCAGTACGCCTTCGCGGAAGAGGAGGAGCACCAGCAGACCTGCATCGTCGCGACGGCACGCCGCCAGTCCTTCCCGCAGCGCCGCCGCGATCTGCTCGTCCCACCGCGCGTGGACGACAAGTGTATTCGCGCCCGCCGCTCCAGCCGAGTCGCCGCCTACCGCCACCAGGGCCATCTCCCGCGGCGGCCCGGGCCGGTGCACCGGGGCGTCCTCGTACTCGCGCAGGAACAACCGAACGCCGTCGTTGGCATGTAGCGGGACAGAGAAGCCGAAGCGGCTACACTCCAAGCTCGTCTCCAAGGGAACAAGATCCCCTGTGTACGGGTCGACCTGAACCCCCGTGACGCTGAGGCAGACGCGGCCGCTCCCATCCAGCCCAGGCAGCGGATCTCTCAAGTCCATCGTTCGTCCGAACTTCGTCCGGCGCCCCCCGCGGGGGCGTCTCAGCAGGAAGCGATCCTTGGTCGATTCGCTCCCAGGCGTACCCGCACCGTGCACCCAGTCCCACGACCATTCGAACCGGTCGATACGCCCACCAGGAATCCAGCTCTGGAAGGCGCTATAGCCATCTTGTTCGTTCGCCCGCACGAACGTCGTTAATGGAGGACGCCGTGAGCCAAGCGCGACTCGGCCGTAGAAGACAATCCCGTCCGGCCCGAAATCTGCGTCCTCAAAGAATGCACTCGCTTGAGCGTCCAGTCTTTGCAGTTGGCTGACCAGTTCACCCACTCGATTCTTGAGCTCAAAGTGAGTGCCGAGCTGGTTGACCAGATTTGGAATCTTCGACTTGATCTCGCTCTCAATCTTCCCTTTCACGCCTGGGAGCGCATTGAGCAGGAAGCCGAACAAGCCGCTGGCGCTCACGTTGACGGCGGGAGACCCAAATGCAGATGCCGCGACTGTTTCAGAGCTCGTGTTGAATGTCAGTGAGACGTGCTGCGTCCCGTCAAATCCGATGTTGTAGGCGGAGTTCCCCGTCCGGGCCTCACCCCATATCCGCAGTGTGATCACCGCCGCCGTGCGATCAAGCAGCGGACTCCACTCTACCGACCCCCTGGTTAGCACGACCTCGTAGGCTATGTCGATGACTTTGACGTCACCAAAGATGCCGGTATCGATCTTGGTGATGATGCGCGGATAGAAGCGGAAGCCCGCCGTGAACTCATCCAGCGCAGTCTGGACCTGAGAGAGGATGTAGTCGCGGCCAATGGCAATGGCAAAGTCGTGGCCTTCGAGGATTAGCCGCTCGAGACTCTCGAGTCGCCCGAGCGGCGGATCCGCGCCCATCACAATTGGCGTGGTGACCGCCGATCGGCCGCCGACATTCAGGCTGCGCATCGAGTCAGGTCGAAATCCTTTCGAGACCTCCTGAGGCGTCGCGCCGAACTGCGCGTTCAGCAGCGCGGTGAGCTGCCTCGTGATCAGAGCCTTGGCCGCGTCGCCGTCGACCCCGTGATGGATTTCGAGCAATCCCGCGTCATCACTCGCAGTGCCGGTAAAGGAAACTGAGTCGCGCTCCACGCGCGGCCAGACATACTGTGCGGCAATGCCCCGCCAGCCGAAGCACTTGGGATCAACGTCCCAGAGTCGGTAAACGGCCCGAATAGTGCCGTTGATGAACTCCGGCAAAGCTGCGCTTCCAGGGTCGGGCCTATACCTCACACGAACGCCGACCTCGAGCACAAATCGATCAGTCGCCTCATGAATCAGCTCGACTCGCGGGACGGACACCTGCGCCCAGACGCTTCCATGCAGACCCTCAACGGCCTGCTCGTCGCCGATGCGCATTACGACGCTGTGCGGAAAAGTAGGCCGGTCGAGATCAGTGCCTCGGTTTTGATGCATGCTCGCAAGCAAGCGGTTGATCGTCGCCCCGCCAACCTGGAGGACGGCGTCAAAATCACCTGTTAGTGGATTCGCCATTCACAGCCCTCTCTGCTGAGCTGACCAGGGGCACTTGGAGGGACGACGGCTCAAGCCTCGCGATGCTACTCCGACCCCAAATGACGTGTCAACCGTCTCGTCCCCGGTGCGACACGGCCCAACGGATGGAAGACCTTCTCACCGATAAGGACGGTAGGGTCGAGAGCTCGGCGGCAGTTCCGACATCAGCGTTGATAACGCTGGGTTATCGAGAACAGGCCGCCACTGATCGAACTGCCGCTCACTGACTATTTCGGTACCCTGGCCGAGCCGGGGCCGTCTCTACTGGCGAAATTGGGCAATCGCCCCGGTTCGAATCGTCTCAGCGCTTGCGTTAGTTGCCTCTTATCCCAAGCTCGGCTGCGCACATCATTAACAGGACGCGCGCGCGTGAAGGACGGTCACTCACGGTTGGGTGATGGCGGCAACCTTGCGGTTTTGCACCGCACGACCCGCCTCCTTTCGGTGCAAGACAGTAGCGGTTGAATACGAATCGGTCGTGTCTCGCCCGCACTGGAGACAGATTCTGCCATCGGTTTGCTGTACCGTTGCTGCAAGCCAGCTCAGGCTGTAAAGCATTGCGCGACAGCGCTGAATTCGAAGTTTGGCTCCGGGACAGGGACTCGAACCCCCTGAACCTTGCGGTTAACAGATCGCTGCAACCCGTTCAGAAATCTCATCCCGAATTCGCTGAGTGCCACGGAGTGCCGCCCAATATCGCCGTTTGCCACTGGCGTTGCTGTACAAAACCGCCCCGTCTTCGCCGGCCGGCACGTCACCGGTCGTGCTCGAGATCATGGTCCTTTGGACCTAACTCCATCGATCGCCCGGCGCATCAAGGGGAGGTCGTTCGCCACGATGTTGGCCACCTGCTTGAGCTGAATTCGATCTAGGCGCGTGGCCACATTGCGACAGCCGCACGGCCTGTTCCCACTGGATCTCTGGATGCCGCTGCGTGAACTCGTCAGAAAACCTGGCCGTGAAGTCGGTCAGCGTCATCAAATTCGTTGAGTGCCGAGGGGTCTTCGAGCAAGGCTCGATTGATGTGCTCGATGCGTTCCGGCATGAAGGTGAGCACCGACGGTCGCGGTCCTCGTTTGGTGAGCACCGACGGTCGCGGTCCTCGTTCTGAGGGCGGCGCCTCACCCATAATCTTCGTGCCGCTTGGCGAGGAAGGCTCGATGCCCGTGACGTGCAAGTCGGTGGGAAGAGTCGGAGTAGGAGCGCTCGCTTGTTGTCAGGTTGACTGGCGGACCCTGTCTCAGAATCGCCCGGCCACGGGTGTCAGCACGCGTAATCGTGATCGTATCCGGCGGCGACATACTGGACGAGCCAGAGCGGCGCTCCTGTGAAACCGGTCGACGAGCAATACGTCTTTGCCCGCCTCAAATTCCGCTGGCCGGTGGCCAGCCAGTTCGCGTCGACCGGTGGTTGGAAGCCGCCCGTGATCAGATTCCATTGGTAGGCCGTCGAGTAAATTCCGATCGGGGCCGGTGTTGAGCTTCGAAGAGTATCGATGAGGCCCCGGATCGCATAGCGGTTCAGGCTGAGATCGGAGGTAGACCAACTGTTTGCGATCTCGACGTCCAGCCACCACGCGGAAGGCTGGGCGACCGCCTGACTCGTTGCATAGGAAATGTCGCGCTGGGCTTCGCTGCATCCCACCGCCCAGGCCGCCTGTTGGGCCGAATCCCCGGTTACGCCCTGCGACGCGTTTGCGCAGTCCAATGTCGTGTGCCTCCCATCGATCGCTGTGTAGGTCGGGTCGTACCCCGTGTTGACGTAAACGGCGGCGTTACCCGTCTTTGCAGCCGCCGCGAACTCGGCATCCAGGCAGGTGTTGTAGTAGGTGAAGGGATATCCGGCGTTCACGCCCACCACTCCGAAGCTGCTCTGCGGCGCTGCCGCACCGCACTGCACATAGGAATAGTCGTATCCCGTCGTGCCGCTGGAGTAGGGATCGACTGAGGCGCTCGCCGTGCTCGACAAAACGACGGTCAGGGCCGCGGCAAGCGGAACGGCGAAAAAGACGCACCGTCCGGGGAGCGGGCGGGAACTGGTCGACATCGTCTGTCGAAGGTACCGTGCGCACGGAGACAAGGTCAAACCTGCGCTGTAAAACATCGTAAATCGCCGGTAACTCGAGCCAATAGGGCTCTATTTGATCGGAAGCTCCTGCTAAGTCACGATCCGGCCTTGCGCTCGTTGGCGTGGTCGGGATCCGTGCCCCCGGGGACAATCCGCTCGGGGTGGATGCGGATCAGCGGCTCTGGTTCCGTAACCACCTCGGCGCGCCCGCGCACCTCGACCGCGCGTGGTCGGAAGGGGTCGATGCATGTGTGCCGCTCAGGGTCTTCCTGGCGAAGGAACGGTTGCACGGGCGCCGCCTCCGTCATTCGTCACAGCAAGCCGAACTCGGCTCGTCAAATGGCTATTTAGAACGCTGACACATCGCGATGCGCCCGACCCTAACGATCACCGTTTGATGTCCGCCGCGAGTGGCGTTCGAAATAAATGTACCCGAGCGGCGCACCAAATACGCCGCCAGCGATTACTACAACGAGTGCTGCATTCAGCGGGGCACTATGCATATCGTTGATCGACGCTGAGGCAAACACCGTCATTACTAAGCCTAGATATGCAACCAGCCCCCCCGGAAGCGATAGTCGCTCTTGTGTTCCGCGTTGATGCGGCGGATCGAGCGCGACCCTAACGCAATCGCGACTCCCACGATGACAATGACCATCCCGAAGGCGAGTTCAGCGTAGAAAGGTACGTTAGAGGAGCTCATGGCAGCCAGACCGGGACGCCCCACCAACATCCGTTACACCCGACTGTCACACTGCCACGGTAGTTCCAAACTGCAGACCACCCGAACGAGGAACCATACGCCGCTGTATCTTGCCGCTTCGTCACGCCGCTCGATTCACCGCAGATTGTTGATTACGGTGAGCACAACTTGCATGGGCAAGCTTGGGGTGTCCCCGGGGGCTCCGCCGGCACTCGGCGGCATGGGGCCAAGTTTGATGTCAACCCCATCGAGCGTTTTCCAATAGACGGAATTGATCGCGGTGCCCTCAGGGCAGCGGACGACCACATATTCATTTCCGCCAATCGTCTCCACTTTTGAACAGAGCGCAGCCGAAGAACCTGGCGGGACTTTCTGGTTGTAGTCCAACGGTGCCGATGGATTGGGGTCGAGCGCCTCGATGATCTCCACATCAGTGCCATCCACCAAATAATCGAGTGTGACGGCACCACCTCGTTCGGGTCCGGGATGACCGTCGAGGACGACGGGTGGCACATACGTGACCGATCTCAAAGTCGCATTTTGCACGCGAGCCAGCGTTAAGATCCGGAATCCAGCTAGGCGTCCGGCTTCGTCAACAGTGGTTTTGACTGGGTGGCCGGGGTAAGCCATGTGTCCAGGGACGCCACCAGGCGGTCCACCTGTAATCGGAATTCCGTGAACAACCGCGGGGCGGTTCATCATGGTCACCGCAATGCCTGCACTGCCTACTAAGGTCAAGGCGATTGCGGCGATGACGGCGATCAGCAACCGGTGCTGGCGGCCGATGACAAACCACGCGGGGCGACGTCGTGCTGTAGATTCGGTTTTCAACGACGCCCGGACACGCGCCCAGACGTGCGTTGTGTCAATCGGCTGTAGCGCCCGAACCTGTGCGGCAAGGGTGCCCTCGTCAACTTCCATCATCAAATCGCACCTGTCCTCTGCAGTTCCCGACGGAGGCGGGACAACGCCCGCCTGGTGGCGGCGCGAGCGGCGATCGCCGACATGCCCATGTTCCTGCCGATGGCGGAGTACTCAAGGTCAGCTCCATACCGCATCGCAATGAGAGTCCGCTGATGTGACGGCAGCGACCTAATCGCCGCTAGCAAATCCCATCTCGCAATCTGGTTGTCGATGTCTGGCCAGGCGGCTTCTTCTTTGCTGAAGAACAGCGTGATCTTCTCGATCAACACCTGCCGGCGACGTGCGGCACGCCCAAAGTCTCGAGCCGTGTTCTGAACGATCCTCCATAGCCATGCGTCAACGCCGCCGCCTTTCGCACTCCAGTGCGGCAGCCCGCGAATGGCCCGGACGAAGGCTTCTTGGGCGATGTCTTCTGCCTCAGAGTCGGTTCTGGCGACCATCGACGCGAAGCGGCTTACAACTTGACCGTGCGCCGCCCACAACTTGTCTGGAGTCAGAGCCTGAGAACGGTCCTCTACCTCGGTGTCGGCTTGCTGGTGGAACGTCAGTGTTCGGTCCACACTGCTATTAACGTCGGCAAAGCCCGAAATGGGCCGCGGGGGCAAAGGTTACTCAAGAGTTGATCGTTTGGAAGCATCGAATCACCAAGCCGATAGGGTCCGCCAGGCCTCTGGGCCGTTCAATTGCTGTCGAACGGAGGCCGCGGCGAAGGTGCGCTTGGCCCGGGCCGCCGGCGACGCTACCCGCCAGCGAAAGACTCGACTGGCTCGCGCGATCCTGACCGTCCCGAGCTAGCCGTCCTCCGCTGATTCCACGGACCGCGGCCGCAGTTGGCACCCCAAGCCCGATGCGGTGACGACTTGAGCCGGCCCCCCCCGTGTTCTTTCTCTTTGTCGCCCGTCCCCGACTCGTAGCGCCAAATCGTTTGGATCCGCCGGGAGAAGCTCAGGCTGGGACGAGATTCGTGACGATATAGGAGAACGTAGACATCTCGATTGGTGTGAACGTAAGGCCGCCGATCCATGCCGTGCTTCTCTTTGGCGTCGGCGTTGATGCGCTCACTAATGGTGCTTCGGCGTTTGAGGAGGCGCCGGCCGCGGCGGCTGCGAAGGCGGTCCTGCATCTCCTCAACGACGCCCGCGTCCCAGCGCCTAGAGATCATGCGATCAGTGGGACCGGGAGCGCACTGCGGCTTGAGCGGACACTCTCGACAGGCGCCCTTGGCGATTTTGTACATGGTCTGGTGGCGGTTGTAGTTCTCGCCGACGCGGTGCAGTTGCTTGCCCTCTGGGCAGATGTAGAGGTCGCCCTCAGCAACGTACGTGAACTCCGAGCGGTCAAGGCCACCATGTGGGTTGGTGGGTGTCCGCACTCCCAGCAAGGGCTGCACCTCTCGGGCTACGCAAGCCTGCACGGCGACCTGACTGCCGTAGCCACGGTCACCGACCAGCTCGCGTGGCCCGCGGTTCAAAGCCAGCCGATGCTTGTCGAGCGCTCTGCCGACCGCCTGCCCATCCGACTCCCCGGCCGGCCGCACCTCTACAGCGGTGATCACATTCGCCTTGCCGCCGTCGACCAGGAAGTGCGTCTTGTGCCCGAGCACGGCTGGCTTGCCCGGCCTCACTACCTTCTGTGCATCCGGGTCGGTCGGGCTGACGCAGAAATCATTGACAGCGGAGCGGCGGGAGTCGGTTCGCTTTCCACCCAGCTCAGGACGACGCTTGCCGCCACTGCCATTGGTCTCCAGGTCGTCCTCGTTGACCACCCAGAGCTCGTTCAGGAACCGGCCGGTGTCCGGCAACTTCTGAGCCAGCAGGGCTCGCGAACGTAGCGACTGGGGAGCCGCGTTGGCCTTGCTGAGGGTCGAGTCAATGAAGAGGATGTCGCCCTCAACCAGTCCAGCCGACTCGCAGAGCCGGACGATGTGCTGGAAGAACTTTTCGTAGACGCGAACCCCGAACCGCTTGCGGGCCTTGCTTAAGACGCTGTGGTCGGGCAACGGCTCGTCGAGCTCGTAACCCAGGAGCCACCGCCAGGCCAGATTCAAGGACGCTTCCTCGCAGAGCCGGCGCTCGCTCGTGATGTTGAACAGGTAACCCAACAACCAGAGCTTGAAGAGAACGATTGGGTCAACTGACGGCTGCCCGGTGTGGCTGTAGTCACGACGCACCAGGCCGCGGACGAAATCGAAGTCGACCACCGCGGCGAGCCGGCGAACCAGGTGGTGGTTGGTCGGCACCGCGGCGTCCAGCGAGAAGCTCACGTACAGCTTCGGCTCGACCGTCTTGTGGCCCATCATGGCCGGCACCTCCAGGTGGGACGTTGGCTGTGACGAAGGCGTTACTCAGATTCTCGGCCAGAGTCAGGAGTTCGGCAACAGGCCAAAGTAGACAGCCAGGTCAGTGGATGACTGCGGACGAACGCGGACAGTTATGGATTGCCGGCGCTGACGTCTGGCGTTGGGCAGACGTTCGTGGATGCTCGCGGACGCCCGCCGAGCAGTCTTCAAAACCGCGGGCGGGCTTTGGAATTCAGAAGGCCGCGAACGATTGGCCGGGCGGGGCCGCGCGCGTCCTTTACATGTGCGGTGCCCCGTGACAAGGCCGGTGAATCGGCCATGTGGTGTTCGAACCAATCACGGCGAGGAACCTTCACCCTGATCAGCCAGAGAGTCATCTCGTACAGCAACGCCGGCGATAAACCGTGATACTCGGCGGCACGCAGTGGCACTCACCGAATTCAGAGCGTCATTTCTGAACGGGCTGCAGCGATCTGTTAACCGCAAGGTTCAGGGTTCGAGTTCCTGTCCCGGAGCCAATGTCCCTCGGGTCCACCAATTGATGTGGCCCAACGCTCGATGGAAGCGAGGGCTTGGTCGAAAGAGCCAGACGGCCCCTTGCAAGCCCCATTGCCGGATGCCATCATCCGAGACGGCGAAGTGGGCGGGGCTGATCCGCGTTCCGAATCGTTGGCGGACGTGCAGGCGACCTGGGAGCATCTGGGCGCCGCCGATCCGCTGTGGGCAATCCTCTCCGCGCCGGAAAAGCAGTACAACCAGTGGAAGCTGGACGAGTTCATGGCGACCGGCGGGCCGACGATCGAGGCCCTGCTCAGACTCCTGGACGAGCTCGGTTTGACGGTCAACCGCGCCCGGGCTCTCGATTTCGGTTGCGGCGTCGGGAGGCTGAGCCAGCCCCTGGCTGAGCAATTTGAACGAGTGGCTGGCGTCGACATCTCGGACTCGATGATTCGATTTGCGCGTCGTGTGAATCGGCATGGCGACAGGGTCCTGTACCACCACAACCCGGCGCCGGACCTGCACCTCTTCGCGGACAACGCGTTCGACCTGGTGTTCTCGAACATCACCCTTCAGCACGTGCCGCCGAGAATTTCACTGCGCTACATCGCCGAGTTCGTGCGCGTCGTCAAGCCCGACGGCGTCGTCGTGTTCCAGCTCCCAAGCCATATCGAATCGCCGCGGGCGAGGCTGCGCCACTCGATGGAGACGCGCGCTCCAGGCCTTCTCCGCCTCTATCGGACAGTGCGGAGAAGGACCACGAATCCAAGTCCTTACTCGATGTACGCAGTGCCATGGCGGCGCGTAGAAGCACACATCCGCAGGTCAGGGGGCCTCGTCGTCAAACGCGAACGCGACTTCCTGGCCCCGCCCTGGGTCGGCTTCCGGTACTTCATCAGGAAGGACGGCACCGCCCGGTGAGGGCGATGGTGCAGGACGTGCTGGTGGCCGGCTCAGCCTCGGAGAAGCACTAATTTAGCTGCCCCAGTAGCTCGCGGCCCACGTCGTTGCCGCAAGGTCGGCCTGCCCCGCGGGGCTGGGGTGGAAGTAGTCGACCGTGCTCACATCCGAGACGGGAAACTTGAAATTGAACGTCGCCATGTTGTCCCACCGGCAGCTCGCGAAATACGTCGTGCATACGTAAGCCAGCGCGCTGTTGTCCGCTGTTTCCCGGTCGACGACCTTCTGCCGGTCCGCGTCGCTGTTGCTGGTGGCCAGCATGCTCTGGCAGATGTGAAACAGCTTCCATACACGGATGGCGTTGGCATTGGTGTGGAGGCCCGACCACAGCTGGTAGATGTCGGGGATGCTCGAGACGAAAACGTGCCCGTCGGGGTTGTAGTAGAAGTAAGACGCGAGCGCGTTGTAGAACTGCACCGCTAAGTCGTACGTCCGGGTCATCGTGGCGGCGCTTGACGTGCACAGGTCGTTGGCGCCCATCAGCAAGGTGACGTAGTCGATCTTGTAGTACCCGGCCGTGCGCAGCTGACCGGCGAGGTCGACCATCTTGGCGCCGGTCTTGGCGATGTTGTATTGGTGGCCGGCGAGGTTCGGGTTCAACACCAGGAGTCGCGCGAACTGCGAGTTGACCGCGGCGTCGGTTCCGGACGCCCACGACAGCTGCGGGCAATCGCGCAGCACGCACGAGCCATTGGCGTCAAAGCCCCGCGTGATGGAGTCGCCCGCCGCCGCCGTCGAGTTGGGCAGGGCGATGGAAGCGGCAGAGGCCGGAACCGTAACGAGGGCAACGAAGACGCCGGCGACGACCGATCCGATGAGCCATCGAGCAATCCTGCGCATCACCCTTCCTCCACCTGACAACGCCGCCTCGGAGCGTCAAGATAACTCGCCGTGCGCATCTCCGCGAAGTCGGACTACGCGGTCAGGGCGGCGGTGGTCCTCGCGGTCGAGAGCGAGCACGCGGCGACCACCGCGGATGCCATCGCTCGCTCGCAGGACATCCCGCTGAAGTTTCTCCTGAACATCCTCAACGACCTCAAGCGCGCCCGCATCGTCGCCAGCCACCGCGGTCCCCACGGCGGCTACCACCTCGCGCGGCCACCGGAGAAGATCACCGTGGCCGACGTCATCCGCGCCATCGAGGGTCCGCTCGCGAGCGTCCATGAGATCCCGCCGGAGCGGGTCGAGTACCCGCCGCCGGCGCAGGCCCTGCAGCAGGTGTGGATCGCGGTGCGCGCCAGCCTCCGCTCGGTGCTGGAAGAGGTGACGATCGCGGACTTGGCCAGCGGCAAGCTGCCCAAGGTGGTCCGGTTGCTGGCCGCCAGTCCCGAGGCCTGGTCCGCCCGAGCCTGAGCAAAAGTCCCGAAAGCACCGGCGCGCTGTCCCATTGACCGACATTCGAGACGCCCCTTAGCTTGATCTTCAATCTCCACCGACTCGGTGGAGATGATCAAGAACAAAGGAAGCCCAAGCCTTGCCGCTCCGAGCCGCCCTCGCCACGATCGCCCTGCTCGCCGCAGTCGCTTGCACCGGCGTTGAAGGCGCCTCGATCTCCTCTGGGACTGTAACCGTGCGCCTCGGCTACTTTCCCAACCTCACGCACGCCACGGCGCTGATCGGCCTCAAACAGGGCTTTTTC
>WNGB01003579.1_pt1 | contig 24296 bp, 22 predicted proteins | sample 5400681 | NCBI WGS metagenome assembly WNGB01 (sample SAMN13153367, study PRJNA577476) | soil metagenome | isolation source: 115 cm soil or saprolite under grassland replicate 2 | place: USA:California | collected 2016-06-15
GGCAAGACCACGCTGATCAGCATCGTGTGCGGGATCGTCAACCCGTCGGATGGCCATGTCCTGGTCGACGGCCACGACATCATCAAGGACTACCGCGCGGCGCGCTCGCTCATCGGGCTGGTGCCGCAGGAACTGACCACCGACGCCTTCGAGTCGGTGTGGGCGACGGTGTCGTTCAGCCGCGGGCTGTTCGGCAAGCCGGCCAATCCCGGACACATCGAGAAGGTGCTCAAGGACCTGTCGCTGTGGGAGAAGCGCGACAGCAAGATCATGACGCTCTCCGGCGGCATGAAGCGGCGCGTGCTGATCGCCAAGGCGCTGTCGCACGAGCCGCAGATCCTCTTTCTCGACGAGCCGACCGCAGGCGTCGACGTCGAGCTGCGCAAGGACATGTGGGAAATCGTGCGCAAGCTGCGCGCCTCCGGCGTGACCATCATCCTCACCACTCATTATATCGAGGAGGCCGAGGAGATGGCCGACCGGATCGGCGTGATCCACAAGGGCGAGCTGATCCTGGTCGAGGACAAGGCCGAGCTGATGCACAAGCTCGGCAAGAAGCAGCTGACGCTGCATCTCCACAAGCAGCTCACGGCGGTACCGGCCGAGCTTGCGGCGCACCACCTGACGCTGGCGGCCGACGGCAACGAGCTGGTCTACACCTACGACACCCAGGGCGAGCGCACCGGCATCACCACGCTGCTCAAGGACCTCAACGTGTCGGGCATCCGTTTCAAGGACCTGCACACGACGCAAAGCTCGCTCGAGGACATCTTCGTCAGTCTGGTGAGGGAACGGCGATGAATTTCCGGGCAGTTCGCGCGATCTACGTGTTCGAAATGTCGCGCACCGGGCGCACGCTGATGCAGAGCATCGTGTCGCCGGTGATCTCGACCTCGCTCTATTTCGTGGTGTTCGGCGCGGCGATCGGCTCGCGCATCACCGAGATCGAGGGCGTGGCCTACGGCGCCTTCCTGGTGCCGGGACTGATCATGATGATGCTGCTCACGCAGAGCGTCGCCAACGCCTCGTTCGGCATCTATTTCCCGCGTTTCACCGGCACGATCTACGAGCTGCTTTCGGCGCCGATCTCGTCGATGGAGATCGTGCTCGGCTATGTTGGCGCCGCCGCCACCAAGTCGATCATCCTCGGCCTCCTGATCCTCGCGACCGCCTGGCTGTTCGTGCCGCTGCAGATTTCCCATCCGCTCTGGATGCTCGGATTCCTGGTGCTCACCTCGCTGACCTTCAGCCTGTTCGGCTTCATCATCGGCATCTGGGCGGACGGCTTCGAGAAGCTGCAGATCATCCCGCTGCTCGTCATCACGCCGCTTACGTTTCTCGGCGGCAGCTTCTATTCGACCAGCGTGCTGCCGCCGGTCTGGCAGACCGTGACGCTGTTCAACCCGGTGGTCTACCTGATCAGCGGCTTCCGCTGGAGCTTCTTCGAGATCGCCGACGTGCATGTGGCGGTCAGCCTCGGCATGACGCTCGTGTTCCTGGCCTTGTGCCTGACGACGGTATGGTGGATTTTCAAGACCGGCTACCGGCTCAAGAACTAATGGGCGCTCGTTGTTGTGCCCTCTCCCCTTGCGGGAGAGGGCTGCTCGGTGGTTCAACGAAAACGGATTGGGTGAGGGGTCGTGTTAGATTGACCCCTCACCCAACCGCGTCTGTTGAACGTCTTGCGCTGCCCTCTCCCGCAAGGGGAGAGGGCACAACAACGCACACCGGACTCGCGGCGGGCTAGACCATGTTCCGTTCGATCGTGATGTTCAGCCTCGTTGCGGGCCTCGCAGCGCCCGCGCTCGCCGCCGATTTCTACCAGGGCAAGACGCTGACCGTGATCGTCGGCTATGCGCCCGGCGGCGGTGTCGATGCGAGCGCGCGCGCCATCACGCGCCACCTCGGGCGATTCATCCCGGGCCGTCCCAACATCGTCGTGCAGAACATGGAGGGCGCGGCCGGCATCGTGTCGGTCAACCATCTCGACCGCCGCGTCCCGCCCGATGGGCTGACGCTCGCGGTTCCCGGCCGCTCCTGGTACATCGAGGCGATCGTCAAGCGGCCGGGCATCAGCTTCGATCCGACCCGGCTCACGTACGTGGGCAGCCCCGGCACGGTCAGCGCCTCCGGCTTCGTCCGGCTCAGCACCGGGATCAGGACCTACGAGCAACTCAAGGCCTCGCCCAAGACCGTGACCTTCGGCGCGCTCGGCGCCACCACGCCGACCGCGATGGCGCCGGCGCTGCTTGCCGCCAACGGCGCGCCGGTCAAGGTCGTGCTCGGCTATGTGTCGACCGCGCGCATCCTCTTGGCGCTCGAACAGGGCGAGATCGACGGCTCGTTCAGCGTCGGCAATGCGCTGGCGAGCCGCACCGAGCTGTTCAACCAGCTGACGGCGATCGTGCAGACCGCGCCGCTGCGCCCCGGCGTGCCGCTGCTGCGCGACGTGGTGCGCGCGAGCCACGCCCCGATCGTCGATCTGGTGATGGCGCCCGACAGCATCGGCGTGCCGCTGGTCGGCCCCGCCGGCATGCCGGCGGACGTGACCGCGATCCTGCGCCAGGCGTTTCTGGCGATGGCGCAGGACAAGGACTATCAGGCCGACGCCGTGAAGGTCGAGCTGCCGGTCGGCAGCCCGATCGAAGGCGCGCAGATCGCAGACATGATCCGCGCGCTCGCGGCCGCGACCACGCCCGAGGTGATCGCCGAGTTCAACCGGCTCGCGGGCGCGAAGTAGCGCGCGGCCCCCGGCGGCCGTATCATCAGCGCCACGACAACGAGGTGCACCATGACGCTCTCGATCAGACATCTGGACGCCGCGCTGGGCGCCGAAATCGCCGGCGTCGACGTCTCCAAGCCGCTGCCGCAGGGCGACATCGACGCGATCGAAGCCGCCTGGCGCGAGCGGCTGGTGGTCGTCTTGCACGGGCAGTCGCTCTCGGATCCGCAGCTGATCGCGTTCAGCCGGAATTTTGGCGAGCTCGATCCGCCCGGCCCCAACCCCTACGGCGCGCCGTTCCTCAAGGACCATCCCGAGCTCAACGTCATCTCCAACGTGGTCGAGGACGGCAAGCCGATCGGCAATCTCGGCGATGGCGAGGCGGTCTGGCATGCCGACATGACCTATGTCGATGTGCCGCCCAAGGCCGCGATGCTGCATGCGCTGGAAGTGCCGCCGCCGGAGGCGGGGGGCAACACCTACTTCGCCAACATGTTCGCGGCCTATGAGAGCCTGCCCGCGGACCTGAAGCAGGCCGCCGACGGCAAGATCGCGGTGCACGACGCCTCGCGCAACTCAGCCGGCATGCTGCGCAAGGGCTACCAGGAGGTCACCGACGTGCGCGCGACGGTGGGCGCGCAGCATCCGCTCGTGCGCACCGATCCCAAAACCGGCCGCAAGGCGCTGTTTCTCGGGCGCCGGCCGAACGCCTACGTGCGCGGCCTCGCGGTGGCCGAGAGCGAGGCGCTGCTCGACGCGCTCTGGGCGCACGCCACGCAGCCGCGCTTCGCCATGTGCCACCAGTGGAAGGTCGGCGATCTGCTGATGTGGAACAATCTCTCGGTGCTGCATCGGCGCGACCCGTTCGACCCGAAGACGCGGCGGGTGATGCATCGCAGCCAAATCAAGGGCAGCGAGCGGATCGCCTGAGGGCTGGCCCCAGTGGGATCAAATTGACGGGGATTTGCGTTAATGCGATGCGATGCGGACAATCCTGGCAATTGTGCTCATTCTGGCGGCTTTGCTTACCTCCGCTGACGCGCGGCGGCGGCACCGCCATCATTATTACGCCAGCCCGCCGGCACAGCGGATTGATCCCTCCACCCTGCCAAGGGATCAGCGTCCTTATGTCGTCCCTCGGGACGCTCGCGCTTCGATGCCGCCGTCGGTGCCTTCTCAGGGTACGGCGGAACTGGTGCCACCAAATTGGCAGCTTCAGCCGGCCGATCCGCACTGGCAGGGCCAGCGCTATCGGTCCCCCGACGGCTCGGCGTGGCTTGCCCTTTACGCACGGCCGGCCGACGCGGAGCGCGTCGCCGCCGACATGAAGGCGTTCGCCTTCGTCGACGGCGAGGAGATTGTCTCCATCAGCGCCCAGCGGGACTGGATCGCGGTGGCAGGATCGAAGGGTGAGACGATTTTTTACCGCAAGGCCGTGCTGGCCTGCGACGGCACAAGTTGGCACAACCTTGCGTTCGAATATCCGGCAGATGCCAAGCGGACCATGGACGCGGTTGCGAGCCGCTCGGCGCGCGCCCTGGACAACACCCGTAACGACGGGTGCCAAGCGGAACGGTCTGCAGAGTAAGATGTACGACTTGACTTAGCGCTATCTCCTGAGGTGTCCCGTTCGGGCGTGTATCGCGTAGCTTACGACCTGCCCATGACGGCGCGGCGAGAATCGCTCGCAGCCTGGGGCGGTCCTGTGCTAGGACGCCCTCATGTTGGAACGGCTTGGCCGCGCTGTTTGGTACCGGTTGCCGATGGACTTGCGTTGGTCGGCCTGGAACAGGCTTCCGGCCGCCGTCCAGGGGAAACTGCGCGCGCTTTCGCAGTCCCGGCAGGCGCCGCCGCGGACCAGGCTCGAAGGTCCGCCGGTCGCCGACATTGGCACGCCGCGCGATCCGATCCCAGCCATCCTGGCGAGCGCGCAAAATGCAGCGTGCGTCGAGTTCTTTACGCGGCACTCCGCGCTATCGATGCTCACCGCACAGTCGCGTGCGCTGCTCTATCAGATCATCCGTTTGTACCGGCCCATGGACGTCGTCGAGATCGGCGCATTTCGCGGCGGAACGACGGAAGCCTTGGCACGCGCGCTTGCCGCCAATGGAGCCGGCACCGTCCACGCCATCGACCCGTTCAACGCCAGCGAAGTGCGGCGCGCGGTGAAGCGCTGGCCGAAGCCGCTGCAGCCCTACGCGGCCACGTACGCTACCAGCTCGATGGGCTTCTTCCTGGCGCAACGTGGATTGCGCGCCGGGCTCTATCTCGTCGACGGCAACCACGACTACGAATATGCCGCGTTCGATATTGCCATAGCCGGGCGCCATCTGACGCCGGGGGGCTTCATCTTCATCGACAACGTATCCCAGCCGGGGCCATTCGAAGCGGCCAACGATTTCCTGCGCCGGAACCCGGAGTTCTTCGTCTGCGGCGGCAATGTCGATTCCCAATCCATAGGCTTCGACCAGGGCAGGCGCATCCACGATACGGATTTCATCGCGCTGCGCTCGGAAGCGTTTCGACTTGTGCACCGGACGGCGCGAAGTTTTGGCGCGCATCTTCATCCCAGGAACACGATCACGCGCGCAATGCTCGAGATCGAAGCGCGTGAGCGCGGCACGCTTGCGGCGCAGGCGGTCCTGCGCGGCTTCGGCCCCCGTGAAGCCGAGCTGGTCGCGTCCTGTTCGCTCGAGCTCGCGCCCGGTTGCGGGCGCGCCGAGCTGACCTTGCCGGTCGCCGTGGGTGCGGACCACGGCTATTACACGGCAGAGCTCCTGCTGACGTGGAACGGCGAGACGCCGCTCAAAATCACCGGCGAGCCATTGATCGAGTGATCACTTGATTTCGCGCGGCCGGAACTATCGGACATGAATATGGCGCTCTGGCCGCCAGGCATGCCGGCATCAGCCGATCAACCGGCGGAACTCCGCTTCGGGTACGCCGTATGAAACTCCCGCGCATCGCTCGAGCCCTTTGCGGTTGAGCACGGTGATTTTTCCCACGCCGGCGCGGATGAGTCCCTGCTCGGAAAGAGCGTGCAGCGTCTCCGTGACCCCGGCCCGCCGCACGCCCAGCATCAGGGAAAGAAATTCGTGCGTGAGCGGCAGCGTGCTGCTTGCGACTCGATCGTGCGCCATGAGAATCCAGCGTGCCAGCCGTTGGTCGAGCTTCGTGCGCGCATTGGCGATGGCGGTGTGGGCCGTCTGCACCATGAACGCTTGGACGTATCTCAAGAAAACGCCGCGCAGCGACGGGCTGTCTTCCATCGCCTTGCGAATTTTGTCCGATTTGATGCGCTGTCCCTCGCCCTCGACTTGAATGTATGTCGAGTGTGGAGAACGATGGTTCCCCAGCATCACCGCCGACCCGCTCATGCCCTCGCAGCCGATGAGTCCCACTTCGACGCGCTTCTCACCGGACTGGACCGCCACGACCGATGCGATTCCGGTCTCCATGAAGTACACGTCCTCGATCGGCCGATTTGGCTTTTCCAGATCATGCCGAAGCTTGAGCACGACGGGTTCGAGGTGCGCTTTCAATAACTGGAAATCGCGCTGCGACAATCTTGCGAGCAGGCGGTTGCGTTGCGTTGGTGAGGCTGCGAGCATCGCTCTTCTCCCTAGTGGGGCAAGAGCACTGCACAGTCTCCCAAGCGTCCGCGCCCAAATGGATTGCGGACGGCGGCGTCATCTTATCCCTTTTGGACCCTTGCGCCCTAATGTTTTCGGGCTTGTACGGAACCGTACGGGGGTACTGACCGTTGATGCTCTAGATGCTTCAGGCGCGGAAACGCCCCTGAAAGCACGGACAGGCCGTGAGCCCCACCTGCAGACACGGCACGGCGACGAGCTCTTGCTCCACTTGTGAATGGTCACGAATTCCGTGAGGGCCTGGGGCATTGCCCCGACCGTACCTCCTGCCGATGAGGCTTCGCTCGAAAGGTCCGCTAATGAACAGGACAGACGAGTGCCGGGCAAATGCCGAAGAGTGCCAACGAATGGCGGGCAGTGCTGTTCGCGGCGATGAGAAGGAGATGTGGCTCGAAATGGCGGAGTCCTGGCGTCGTGTCGGCGAAGACGCCAAGCCCGCGGGCGAAGATTCCAATGGGGCCGCGGGAAAGCGCTGAAGAGCCGCGCCTCTGGCGCGGACTAGGCAAACCGGGATTGGCATCGGGTCGAAACGTGCGGATAACCCGCCGAGGATGCCGTCATGCCAACGCCAGAACAAACGCAGCAGATCGCTGAAATCCGAGAGGCAATCGCGAGCCAACTTCGCGCGCAATACAACAGTGATCAGGACGCCCCTGTTCCCCCGCGGCTCGCGACCCTCGTGCGAGAACTCCAAGCGAGGGAGGACGCGACGCGCGGCACGGGTGCGCGAACTCGGGTTCGCGGCACTAGAGCATGATCCCGAAAAGTGTGCAGCGGTTTTCGGAAAAGATCATGCTCAAACAAGAAGCTAAAGCGGGATGACGATTCGAAGAAAAGTCATCCCGCTTTAGTCCTTGTCCGCAACCAGCTGGTCGCTGGTCCAGCCGCAGTCGCACTTGAAGATCACGTGACGGAGATTGGAATAGCGGATGTCGGGCATCGCGCTGTCCAGCTGCATGGCCTTGCTGCAAGCAGGGCAGATGGGCGGCTTCAACGCGGACGGTGGATCGGCAGGCCGCGCGCTCGTAGCCATGGACTTCGGTGTTTCCCCGTTGCGCACAGGCGGGAGCGCGACCGGTCTCTCGGCCACCGGTGCCTGCGCAGGATTCCTTTGCCGGTGATGAAACATCCAATCATAATTGGGGCGGGCTGCGCAGAAGAATCACGGTACGAAACCGTACAAGGCGTCGTAGCCTGTTCAAGGTAAGGTACCTGACACAATCCAAGCCCGGCTGTGTTCACATCGGCTTGGGACAATGCAGCTGCGGCGCTGGCTGGCTGCCGCGATGTGCCGCTCGATGGAGCTGCACGATGGCTCCGAGCCCCCGCTCGTCTCAATAGAAGCCAAGTCGTAATTCTTCCGGGCCCGGGAGCGTCCGTAAGCGGACGGCCAAAGGAGCGGGACTCGTCGTGCGGCAACCGCCGCAAACAAAAGAACCCGGCGCAGACGTGCCGGGCTCTTTTGCCAAACCAGGGGCAATGGGCATCGCGCCGCATATTCCTGGTTGGATCAGACATCTAACACACTCGGCCGATCATGGGTTCCACAGAATCATTGGGATGCCAGTCTTTGCGGGCATTCCTGTTTGCACGCCTGTTCGCAAACCAGCGGCAATTGTCACCACCGTACGATTTCGTACTGATTTGGCCCGAAACCTCCCGGCGGGCCATTTGGTTAGATGATTTTGGCGCGTTTACTTCGATGGAGGCTCGCCAATGAACACCCAGCAATTGAGCTATCACGTTGAGCCTAACAATGGTTCCGGCTGGTATTGGGAACTGATCAGCCCAGACCGGGCCGTGCTCGCAAGGGGCTTGGCAGATACGGAGCAGCAGGCCCGCCTCGATGCGATGAGAGCGAGCATGTGCCTAGAACAGATAAGCCCGCGGCTCGACGGCGGCTAGGCTGCCGTGCCTCCTCAGGCGAATTCTCCAGTGTCCAGGAGATTCGCCGCCGGTAGCGGCGATCGAGTCATGGAATGAGTCGTCACGTCCGTGCGGTCACGCCGTTGACCAGGACCTCCCCCCTATCACACGGATGCTGTCGCGTTCGCCGCGATAAGTTTCTCGGCTACGTTGTGGCGCATGTCCTTTTGGGCGGTGCCCACTTCGCCGGGAGACGCGCTAGGCAGCGACGATCGGGAGCATCCACGCCAGCGCGACCCCCGCATTGTGGGCGGCCACGAAGTTCTGGGCATACAAGCGCGGCGCGACCTCCAGGCCGAAATAGCCGAGCCGGTTCGCAATTCCGGATACGAACAGGAATTGTTCCGACGGCATGACGAGCCTGATCACGCCATGCGTCGTTTCCACCGATCCGACCGGCTCGGTCGCGCCGGTGGCTCGAAGCGCCTGCATCGCCTCCGGATCGACCCACGAATAGTCGTTCGAGTCCGTCACGTTCACGCTGCAGAGCGCCACCGACTCGATCGACGGCATGATGCTCGGCGGATGGGCGGGATACATCGGCGGCGACAGGAGCCGGCTGTCGACGGACAAACGCTGTTTATGATCAAGGTCGGCGATGACCGGATGTGGGCTTGCGTCAGACAGGAGTTTCTCGAAGTCGCGATGCGTCCAATTACTCTTCTCGTTCGGGTTTTGTGCGAAGGGATTATGAACGAACACCTTGTTTCCGACCGCGACGCTGCCGTTGTAGGACAGAACGCCGGGGAGGGCGGCCGTGCCGAACGCGATGACCAGCGCCGGCGGCGGACCGTTGTTGTACACGCTGGGGAGGACGCGGGCCTTCTCCTGGCTGCTGGACAAGCTGGCCTTCGGGTCCATCAGATCCTGGATGCACCAGAGCTCCACGGCCGCATCCGAAAAGTCGAGGCAGAGCCGGGCGCTGATCTCAATGGACGTGTTGTCGAGACGGGTAACCGTGACCTTGGGGACGCTGCTGGCGAACTTTATGTCCTTTGGCCGTGCTTCGATATTCGTGAGAACACCGACCAAGGGGTCGGTCTCCCAGGATTTGTTGGATACGATGACGATGCGTCGCTTCATCTCCGCCCCCCGGTGGCAGCCCTGCGTGTTTATGTCGGTCGTCGATAAAACGAACTTAAAGACAATCCTGCCGCGGTTCTCGATGAACGCGCAGGCAGGCAGGACGGACTGGTGCTGCCGGAAAGAATTGAACTTTCGACCTCCCCCTTACCAACGGCGCGGGCAATTGCCACTAGCCTGATGAATTGTTGAGAGAATTTTCGTCAGCGGGATTTCACTGCACGGATTTTTCCCAGGTCTGCTTTTGCTGCGAACGTGTCCGCTTCTTGGGGCTAAGCAGAAGTCCGAGACGCTCGGCCCCAGACGCGAATGACCCCCAGCAGACATCTGGCAATGATGAACGGCCCGTCCGTTGCCGGTTACCGGCAGGCGGGATAGGCGCGTGATATGCCGCAAAAACTATGGCGAAAAATTTCAATGGCTGCGGCCAAAATGTGACAGCCACACCCGGTGCTCAGTATTATGTTGACGAAGGTTTTTTCCCAATGGGGCTTTTTCCCGAGTGCTACCGGCGGGGAGGCGTAACCGTGTTGAGTGGAGTTGGTTCGCTATCGCTTGATCGTCGAGCACTTGTGCGACCGATCTCGGCGAAGTCAAGACGAGCGCGCCTTTCAGGGGCGATGTTTGCCTGGGCCCTTTGCGCCCTCGCGGCTGGCGGCTGCGCGAACAGCCGTACTGTGGACGGCACCAGGATGTCCGCCGCCAACCCGTCACCACCCCGTGTCAGGACGGCTCGGATCCCGCTGCCAAGCCCGGCTCTGCTTCAGCACCAACCGGCGCCTGATTGCGCCTTCAGGGGCCTCGTGAGCACTCCTCCGACCGCGGAAGAAATACGCCAGAAGCTCGATTACGAGCAGCAATGCTACCGGCAGGCCGAAACCAATGTGCGGGGACGTCTGGATCAACTGCAGGATTCCGTCCAAGAGACGATCAAGGCCGTCAGGCAACGGCGATCATCCAATCGACGATAACGCACCTGCCGATCCGTGCTGGCGTCACTGGATTGGTCCGCAATTGGCCCATCGCAACGCAAATCGATTTGGCTCACAGTCGGTTATCGGCGGAGGAGCATACGTAAAGTCGTCGAAAGCAGACATTGGAAATGGTGCTGCCGGTAAGGATTGAACTTACGACCTCTCCCTTCATCGCACTGACGCTTTCGCGTCCGCCGGGTGCGGCGTTTGTGCGCTGGACATCCCTTCGCCGTGGGCTCCTACAAGCCGTTAGGCCGCCCGTCTGGCCTCTACACCTTCCCGGCGATCCGGGCTTGACTCGGGATTGCGGTCGGCCGGACCGGACGGTTTCCCCGAATTTGGGCGGTGCGCTCCCGCTCGTTTCCAAGCGGGCGGGCAAATCTACCAAGGGGGTGCTCTACCACTGAGCGACGGCAGCGAAGCACCGAAATTGTTCTGCCTCCTTCAAGAACGAGCACCATCCTTACCAACGGCGCGGATGATTGGTCCTAAGTAGTATGAGTTGCCGAACGAATTTCCATCGGTACGATTTCATTTCACGGATTTTTTCCGCATCTGCTATCCTCAATTGCTGGCTGAGTGGACGCGTCAAACATGAGTGGCGCGCGAAACGAAGTGCCGTGAAAATGGCAGACGTTTTCATCAGCTATTCCAAATCCCAGCATGAGTTAGCTCGGGGATTGGCAAGGCGCCTAGAGGAAGACGGCGTATCCGTATGGTGGGACGCCGGACTCCGGCCCGGCGAAAATTTTCGCAACGAGATTGATGAGCAACTCAACGCCTGCAAGGCGGCGGTCATTATTTGGTCGCCCGATTCAATGAGGTCTGACTGGGTGATCGCGGAGGCCGATCATGCGTGGCACCAGAGGAAGCTCGTCAACACGCACGTCGCAGACGTCAAGGCATACCAGATACCGAAACCTTTCAATCAAGCTCACTCGGTAGAAATCAGTTCTCACGACGCCATTGTCGATGCTGTGAGAAGACTTCTCGGTCCGCCCGAACGCCAGGCCGAGATTGAGTTGAAGGCCGCAAGGTCGTACACGCGGCAAGCCGATGGGCGATTGTCGGCGCCGTCTCGGCGCCTGCTTCTCTACGGCCTTTCCGGTATCGTAGCTGTAGTCGTCGCTGCTCTGATTGCCTTGTTCATCATCGATGCCGCACAATTTGGAACGGCTACGACAACGCCTGGCCCCAAATGGACATTCAGCGGAGACCTGTTCATCGGACAGCCAATTCCATTTGCGTGGAAGTACGATCGTGGCGCGGTGGGGCAATACAACGATAGTTCGATCCTGTTTGAGCTCGAAAGCGCAAACGATGTGCGCTTTGCGCCGGATTCGCGAACGAAAACCTATGCGGATGGCGACCACAAATATGTGTTTCGCATCAATTCGATCCGCTATTGGCGGGTACGAGCTGTCGAGAGCGGAGCAAAGAAGCCGATCAGCGACTGGAGCACCGTCGTCAGGATCACGCAATACGACAGCGCGTATGAACGCATCAGATCAACCGGCAATGTTCAGGTTTACGTTTCCAATGCCGAAGTTCAAGGACCATTCAAATGGGTGGATGCTGAGGGATTTCGCGGGTTCGATATCATGCTGGCCGAACGGATTCGGGAGCAGCTCGCGACCCGGCTAGGCAACCCATTGAAGCTTGTCCCGAACCCGGTGTCTTGGGCTTCATTGTTGGACATGCCGAGGCAAGGCCGTGCCGATTACATCATTTCGTCCATTACCCGACTAGAACACCGGCAACGCGATTTTCAAATCGAGTTCTCGGACACGTATTATTGCACGACACATGCGCTGATTTATCGGGTCGGTACGCCGGATCTGGCGATCGGAGATCTGATCCGCGGCAAGAGTGTGGGTGTACAGGAAAAATCAACAAACGCGGTTCTCGCGGAAGAACTCCTGAAAGGCAACAGCTTTCGACTCGAGACATTTGCCAATACGGAGGCCATGACCTTAGCACTCCTGAATCGGAGGATCGACTATGCGGTGGCGGATCCTTTGTTTGCGGTCGCTGCCCAGTTCCGCAGCCGTGCGAGCGGAAAAGACCAGTTGGCATTCAAAGAGTTCAAGAAGGCGGACTTTCCGCCGACGTTCCCGGACGAGCTGCGCGTGCAAAATTACGCGATTGCGGTGCGAGCCGGAGAAGATGATCTATTGAATACGATCAACGGCGTTATCGAGACTGCCAAGAGGGACGGCTCGTTGACGGGTCTTCTGATCGAAGCGACCCGGGAGTTCGAGGATGCTCACGGCGTGGAGCGCGGGAGTCGCGGTGGCTATGCGCCAAGCGATCGCCCGTGGGAGTGCGCCCAATAATCGCGCCGGCTGCGAGACTGGCAGGCTTCACTGGTGATGTGCGCAGGACCTGGTGCTGCCGGTAAGGATTGAACTTACGACCTCCCCCTTACCAAGGGGGTGCTCTACCACTGAGCTACGGCAGCATTGATGTCGGCGAACTTCGGCCGCGTCCAACGACGCCACGAAACGACGCGGCGATCCTTGCCATAAGGCGGGAACAGGCGCAACCATTTGCCATGAGCGGGCGCCCCGGGCAACGCAAGAAAACGAAGCAGCAGCGCCTGGCCGCAGCGCTGCGGGAGAACCTCAAGCGCCGCAAGGCGCAGGCGAAGAAGCGCAAGGCGGGACACACGGAAGGCCCTGAGGCGGGCCGTGCCGACGGCGGAACCGGGGTGCGGCCCATCCGCCGGTCTCACGATTCCGCCGGAATTACCGAGCATAAGTGAGCGCCTGGACGGGGAACTGACAACCCTGCATTCGGTTTAGGCTTTGCGCATCCGGCCGGGAGGTCCATAGCGGACCTTGGGGCCGGGGCAGGAGGGGCAATGGATCGCATACGCATCAGGGGCGGCCGCGAGCTCAACGGCACGATCCCGATCTCGGGCGCCAAGAACGCGACCTTGCCGTTGATGATCGCGAGCCTGCTCACCGATCAGACGCTGGTCCTCGAAAATGTTCCGCGGCTCGCCGACGTGGGGCTGCTGCAGCGCATCCTCGGCAATCACGGCGTCGACGTCATGGTCGGCGGGAAGCGCCCGGGCGAGACCCAGTACGACGGGCAGACCCTGCACATCTCCGCGGCCAACATCATCGACACCACGGCGCCCTATGAGCTCGTGTCGCGCATGCGGGCGAGCTTCTGGGTGATCGCGCCGCTGGTGGCGCGGGTGGGCGAGGCGCGGGTCTCGCTGCCCGGCGGCTGCGCCATCGGCACGCGGCCGGTCGATCTTCTGATCATGGCGCTCGAACAGCTGGGCACGCAGATCGAAATCGATGGCGGCTACGTCATCGCGCGCGCCAAGAGCGGCCTGCGCGGTGGAGAAATTGTTTTCCCCAAGGTGACGGTCGGCGGCACCCATACCGCGATCATGGCGGCCGCGCTCGCCAACGGCACGACCGTGATCGAGAACGCGGCGCGCGAGCCCGAGATCAAGGACGTCGCCGACTGCCTCAACAAGATGGGAGCAAAAATCACCGGCGCGGGCACCTCCCGGATCGTGGTCGAGGGTGTCGCGAGATTGAGCGGTGCGCGTCACCGCGTGGTGTCCGACCGCATCGAGACCGGCACCTATGCGATGGCGGTCGCCATGACCGGCGGCGACGTGGTGCTGGAGAATACGCAGGCCGACCTGCTGCAGGCCGGCCTCGACGTGCTGACGCAAGCGGGCGTCGAGATCACGCCGACCAATGCCGGCATCAGGGTGACGCGCAACGGCTCGGGCCTCGCTCCGGTCGACGTCACGACCGCGCCGTTCCCTGGCTTCCCGACCGATCTGCAGGCGCAACTCATGGCGCTGATGACGCGCGCCAAGGGTACGTCTCGCATTACGGAAACAATCTTCGAGAACCGCTTCATGCACGTGCAGGAGCTGGCGCGGCTCGGCGCGGATATCCGGCTCGAAGGCGAGACCGCGACCATCGAGGGCGTCGAGAAGCTCAAGGGCGCGCCGGTGATGGCGACCGACCTGCGCGCCTCGGTTTCGCTCGTGATCGCCGCGCTCGCGGCCGAGGGCGAGACCATGGTCAATCGCGTCTACCACCTCGACCGCGGCTTCGAGCGGCTCGAGGACAAGCTGTCCGCCTGCGGCGCCGCGATCGAGCGCATCAGCGGCTAGTGGCCCGATTGCGAAGTTCGCCAGCACTAGCGGCATATTCTCAGGCGAACTTCGCAATCAAAGGGCCACTAGCAACTTTATGATTCTAGTGCCCCTTTGAACCCGAAGTTCGCGATCGAACCCGCGGCACACTGCGCGCGAACTTCGGGGTCGGGGCACTAGATCACAGCATCTCGAGATATTCCTCGACGCTCATCTTCACGAAGCCGGCCGGCGCCGATTCCTCGGTCGCGGCAAGCTCGACGCCCGAGGGCATGATGTCGATGCTGTCGCTCGCCAGATTCGCCCAGTCGTGCTCGAAGATCTTGGCAAAGTATTCGGCGAGCTCGGCGTCCTCGAACAACAGACTGGCGTCGCGATTGAGCGACACGCCCTGCTCGGACCAGTTCTGGCTGCCGAGCATGACGCGCTTGCGGTCCACGATCACGCCCTTGGTGTGGCAGTTCTTCTGCACCTTGATGTCGCGCATGTCGAAGCCGTAGTCCTTGAGCGCTTCGAGGTTCTTGCGGGCATCGGCCTTCATAATGATGCGGAAGATGATCCGCACCTTCACGCCGGCCTTCTGCTTGGCCAGGACCGCAGCCATGAGCTTGTCGAGCTCCTTGTGGTTCGGCTTGGGCGCGTTGAAGGTCTGGTTCTGGATCAGCAGCTCCTCTTCGGCGCTGTTGATCAGCGCGAGCACGTGCTCGTGATAGTTGTCGGGCGTCAGCAGCGGCTGAACCTCGAACTCGCGGTTGGCGGTGAACGGCTCGAAATACTCGAACTTGGCCTGCCGCTCGATCGCGGTGGGCATGAACGCCTCTTCTGGAACCAGGATATCGGGCAGCACGAAGGCTTCGTCCGCGCCCCCGATGTTGTTCTGGAAATCGTGCAGCAGATATTTCTGGAAGTCGGCGGCAAGCCCAGAGTGGTCGACGATGGCATGCCATTCGCGATTGTATTTGGTCAGCCACGAGCGGTCCCACGGCTTCTGCAGCGGATCGGCGTCGGGCTGGTTCGACGACTGCCAGTTCCCGCTCGAGAGCCAGAACGCCTTGTCGTCCTGCACCGCCACCTTGATGTGGTAGGAGCTCGCGACCCAGCCATTGACGATGCCGATCTTGACCCAGGCGACCTTGAACTTGTTGCCGAGCTCGGCTTCGAGCCGGTCGGCGACCTCCTTGTCCTTGAGGTCGTCGGCCTTGGTTCCCTCGCCGACGCTCTGCCCGGGCTGGATCGTGAGCGTCATGGATTTGAAGGTTTGCTTGTGGCTGACGTTCTCGATCGCCTCGACGATGTGCTGGGCGCCGAAATCGTACATGCCGACGACCAGGCTCTTCGTGGTCTTGCCGAGAAACCCTTTGAGTTGGGTCCAGCCGGCGTCTGGGCTCACATGCGCGATGACGCGCATCTTGGCCGTGACCTTCTGCAGGCCGGGGTGCGGCGGCGGCACGTAGGTGATTTCGCTCGACAACGCGTCGGCATCAAGCGCCAGCGCCTCGACCGCCGCGAAGCCTTTTTCGAGCTGGATCAGCTCCGGGATCGTCGGCTCGGTGACCTGGACCTTGAGCCCGCTGAAGCTCGTCGGCAGCTCTTCGATCCGGGACGCGGCGAGCTCGGCCGGCGTGTATTTCCGGCGCACGGTGACCACCAGCGCGCGCTCGTCGGTGATGCGGCCATCCTTGAACACATAGCCGAGGCGCACGCTCAGCACGTTGGCGCGGCCTTTCTTGAGCGCCGCGTTGGCCGCCGCCAGGATTTCGTTGGGGCTCTGTCCGTCGCCGGACGCCGGCGGCTGCTGGAGCGCCGGCGGCGTGACCGTGGCGGCCGGCGGGGCGGCCATCGCCGGCGGCGCGGGCAGGGCCGGCGCCGCCGCCTGTCCGCCGACATTAACTGTCACGGTGAGCGGGATGGTCCAGCTTGCCGAGCCGTCTGGCCGCATGGTGAGGCTCGGCCGGTCGTCCGTCGCGGGTGGCCGTTCGGTGAGCGCACCCGCCACCAGCGGCTTGGCTTCGCTGCCGTACACCAGCATCGCGTCGAACAAAGCGCGCTGCGCATCGTTCGTGAGCTGTCCGCGCAGGTGCGCAATGATGCGGCTGATCCGGACTCCTTCGTTGGAGATCCACTTGATCCGGTCCTCGCCCATCTCGGGCCGCCAAGGGCCGCCGTCAATCGCCATCGGCCGTCCGTCGGCGGTCTTCTCGTAGACGCCCGAATGATGCAGCCCGACGATCTCCCAGCGGTCGTTGAACACCGGCGATCCCGAGGATCCCGGCGCGGTATCAGACTTGTAGTGCAGGAAGTTCGGCAGCACGTCGACGATCTGGTTCTCGCGCAGGCTGACCTGCTTGGGCTCGCCGCTCGGATGCTGGATGATGTTGGCCCATTGCGCGGCGATCGCCTTGCCTTCTTCCTCTGACAACAGGTTGTGACCGAAGTCGGACAGGCGGCGGCCATCGGTGCTGGTGGCGCGCACGGCAACGAGCGCATAATCGAGGGTACGATCGGCGAAGAAAAAGACGTTCGGCTCGAGCCCGAACGACGTACTCCCGGCCAACGTGCCGTCGGCCTGCCGCTGATAGCCGAACTCGGCGAGCGAGGTGCGGGCGGTTCCGGCGTCGCTGAGCACGTGATGGTTGGTCATCAAGAGCTGCGGCGACACCATGAAGCCGGTGCCGAATGCGGCCGGGCGCCCGCCGGCAACGTTGACCCAGATGCGTGCCACGGTCTGGCAGACCCGCAGCCCTTCGGTCAGGAAGGCGACGCCCATCAAGTCGTTGGTGCCGAGATAGCGCTCGAGCGCGAGGTCGGCCGAGAGTCCGGCGACCTCGCCGGCCATCACGGCCGACGTGCGCTCGATCTGCGGCTTGCCGCTAATATCGAGATCGAGGCCGCGACGCTGCAGGAATTTCTGCACGCGCTCGGGCGTGTCGATCTCCAGATAGCGCTTCTCCTTGATGAGTCGTTCGTTGCGCTGGCGTTGTGCAGTTCGCTCGCTGTAACGCCGTGCGGTCTCTTCCAACTGATACTGGTTAAGCAGCATTGCCCTAACTCCCTGTTTGCGCGTTGCGCCTTCTTAGGCCGAGGGAATCCTGCAACCTGTAATAGCAAATACGACCGGGCCGCCATGGTGCGTCGCTGGGCGGCGCTCTCGCCACGTTAACATTGTGTGAATCCAGCGAGGCATGCGTCTGCAAGCTTGCGACGCATACGATGGTGCGTCAGCAACAGCTTCGGGCGGAAACAAGCGTCCGGGATCGACGCTACTTCCCGCCCACCCCCACCTGATAAATGTCGACCAGCCGCTTGCGGATGTCGGACGGCGTCGCGTAGGCGCGGTTGATCAGGGCTTCGAGCTCTACGCCTGTTTTGGCGTTGCTGCATTCGAGCCGCTGCTTCTCGCAGTCGGCGAGGAACGCCGGGTCCTTGAACGTCGCCATCATGGCGGTGCGTAGCGCCGCGAGCCGGTCGGCCGGAATGCCGGGCGGTGCGCCGAACGGGCGGCCGAGGCCGAGCGGGGCGGACGCTGAAGTGAGCAGGGTCTTGTCGGCTTCATTCTTAAGCAGATCGACCGCGAGCGGAACGCCCTTCAGATCGGGATGGGCCCCCGAGCCGTACTGAAAGAGAAAGCGGATCTTGCCTTCCTGGTACCAGGTCGGCCGTGCGGTCTTCAGACTTGACCAGAACGGCGACGCCATGGCCTCAACCTCGCCGTTCTCCATCGCCAGCAAGATCTCGTTCTGGCCGGGATATCCGGTGATGAAGCGGGCCTTGAAGTTGAAGATCTGGTTGAACACCCGGCCGTAAAAGGCGGGCGTCGAGGCCGCGCCGGCGGCGCCCGCGACGAACTCCTGGCGCTGGGCATCCTCGAGCGTTCTGACCTTGGAGGCGTGCCAGAACAGGTACATGGCGGTTTCGGTCGTGGGCGTGCCGAGCCAGCCGACCTTGGCCGCCTCGAACTGCGCCTGCTTGTTCTCGAAGAACGGCTCGAGCGGCACGGTGTTCTGGAACAGCGCGATGACGGTGCCGTCCTTGACCGCCACGTTGTTGAGATGATTGGCGGCGCCGAGCCCGCCGGCCGCCGGCATGTTCTGCGGCACGATCGTAGGATTGCCCGGGATGTGGTTGCCCAGGTGCCTCGCGACCGCGCGCGCATAGATGTCGTAGCCGCCTCCGATCGAGGCCGAGATGATGAGGCGGACCTCCTTGCCCTTGTAGAAGTCGGCGACCGCGTCGGCTTGGGCGCCAGTCGCAAGCAGGGTCGGCAGCGCCCCGGCGAGGGCGAGCGCAGCAACACGGGAGGCGAGCATGGGGACCTCTTTCAACACCACCGGCGATCAAAGGCTAGTGCAAGGAGCCTCGGCTTGCCATACGAAATACATGTCCGTCGGCCATTGCCGTTCACGCCCTTGGGGGGACCATTCATGCCCAGCCACATGTTCCGCCTGCTTGCCGCCATGCTCGTTGTCCTTTCCCTCGGCGGCAGCGCCGGCGCGCAGCTTGCGTGCAACGCGCCGCAGAAGGCGCAGCAGGTCGTCGACCTGCTGTTCGGCCGCAAGATCGGCGACCGCATCGCGGTGACCGAGGCGCAGTGGGCGCGCTTCGTCGACAGCGAGATCACGCCGCGCTTTCCCGATGGCCTGACCGTGTTCAACGCCTATGGCCAGTGGCGCGATACCGAGCGCAACCGGATCGTGCGCGAGCCGAGCAAGGTGGTGACCATCGTGCTGCCCGGGAAGCCGGAGGACGGCGAGCGCCTGACGGAGGTCATCGAGGTTTACAAGAAGCGCTTCAAGCAGCAGTCGGTCGGCATGGTCCTGCGGCCGGCCTGCGTGTCGTTCTAGCAGGGAGGGGCCACACCGGTTCGGGGCTCCGTTTTAATACTGGCCCCCCGCTTGCGGGCCGGCTGGACCCTTCCTAACTACTTCGTAATGTAACCAATTGGCGAGGGGAGCCCGCCCATGGACCAGGTCAAGTTTGTCGCCCTTGACCGGGACGACCTCGAAGTCGTCTCGACCCACCTGCAGGACGCCGAGGTGAAGGTCGCCGACGTCCACTGGCGCCCCGCCGAGAAGCGGCTGGTGCTGGCGGTGGACCGGTTCGACTGGCCGGCCGCCACCTGTTCGTGTCCGGAATTGCGCCGCTGCCGCTCGGCGCTGCGTTTCGAGCGGGTCCTCGCCTGCAAGTGCAAGCACGTGAACCCCCATGGCAAGGACACCATCCTTAATCTCCTCGCCGTCGAGTTCACTGAAAGCGACCCGCCCGGCGGCGTGGTGACGCTGACCTTCTCGGGCGGGGCGACCTTGCGGCTCGAGGTCGAGTGCCTGGAGTGCGAGCTCGCCGACCTCGGTCCCATCCGCACCGCCACGGTGCGCCCGGTGCACCTCGACGGTACGCCCGACGCCCGGGGTTGACGGCTTTCGCAGCGCGCGTCATTGACGCCCCATGCCGATCCGTCTCGACACGCGCGCGCCCGATTTCGACCAGCGTTTCCGTGCCTTTCTCGCGACCAAGCGGGAGGCCGCGGCGGACGTGGAAGATGCCGTGCGGGCGATCATCGCCGATGTGGCGGCGCGCGGCGACCGCGCTCTGGTGGAGCTGACCAAGAAATTCGACCGCGTCGATGTCGAGCGGCTGGCGCTCAAGGTCACGGCCGACGAGATCGCGGCGGCCTATGCGGCCTGCGAGACCCGTGCGCTCGATGCGCTCGCGTTCGCGCGCGAGCGGATCGAGGCCTATCACCGCCGGCAATTACCCAAGGACGAGCGCTTCACCGACGCGCTCGGGGTCGAGCTCGGCCATCGCTGGACCGCGATCGAGGCGGTCGGGCTCTACGTGCCGGGCGGGACCGCCGCCTATCCGTCCTCGGTGCTGATGAACGCGGTGCCGGCCAAGGTCGCCGGCGTGCCGCGCATCGTCATGGTGGTGCCAGCGCCGGAGGGCAAGCTGGTGCCGCTCGTGCTGGCGGCCGCGAAGCTCGCCGGCATCGACGAGATCTATCGCGTCGGTGGCGCACAGGCGGTGGCGGCGCTCGCCTATGGGACCGAGACGATCAAAGCGGTCGCCAAGATTGTCGGTCCCGGCAACGCCTATGTGGCGGCGGCCAAGCGCCTCGTGTTCGGCAAGGTCGGCATCGACATGATCGCGGGGCCGTCCGAGGTGCTGATCCTCGCCGACCATACCGCCAATCCCGACTGGGTTGCGGGCGATCTGTTGGCGCAGGCCGAGCACGACGCGAGCGCGCAGTCGATCCTGATCACCGACGATGCGGCGCTCGCCGATGCGGTCGAGAGGGCGGTGGCGGCGCAGCTCAAGACCTTGCCGCGCGCGTCGGTCGCCGGCGCCTCCTGGCGCGACTTCGGCGCCGTCATCCTGGTCGGTAAGCTCGATGATGCGGTGCCGCTGGTCGATGCGATCGCGCCGGAGCATCTCGAGATCGAGGCCGAAGACGCCGAACGGCTCGCCGGCCGGATCAGGAACGCGGGCGCGATCTTCCTCGGCGCCCACACGCCCGAGGCGATCGGCGACTATGTCGGCGGCTCGAACCATGTGCTGCCGACTGCGCGTTCGGCGCGCTTCTCGTCGGGGCTCGGCGTGCTCGATTTCATGAAGCGCACGTCGATCCTCAAATGCGGGCCCGATCAGCTGCGCGCGCTCGGTCCGGCCGCGATCACGCTCGGCGAAGCCGAGGGGCTCGATGCCCACGCCCGCTCGGTCGCGATGCGGTTCAATCCGCGATGACCACCACTGACCGTACCGCCGGCCGCAAATCCCACCGGCTGGTGGCGGTGACGCTGGACGAGGCCTCGATCGGCCGCTCGGGTCCCGACATCGAGCACGAGCGCGCGGTCGCGATCTACGATCTGCTCGAGGAGAATTCGTTTGCCCCCGAAGGCAACGCGCGTGGGCCATTCAAGCTGCACCTGAGCATCACCGGCAATCGGCTCGTGTTCGACATCCGCCGCGCCAACGACACGCCGGTCATGGCACATCTGCTCTCGCTGTCGCCGCTGCGGCGGATCGTGAAGGACTACTTCATGGTCTGCGACAGCTACTACGCGGCAATCCGCACCGCGACGCCGGATCGCATCGAGGCGATCGACATGGGGCGGCGCGCGCTGCACGACGAGGGCTCGCAGCTCCTCATGGAGCGGCTCAAGCGCAAGGTGACGGTCGATTTCGAGACCGCGCGGCGGCTGTTCACGCTGATCTGCGTGCTGCACTGGAAGGGGTGAAGGGTGGTCGCGCCGGAGCCGCCGTCGAGGCCGCGGGCGGTGCTGTTCGCCTGCGGCGCGAATTCGATACGCTCGCCGATGGCGGCGGCGCTGCTGCGCCAGATGCTGGGCGGCGCGCTCACCGTCGCCTCGGCGGGCGTGCGCAAGGGCGAGCTCGACGGCTTCGCGATCGCCGCCATGCACGAGATCGGCATCGATATCGCCGAGCACCAGCCGATGACCTTCGAGGAGCTCGAAGACCTCGAGGACGGTCTCGCCTACGACCTCATCATCACGCTGGCACCGGAGGCGCACCACAAGGCGATCGAGCTGACGCACCGGCTCGCCGCTGCGGTCGAATACTGGCCGACCGCCGACCCGGCCGTGATCGAAGGCAACCGCGAGCAGCGGCTCGACGCTTATCGTGCGGTACGAGATCAGCTCATCGCGCGCATCAAGAGCCGGTTCACGACGCCGACGGGTAGTGTCTGAAGCATCGCCGGATGTCAGCGGCAGATGTGTTGCTGCGCGCGATGACGCCCCAACGCCGCATCGTTGCGACACTAGCCTGATCACGTGACGGTTGTTAAGCGCGCCCGATTCCGCTAATTTTTGCGCCAAATTCGGCGCGGTCCGGGCGGGCCGCCTTGATCCCTATCGACGCCGAGTCGGCGAATGGCAAAGGAAGAGCTTTTGGAATTTCCAGGAGTCGTGACGGAGCTGCTCCCGAACGCCACCTTCCGCGTCAAGCTTGAAAACGAACACGTGCTGATCGCTCACACGGCGGGGCGAATGCGCAAGAATCGCATCCGCGTGCTCGCGGGCGACAAGGTGCTGGTGGAGATGACTCCCTACGATCTCAGCAAGGGCCGCATCACCTATCGGTTCAAGTAGCGCGCGTGATTGGTCGTGGCCGGACTTGAAACGCGGATCGATATGCTATCTGTGACTGATGTTTCCTCTTGCATCCATCCTCGCACGACGGCGGGTGGGAACGGCGATGATTCAATGGAGATTGCAACGAGATGATAGGCCGGCCGAAACTCGTGCTCGCGTCCGGTTCGCCGCGCCGGGTCACGCTGATCAATCAGGCGGGCATCGAGCCCGACTCGCTGCGTCCGGCGGACATCGACGAGACGCCGCAGCGCGGCGAGCTGCCGCGCGCCTGCGCCAACCGGCTGGCGCGCGCCAAGGCAGACGCGGCGCTCGCAATGGTGCGCGTCGACGACGAGCTCAAGGGCGCCTACATCCTGTCCGCCGACACCGTGGTGGCGGTCGGCCGGCGCATCCTGCCCAAGGCTGAGCTGCTCGACGAGGCGGCGCAGTGCCTGCGGCTCCTGTCCGGGCGCAATCACCGGGTCCATACCGCGGTCTGCCTGGTGACGCCGACCGAGGCGTTCCGCCAGCGCCTGGTCGAAACCAAGGTGCGGTTCAAGCGGCTCTCCGATGAGGACATCGAGGCCTATCTCGCCTCCGGCGAATGGCGCGGCAAGGCCGGCGGCTATGCGGCACAGGGCATCGCCGGCAGTTTCATCGTGAAGATCGTCGGGTCCTATTCCAACGTGGTGGGGCTGCCGCTCTACGAGACCACGACGCTGCTGCTCGGCGAGGGCTACCCGATCCGCTTCGGCTGGCTCAACGCGGTGTAGCGGGCGCGTCTGGTACGGCGCCGGTTCGCCCCCATATCGATTGTGATGACGGACCATAAACCAGGCCGCTGCCCGATCTGCCGCAAGCCGGCCGCGGACGCCTTCCGGCCATTCTGCTCCAAGCGCTGCGCCGACGTCGACCTCAACCGCTGGTTCACCGGCGCCTACGTGGTGGCGGGCAAGGACGAGGAGGACGAGGACGGCGCGCCCAAGCCGGACGACCGGGCAGGCAGGGACGACCAGGACTCGTGAGCCGCGGACCCGCGCGCGGGCCTCATGTGGCGCGGTTCCTTGCGGCCCGCTTGCTGGACCGGCCGTGGGCCTCTATAACCCCCGCGCCCCGCCAGGCGTCCGCCGTCCGGCGGGGTTCGGCGCCCAGGTAGCTCAGTTGGTAGAGCACTGCACTGAAAATGCAGGTGTCGGTGGTTCAATTCCGCCCCTGGGCACCACCATCAAAATTCGAATTTGATTTCGCTCAGGTTTTTCCTGAAATAGTCCCACCGGGCACATCGGTGGGACACGGTTCTGTGCCGTTTTGTTCTGGCGCTTCGAGCATGTGCATTGCTGCTTCGGCTAACCGCAACTGGTCGGCCCCGCGTGTATAGCGTTCTGCTTCCTTCAAGGTGTCCCAACCGAAGATCGCCATGAGTTGCCGGGAGGTTGCGCCATTGTTGGCCGCGATTGTTGCGCCCGCCTTACGTAAGCCGTGAGCACGACCGGGAACGTCCGCTTCAACGCAGCGGTCACGGAACCAATTGCCGAAGCCTGCATCCGTGAAGGGGCGTCCCCATTCGTTCACGAGAAATGTCAGGTCACCGCAAGGAGTGGCTTCGATGATCCGTTGCAACACTGGCAGGATCGGTAGAGTGAGCCGCTTGGGCTTGCGATTGCGCCCCTTGTGTTGAGTGAAGGTGAGCTTGCCGCCCTTCGCGTGCTGTTTCCC
>WNGB01004319.1_pt1 | contig 24295 bp, 31 predicted proteins | sample 5400681 | NCBI WGS metagenome assembly WNGB01 (sample SAMN13153367, study PRJNA577476) | soil metagenome | isolation source: 115 cm soil or saprolite under grassland replicate 2 | place: USA:California | collected 2016-06-15
CCTAGGCTTGCGCTGCGCTCTCGAGCGGCCACAGGACGACATCCTGCCGCGCCGAGTAGTGAACCAACGGGTCGGCGGCGGGCTCGAGGCCGCGGGGAGCCATCGTGTTCAGACCGATCTTCGCCTCGGCGGGCTGGAGCTGCCACGGCCGGTGGTGAATGTCGGCGCGAAAGAGCATGCCTTCGTGCTCGGCATAGAGGGAGTAGCGCTCGGTGAGGAAGTGCTCGAGCGAGCCGGGTTCCGGAGGTCTTGCCGGGCCTGCCGGGCGATAGCCGGCGCTGAACGCCTTGCCCTCGTCACGCGCGCTGTCGAAGAGGACGGTTTCGCCCCGCCTCCGCATCGAGATGCTCGCGTGAAAGTACGGCAGCCGGTACAGCCGTCTGGCCGCCTCCACGGCGAGCCGGCTCGAAGCGTCGAGAGAGAAGAACCAGATCCCGGGCCTTCCGCCGCGCGTCACGTACGTCCGCACATTCAGCTCGAGGAAGCCGGAGACGCGCGGCAGCGGCAGCGTCCCGCGGGCGCGCAGGCCGGTGATCGCAAAGGGCGTGACGCTGACCCAGCCGCTGCCCGAGTGCTCTTCCACTTCCAAGACGTCGGGAACGAGCTTGCGGATCGACTCGACCGGCACCCGGTAGTGCACGAAGAGCAAGTCGTCCCAGGTCTGTCCCATCACCCACGGCCGCGACGGGAGAGGCCACGGGCGATGCTCGGTCTGTTCGAGCGTCGACGCCTGGCGGACCGGCGTCTGGAACAGCTCCAACCGACTAGAGATTGCCGCGGAGCGCCTGCTCTCTTTCGATCGCCTCGAAAAGCGCCTTGAAGTTCCCCTCGCCGAAGCCGACCGCGCCGTGGCGCTCGATCACCTCGAAGAAGAGCGTCGGCCGGTCCTGCGCGGTTTTCGTGAAGATCTGGAGGAGGTAGCCCTCCTCGTCCCGATCGGCCAGGATCCGCAGGCGCCGGAGATCTTCCCAGTCCTCGCCGATCTCGCCCACGCGGTCTGCGACGTCCTCGTAGTACGCATCGGGAGTGGAGAGGAAGACGATGCCGCGCTCCTGCAGCGTCTCGACGGTGCGAACGATGTCGTCGGACTGCAGCGCGACGTGCTGGACGCCCGGGCCGCCGTAGTACTCGAGGAATTCCTCGATCTGGCTTTTGCGCTTCCCTTCCGCCGGCTCGTTGATCGGGAACTTGATCTTGCCCTGGCCGTCCGCCATCACCTTCGACATCAACGCGGAGTAGTCCGTGTGAATCTGCTGGTCGCCGAAGTGGATGATGTTCGTGAACCCCATCGTCCGCTCGTAGAACTCCACCCAGTAGTCCATGCGGCCGAGCTCGACGTTGCCGACGACGTGGTCGATCGTCTTCAACCCGGCGCCCGTCGCCGGCTGGCCGTTCGTCGTGGCCACCTCACGGTATCCCGGCAGGTACGGGCCCGCGTACTCCTTCCGGTTCACGAACGTGTGGACATTCTCGCCGTAGGTCGCGATCGTGGCGAGCTCGACGCGTCCGTAGTCGTCATCCACCCAGTGCGGCTCGACGACTCCCCGCGCGCCCCGCTGCACGGCCTGGTTGTATGCCTCGCCGGCGTCGGGGACGGTCAGGGCCGTGTCCTTCACGGCGTCTCCGTGCGCGCACGTGAAGCGCGTGATCTCGCTGTCGCCGCGAAGGCCACTGGTCAGGACGAGCCGGATGTCCGCCTGTTCGAGGACGTACGACGCGCGGTCCCGAACCCCCGTCTCCGGGCCCGCGTATGCCGTGCGCGCGAATCCGAAGGCGTTCTCGTAGTAGAAGGCGGCCTGCTTCGCGTTGCCGACGTAGAGCTCGAGGTGATCCCACCCGTCGATCGGCATGAAGTCGGCGTTCTGCCCCACAAGAAAAGCTTACTCGAGAGGTCTGCGGCAATTCGTGAGCGCAGCGAACCGAGACGCGGGTTGAGACGGCCGCACGGGCAAAGCCAGCGCGGCCTCTATGCGGCGCCCCGAGTCGGCGCCTTAGTCGGCAATCGGCTCGGGGGCGGGCCCCGGCGCGAGGCGAGCACGATCCCGCCGGCGATCGCGAGGCCGCCTGCGACCTGGACCTTCGTGATCTTCTCGGAGAGCACGAGCAGCGCAACGATCGCAGCGAGAAAAGGCTGGAGGTTGGCGAAGAGCGACGCACGTGAGGGCCCAACCCGGTCGATGGCCGTGAACCAGAGCAGGTTCGTGATCACGAGGGGGCCGAGCACCGCAAACGCGAAGCCGACCCAAACCAGGGCGCCGAAGTCGAAGCTCTGGCCGCCGAGCTGAACCGATCCCGTCGCTGCCAGCGGCACTGTCACCGCGAGCAGCAGGACGGCGCTGAGCCGAAACGGCGAGTAGCGGCGCATGAGCGGTGCGATCGCGACCGAGTACGCGGCCCAGGTGAGGGCGCCGAGCAAGGCAAGCCCATCGCCCTTGAGATCCGTCGAAAGCTCTCCTCCCGATCCGATCGCGACGAGTGCGACGCCCGCGAACGAGAGGCAGGCCGCGAGCCAGAAGCGAAGGCTCAGGTGCTCGACCCGGCTGACGCGAGCGACGAGCGCAGTGAAGATCGGCAACGTTCCGAACAGCAATGCAACCGTCGTCGCGGTCGTGAACTTCAGCGCGTAGACGAAGCTGAGCTGATTGCCGAAGAGCACCGCCGTGCAGAAGACGATGAGCGGGAGCTCGCGGCGGCCGATCCAGAGCGAGTTCTCCCACGCAAGTGTGATCGCGGCGAAGAGGACGGCCGCGCAGGCGTAGCGGACGGATGAGTAGGCGAGCGGCCGGAAGCCGTGATCGAGGATGTACTTCGAGACCGTGAAGTTGAGCGCCCAGAGGCTGACCGTCCCGAGCAGCATCAGATCGGCGGTCGGGCGGCGCACGGAACCGCAGGATAAGGCTGCTCATATCCCTCGAACGAGGGAGAGGAGCGGCCCCGTGAAGCCGACTTCTATCTGGTGCCCCTGCGCACCGTCTGTTGGCTCCTGCTCGCCGTTTTTGCCGGCACAACGATCGGTTTCCGGATCGGCTTGCCCGGGTCCGAATCGGCTCCGGCCGCGGCCCGGTCCGCAACCCCTCGCGCGGCCGACGCTCTCGCCTTCGCGCCGCCGAGTGGGCGGAGAGTCGTGCCCGTCGGGCTCGACACGGGCGCGGCGTCCACTCCCGGCCTCCGGCCGCTGTCCGGCGTCGAGGCAGAATCTCTGTCGGTCAGCGGCGGTCCAACGGCCGAGGCCGACTCTTCCGACGCGATCGCCTTCAACGCTCCGTACGGAAGGGCGCTGACGTTCCTCGCGCTCCCGTCATCGGCGCCGACCACGACCACGCCGACGCCCCCGACGGATACGACGAGCACCGCGGCCCCCGCCGCCCCCAGCGGCCCGCCGCCGAAGATCGAGGACGTCCACACCGTGTCGTTGACGCCGTTCTCCGCCACGATCTCCTGGCGCACGAGCGAGCCGGCGAGCTCACGCGTCGTCTACGGACTCGACGCCCCGGTCATCTGGACTGCGCCGACGGCCATCGGAACCACGCATCAGGCGCTGGTCAGCGGATTGGCATTCTCGAGCTCGTATCAGCTCGACGTCACCGCCTCGACCGCGGACGGCCGCAGCGCGGTCTCCCAGTTCCTGCTGACGACTCCGCCCATCACCGGTCCCGTGCAGGTGTCGACCGGCGGCGGCGTGATCCGCCTCAACGGGCAGCCGTCCTTCCCGAAGATGGTCTGGGCGCAATGCCCTGACGCCGTCGCCGGCAACCTCGCCGAGGGCATCGACCTCTTTATGGGCAACGGCTGCGGCAGTGGTGCGCAGCTCGCAAGCTGGCTCGGCGGAAGCGCACTCGTGCTCGCCGATGCACGCGAGCCGGCGTCGGGGCGCGCCGGCACCGTCGGAGTTCACCTTCCCGACGAATGGGACACGCATCTTCCCGGCAACCTCAGCGCGGTCGACGCGGCGCGCCTCATCCCGCAGGTCGCCGGATCCGGCCCCCGCTTCCTCACGCTCACCAATCACTTCTACAGCCGCGCGGCACCGCTGCCGCAGGGTCGCGGCATGTATCCGGCGCTCGTCTCCACCGCGGACGTGCTCGGCTTCGACCTCTACCCGCTGCAGAACTGGTGTCGCTGGGACAGCTTCGGCGACGTCTTCGACTCACAGCTCGATCTCGTCGCGCTGAGCCGCGGCAAGCCGACCTTCCAGTGGATCGAGGCGCGCCAGATGGACTGCAGCGGCGGTCAGCTCGATCCGACCCCCGAGACCGTTCGCGCCGAGAGCTGGCTTTCCGTTGCCGGCGGCGCGCACGCGATCGGATACTTCCCCAACAACTGGAGCCCGGCCGTAGGCGCCGAGATCGCACGGACAAACCACGAGATCCAGAACCTCGTGCCTGCGCTCGTGGAGCCGGCGATCGCGGCGAGCGTCTCGTTGGGGAGTGCCGTCAAGGTCGGCGCACGCGAGCACAACGGCGCGGTCTACGTGATCGCAGTGAATGCGAGCCGCGCGCCGTCGACTGCGACCATCACCGTCCCGGCGCTCGTCGACCGCAAGCTCCTCAGCCTCGACGGACAGCACGCCGTGACCGCTGCCGGCGGGTCGTTCACCGACTCGTTCGGGCCGCTCGAGGTGCGCGTGTACGTCGCGGCGCCGGGATAGACCGTTAGGCTTCTGCCGATGCGGGAGCCGACCAAAGAGGACATCGACGCACTCGTCGGACCGGCGACGCCCCACTTCGCGTACCAGCTGCGCGCTCGCGTGCAGGAGCTCGTCCACGGGCTTCCGGCCGGCCACCCGGTGAGGCAGTACGCCCAGGAGAAGATGGAGCTGCTCGACCGGCTCGGCTACGCGTCGTCGAAGGCAGATGAAGGTGCGCGCGAGGCGAGGTCGCGCCTCGGCTGGGACACGATCCCGAGCTCGGCGCCCGCGTACGACCCGCTCCCTCGGCGGAGATGAGTCTCAAAGGCGCTCGCTTGCGACGCCGACCAGAAGAGGCCGCGTCGGCTCTGCCGGCGCGGCCGTCTCATCCGTCTAGCGAGATCATCGTCAGATGAGCTCGCTAGACGGCCGCTCCGTCCTCGTGACGGGCGGGACGCGGGGAATCGGCAAGGCGATCGCGCTGCGGCTGGCAGCCCTTGGGGCCGGACGTGTCGCGCTCGGCTACCTCCGCAACGACTCGGCGGCGGAAAAGGCCGCGGACGAGCTCAGCGCCGCCGGAGCCGAGCCCGTGCTGGTACGCGGCAATGTCGCGTCGGCCCGTGTCGTCGATGAGTTCGCGTCGCACGGCCCGTACGCCGCCGTCGTCCACAATGCGGCCACCGGCGTGATCCGGAGTGCGCTCGAGACCGAAGACAAGCACTGGGACTGGACGCTCGCGGCGAATGCACGCGCGCTTCTGTCACTCGCGCGCGCGTGTGCACCTGAGATGGAGAGCGGGTCGTCGATCGTCGCGGTCTCCTCCCTCGGCTCGATCCGCGTGCTGAAGAACTACGTCCTCGTCGGGACCTCGAAGGCAGCACTCGAGTCCGTCGTCCGCTATCTCGCCGTCGAGCTGGCGCCGCGCGGGATCCGTGTCAATGCCGTGTCGGCCGGTGTCGTCGAGACGGAGGCGCTCGAGCACTTCCCCAACCGAGAGGAGATGCTGGAGACCGGGCGCGCGCGAACTCCGGCCGGGCGGTTGGTGGAACCCGATGACGTCGCGGGCGCGGTCGCGTACCTCTGCTCCGCCGACGCGGAGATGGTGCGCGGGCACACGCTGATCGTCGACGGCGGCTACTCCTTGCTCGCCTGATGGAACCGACAGAGCACAACCGCCGCGCCTGGGACGAGATCCACCGGCAGCGCGCCGAGGCGCTCGCCGGCGAGCGCGGGCTGCCGGGGCCGGTCCGGCACGCGCTCGCCGACCTGAAGGACAAGCGCGTCCTGCACCTCCAGTGCGGCTCGGGCGAGGCGACGGCCGAGCTCGCGGAGCTCGGCGCGGTCGTCACCGGCGTCGACTCATCGGGACAGGCACTCGAAGCGGCGCGCGAACGGTGGCCGTCCATCCTCTGGGTGCAGGCCGACCCGCAGGCGCTACCCGGCGAGCTACGGCGCGGGCGCTTCGACCTCGTCTACTCGGGACTGGGCTCGCTGGTCCAGGTCTGGGATCTCGAGGCCTGGACGCGCGGGATCGTCGCAACTCTGCGACACGGCGGCGACCTGCTCCTCTTCGAAGAGCATCCCGTCGCACTCTGCGTGGACGGGCTCATGCACTGGCGCGAGAGCTACTTCGACGAGGGGTCGCGTCGTCTGGGCCAGATCGTCACCGCGGTCGCGCAAGCCGGTCTCGCGCCCCGCGCGCTGGAGGAATATCCGGCCCGCAGCGAGGGCTGGCGCCGCCACGACCCGCGCATCCCGGGGACGTTCCTCCTTTACGCCCAGCGGGTATAGACCTTGCCGTGGGACTGCCAGTCAGCCTGATCCTGATCGCCGTCGGCGCGATCCTCGCGTTCGCCGTGCACCAAGGGTCGAACCCCTCGGTCGACATCGACGTCGTCGGCTGGGTGCTGATGGCGGTCGGACTCCTGGGCCTCCTCCTTTCGCTGCTGTGGTGGGAGCGGTGGGGCCCCGGCTACTGGGGCATGCATCGCGCCGCCTACCCGGCCGAAGGTCCCTACCCGCCCCGCCGCCTGGGTTACCCGAGGCGGCGCACGGTGGTCGAGGAGGACGAGCCTGTCGGACCCGGGCCTCCGGGGCCACCGCCTCCGTAGGTTCGTCAGCGCAGGCGCCTGAACGCCTCCTCGAGCTCCTCGTCCGAGATCGTGAACGGCGGCGCCGCCTGCATCAATGAATGGCGGCCCTCGGCTGCCGGGATCGGGATGACGAGCACACCGCGACGAATCGCGTGCGCTGCGTTCTTCCGCTTCGTGCGCAGCAGTCCCGCGCCGTGCCAACCCGCTGCCGCAAAGCTCTGAGACAACTCATCGACACGCGCGAGAAGCTTCGGCACTTCGTCGAGGACGATGAGCGCTGCCGCGCACGCGAGCGGGTTGCCGCTGTGCGTATGCGTGTAGACGTCCTCCTTGCCGAGGTCCCAGGCCTGCTCGAGCTCGGGGCGCACGAAGAGCGCCGCGGACAGAGGCAGCCCACCGCCAAGAGCCTTTCCCACGCAGATGACGTCGGCCACCTCTGAACCCGGCCACATCTCGCCCAGCCGACCGAGGCCCGTGAAGATGGCATCGATCACGAGGAGCGCGCCCACCTCGTCGCACCGCTGTCTCAGAGTCGGAAGAAAATCCTTTGGCGGAACGCGTGCGCCGACGCGGCCCTGAACGGGCTCGACAATTACTGCGGCAGTGTCGGCGGGCAGCGATCCGGGATCCGCGCCGAACGCACGGCGGTACACGGGGCCGGGCAGCCAGGCCGCAAACGGTGCGCGGAAGCGCTCGAGGCCGGTCGCCGCAAGTGCAAGAAGCCCGGTGCCGTGATACGCGCCGTCGAACGCGACGATGCCACGTCGACCGGTGTAAAGCAGTGTGGTCCGAAGCGCGATCTCGACCGCGTCCTCGCCCGTGACGCCGAACTTCGCAGGCCACGGAAGCGCTTCACGAAGCCGCTTGGTGACTTCAGCCTCAGCGAGATCGCCCAGCGCGTGGACGACGGGTGCATTCGCGACGGCTTCGGCAATCTTCGGATTCCGGTGCCCAAGGACCGCGACGCCGAACCCGGCGGAAAGGTCGAGGTACTCGCGCCCCTCCGCGTCCCAGACGCGGCAACCCTCGGCTCGAGCCCAGATCACTAGTGCCCCTTCAGGGAGTGTTGCCGAGCTTCTGGGTCGCGAGCACCAAGCGATGCAATGGCGCTCGCGCTTTCGGCGCTCGCGAGAGCGCCCATAGCCAAAGCTATGGGCGCGACTGAGGACGCGGCAGCGCGCCGCGTGATCGCGGGCCAGAAGCCGGAGGACACTTCCTGGAGGGGCACTAAGAGGCGCCGTTGCGGCGGCCGATCAGGCGCCCGAGCGTGTCGGCGGCGATGTAGCCGGCGATCTTCGGATTCTCCTGCAGCCGTCGCAGCGAGTATGCGTACCAGTGTCGCCCGAACGGAACATAGATCCGCAGCCGGTGTCCCTCGCGCACGAGCTCGTCGCCGAGACCGGGCCGCACGCCGAGCAGCATCTGGAACTCGTACTCCTCACGCGCGAGCCCGCGGTCGGACACGAGGCGACGCGCCTCGTCGAGGAGCCATTCGTCGTGCGTCGCGATCCCGACGTAACAGCCGGCGTCCAGCAGCGCCTCGAGCGCGCGCACGAACGACGCCCGCACGGCCTCGTACTCCTGGAACGCCACCTCCGGCGGCTCGACGTAGATCCCTTTGCACAGGCGCACGCTCGGCTTGAGGTCGGCGAGTGCGCGGACGTCGGCCGCGGTGCGCCGCAGCATCGCCTGAAGGACGACACCGACGTTGTCGTGGCCGTTCTCCCGCAGCTCGCGGTACAGCCTCAGCGTGTCGTCCGTGGTCGAGGAGTCCTCCATGTCGATGCGCACGAAGTTGCCGCGTGACGCGGCATCCTCGACGACGACGCGCAGGTTGTCGCGGCAGACGTCGTACCCGAGGTTCAGCCCGAGCGCGGTGAGCTTCACGCTGACGTTCGAATCGAGCCCGCAATGCTCGATGTCCGCGAAAACGTCCTGGTAGGCGCGCACGATCGCAGCGGCCTCTTCCTCGGTCGTGATCTCCTCACCGAGGACATCGACGGTCGCCATCTTTCCCTCGGCATTGATGCGGCGCACCGCCTCGCGCGCGTCCCTCAGCTCGGGCCCGGCGATGTAGCGCTCGGAGAGCTTCTGCACGACCGGACGAGGGACGGCCGGAAGGAGACGCACGATCGCGCGGTCGAAGATCGCCAAGGGCCGCGCGATTCTAGTCAGAGGAACGAGCCAGAAGTACCATCGGGCGTGCCGGTGGCGCTGACGGTGGACGTCGGTTGGCCGTGGTGGGTGATCACGGCGATCGCGTGCGGGGTCGTCGTTGCCGGCGTCTCGGCGCTTGTCGTCTCTCGCAATCCGGTTGCCCGTGCGGTCGCTGGACTCCTGGCGATCGAGGCTGCCGTAATCGCAGTAGTCGCGCCGTTTGTAATGCCGGACATGGGTCCGAATCGATCGGCGATGACGGCCGGCGGGGGTGCCATGGGCGGCGGTAGCAAGGCGACCGAGGGTATGTCCTCGACCACCTCGAAGCGCATGCCCTTCACCTTCTTCTTCACGCGCTACGAGTTCCTGGGCGACCAGGACAATCCGACCGGCGTCGTCTACCACTCGGACGGGAATCCCCTTGCCGGGGCGGCAGATGGGACGACGATCACACTCACCGGTCAGGGCGGTTGGGACCCATACAGCCGCCGCGCAGCCGGAGGCGGTGCGTACACGATCGCGAACTCCCAGAAGAACGTGACAGCGCGGGGGAAGTGGCGCGCGACGGCGTTCGTCTCGTTCCGCCAGTTGTCGGGCTTCTGGGGTCGCCCCCTCAGGGAAGAGGGCTGGCAGGGCCCGATCGGTTCTCCGACGTTCTCCGGCTTCCTCAAGCTGCGCGTCTCTCTGGATCGCCTTGGGACTGGAACGCTCACCGCTTGGTGCGCGATGCCCGCGGCGCAGGAGGCGGCCGACCGGAGCTGGGACGGCATCACGCTCGTCGGCACTCATCTCCGGTTCGAGAACTACCAGCCGAACGTGGGCCGTGTCGAGGGCGGCGTCATGTTCTATGGCCCTGGGAGCTCCTAGACCGAAACCCGGAAGGTCTCCACCGTCGCAGCCTTTCCCTTGAGCTTAAGCTCGCGCCGTTCTGCGTCCGGGTATTTGTCGGCAACCGCGGCATAGGTTTCCGCATCGACGAGCAGCTCGCCGGCGGCCGCCTGAGCAGTCAGACGCGCCGACGTGTTCGTGACATCCCCCAGGGCGGTGAAGTCCTTGTATCCGCCTCCGCCGACATTGCCGACGAACTCCTCGCCGGTTGCGATGCCCACACCGATTCTGAGCCAACGGCCGAGCTCCGGATCGGTCTGCACTGCCGCGATGAGCGCACGCCCGCCTTCGACTGACTTGCGGCGGTATTCGGTGCCCGCAAGGCCGGGCACGAAGAGGCACATCACGTTGTCGCCTTCGACCTGCCCGAGCAATCCCTCAGACGCGAGCAGCGCCGATGAGGCGGTCTCGTAGAACCGGTTGATCAGCACCGTCACCTCTGCCGGCGCCAATCGCTCCGTCAGGCTGGTGTAGCCGCGCACGTCGGCGAAGAGCACGCTGAGCGGGACGACGGCCCCGCCCTTCGGTGCCCACTCAATTCACCTGGCGCAGATGTTCGGGTTCTTCGCCGACGGCGAATAGCCGATCCACTTGAGTGCGCCCGCGTACGGGCCCCGGAACGGCGCGTTACAGAACTTGCAGCGCCACGGACTCGGAATCAGCGCGAACACGCGCCGGTAAATCCGTTGAGCACGTGCGAGTCGCGACTCGCCGCGCAGGATTCCCTCCCAACGCGGATGCATCTGCTCGATCCCAGATGCAGACTCAGGCGTCTGCGGTCGAGACCCCATCCCTACCTCCCCTCATCTGACGTAGCTACCGCTCGCGCATAAACCCCTGGCGGGCGGCCGACACAAGCGCCACAGCTTCAGGGAAGAGCACCCGCATCGCGTCACGGAATGCAACGGCCTGCTCATCGGTCGTCCCCGACGCCTGGATCTGGGAGAGTGCGGCCCCGGTCAGCTCGACGGCCGTGTTGAGCGTGAGCGTCGCGAACTGCTCCCGCTGAGCCTCCTGCACCGTCTCCGCCTGTTGCTCGGCGAACTCGCGCAAGCCGCGGAGAAGATCCTCCGGGTCGCCGCCCAACGGGAAGCTGAACTCACCCATGTCGCAAGCATAGGCAAGGTCGAACGGTTAAGGTCGCGCCGTGGACGAGCGGGCAGGCCTCGTCGCGGCACCGAAGCCGGCCGAACGCGACTGGCCGCGCATTGATCCACCGAACGTTCTCTGGTTCTTCGGCGCGTTCGCGATCACGTTCGCGTTCTACGGACTGCTTTCCACCCTCCCTGACACCCACAACGGCCTCTGGGTCTTCCTGACCGCGATCGGCTTCTTCGTCGGTTTCGCGGTCGCGTCATGGTTCCTGCTCGAGCTCTGGTGGTGGGTGCCCGGCGGACTGGCCGCCGCCCTCGCGGTCGCGGCATTCCCCGCCGTCGCGGTCGGGTTCCTGCAGCTGATCGACGTGTGGCCTCAGGATTCCTTCTTCCGGCTCTTCGAGGACTTCAGCGGCTATCCGGTCGGCGTCGGGCTCGCCACCGCCGCGATTGGCTTGGTCGCGTTCGTGCCAACGCGGTTCTCCTTCATCCTCGGAGTTGCGGTCGCGGCGATCCTCATCTCGTCCCAGCTGCTGACGCCGGCATTCGAGTCGAGTCCGACGGGCGACGATCGCACGACCATGGCGCTCATCGTCGGCGCATTGCTGGTCATCATCGGCGTCTTCATCGATGCGTTCGGGCGGCGGCGCGACGCTTTTTGGTTCCACGTCCTCGGCTGGTTCAGCATTGCGGCCGGGCTCGTCTACTTCACGGTCGATCCGGGGGGAGATCCGGATCGCGGCTGGATTCCGATGCTCATCGGCGGCGTGCTCGTACTACTGGTGGCGGGACCGATCCGACGCGCGACCTGGGCCGTGTACGGCGTCCTCGGCTACTACGTCCCGATCGTCCACTACTTGATCAAGGGTCTGAACGAGGACCGCTGGCCGTTCGCGCTGCTGCTGCTGGCGCTCGCGCTGAGCATCTTCGCGCTCGGCGCACTGCACCACCGCTACGGACAGACAGTGGCGGACCGGTTCATCCGCCGGCCGCCGCCTGCGCTCGAACCCTAGGGCGCTAGCTTCCGAACATCCCTTTCTCGAGCCACGCGCCGCCGTCGATGGTGAGGACGTCGCCGGTGACGTAGCCCGCGTAGTCCGAGACGAGGAACGCGCAGGCATGTGCGACCTCCTGCTCGCTCCCGAAACGACCGAGCGGGATCCGCGACAACAGGTGTTCCCGAATCTCCTCGGTCGGCCACAGCCGCGCCCGCGTCTCCTCTGTGTCGATCGGGCCGGGAGCGATCGCGTTCACACGGATGCCGTGGCGCGCCCACTCCACCGCGAGCGTGCGCGTAAGGTTCACGACGCCGGCCTTCGCGGCGGCGGAATGGACCGTCCCCGGCCCGCCCGTCCACGCATACGTCGCCACGAGGTTGACGATCTGCGCGTTGTCGCCTCCCCGCTCGGACACACGCCGCGCGAGTTCGCGCGAGCAGTGGAAGGTGCCGTCGAGGACGATTCCGACCACGGCCCGCCAGCCGTTCGGCGACAGGTCCTCGGCGCGAACGAGGAAGTTCCCGGCCGCGTTGTTCACGAGCGTCGTCAGCGGCCCGAGCGCGTCCTCCGCGGCGTCGAACGCAGCGGTCACGGCGTCCGGATCCCGGATGTCTGCCTGAACGGCAAAGCCTTCCCCGGGAAGCTTCGCCACGGTTTCGTCGAGCGGCTCTCGGCGACGGCCCAGCACGGCCACCTTCGCGCCTAACCGCCCGAGCTCGAGCGCCATGGCGCGCCCCAGGCCGGTGCCGCCGCCGGTCACGAGCACGACGCGGCCCGCGAGCGATCCTTCCGGGAGCACTAGTGGGAGTCGCGCTTCGTAATCACCGAGACGCCGCCCATGAAAGTGAACGCGCGCACTCGCACGAGCGGCGCGCCCGGAGGCGGGAGTTGCTTGCCCGGCCTGTAGTTCTTTCCGCCCATGAACGCGAATCCGGTCAGGTCGACGTCGACGCCTTCCGGGACGACCACGTTCGTCCCGCCCATCAACGACACGGCCACGATCTCGACATCCGGCTCTTCGAGCTCCGCGGCCCGGAGATCGATGTTCGCCCCGCCCATGAACGTCATGACGACAGTGCGGGCGCCGAGCCGGAAGCGGCCGCGTCGATTCGTCCCGCCCATGAAGGACACGATCCAACGAGTCGGCTTGCCGCGTCGAGCCGGGACGGCCGCCGGTTCGGCCGGAAGATCTCGGGTGAGCGCGTCCAGCTCGTCCCGGGTTTTCGCTTCGTAGGCGACCCCTATGCGCTCGGCGAACTCCTCCAACGTCAGCCGTCCATCGACGGAGTGGCGTCTCAGGAGCTCGACCGTACGCTCTCGCTCGACGTCGGAGGTGCGGAGGGCAGGTTTCATGACGTGAGGTCGACTTTGTAGTTCGCTTCGACGTCCTTTGCAAGCTCGTCCACAGCGGGGAGGGCGCTTTGGATCGCGGCCGCGAGATCGCCGTTGCCGGTGCTCGCGCCGAGCGAGTCCAAGTACGCCAGCGATGCGACGCGGGGTTCCCCGTCGGTCGCGTCGTCCACAGTCTCTTCCGCGACCTCGCAGAGCGCTGCGATCGATGCCGCGTCACGGACCCGCTTGCGGTTCGTGATCGGCCTACCGTCCGCGTCGAGCACGAGCCACGTCTGCGCTTCCTCGCCGTCCGCGAACCCGCAGAGGTAGAGGCGCTCTCCGTCGGCGGACTCGACCGCCAGGACGGCAACGACTTCCTCGCCCGGCCAGGCGAAAGCCACGGCAGCCGTCGCGATCCGGCCGACGTCGTCGCTCAATCCCACGGCGCCAGCATAGACTCGCCCCGTGGCAGGGGCCGTCTCCGCCCGGACGCTCTTCGCGCCGCTCGGGCCGACGTACGACCGCTACGCGGCTGCTCTCTCGTTCGGCCAGGACGGACGCTGGCGGCGGTTCCTGGTGTCGTGCGTGGACGCGCGTCCGCGCGACACGGTGCTCGACGTCGCAACGGGAACGGGCGCGGTGGCGCGCGAGCTTCTCGAGCGCAAAGGCTGCACGGTGGTCGGCCTCGACCAAAGTCCCGAGATGCTCGCGGAGGCTCGTCGCCGTCTGCCATCGAGTGTGACGCTCGTCGAGGGCACCGCCGATGAGCTTCCGTTCCCGGACGCGGCCTTCGATGCGCTCACGTTCACGTATCTCCTGCGCTACGTGTCCGATCCCGCGGCGACGTTGCGTGAACTGGCGCGCGTCGTCCGTCCGGGCGGCACGATTGCCGGGCTCGAGTTCGCGCTGCCGCGCGGGCTCTGGCGTCCGCTGTGGGAGCTCTACGTCCGCGTCGGACTGCCGCTCGCGGGACGCGCCATCTCGCGAGGCTGGGCGGAGGTCGGTGACTTCCTCGGTCCGAGCATCCGCGACTTCTACGCGCGCTACCCCGAAAGCCGGCTGCTCGGGCTCTGGCGCGAAGCGGGATTCGACGGCGTGCGCTCGCGCAGGCTGAGCCTCGGCGGAGGGATCGTGACGTGGGGCCGCCGGGCGTGAGCGGGACCGCGCGGCCCGCGTTTTACGCACTCGCGCCCGGCGGCTGGCGCGACTACGTGACGCTGCTGCATCCGCCGTACACACTGTGGCACCTCTCCTACGTCGCGATCGGCGCTGCGCTGGCGCCCCACTTCGATGCAGGCATCTTGGGGCTCGCGCTGCTGGCGTTCTTCCTCGGAATGGGGGTCGCGGCGCACGCCCTGGACGAAGCGCACGGCCGGCCGCTTCAAACGCGGATCGGCCGCGGGACGCTGATCGCCGTCGCGGTCACGTCGCTGGCAGGCGCGGCGGCGATCGGAGTCATCGCCGCACTCCGGACGAGCCTGTGGCTGCTCGTCTTCGTCGGCGCCGGAGCGTCCATCGCCGTCGCGTACAACCTCGAGCTCTTCGGCGGCCGGCTCCACGGCGATCCGTGGTTCTCGCTGAGCTGGGGCGCGCTCCCGGTGCTGGCGACGTTCTTCGCCGTCGCCGAGACGATTCGCCTCGAGGCCGTGCTCGGAGCGGCGTTCGCAGCGCTCCTGAGTCACGCGCAGCGGCGTCTGTCCACACCCGTGCGGATGGCGCGCCGTCGTGCGGTCGCGGTGTCGGGCCGGATCGAGCTGTCGGACGGCACGAGCGTGGCGGTCACTCGCGAGACGCTGACGGAGGAAAGCGAACGAGCCTTGCGCGCGCTCGCGGCATGCGTGGTCGCCCTCGCCCTCGCGCTCGTTCTCATGCGCGTAACCTGAAGGCCCGTGCACCTCGTCACGATCGCGCAGCTCGTCTTCGCCGCAACGGCCGGTATCACGGCGCTGTCGCTCTTGGGGGCCGCCGTCGATCGCGTCGGCCGCCGCGTCCTCCTCGCTCTCGCCGTGCTCGTCGGCCTGGCGGCGGTCGCCGCCTGGGCCGCCTACGGGCTTCGTCCGAAATCGAGCCTCGCTGTCGTAGCGGGCGGCATGACGCTCGCGTTTGCCGCTCAGGTCGCGGCGACCAAGCTGCGCGATCTGCTCCGCGCCGCGCACCGCGTCGACGATCAGCTCGCGCGCGCGCAAGCACGGCTGAGCTCGCTGGTCGCGCGCGAAGCGGACGAGCGCGCCGCCGACCTCGAGCGGATCCTCGCGCGGGCGCGGGCCGATTCCGCTTCTCTCCTCGCGGAACAGGAACGCCGAATCGCCGAGGAGCGGCGCGCCGGAGCCGCGGAGCGCTCCCGCGCCGCTGCGGACGAGCTCGGCCAGGCGCTCATTGCGGCCCAGCAACAGGTCGACGCGCGGCTGAACGCGTGGAGGGACGACCTCGAGCGCGCGCAGCACACGGTCTCCGATCAGCTTGCGCAGCTGGCCCAGCGCCAGAAACAGCTCATCTCGGAGGCTGAGGCGCGCATCGCCGCCGACGCCGAACGGCTGGAGGCAGAGAGCGAACAGCAGCGGGCAGGTCTCGTCCGGCTGCGCGACGACCTCGCGCGCGCAACGCAGGACGCCGTCGAGGCCGGGAGCACGGAGCTCGAGAGCTTCGGGGCCGAACGCCGACGAGCACTGCACGAGCTCAACGAGCGGATTCGGCGCCGCGAGCGACAGCTCTCCGAGCTGATCGACCGGGAAGAGACGGAGGCGGTCCGCCGGATCCAGTCGGGATTCGCAGAGGTCGAGCGGCGCCAGGTGGAGCAGCTCGACCGGATCCTCAAACGGGCGACGTCCAGCTACTCCGACGCGGCGGCGCAGCAGTTCGCGGACACCGTCAAGGCGACACGCGAGGCCGCAGCGACTCGACTCTCCCGCGAGCTAGATCGTTCCGTGCAGGCCTTTGCCCGCGAAGCGCAGTCGGTGCTCTCGGAGCGGCTCGCACAGGTCGGCGATGTCGGAGCGCAGCGGCTCGAGAAACGTCTCACGCAGGTCACTGCCGGACTCGAGCGGCAACGAGCGGAGGCGATCGCCAACTTGGAGTCGCGTCTCGCGCAGGCCGAACAGGAGCTCCGCCGCCGTCTGGACGGACTGGCGGCCGATACCGAGGCGGAACGAGCCGTCCTCGACGCGCGCTTACGCGAGCTCGCGAGACGCATCGACCAGACGTTCGCTCGTACGTAACTCCCGTTTCGAGCGTTCACCCCGCCGGCAAACAAACCGTGGCAGGGTTCGTCTAAGCAACGGCGAACGAGGCACACCGTGGGAGAGACGACCGAGATCATCGAACCGAACGGCAGCGAAGGCTCGAAGGTCGAGAGCTGGCGTCTCCACGTGCTGATGGAAGCGGGCTATCCCCTTTCGCTCGCCGAGAGGCTGGCCGTGAGCGAAGCCGATCTCCACCGCGCCGTCGAGCTCGTCGGCCAGGGCTGCGCGCCCGAGACCGCGGTCGAGATCCTGTTGTAGTTTCGACGCTCGTTCGCCACACACGCCGGACGTACGATCCCGGTGTGAAAGTCGAGGCGATCCAGTACGGGGACCGGAAGGTCTATTCGGTCGCGTCCTTCAACCGCGGCATCGCCGACTGGCTCCAGCGGCTGCCGACGATCTGGGTCGAGGGGGAGGTCACCGAGTTGCGACGGCATGCGCGCTGGCAGTCGGTCTTCTTCACGCTGAAGGATCCGAACGACGGCGCCTGCCTCGGCGTGACGATCGCTCGGGGACGCTTCGACGCTCTACGTCTCGATCTCGCGGACGGGGAGCGCGTGCACGTGTTCGGACGGCCGGAGCTCTTCGAGGCGCGCGGAGACTTCCGTCTGCGTGCGCTCTCGATCGAGCGCTTCGGGCTCGGTGACCATCTCGCGGCGCTCGAGCGGCTGAAGAAGAAGCTCGCGGCCGAGGGGGTCTTCGAGCGCAAGCGCCCGCTGCCGTTCCTGCCACGCCGTATCGGGCTCGTGACCGGCAACGACGCGGCTGCGAAGCGTGACGTGCTTGCAACGATCACGAGCCGGTTTCCCGCGGCGCGACTCGTCGTGGCGGAGACGTACGTCCAAGGCCCGCTTGCCGCAACGGCGATGATCGAGGCGTTGCGTGACGTGTGCGCGGCGCCCGAGGTGGACGTGATCGTGCTCGCACGGGGTGGCGGCAGCTTCGAGGACTTGCTCCCCTTCAGCGACGAGCGCCTCGTTCGCGTCGTTGCGCAATGCCCGGTGCCCGTCGTGTCGGCCGTTGGGCACGAGCAGGACACGCCGCTCTGCGACCTCGCTGCAGATGCGCGCGCGTCAACGCCGACCGCTGCCGCACGGCTCGTCGTTCCCGATGCGGCAGAGCTCCTGAATCGACTGGACCGCACGCGGACCGGACTCGCGCGCGGCGCACGCGGGATCCTCGACCGCCGGCGACAGCGACTCGTGCACGCACACGAGCGGCTTCGCCGCGCTCCGGCCCTTGCCGTCGAGCGCAAGCGTGCACGGCTCGAGCATGCGGCAGGCCGTCTGCGCGCGCTCTCCCCGCGCGCGACGCTCGAGCGGGGCTACGCGATCGTGCGCAGCGGGACGGAAATCATCCGCGCGGCAGCGTCGGTCAAATCCGGAGACCCGCTGGACGTCGAGGTCGCGGACGGCCGCTTCGGAGCGCGCGTCGAGTGAACGCGACGCCCTCCTTCGAGGACGCGCAGCGAGAGCTCGAGCAGATCGTCGAGCGGCTCGAACGCGGCGAGGCCGGGCTCGACGAGGCGATCCAGCTCTGGGAGCGCGGCGAGGAGCTGTACAAGCTCTGCGTCGGCAAGCTCGACTCGGCGCAGGGAAAGATCGAGGAGCTAGCCCGACGCGCCGAGTCCGCCAAGCCGTAGTCCGAGCTCGACGAGATCTTCTCGCGCCCGATTCGGATCCCCCGAGAGCGCGACGGTCTCGACGCCGCCCAGCGGCTCGACGACGCGCCCGCCGAACACGACGCAGCGCACTCCGGCCTCGCGGCACCGCCTTGCCACCTCGCCGGGGGCCTTTCCGCGCACCGTGGTCGCGTCGACGGTTCCCTCGCCCGTGACGACGAGCTGATATCGCGACGGCTCGAAGCCGATCAGGTTCAGCACGTTGGAGGCGGCCGGTTCGAGTCTGCAACCGAGGGCCGCGAACGCGGCCCCGAGACCGCCCGCCGCACCGGCTCCGGGGAAATCCGCGACCTCCTTCAGCCCCTGCATGTCGACGAGGCGCTCTTCGAGCTCGCGCACCTGCTCGGGCGACGCTCCCTTCTGACGCGCAAAGATCCGTGCCGCGTCGACGAGCGGAACATCGACATCGCACATCACGACCGCGGGGGCCGGCAGCCGCGTCAAGACCTCACGCAGACCGGCCCCACCGTCGACGTTCGCAGTCCCACCGAGGAACACGACGATCGACGCCGGCTTCCCGACGGACTGGATCAACTCGCCGAGCCCGCGGGATGATGCGTTCATCGGGTCGAGCCGAGCCGGGTCGAGCGGAATCGCCTCAGCCGCCTCCACGAAGACATTTCCGTCCTGCCAGAGCCACCTGGCGACGCGCCGCCGTCCGAACGCGTCGTGCACCTCGGCCTCGTGCCAGACGCCGCCGAGGGCAGCGTGGAGAACGTCCAGCGTCCCTTCGCCGCCGTCCGCAACCGGCAGCTCGTCCGCGTGAGCCCAGGAACGCAGTCCCTCCGCCAGCGCCGCAGCCGCCTCGCGCGCCGACAGGACGCCTTTGAGGCTAGCCGGACACGCGAGCGCGCGCGCGCTCGGCATCGCCCTCCGGGAGCGGCTCGTTCGCGCGCTCCTCGGCCGGAACCTCCGCCTGAGCAACGTCGGGCATCACCTTGAGCATCGCGAACGAGAGCCCCTCGCGTGCGAGGAAGATCAGCCCCACTCCCACGCCGACAGAGGCCTCGATCGCCTGCAGGCCGAATCCGAAGGCGATCCCGCTGCCTTTCGCGACGCCGTAGTAGCGGAAGAGCGGCAGCGCGACGGCGGCCTGCACGAGTCCGACGTTGCCGGGCCACAATGGGAAGAGCGTCGCCACGTTCATCAGGACGAGCACGAGGCCGGCCGCGGGCAGCGCCTCGTGGATCCCGAATGCCCGCATCGCGGTGTAGACGGCGAAGAGCTGACACGTCCAGCCAAGGACCTGGAAGAACACGGCGAGCGCGGCCGCACCCGGCCGGCGCATCACGCCGAGGCCGTAGCGCGCGAGGCGAACGACCTTCCGGAACGCACCGAGTCCCTCCTCGAGCCGGGTCACGCGATGATGCCGCGCGCTCATTACCGCGATCGTGAAGAGAGCGACACCGGCAACCACTACGGCGATCAAGCTCGTCACCGCCCAGTCGGGAATGTGCGCCGTCGCGACCACGTAGAGGATCAGCCCGATCACCGCGACGAGATCGAAGACTCGGTGCGCGAATACCGTTCCCAGCAGGCGCGCCCACGCACCCTCCTGCGACAACCGCCGGTTGAGCACCGCCACGCGGGCGATCTCGCCGATTCGTCCCGGCAGGACCGCGTTCGCGAACAGGCCCACCGAGAACGCAGAGAAGACGAGCGGGAAGCTGGGATGTGGTTCCTCGAAGGCCTGGACGATCACCGTGCGCCAGGCCACCGCACGCATGAGCACCGAGAGCAGGTTCAGCCCGATCGCCGCCGCGACCCAATGCCACTCCACGGCGGTGAACGCGTCCGCGACCGCGCTCCAGGCGGGGCCGCGCCACCACACCAACGCCACCACGCCGCCGGCCGAGACGAGGATGATCGCGGCCCGCATCCAACCGCTGTTCAGGATCCTCAGGATGCGGCCACCGCCTGCCGCCCCCGGCTCGTAACCTGCTCGTAGATCTCGACCAGCCGTCGCCCGATCTCGTCCCAGGAGTAGCGCTCGAGCGCGACGCGCCGCGCTCCTTCGCCGAGACGGGTGCGGCGGGGCTCGTCTTCCAGCAACCGTACGACCGTGTCTGCGAGGGCGCGCTCGTCACCTGCGGGGAAGGAGACCGCCGCCTCCTTCGTCATCACCTCACGGTATCCGTCGATATCGGAAGCGACCACCGGAGTCGCACACGCGTACGCGCGCGTGAGCACCATCCCGAAGCTCTCGCCACGGAGCGACGGCGCGACGAGAGCCTTCGCGCGCAGGAGCTCGGCCGTGAGCTCGTCCTGGGACAGAAAACCAAGCACGTCGATCCCCTCGTCCGACACACGCTCCCGGGTCAGCAACAAACGCACCGCGAGCGGATCGGCGCCGGCGATGCGCAGCCGGGCACCGGTGCGCCGCCGCACCTCCGGCCAGGCGCGCAGCAACACCTGCAGACCCTTTCGCGGCTCTTGCCGGCCTGCGAACACGATCTGGTGCTCGCGCCCCTGCGCGTCGGCCTCAGCGGGAATCAGCACGCCGTTGGGCACAACCTCGTACTCGCCGGGAAGCCACGCCGCCGCCGTGTCGCGTGCGTGCGGCGAGACCGCGATCCGGTAGTCGAGTCGGTCGGCGAGAAATCCCCACAAAGGCTTGCCGATCTTCATCCACCCGAGCGCGCCGTGCGCGTGGAACGTGGCGACGCACGGCACCCGCGCCAGCGCCAGGGCGGCGATGCAGATCGCGGGCGTCATCGGCTCATGCACGTGCAGGAGATCGAACCGCTCCCGCTCGAGCGCTCGGCGAATCGCGGGCACCGAGTGCGGCGACAGGACGATGTTCGGCAGCGAGCCGTTCGCGGGCACGATCACCGAACGTCCGACCGGGATGACGTCCGGCGGCGGGTGACCGTGGCGGCCGAGGCGCGGGTGGAGGACTCGCGTGAAGCTCCCGGGAGGGTCGTTCCCCATGATCGTGCGCGTCTCGAGGCCGAGCCGGCGCAGAGCATCCGCCTGCAGCTCCACGTGCTCGACCACCGCTCCCCAAAAAGACCAGGAGTACGGGACGACGATCCCGACCTTCATCCTACGAAGTCAAGTCGAACGAGCGTCCCGACGCATTGATCACGGCCCGCCACTCGGGCCAGGTGGAGCTGAGCAGGCCAAACGCGACTTCGAACAGCTTCCCGCGGGCCGGGATCAGGAAGAGCACGGCGCGACGCAGCTCCTGGTCGCCGCCCACCGTGACGTTCGCGTCATAGATCGCCTCGAGCGCACGTCCCGCGGTCACCTGTATCTGGCGGACCGCGATCGAGTCGTTCTCGACGGCCTGGGTCGACCGTAGCTTCTGCGTCAGGAACGCCCTCACCTGGCCGATGCGCACGCCCGGCGCCGGGAAGACGCTCACGGCGACGGTCACGTCCTCGCCCCGGACGGCGACCAGCTTCAGGGGCGAGCTCGGATTGCGCAGCGCGCGAAGGTTCTGCGCAAAGGACGGGTTCTCGGCCGCGATCTTCTCGATGGCCGGGTCCTTCAAGGCAGCACGGGCGTCGATCGCCCGCCAGTTCCGAGGCAACGAGATCAGGAACTGCTGGCCCTGGACGCGGTGGACGACGAGCCCTGACGGCGTCTTTGTCGTCACGACGTTGGTCGCCGACTTCGGCCCCCCGCCGCAGCCCGCGGCGACCACCACGCAGCAGTGCCTTGTAAAGCATCTTATTTTCAGAGAACACGAAGAGAGAGGGAGGTGGTGGGACCACCCCGGTCCCGTCCGATGAAGCGATTCATCACACTCTTCGCGACGCTCGTCCTGGTCGCGTTCGTCCCGTCGGCCGTTGCCGCCTCGGGGTCGCTGATCGGCGGCGCGACGATGTCCGGAAAGCAGGTGAAGCTCGTTTCCGACCTTTCGGACACATCGACCGCGAACGACTCCAGCGGCATCAACTTCACGAGCACCGGCGTAACGACGTTCTCGACCCTGACGCAGCTCGCCACGAAGTACAACGTTACGGACGACAGCTGCGGCGGCGGTTCGCCACGGTTCCAGATCAACTTCGGTACCCAGAACGCGTTCGTGTATCTCGGCCCGTCTCCGACCTTCACGGGCTGTACACCGAACACGCTCGTGGACAGCGGCAATCTGATCGGCAACAACGACGCCTGCCGCTGGGACACCTCGCAGCTCCAGTCCGGCACGCAGTGCAACACGTACGCCGGTGCGCTGGCGCTGCTCGGCTCGCGCACGGTGACCGGCATCCAGCTGGTCGTCGATAGCGGCTGGTTCTTCGCGGACAAGGAGCAGACGGTGCTCGTCTGTGACATCCGCATCAACAGCAGCACGGTCTTCCCGTGTCAGGGAGCCGGCGGAGGCCAGGGTGGGCAGAAGGTGACGATCTGTCACCGGACGAAGTCCACCAAACACCCGTACGTCAAGATCACTGTGTCGCAGGCTGCGTTGCCCGCGCACCTGAAGCACAACGGCGACATCATCCCGGCGCCTGCAAGTGGCTGCCCGACGCATGTCGTGCTGGTTAGGAACCACAAGATCGTCAAGGCGGCGAAGAAGCCGAAGCACGCCGGCCGCTAGCCGCTCTGAATTGAGAAGAGCCCCGCACAAGCGGGGCTCTTCGCTTCTGCGGCACCTCTAGACTTCGTGCATGGAGGGGCTCGCCGAGCTGCACACGCACCTCGGCGGCTCCGTTGCCTCCGACATCCTCTGGAGCCTCGCGCACGAGCAGGGGATCGCGCTGCCGGTCAAGGGCTACTGGGAGTTCGACCGGCTCGTCACCGTCTCCGATCCACGCGGCGTGCCGAACCTCGACGCGCTCGACCAGATCTACCACTGGACCGAGCTGATCCAGTCGAGCCCGATCGCGGTCGAGCGCTCGGTGCACGCCGCGATCGGAGGCGCGTACCGATCGCAGGGAATCACGACGCTCGAGCTCCGCTTCAACCCGATGAAGCGGAACCGCGGCGGCGAGCGCGACCTCGACCACATCATCCTCGCCGCCATCCGCGGCCTCGACCGCGCGAGCCTCGAGTATCCGCAGGTGCGCGCGGGGCTGATCCTGATGATGGACCGGACGTTCAGCGCCGAGCAGAACTCGGTCATCGTCGAGAAGGCGATCGGCTGGGCGCCGCGCGGCATCGTCGGCGTCGACATCGCCGGCCCGCGGCCGGACGGACGCCGCTATGACTATCGCCAGGTCGCGCCGATGGTCGAGGAGGCGCGTGCAGCCGGCCTCGGCGTGACGATCCACGTCGGCGAGGAGGGCGGCGACGTCGGCCGCGAGGAGATCGCGGAGGTGGTGGAGGTGCTACGCCCTGACCGGATCGGCCACGGCATCCTTGCCGCCGGCGACCCGGAGCTGATGGGAGCGCTGCGCGACGCGGAGATCGTGCTGGAAATCTGCCCGACCTCGAACCTGCTGACGAAGGCGCTGCCAAGCGAGGCGGCCGTGCGGGACACGTTCCGCTCGTTCGTGGATCACGGAGTCCAGTTCACGATCGCGACGGACGGGCCGGAGATGATGCGGACGCACCTGCGCGATGAGCTCGAGCTCCTTCGCCGTATTAATGCGCTAGACGAGGAAGAGGTGGCCCAGGCCAATCGGAGGGGTCACGAGGCGAGCTTCATCCCCGGCTCGCTCATCGCGCAGAGGGTGTAACTCGCCGAAATACGCCTTTTGGCCGATGGTCAAGCGGCGCTGCGCCCTTTAGCTTCGACTGTCATGTACGACGCACTGCGGGACTCGCTCCCCACGATCACCGAGCGGCAGCGACAGGTCATCGAGCTCATCGCCGCGGGGTGCTCAAACGAAGAGGTCGGTGAGCGCCTCGGCATTTCCCCTCGAACGGCGAAAGCGCATTCGGATGTCCTGCGGCAGAAGCTCGGCGTCCCCCGACGGCGCCAGATCCCGGTGGCGTATCGGGCCCTGACTGGCGACGACCCGCTCGCGCGAAGCCTCGAATCGGCTGCGGCCGATAGCGGGGGCTGACGGCACCGTGCCTGCGGCCGCTGGGTCGCAGGCACGGTCCAGCCCAAATGGACACTCGAAATCGCGGTCGGCCGACGCTAGGGTGACAGAGGGCAACTGCGGCGCCCAGAGGGGAGAGCCGTGGACCAAAGAGCTGTCGTTGAATTCTCAGGATCGCGTCGCGTGATCCAACGACCCCGCCTAACCCGTCTACTGACGGAATCGGAAAGCCGGATCATGCTCCTGGTCG